>ENA-OOZN01000037-OOZN01000037.1-human-gut-metagenome-genome-assembly--contig:-NODE-37-length-165095-cov-8.957023_pt1 | contig 165095 bp, 155 predicted proteins | sample MGYA00241187_ERZ501397 | MGnify/ENA primary metagenome ERZ501397 (study PRJEB25962, sample SAMEA2042921) | human gut metagenome | biome: human gut; feature: human-associated habitat; material: faeces... | reverse complement strand
TAGAGCACAACACTTTTAATGTTGGGGTCCTGGGTTCGAGCCCCAGGCGGATCACATAAAGAAAACGCAAGATGCTAATTATCAAGCTCTTGCGTTTTTCTTTTTGCAATTTTGCACCACGCTTGCACCACTGAATACCAAGGACGCCTCTTCCGCTTGCCGCTGCAAGTTCTTTGATTCTATTTTTTGCTTTCCAAAAAAAAACGACCCGACACTGATCTGTTTGATTTATACTCCTTCCTCCTTTACCTTTTCTCCTTTCCCCCTTATCCCCTTCCGTACATTCTCCTTTTTGCCTAAATAAGTTTAGTCTCTTCTTGCATATATTATACAAGAATCAGATTAAACTTATTGCGATGGCTATTAAATGAAGGTTTAAAAATAGGTTTAGTAACCCCTTGCATATATCATACAAGTACTAAAGTAAACTTGTACTGCCCCTTTACACTCCTATTTTTTTTAGAAAGCAAGATAACTTTTCCTGTTTTACTCTTGCTCATATTGATTCATCTCTTGTGGGCCTGTCAGTGATTTTTGGTTGCAAAGGTGGAAGTTTTAATCTCTCATTCTTGCAAGGTCAAGCCTTCACGGTTCCTGTCCAAATCTCCATCCACCATATATGGTGATAGTATTTGAATAGAAAACCTTGCATAATGAATTAAAACACCTTTGTTGGCAACAAAATACATAACAAGCCCCAAGTAGTTGGTTCAACGAAAGGGGATAAATTAAAAATCGAATTATGGAGATTGCAACAAAATTTGTGAATGGGGAAGTGCCAGAGTTATCAGCACTCCAAAACAGTAAAGTTTATCAGCTTCGAGAACATCTGAATAAAGGTGGAAAATTAAATCGTGCGGAAAAGAACTGGATTACAGATGCCATTAACAATAACAGCTACTTTCGACGTGGAATACCACTTAGGGGGGTGGAGATTTGATTTTACTGATGTTGTTCACCTTTATTGGGTAAAACAGTTCGGACATATCTCAGAATATTATGCTGTTGATAAAACCGCTTTAAGAAGCATTCTTCATGAAACAATCGATGAAATCGTTGAGCTAATTTGATATAGAACAGGTATTAACTTTTAAATTATATGATATGTACGCATATGAAAAATCGACAGAAATTATTGGTTCTTATTGCTCTTTAGTTGTTCCATATAGAGGTTGCAGTGATGGAACTGTGGTTGGTGATTATGGAACAGAATTAGTGATTCACCTCAATAACGGTAAGGAAATTGTAGTTTATCGTGACGAAGTGATTGTTTATGATTAAAATCTGATAATAATGAATAAATCAACAATAAATATGCAAAAGGAGTTATTGACAATCGAGTTTCGCTATCATGACCAACCAGAAGATGTAACTAACTGTGTATGTCGTAATAAGACAATTACGATTGGCATCTTTGATACGTTGGAGGAAGCGATTGAGAAAGGCAACAAAGCATTGGAAATCTTATCCAAACACTTCCAAGTTCGCCAAGACGATAAATTCCAACTCAATTATCTTTTTGGCTATCCTCGTAGACTAGTAACCAATTGTTGCTATCCTACAAATGGAATACAGTATTTTGCATCGATAACACCTTTGAGGTTTGACGATTTATCAAATACTATCAAAGAAACATTTGATGCATATGGAAGATATAAATTGTCAAAAGAAGAGGATATGTAAAATGATTATAGAATCCACACTCCCGCCCAGACTTTCGTATGGGTGGGAGTCTTGCACCAGCCGTACCCTCTTATACCAGTTTTCTTGCCATTCGGGTTATCCATTTATATCTGTTCCCATTCGCAAATTGCGACCATGCCACTTTATAGAAATATAGAAAGCCATTCCTGAATGGATTTCTCTTGCATCATCTTTTAATGGGAGGCAATAATCGTCAAGTCCATTACAACAAGACGTTTTTGTATCACGATCCAGTCTCCATTATGACCTCATATATGCAATCATCTGCCCATCAATAGACAGATGCGCCATTAGAAAGCCGTTCATGCAACCACCACATCCGGCTGATAGTGGGTTTCTTTGCTGTATAGGCTATCGTTTGACCACAAGTAGATTTTTCACTTGTCGATATGAGCGGATAGCACTCCTTTATCAACCCCCACTACAATATTTCAAGCCTGCCTCACAACTGCATTTTGAACGAAGTCACATCATTTTTCTTAATGCAAAGCTATAATGCAGCACCGCTGATGCGGTTACGGGACATTTCATTCTGACCAATGGTGTATCGGCACAATCTTCCTTTTTTTTCTGATGCTCGGAATAAAAAGAGTATTGAACCGCTATCCTTGGTGCTGCCCTATGACTGCAATATCTTGGTGCATTATAAAAATTGATTGTATAACTTCTAAAAATTATTGTTATGAAGAAAATTGAAAATTCTTTCGCAGTTACAGGTTTCATTGGTAAGGATGCTGAAATCCGTCAATTCACTACCGCAAGTGTTGCAAAATTCTCCTTGGCAGTCGGTCGAACAGAGACCGTTGGCGAAGAAACCAAAAGAGTATCAGCTTTTATGGCTGTAGAGGTTTGGCGCAAGAACGAAAGCGCATCCTTTGAACTACTGAAAAAGGGACAAATGATAACCGTTCGCGGCTATTTCAAACCTGAAGAATGGAGTGATGACAAAGGCAAACATAATCGCATGGCAATGGTCGCTACCGAGTTTTTTGCTACCCCTGAAAAAGAGGAAGCTCCTGCAAAGCAGAAATCCACATCAAAGAAAGCCAAGAAATAATTCTTGGTTCCCTCTAAGAAAAGCGGCTTTCGAGCCGCTTTTCTTTTTGCTCATTACATTCTTCTCTTCCTGTTATAATTGCTACTCATCCCTTTTTACCTATTCTCAGATTCCTCCATTTATAACCACAAAATCAAATCTTGTGTTCGTTAAACGCCAACAGGCATATTTTTCTTTTGGAAAGTAAAACAGAATTTTAATGCGCCTCTCTGTTTTCCTGCCGCAAAGTAATATCCGCTACATTTCCGCCAATGAATCCTTAATGTTATTTAATCCTGTGGATAAAAACTTCAATGAACCCTTGGCTTGAAAATCGTTCAGCGAACAGATGGGAGCAGCGTAAAAAGGAGGCTTGAATATTAAAATCCTCCCATTGTTTAACTTTTAACTTTCGATTATGCCAAATTGGTGTTTAACAGATTATCAGATTGTAGGGAAACAACAGAATGTTGAAAATCTCTATAAAGAACTGCGAAAAGTTCTCGGTACAGACAGGAGTGATAAAAAGAGAGATTCATTTTTGCCTGACGCTTCGTGGCTCGGATATGTTGCTAGTGACATTTTGAACATTGACCCTGAAAAAGAATGCGTTCCGTGCAGGGGTAGTATTAGTTATATGGATGAAGAAATGGATGATGATGAAAACCTGGCAAGTTTCACTTTATCGACAGAAACCGCCTGGTCAGACTGCCGGAAGTTATTCTATCTGCTTTCAATCAAGTTTGACGTAGAAATTTTATTCTACACAGAGGAACTGGGATGCGACATTCATGAAACCAATGACGAAGAAGGACGTTATTTTGATACCCAATACTTATTGGATAACTCCGAAAACGAAAAGAGTTATTACAGTTCTTTTGGAGAGTTTGCGAAAGTAATTGAAGATATGACAGGTGAAAAGCCAGATAAGTTCGAGGATGTTGATGATATTCTTGAAAGACATGAATTATCAGCAACCATGAATGCACATCGTATTGACATTGTGTCTTTGAAGGACTTTTAATACATTTTTAGCAGCCGATAAGCCAATCCCGATTATTACAATAGTCGGGATTTCATTTTCTCCCAACAAACCTGTCGCTTCCTTTTCTAAACCGGTTAGACAGCTCCCTTTTTAAACATCCTCCTTTAATAGAGAGCTTCGCTTCAACTGTCATAAAACGATAACCGCTCTACCCATTATAGGGTTAGATACTTTTATATAGGACTTCGGCTTTCAAGAAAGTCCAGACATAGGCATAAACAGAGCACCTCTCCCTGCTTACTCCTTTTATATGGATAAGAGCCATCTTCCTGACCCTGCCGATGGACTATTTTTCAGCAAAGGTATCAAGTGTCATTCCAAATATCAAATCCAATGAAGCACGAGTGCCTGTGAAAATCTTCCTCGTATGAATGCGAGCGTATTTTCATCATGGGATTTGCCTTATTGATGCCACTTCCTTTGCAAAGCCGAAAAATCTCCCTCAGCAGGTTGAAAAGCCTGAACGAAAGGGGAAAATAAAATTTAAATTATGGCAAAAGTTGATAGCACCACCAAAAGATTTTGGAACAAGGCAATTGTAAGTTTTCTCAAGTATTATCCAGTCCGAATTAAGAATGTAGGATTAGAGCAAGAAGTTGCACGCAGAATAGTATGGGACTTCAAGGACGGCATAGCGCATGAAGAAGTCGCTCAAATGACTGCAAAATGTTTAAAAGATATGTTTGGCGATAAAGTAAAAGGCATCGTTTTTTCTTGTGTTCCTGCATCATCAACCGAAAAGAATGAACTTCGCTATAAGAATTTCAGCGCACGGGTATGCGAATTGTCGGGTGCAGTCAATGGCTATCAGTACGTAAGTATTATAGGTGAACGGCTGGCGGTGCATGAACATCGGAAAGACAAAAAAAAGACTGTCAGCAAAGTCTCGATAATTGATTTTGACGAAGCTTTTTTCAAGGGCAAGGATGTCTTATGCTTCGACGATATTTTGACCACAGGCAACAGTTGGGCGACATATGGCAGCCAGTTAGAACAACTTGGAGCAAATATTGTGGGTGGCTTTTTTCTTGGCAAAACAACTTATAAGATAATATAATATGGAAAATCTATTTTTGAAAAAAGAGCAATCTGTCACTTTTACGGGACACCGCTTTATTCCCTATGGTAAGCTATCAATGCTTAGAGTTGCATTGAAGAGCATCATTCTTGAACTGTATGCAAAGGGTTACAATAATTATTATTGTGGGATGGCTGTAGGATTTGACTTGCTTTCGGCAGAAGTCGTATTATCATTGAAAACCGAATATAAAGAATTGAGACTTACTGCAGTAGTGCCATACCGCAACCAAGATGAACGTTTCTCTTTTACTGACAAAAAACGATACCACTCAATTTTGAGTAGAGCTGATGAAACTATTCTTTTGTGTGAAAATTACCATCAAGGAAGCCTATTAAGGCGTAACGACTATATGTTGGCTCATTCAAGTCAAGTTATAGCCTACTTCGATGGAGAAAATAAAGGTGGAACTTTCTATACTTGCAGAAACGCACAAGCGAAAGACCTACCGGTCATAAATCTTTTCTGACTAAACTTTTCAACCAAATTTATTGTATAGACATGTATAATCATAGCAAACTACTCAATATATAACCGTACAAATTTAAGAACACTCAATTATGACCGAAGAAATCAGACAAAATGAAAAGACTATTCTTACCAGTGACGACAGATGTAGCATCCCGGTAATATTCAACAATCTCATAGGGCGTAACATAAAATCGGATGAATACAAAATTTATCTACGTTGTGTCGCATTTAGGGATATGGGGTTCAGTGCAGGCACAATAGACTATTATCAAAACGGATCTTTATTCAAAAGCGGTGAAATTCCCTGCTTATAAATTCAAGCCCGATACGTTTTGGAAATAGCCAAGGCGTATCGGGCTCATTATTTTCCTGTTTTTAATCTCTAATATAACAATTCATACTCTTCCTGTTATACCCCTTTATCTTCCTGTTATAAAAAGGCTCTCCCAGCCCAAAAGTGGTAGGTGTGCCTGTTTCTAAATACCACTTCCCTCTTGTCAGCCATATTTAGAAAGAAGCAAACAGCGGCACATTCCTTGCATCATCGTGCAGGAGTTTCGATGAATCGAAACCAACCAGCCCATCGATACCGGAACAAGCCGCTTTTCTTGTTTGCCTCGGCAGACTTCATTGTTTACCCACCCAAGCCTTTTTCATCCAGTTGTAGGTATTTCCAATTATATCTACTTCTTCCTTTTATACCGTTTCAGTCATATCAGAATATTCTATCTACCCGATGGACTTTACCAGATGCAAAGGTCTGTCACCCGACTTTAAAGCCCGGTTTAAAATGTATTTCTTTCGGATTCTTCCTCCTATGGAGAGTAATCGTCAAGAAAAACCGGCTTCAAAAGTCCGATTGGTGACAGTTTGATTGCACTGTTAAATTCCCAATCGGCTTCGATAAGAAAAGTCTGAGGTTAGGGGAAAAATAAATGTTTCATTTAAAATTATTTGAATATGGAAAATTATCAGAACATCGAGCAGACGAAAGAGTACCAACTGGCTAAAACGGTTGAGAGCGCATTGAACGACTATTGTTTCAACGCCAAAAATTTTGCAGCAGCAATCCCAATGATGCACCCAACACTGCAACAGTCTTTTTATCGACTAATCCGCGAATGCCTCAAGGTCATGGCAGACGACAGTCGCCGTTATGATGACCGTAACCGTGCTTCTCACGAAGATGCAAAGACAATGCTGGAATACCTCCAGAAGAAAGGACAATCAATACCATTTATTTAATTCTAAATACTTATAATTATGGACAAAGAGTATGTTTTGCAGGTGGCAGAGACCGCCAAAAATCAGTTATTGGCGACAACCCCGATGAATGTTGTTCTTTCTTGGGGAGTAGAAAAATTTATCGCCACAGTCTTCAAGGAAATGCCGGCACTCAAATTCAAAGTAAACGGACGCATATTCAAGGGGTTTGTGCTTGTAGCTCTCAATGGCAGTGACTACTATGAAATTTACTTGGTGAATTATCAAGAAACCAAATGTGTCACCGATAGAGCTTTTTATGATCAGGTAGGTGAAATCATTGACAGAGCCATCGAAAGCGGTACTGATAAGGCTGAATATGAGCAGTTCTGTCAGCAACAATGGTATAAACTATTGATTGGATAGCCTCCATTAGGCATCCTTATAGTCCATATATGATACGCTTGTATTCATATATGGGCTATATAAGGAATGCACTTTAATATGAGTAAATAAAATCTTGGTTATAAAAACAATGTATTGTATATCAGTGCATACTACTTGTAGTATATACTAAATAAAGTAAAATAGTAATAGTATTTAATACTAATAATAGTAAATACTAATATAATTATTACCTTTGTATTCTAATATAAAAACTGAATGAAATATGCCCAGTATTATAGCGATTTTAAACCATAAGGGTGGCGTAGGCAAAACTACCACAACGATTAATCTTGCCGCTGCATTGCATCAAAAAGGTAAAAAAATCCTTGTTATAGATCTTGACGGACAAGCGAACCTTACTGAATCATTCGGCCATTCCATTGAGGAGCCGAACACAATATATGGAGCGATGAAAGGCGAATATCCTCTTCCACTTATAAAGACAGAGAGCGGGATTACCTTGATTCCGTCCTGTCTTGATTTGTCGGCAGCAGAATCTGAACTAATCAACGAACCGGGGCGAGAAATGATTTTGAAGCAACTGATTGGTAAACTACCAAAAGAGAATAAATTTGATTATATTCTTATCGACTGCCCCCCCTCATTGGGATTGCTTACCTTAAACGCATTGACGGCAGCCGACTTCCTGATTATACCGGTACAAGCTCAATTCTTGGCAATGCGAGGTATGGCTAAGATTATGAATGTTATCAGTATTGTTCAAGAACGTCTTAACTCCAATTTGAAGATCGGCGGTATTGTCATTACCCAATATGACAAACGCAAGACTTTAAACAAAAGTGTTTCAGAAATTATTCATGATTCATTTTGCGACAAGGTGTTCAAGACAATTATCCGTGACAATGTGGCATTGGCAGAAGCACCGATTAATGGAAAGAATATTTATGAGTACAACAAAAATTGTAACGGAGCCAAAGATTACATGGCTTTAGCCGAAGAAGTCATAAAATTAAAATAAACCGATATGGGCAAAAGTAACCAGTTAAAAGACAGCATGAAAGGTGGTCTAAACAGCCTCCTTTCATCAACCACTCCCTCTTCTACAGAGGATAAACCCGCAAAAGTTGCGACAGAGAAAGAAACAGTCGTACACTGTAACTTCCTTATAAACAAAAGTGTTCATACCAGAATGAAATATCTGGCAATAGACAAAAATATGTCCCTGAAAGACATTGTAAATGAGGCTATGAAGGAGTATTTGGACAAGCACGAAAAGAGGTAATTCATGGGAAGAACAATCATAGTGACCGGTGGAGCCAACGGCATTGGTCGTTGCATAACAGAACATTTCGCATCGGAAGGAGACACTGTATATATCCTAGATAAAGATGCCAAGCAGGCTGTTTTAGTAGCTAATGAGATGCAACGCAAAGGATGGAATGTCATTGGTTATATCGGAGATATAGCCGACAAGCAAACCTTTTTAGACTTTGCGGGACAAGTTCTTTCCGAGCATCCTGAAGGCATCCATTGCATTATCAATAATGCCTGCCTGATGCAGGGAGGTGTGTTGGATGGATGCGAATATGAGGATTTCCTTTACGTCCAACGGGTATGTGTCGCTGCTCCTTTCATGCTGGCGAAACTTTTCAAAGACCATTTCATCGGTCTGGGGTCTATCGTGAATATCTCTTCCACGAGAGCGTTTCAGTCCCAACCCAACACGGAAAACTATACGGCCGCCAAGGGCGGCATTACTGCCTTGACCCATGCACTTGCTGTCAGTTTGTCTGGCATAGCACGTGTTAATTCCATTGCACCGGGATGGATAGAGACGGGTGCACATCAGGAGGAAGCATTTGTTCCTTCAAATGAAAATGATTATCTACAGCATCCTTCCCAAAGAGTCGGTAATCCCGATGACATAGCCCGTGCGGTTGCTTTCTTGTGTGATGAGCGAAACTCATTCATCAACGGTGAGAATATTACCATCGACGGAGGTATGAGCAAGCTGATGGTTTACCACAATGATTGCGGATGGACATATAAGCCCCAACAGTCACACACCCCTAAATAAGCATTTGAACAGGAAGAATAATGACAAAGCTTCGTTGCGTAGTAGAACGCATTACCTATCAGAATCCCGACAACGGGTATTCGGTGATGAAAGTCAATGTAAAAGGTTATAATAATCCTGTTACTTTGGTGGGTAATCTGCTGGAAGTACCGGTGGGTAGTGTCTTGCTGTGCGATGGTAACTGGAAAGTCGATAAGAAATACGGAAGCCAGTTTGTTGCAGAATCATGGGAGGAAGTCATGCCCGCCACCATCTACGGAATTGAGAAATATTTGGGTAGCGGACTGGTGAAAGGCATCGGTCCAAAGTTCGCCAAGCTGATTGTGGCTAAGTTCGGATTGGAAACCATCGATGTCATAGAAAGCAATATCGAACGTTTGTATGAGGTGCCTGGCATTGGAAAAAAGCGTGTAGAAAAGATTGGTGAAAGTTGGGAAAAGCAGAAAGATATCAAGAACGTGATGCTTTTTTTGCAAGGCTATGGGGTAAGTACCGCATACGCTGCCAAAATCTATCGGCAGTACGGCAAAGAAAGTATAGACAAGGTGAAGGAAAATCCGTATCGCTTGGCGGATGATATATGGGGGATCGGCTTCAAGACCGCTGATGGTATCGCTGCCAAGATGGGCTATGAGAAAAGTGATTTACGCCGTTGCCGGAGTGGAATCCTTTACACGTTAAGCCAATTGTCTAATGACGGTCATGTATATGCAGAAGAGGAACAACTGATAAAATCCACTATGCAGTTGCTTGAAGCCGAGGAAGAACCAGTAAAGCAAGCGATGGCACAGATGATTGAGGCCAAAGATTTAGAGCTGGATCATGAAGCCATCTACCTTCCCCCTTTTTATTATGCCGAATGTGGTACAGCCAACCGACTCATAACACTGGTAGAAGCTGTTGAAGCAGACAAGAAGAAGCCTACGTTCAATCTTGCCGCCATTTCGCAAGAGACCGGTATTGAATACGATGATGTTCAGATAGCCGCTATCCGTCAAGCCGTAGAATCCAAAGTAATGATTCTCACTGGCGGACCAGGAACAGGCAAGACCACTACCACCCAAGGTATCATTGCCGCTTTGAAAACGGCAGGCATGAGCATCTTGCTTGCCGCACCGACCGGAAGAGCCGCAAAACGAATGAGCGAGGCTACCGGCATAGAGGCTAAAACCATCCATCGGCTGTTGGAATACAATCCGAAAGATGGATACAAGCGTAATGAGGAAAACCCATTGGAAGCCGACGCTTTGATTGTAGACGAATGTTCCATGATTGATATTCTCCTGATGAATCATCTGATGAAAGCTATCTCTTCAGGAATGCGATTGGTGATGGTGGGTGACATTGACCAATTACCCAGTGTCGGGGCAGGCAATGTATTGCGCGACATCATTGATTCTAAGAAAATACCTGTTGTACGTTTGACCCGGATATTTCGTCAGGCCCAGTCCAGCCGTATCGTGATGAGTGCCCATGCAATTAACAACGGCCAGTTTCCCGATACGAGCAACGGCAAAGATACCGACTTCTTTTTTATAAAGACAGAAGATCCCAATCAAGTAGCAGAAAGTATTGTCCACCTAGTGAAAGAACGGCTTCCGAAAGCATATAGTCTGCCATCGAGCAAAATACAAGTCCTCACGCCCATGCAACGGGGTGTGGTGGGCGCATCTAATCTAAACTTGGCACTTCAAGATGCGTTGAATGCTACATCTGTTTGTCTGAACCGGGGTGGCTATTCTTATCGGAAAGGCGACCGTGTTATGCAAATACGGAACAACTATGACAAAGGAGTATTCAATGGCGACTTGGGCTACATCGAAGAAGTAGATATGGAGGAGCGTACGCTCATCGCCAGTTTCGACGGCATTTCGGTAGAGTATGAAGTTTCCGAACTCGATGAACTTTCTTTGGCATACGCTACCACCATTCATAAATCGCAAGGATCGGAATATCCGATAGTAGTTATGCCGGTATTGATGAATCATTATGTGATGCTTCAGCGAAACCTTATCTACACAGGCATTACCCGTGCCAAGAAAATTTGCGTACTTATCGGTACCACCAAAGCACTGGCTTATGCCATCCACAATATGTCTGTATTGAAACGCAATACAAAACTGAAGGAAAGGTTAAATCCATCACTGGCACTGCGAGCAAATAAACCAGTGGTAGCTCCGAAAGGCATTCCTTATCCGAAACAGTCGGAAACATCCTGTTCAATGGCGGCGGAAGATACCGTTCCGTATGAAAGTAAAGGAAAGTAAAATAGTCCTGTCTACAAAGACAAAATGGAATACCGACTAAAGAACTAGATCGCCAAGGACTCACTTCAATATGTCTTTTCGTAATTTGCCTAGACTACGGTGATGCTTCTCACTAAAATCCTCTCCGAAAATATCTTCATAAATTTGTTGTTCGGTGTATTGTAGTGCTATAACCGATTGAGTTCCAGTCTGAAGAAGACGGCTAATACTACGGATGTTGGCATCAGAATATCGCTCTTTGAGATCCAACAGACGTAGAGCTTCCACTTTGTGGTAGTTATAGCGTTCACGCAGGCGGAAAAGATCAATAGTTTTTTGGTAATCAGGATCTGTACATTTAAACTCTATACTATAATCATCCTTATGACTTTCAAATCTAAAAGTAGAGCAAGTCGATTTCTTCGGTATAACAGCTATGGTGACATTATTGTCAAAATCATAATCAGGACTTGTAGGACTCAGCTTGCAAAGTTCCGCGTCGGTTGATCCTATAGTCTGAGAACGCTTTAGCTTTTCATTACAGACCTGGCAGCTGGGAGTGAAATTATAAAGAGATAATGCTACAATGGGGCATTTGCCTTTATCCAATATATGATCTAAATCAAAATGATTTTTACCATTATCAAATAAATGGTTACTCTTCTTCTGAGATCTCCAACATTTCATGTTATCAAATTCGTCTACGGTGCTAAACAAATGTTGCACTCTGTAATCAATTATTTCCTGAGCTGTACTTTGTTTTATATCGAGAAAACGGGTTAGATCCTCCAACGGAGCATTATTTAGAAAATCTAACATATCAGAATATATAACCCAAAAACCATACGCATTAATATAAGCCATGTCACAATAATGGCAAGTATGGATTTCAAATCCATTCTGAGAATTCATAAAGAACGAAGATAGCTTAGGTTGCCAATCTGTATAATTAAAAATCTCCTCCAATTTTTGTTTAATATCTTTTTTTTGGGTATCAGTCAACTTAATGGTATTCATCATGGCTCGATACTCCAAGTAAATAGGTGTCAGAGCTTTAAAATCAGCAACCATAATATCCTGTATCTTTGAAGGTAACGAGGTGAAATGGGAATTAATCTCCTTTCTTATTTTACTCCATTTCTTTTGTTTGTCCTTACTATCCTTCGCAAACAATTTTAAATAAGCAGCATTCAATATCTTCTTGTCAATATTATATTTTACCTTAATCATAATGAAGCCCTTTCTGCGCGAAGGCGGTCTAACTGCTGCTGTGCCTTGTTTATCTCCCAATCGAGCTTTTCCTGTGGAGATATATACTCTCGTAATTCCTTGAGCATCTGTCCAATGGTCTTCTTAAGGAATTTATCGGCAATGATACTTTCCAGATAAGTAAACTTGTCAGCATTCTGCTTCATTTCCAGGGCAATTCTATGCCGCTTTGTATTATCATTCCTTTCGTTGTATAAGCCAATTATATGTTCCAATTCCGTACGGCCAATTTCGCCCATTGAGTATTCCATAAAAAAGCTGTTATTGAGAAGTTCATGAATATTAGCACAGAAAGTTTCTTTAGTCGTAAGGTCAGTTCTGTCTCCTAAGAACAAGATATTCTTTTGTGGAAGATCGGATATTACAAAAGGAGAATGCGTAACCATCAGAATATTGATACCTTTCAAGTGCTTGAATTCAACATTTTTCAATGCATCCGTCAAAAAATACAAGAACCTACGTTGTAAATCGGGGTGAAAGTATAATTCTACTTCATCGAAAATTACATTTACATATTTATATGTCAGAATCTTCTTATCTGATTCTGCGTTTGGAGAGATAGAATCTATATTTATCAGATGGTAGATAAAATTGCTTATCGTATAGGCAATCTGTCTTTCACCAGAACTTAATCCCTCGAAAGGAATAATTTCTTTATTCCCAGTTCTATTTTTGTCCTTTTCTATTTGTAGAGTGATATCAAATATAGGAGGAGGCAGCAAATCAATGTAGCTGATTTGCCATTTGGCATAATTCTTATTCTCTACAATCTTTTTAGCTTTTTTATAAAGATCGTTCAATTTGTAAATAAAACAAGATTCTCCTTGATAGATTTGGAATTTTAACAAAAATAAAGCGCGTCTCAATTTTAAGGTCTTATGGCTCGTATCTCCGGCTAGTTCTTCCAAATGTCTTTTGGCTCTCTTTTCGCTATAGTTTTTCGAGGAAAAATTATTTCGGATCTTTTCATATTGTTTGTAAGTACGGATTATTTTCAGTGTTTTATATACTACATAATCTTTAGCATCTTGTACCCACGTCATGTGTGGCAACTGGCCGATATGATAATATTTAAGCCAAAACTTCAAGATGTAATCATAAATGTATGGAAAATCATTATGTAAGCGGGTATTCTGTTTTATATTTAAAGTTATAAGCATATTCTGCTTCGAGAATATCTTTGTCTCTAGAGGAGGTAGATAAAGTGAAACAACATGGAGTTCTTTATTGATGGTTCGAAATGGAAACTTACCATTTCCCCCATCAAAGAATAGCATGGAAAGCTGCCTTTCTTTAGCCAGTTTATTTTCCTCTGGGGCATTTATCAATCCCTCATTACGCATTGGATGGACTACGATTGGAGTGTGATAACCATCATTCTTATGGAAAATGCCTTTCATCCATACTTCATCTTCAAGTAAAACGTTAGGATCATATTCTTTTTTTGTAATTGCTGTAAGTCTTTGTTTCGGAGTGCATTCTTGATAGTAATCCCGATAATTGAAAGCATACATGGAATAGTTGCAAACAATAGTATAGAACAGTTTCGATATAGTATTTAACTTTTCGGGTTGAAATTCAGCAACAGAATTAGGGTCATTAGATAATTGTATAGATAGATTCTCGGAATCTGCGCAACGAGTAAATATGCCCTTTTTTGCATGAGATTCATTATAATTTATAACACTTACCAATCGACCTTCAATTCTTATAATCTTAATCTCGTTATTAATGAATATAGCCAGAGAAGCATATACATTCTCTATGTAATGAAGATGTGCTGCTGCTTTAAAATTCTGCTGTTCACCAAGAATTGCGGCAGAAAGATTGTTGAGGATGCGGATAATCATATCGATAATACTGCTTTTCCCTTTACCATTCTCTCCTACAATAGCACTGATACTTATTGTAAGTTTAGGAATATTATAGAGAATCGCATCACAAAAGGCATCTTTACTTACGGTAACGGTTTTATTGTCATCAGAAATATTGAATCCATCATAGAAATAAAACCATTTCTCGGATTCATACAGAGCTTTCTGCATATAACGCACCTTTGTTAATGTAGCATATCTCACATCAGGTTTATACACACGAAGTCCTATCAAGCGTAGATATTCTGGTGAATTATTATCATTATATTGTGTTTTAGCTGTCATAAGTTTATTTTCCATAAGTATATTAGATTTTATGAATAACTGTGCTCCTAACTTTCATCATCATTTTTATTCCTCTTTAGATTCCTTTCTACTCTTTCTTGGCCCAATCGGCCCCTTTGTATGCCCTCTGTTCAAATCAACACCGACAGCATTCAATATCCTGAAGACGGAGCTGCGGCTCTTGAATCCGCTTGTTTTCCAAATGTCATCAATGGTATGCCCACTCTTATACATATTAACCACAAGCTTTGCTCTTTCTGCCTTATCATGTGCGGCAGAAGTAAGAACTTTGATTTTACTTTTTAGTTGGCGTTTATTATTAGTGGACTTTCGGTTGGCATTTACCTCTACAGGCAATAAAGCGATGGTTAGCAATATATCTGACGTTTTGGTTTCGGGAAACAACTCATTACCGGAATCAATCTTATCATGGATAGAGATGATCCGGATGACTTCCATCCGGCAGAACTCCAGGAAAAAAGCCAGTTGGCGAGTACCCTGCAATACATTACTAAGTTTAGGAACGACCAATTCATCACCTTTATGCAGATTTCCTAGCACATTGTTCCATAACGGACGTAGCTTCTCATGTTCCGGCTTCTCTTCTACAATCTCGCAACAACCATAATTCTTCATCCATTCAATATCGGATTCAGCACCTTCATAATGGGCAGAACGCATCAAATAGCCGACTTTTGCCATAGTTTACTCTTTTTAGATATGAAATTTGCGAGTAAAGTTACAATGTTTTCAATAGAATTAATCATACTCAAACTAAAAATGAGTCTGATTTATGTTTTTTTGCCATTATGCGGTGTCTGACAGGTACAAATATACTTTTGTCTGAAATCTCGACATATGTCGATATGAAAAGTTTCGAGTAGTTCAAGCCTCCAAAATGCTATTCTGTCTATCAATAATAGGGAGTTTTTAATTATACGTTTTTGCTGTTACATTTTATCATTTAACTGATTTGTAATCAATTGCATAAATCAGACTTTGAGTATGATTATATAAGAATGATTAAATCGAATAATCAATGAAACCTTGCAGGATTATAATACTATACATTTGCGTTCAAATTTTTAATCGGACAGACAATATGAAGCAATTTTCATTGAATAAAAATCTGCATCAATGGCAGATGAAATATGCACAACAAGCAAAATGTACCGTATCATTTTTCTTTGGATGTGGAAAGAATCCGGCTCATATATTTTTGATGCTGCTTTCCTTTCTATTCCTGCCGGGCTGTTCCTCAAAAGAAGGACTTTACATTCAAGATTCCAATGAAGCAATCAATTCCTATAGTAAGCTGCTACATAGAATCAGGCTACACAATCAGGCTTCAACGGAACTCATTATCAACTTAGCCCATGAATACCAAGCGGTAAGTGATTCTGTTTTCGCCTGCATCAATCGGGACAGTATCAATAATAGGAATTATCACGCTAAGTCCGCATACAACGTAATCAACGATTCAATAATTATTGAGCTTGAACGTCTTATAGACAGCAACTCTCGTAATTTCAAAGATTACTATCACGTTCTGGACAAATTATCCATCCGACAACTTCCTAAAGAAGTGGAAAGTTTGGTCGTGTCTGCTCACATGTTCTTTCATTCTATGGATTCTATAACAATCCATCCGGTTGACAAGTGTCATACGATACAGATTTACGAGAATACGTTGAATTCAGCTTTGTCTCAAGGCATCCGTTCAAAGCAGGACATTCTTTATTTCTTGAGATCCGAAGACATCGCTTTCAGGTTATTTCTTGTACACTTGTCTTCTTGGGGAGATATGTCTCTTACCAATATTAAAACCAAAACAGAGCAACAGGTCAAAAGCATATTTGAATCATCAAGTCGCCAACGGTCAATAATGAGTAAAACCGAAATAGTGGTACTCATGACCATGCGCAATAACCGACGGTTACTTCAAAACGCCACCACTTGCATGACTGACGTACATAAATTAAGTTTCAAGGACAGCAGTCAGGCAACGGCATACCTATGGATGCTTCTCCAACCTTGGTTGTCAATAGATGAGTTCTCCTATACACTGCTGTCGCAAGAAGAAAAAGAATCACTTGAAAAATTAGCTGTTGAAATGCCGCAAGCAGTCAGTAAGTTGGAATCGGGACGTTTTCCCATTGACTTAAATGAACTTCCGTCACTTTTAATGAAAGCCTATATTGATAACTTATAAACCACATCCATATGCAACAAGAACATATCGAACGCTTCATAATGTTGGCCTCTTTGGAAATGCCTAATCTTATTGTCTCGACTCTCTTTCAGGGAGCGGAGCTATCCGATGAAAGTACATTGCTAACATTCTCTTTACCTCAAAAGTATTCATTGGAGGAATTAATTGACGAGCTGGAGGATCAGATGGAGTTAATCCTTTTATACCATCACATTCCCTCGGAAGATACCATTTTTAGTCATCATTGTTGTGCGTATTCTAATCCGCACTTTGGACACATGTACAAAATCAATGCCATCGCAGATGAGCGTTGCCAATGCGACACCCTTTACGTTACCTTATATTCGTCATTGGAGGTCATGGGTGTTGAGTTACGTCATGAACTGGTAGAAACAAGTAAGTATGGGCGGTTAATTTATAACCGTAAAATGGATGAACTGCTACGGGATTTTATCTGATATAATATGAAGATAGAACTATATCATCAATTGGTCACTCTTATCCATGCCACTTATACATGGGTGGATGTCATGAATGCCAGTGGAGAAGAAACCTTCAGTTTCCATACCGGTGGGAGCTTTTACCCCGTCCAGAGCCGGGTTTTGTGTCTGGTTGCCAAATGGTCTAACTACAATTACCCGAAAGGCCACTGCTGGCGTATTCCTGAATTTATGCTGGACAATGCCATACGAGTGTTAAGTCAAAATCCATCTTTCAGAAAGCGTTGCCGGAAAGAACAGCTTCTCTATACGGATGCGGAAGCAATCATCAAGGAAGCCTCTTTTGGGCATATTATTTTAGAATTAGAAAAATAACAGAAATGATTACAAATAGCATACATATCCTATTGCCTGTATTAGTACTCCTACTTTCCCTGTTTTCCTACAAAGGTGATGGTAAGAGAATAACTAAATTTTATATGTACATGGCTTGTCGCCATTGCTGGCGTAAGCTCTATACACTCACACTGCTACTGATATTATTGCTGTTTCATTTCAACTATGTCAATGTGGCTCAAAACGTGTATGACCTGGCTCCCTCATCGGTCGCCTTTATCTTTCTGTTCTCCCATCATTTTACAGAGCGTATCATCTATTACCTACAGAGCAGAAGAACACTTTTCGTCAGTGCCATCATTGCCACAATCTGTCTGTTTGTTCCGTTCTTCTTTTCGACAGCCGTCACTATAGAGATTCTGTTATTCGGAGCGATATTTTACCCCTCACGAAAAGTGCGGGAGAAAATTTCATTTCCTGATTATCATAAGGAAATAATAGAGCTGCAAAGAGAAATACGACACTTCTATTACGATTGGAATGACTGATAATTAGGTTTCTTTTTTCAATGGCAATTGACTGTCACATGAAGGTATCAAGCTTTATCAATGAATAGTACTGTTTGAAAAACTTCTGTCGCATGATATACATGCCTTCACAAGACAATCCCAGCAGTTCATTGTCAGTCACCATTCCTTTTAATCTCACGTTTAGAATCAAAACATAATTATTAAAATAGATAACACACATGAGTGAAATTATTGCAGATTACCAGATAAAGGCAGACAAACTTCTGCTTGATTATCTTCGTCCCAGAAGTACAGACCGAGCATCGAAATTGGATGCTTTCTGTGAGCTGATGAATATGGCAATGAGCAAGAAGGGCCAATCGGAAGAAACCCGGTTCGGCATCACCGTTCATTTGCATCCAGGACAATTTATTGTGACTGTAACCGGACTTGCAAAAAAATGGAATTGGCATAGGGTCACGGTTAAATCCTTTCTCGACACGTTGGTTGCTATGAATTACGCTGATATGTTATCAGAGGGCAAATTCTTTGTGATAACCATGCGTTGCACCCAGCCATCAGAGCATGATAAGAATAAGGTTCTGCTCACTAAAGACGAGCAGCGACTTGTCAGATGGCTGAGTGGATATATCAGTGTAGAAGAGATGCTCTCTTCGGGTGTCGATTTTTTTGAGGATACCGACAAGCTATTCAAACCACAAATGTCAGATGGCAAAACGGATACAGGAAAACGGCTCCATCAGTTTATCTCGCATATCATCCTGAGTCACTCCAACCTTATCCCGGAACAGCCGGATGTGAATGCGGCACTCGCTACACTCTTTACCGAGTATTGCCACCATGACTTCATCGAATTTTGGCAGCTACTTTCTTTGGGCGGTATTCTTTTTTCAAGTGGCCAAAGTCCGAACCTCAAACTCTGTTTGTCCGAACTTCCGGCGGAAGTCAAAAAGTTATCGGACGTAATCTTTGCGCACTACGGAAAGGTACTCAGTTCTGCACCCATTGAATATGAAAAATAGAAACTCTCGCAAACTTGCAGTTTCAACAGAAAAGAGAAAGCCCCACTTTTATAGAATACAGCCCCATGAAACCATTATCCTTCCCTCTTCGGTCGGATATTCACTTCGGAGGTCTTGACCTCTTGTAAAGCACAAGGCTTGCCTTTTCAGGCACAGAATTTATTCTGTGGGAAGCCTAATTCCCCATTTGCAAAATTTGCAATGGGAGTCAGGCTCTAACGAGGCAGCAAGCTGTGGAAAAAAATAAAAAATATGGCGAAAGAAATAAAGCAGGTAATGGATATCAAATCATCCAAAGGCATCACGGTAGCTCAAAGTATCGAGCACCAAAGAAAGTGGTCTGAAAAAGGTTGGGACAACGCAGTTCGCACAGGAAACTATGACCGCAGCCGTGAGTCTCTCAATTTTGAAATCAAAAAAGGTGGGATTGTCTCTCCGGTCGATAAACGTAAAAACATTCCTCAACTGATGGCGGAGAATCTGGCGGAACGTGGTATTAAAGACCCCAATGAAGGTCGGGAGATACCCAAGTATCGAACAGTGGTCAATTTCATTTTTGGTGGTACCCCTGAGCGTATGCTTGAAATAGCCTTTAGCAATCAGAAGGTGAATATGGCACATGGCGCTGACAACTCTCATATCAAACGAAGTACCGATATTGAACGGTGGGCACAGGACATATACAGATTTGCAAGTAACAGATGGGGCGAGGAAAACATTGTCGCTTTCATTGTACATCTCGATGAAACCAATCCGCATATCCATATGACTCTTTTGCCAATAGACAAGGACAAGAAGTTTGCCTTCAAAAAAATCTTTGCCGGCAAAGACAAGTATGAATTCAAAGAACGGACACTCGCACTTCACACGGAACTTGCAAAGGTAAACGAGAAGTGGGGATTGATGCGTGGAGACAGTATTGCTGTAACAGGTGCCAAACATCGCACAACGGAAGAGTACAAGCGTGAACTTTCCAGTCAGTGTACCACTCTCGAAGGACAGATTGAGGAGAATAAGAAAATACTCAAACAGCTCTATGATGATATCCGGTTTGCGGAAAAGAGAGTCAAGGGCCTCACCACAATGACCTTGAATTTGGAACAGCGGAAAGATGAGTTGGAAAAAGAGATTGCTGCTGTCAATGAAGAATTGAATAACGGCAAAGGCAATTCCGAAGAGTTATACGAACGAATCAAAAAACTGGATAATGACCTTCAGAAAGTCTTGGATAATTTGGTAGACAAACAGATAAAACTGGAACATGCCAATAAACAGTTGGATGAGTTGAAAAGTCTTAAAGATAAGGCGAAGGATATGACAGAACAATACCAGAAACAACTGAGAGTTTCGACATCTAATCTGACCCAGCAAGTACGCTTTAGATTGGCAGATGTGCTTTTGGATGACTTAATCAGAGATTTCAAAATGATTTTGCCAACTCTCAGTCTTGGAATGAAAGAATCCTTGGACGATTCCCTGTTACAAAATATGGCAGAACGAGGCGAAGACATTATCAAATGTGCCATATTCTTATATGCCAATTTAATGGATCAGGCGACCAACTTTGCCAAAGGGCACGGAGGAGGCGGTGGAGGAAACGATCTTCCTTGGGGACGTAAAGAGGATGAAGATGACCGGGCTTGGGCACGACGCTGTCTGATGATGGCTCATCGGATGATGAAGCCTACTGGCAAAAATATCCGAAGATAATTTTTGAGTATGATAATAGGTATGATTTTTTCCGAAAAATAGAACGCAGGTTAAATACAGATTGATTGGAAGCAGAACCTTTCGTCATCTCATTTAGATACAGTTTCTTTGCTCCATATTTAAAATTTAGATTACAATGATAAAGATAATAGTTTTGATTTTACCACTCGCTTTGTCGCTGAACGCACAAGCTGGTAATGTCCGCCTTTTAGATAGTCTTGTTGTTCATAATGCTTCTTTGGAGATGCTCGAACCAATTGAACCGTCTTACCTTGAAAATGTTACTTCTGCAAGGATATGGAACGATAATTGGTTCTTGAGCATTTCCGGTGGAGCTTCGGCATTTGTCGGTTCTCCGTTAGGTTGTGCCGATTTGTTCAACCGGATAGAGCCTACTTTATCTGTTTCGGGAGGGAAATGGTTCACGCCGGCTATTGGTGGTCGAGTTTCCTTTCAGGGATTCAAACTTAAAAATAGCCTGCTGCATACCCAATCATATAAAAGTGTACATGCTGATTTTTTATGGAATGTATTGTCTCACCATTACAATACCCGTGATCAACCCAAATGGAAGATTGTTCCCTATGCAGGACTTGGCATCATACATAATAAGGATAATGGGAAAAGTCCTTTTGCCTTTTCTTATGGTGTGATGGGGCAATATCGTCTTTCTCAAAGGATTCACCTAATTATGGAACTTGGCGGCACTACTACATTTAAAGACTTTGACGGTCGCGGCGCTTCCAATAGATTCGGTGATAATCTGATGAGCCTCTCAGCCGGCCTATCTTTCTGCATCGGAAAGGTAGGCTGGAAAAGAGTGGTGGACGCCAGTCCTTATATAAGGCAGAATGAATGGTTGATTGAATATGCTTCCTCGTTAAACGATTGCAATTCAATGTTGGCTCGGCAGCATAATGAGGATGCGGAATCAATCTCTGAATTGAAAAAGATTCTGGAGATCGAAGGGTTACTTGATTTGTATAAGAACCGTTCAAAGAATGAGGAAAAGAAAAAACTTTCAAAGAAGCTTTATCCAAAGAACGATTATAGCGGACTTAATTCCCTTCGCTCAAGATTGAAAAGAATTCAATGGCCTGATAATTCATTCAGCAGTGATTCTATTCAAGGCAAGAGTTCAACAGAAAATTATAAGTTGGGAAGTTCTTCTTCTGGATACCAATCATCATTACAAGGTTATCTTTCCGAACTGTCAAAAGGAAAAAGTTGCATAGGCGCACCTATTTTCTTTTTCTTTAAGTTAAGCACAAATCATCTTACGGATGCTTCTCAATTGATTAACTTGGATGAGATTGCTAAGATTGTAAAACAATACAATCTAAGTATTAGGGTTTGTGGAGCTGCTGACAGTGTTACCGGAACATCTGATGTTAATCGTAATTTAGGAGCCAGTCGTTCCGAATATATCTACTCACAGTTGTTACATCGGGGCATTGACAAGGATCGAATTTCAGAGGTGAATAAAGGAGGGATTGACGCCTATGCTCCGAAAGAAGCCAACCGGCACACTTCAGTGATGCTCTTTCTCAAATAATATTAAAATAATAACTTTTTCGCAATAAATAATAGGTTTGCTAAAGGAGCTTGCTCGCGAGAGTAAGCTACTTTTTATTAAAAACCCATTTCTTTATTTGGTCACAAGATATAAAATATATTAAATAATCAAACAGTCCGTACTGTTTGATTTATAAAATACATATATTTGAAGCGATTTATTAAAAAGATGGATATGAATAAGCTTTTCTTTAAATGTGTATTAGTACTTATAGTGTTTTGTGCTTCATTAACATTAATAAGTTGCGAAGATGATTCTAAAAATTGGTCTGAAATAGTTTTTTTCATAGTTTCTTCTGAAAAAGGGGAATACTATCCTTTTGGGAGTTCTAATGCATGTGAAGGATTGAAGATTAAAAAAGAAGGTGAAAGTTCATGGACAATTATTCCACTAACAGGCATTGAAGGTTTCAATTATGAAGAGGGATTCAATTATTGTTTGAAAGTTGAAATTATCCACTTAGTAAATCCCCCAAAAGATGAATCTAACGTTAAATATAAGCTTGTAGAAATAATATCAAAGAAAAGTAGTATTAACTAAATTAAAGTATTATGAGACGAAAAAGTGTATTTTTTGCCTTCGCGGCATTATTATCAATCATGGCATCTTGCCAATCAGAAGATAATTTGGATATTTCGAGTAATATAGGAAATTATGACTCGAAGATATTAGAATTGAAATCTGGTGCTGGAGTTGAATTAAAAGATGGGGAGTATATCTGGCAAGGGGATATTGTTCTTTCTAAGGCCCAATTGGATTTATTGGATAAAACAGGAAGTATTGTGGATGCACCCACAGAAATTGATACGGTCAGTTCTATTCCATTAAGCACTATGAGTGGTTATTCATATTTGCCGCAAAATCTGACTAGATCCAATGCGATATATCCTACTGCATATAATTTGTGGGCTATGGTTAGATTTGTTTATGCTCCAAGTGGATATGGACTAGATAATGAACTGGCACCTGAAACGAAAAGAATTATTCAACAGGCATTAAGGCACTGGGAAGAAAAAACTAATATTAGATTTTACAACGCAACAGGACAGCCAACACGTGATCCCGTATACGGTTTTGACTATCCTTATGTCTATTTTTGTAATGGTAACGGTAACTCATCTAGCGTAGGAAGAATTGGTGGAATGCAAAGACTACGTCTAGCGTACGGTGGATGTAATATGGGAGTTGCAGTTCACGAAATTGGACATGCAATTGGGCTAAACCACGAGCAAGGACGTTTTGATAGAGACAATTCCGTTACTATTCATTGGGAAAATATACAATCAGATAAGAAACATAATTTCGATCTTGACAATCAGAATTATTACTGTATAGGAGGATTTGATTTTGGTTCTATAATGCTATACTCTTCTTATGACTTTGCAATAGATTATTCAAAACCAACTATGACGAAAAAGGATGGAAGTACATTTATTGGTCAAAGAAATGGATTAAGTGATTTGGACAAAAGATTTCCTAATCAATTCTATTTACCTTATACAGCACGCTCAGATGTATATCGTGAGTTGGATACTATAGTGTACGATGCTAATAACAACAAATTGACGGAGCAACAACGCATACAGTTACAAGCTCAATTAAACAACGGAAATCCTTATCCACCTGCTGGTGGACGCATTCCAAATGAGTTTTAAATCACTAAATACTAATTATAAAGAGGGCATCCGGATGAAAGTTCACTGAAAAATTGTGTTCTTTAGAAGTTACTCCTTTTTAGAATTAACAGAAAGAGTTACAAAGTGAATGACAAATTTCATTCACTTACAACTCTTTCCTCTATTAAAGGGTTTAAACCAAACAGCTATCAAAATCTCTTTTCGTTCAATAAATCACTTATTTTATTCGGTTCAGTATGCTACATTACCTCAAAATTTACAGCAAAATAGCCATTGCTCTTAGCTCATACGATCCAATATATATGAACACATTTGTTGATCCATTTCAATCTTGCACGTTTAGCCACTTTTCTTCAAATCATTCAGGCTGTTGAAAATCTATCTATAGTAGATGTTCATTCTTATCAACTTGGAATAAAACCAATTTAAGACTTTGCTCCCGATTCTGAATCCGTATTTGTCACATTCTTGATTAAATGGATTTTTTCCTGTCCACTATATAATTGACAAATTTTAGCTATTAAGGCTTACAAATTTAATCTTCAAACATATGTGACAACGAAATATCTTTTACAATTCCCTTTTCTTGCTGCAAGATATAAACATGCGGATGAAATCTTTTTTCTGATTTAAGGACCCGTATGGTTCAAATAATCTCTCAATCATTTCGTTTGCCATTTTAAAAATCTAACAGTTCATCACCAGAATCAAGTTGTTCACAACTGATATGATATAATGATAGTAAGTCAGAAAATAATACTCTGTAAAAATACACTTTACTCCCTTATACTTGAATGATTTTATAGGCTTGTGGCTATCAAAATCCATTAGGCAGGAAAGAGCATAAATCGGGTAGGTTTCTTTATTTCCAGCCAATAAAGCATTTCCCGCTTAGCTTTCATCTCAACGAGTGGTCGGAGGTAAATTGAGCAACATTAAGATATATAGCTCACCTACCTTTTTCAAGCAGTAGAATGCGAATTTTATGGCAGTAACAGTGGTTACAAGTAGAATGAAATATGTAAGTAAGGCTTTGTCCATTGTCTCAGATTACCACCCTTATTTATCTTTCCAAACATCCAGATATTTCCAATTTGTGGGAAATCCCATTTCCTTCATAGATAACAATTGTCCACCATCACCCAGCAAAGAAAGAAAATTCCGTTTTAAGTCACTGCCTGGACTGATTATATCTGAAAAGTATTTGATGCAGCTTAGTATTGCAAACAATTTGTTTGAACGAATAAATTTTATTGTATCTCTGTCAATAAACGGATAAGTTGTGTTATAGGACAATTTAACGCTTACAATATAGCGTCTATTCCAAATGCGGCTATGATGAGCGCAGCAGTTCCGAAGAACAGCAATAGCATGTAGCCAATTTGCCAAAATCCTGTCATTAGGCAATCCCAGTTCTTTGGCTACCTGATCTTTCATCAATGATTTTTTCAGAAGTTCAAATAAGCGGCTTAAAGTGCCGAAAGAAATAACCTCCAAAGTCATCCAAGCGGGTGGATTCTTTGACTCAGAATATTTTTCATAAAAATGCTTGATAAAATCCTCATTACTTCTTTTCACTTCAGAAGTAATGTCATCCATCAATACATCATACTTAAAAACCTCTTTTTTCTCAATCCTACCGGTTGATTCGTCTTTTTCATAAGCCCAGAAGGAATCATCTTTGAATAGAGATTCATCTTCATACCAATTGCTGTCTCCGGTAGCCTCACAGTAAATTTGTACAATCTTGGTACGCACAGCCACTTCAATCTTTTCAATAGCATTGAAGATTAATGTTCGTAACCGTCTGTCAAAACAATATAAATCAATGACATCAGAAAAATGAATATCTTCCCGGATAAATTCATGATTGGCTCCTTCTTCATTGTTCTGAAAAGGATATGTGTAAGCACGTAAACGATAATAGCTTATATTGGATAGATAACGCTTCGTTAACTCTCTGTTATCAATAATGAGTCCGCGTGAGGTCAATTTATCAATTTGGTCTGATAAGGACAAGGGCTTTTTGCTGTATTCCATATGTATAAAAACTCGAAGACCTCCCCGGGTGCGCTGTTCTTATGGGAAGCGTGGGAGGTCATATTGAATGCAAATATACGACTTTTTTAAAGTATTACCATAAGAAATCGATAATATTTTGAGGTTTAACATTATTATATAGAGTTCCCTGAATAATATCAATTAACTGATTTTCATTAAAATAGCTCTGCTAATATTTCTTCATTTCGCAAAAACGTACTATATTTGAGTGTTAAAAGAAAGTTTTATGAAGTTTAGTTCACAAGGAAAACAGCTTAGTATTGACGCCTTTCGCTCCTCTTTGTCCGGCTTGTCTAAATCGAATCGTTGGGTTCAGTTAGGTGACACTCTTCCCTGGTCTGACACCGAGCGCTTGTATAACGATCGTTTGAACAATGGCAAGTGTGGCGCCGGTAACAAACCCGCGCGTATGATAATCGGAGCATTGTTAATCAAACACAAGATGAACCTTTCCGATGAGGAAACCATTCTTGCGATTCAGGAAAATCCTTATATGCAATATTTTGTAGGACTTTCCGAGTTTACGGACAAACCTGTTTTTGATCCGAGTTTGTTCGTTACCATTCGCAAGTGGTTGGGGATCAATGATTTCAATGATATGAGTGTCTCTCTTCTTAAAATACAAGTTGAGAAGTCCAGAGCTGCTGCCCTTGAGAAGAAAAACGACAAGGACGACTCGCCCAACGGTTCCAGCCCTGCGGAATGTACAGAACCGGTTTTTACAGACAGCCAGGGTCGGTTGCACCAAGGTTCTTTAAAGATAGACGCTACTTGTGCAGATGCTGAAGTCCGTTATCCTACCGATATTGACTTGCTACACGATGGCTGCAAGGTCATTAATCGTTATATTACCAAATTATGTAAGCGATTCTCTCTTGCTACTCCTGTGACCTATTATAAAGCAGCCCGTTCTGCTTATCTGGAAGTTATCAAGCTCAAGAAACGGAGTAAGAAGGCTATTCGTACAAGTAAATCCTTGTTGTTAACCTATTTGATTCGTGATCTGCGCAGTTTTATTAATCTGATAGCAGTGCATGGTACACAGCTGCTTGACAGTCTGAATCGTCATAAACGGCGAGTTATAACAGCTATCATCAAGATGTATTATCAGCAGTTACAGATGTTTAAGGATGGTACTCATACATGTGTTGACCGTATTGTTAGCATTTTTCAGTCTCATGTCCGTCCTATCGTGCGAGGCAAATCCAAATCCCCGGCCGAGTTTGGAGCCAAGATTGGTGCCAGTATCGTAAATGGATACACATTCTTGGACCATCACAGCTGGGATGCTTATAATGAATCCTCGGATTTGTCCCTTCAAGTGGAACTCTACCGACAACGTTTCGGTTTTCTTCCTGCCAGGATTTATGCAGACAAGATCTACATGAACAAAGAAAATCGGGAATTAATGAAAGAGTTGGAAATCCAATCCATGGGAAAGCCATTGGGAAGACCACCCAAAGAGTCTAAAACCGAAGAATATCAATTCAAAAATGGCGAAAGCTGTAGGAGAGAGAAATGAGATTGAAGCAACTTTTGGTACCGGAAAGCGAATCTACAGAGCGAATAATATTAGGGCAAAGTTACCTGAAACGGCCAACTGTTGGACGGGTATGTGCTATTTTGTCAAAAACGTTATGAAGTTCCTCAGGGAACTTCTTCATGCCTTATTTTTTGTACTGGAATTAATGGCAAATCCCTGCAATTATCGGAGAATAATTCTACCGGTGCAGGGATTTGCGTGTTGAGGTATTGGAGGCGGGTGAATTATTCAGGGAACTCTAATTATATTTTAGTGATTCTACAATTAAGACTACAAAAGTATTTCATCTAATTGCAAATAGAGAAAATCCTCCAATAAATTTCAGTGAGATGAATTTATTGGAGGATTTCTAAGATAAATAGCCTAAAACTTATTTATCTCCCCCTCCTGCAATACACCTCTTCCTCCACTTCCTTTTCATTGCGTGCCACTTCATCCAAGATACCATCATTATCCACATCACCAATATCCGCTTTCTCTTGTTGGTATTCCGACATCTCAGAAAGTTGCTCATGGGCACCTTGCATATTGGCATCAAGAGTAGTATTGTGATCATATGCAAAGGAGTGTTTCACGGCGAGACCGGCATTAGTGACTGTACCGACATTGAGGTAGTCAGTCTCTTTATTGTACTGTACATGCAATACACTTTCATTGTTCATCTCAAATATAGGCATACGTTTGGCTGACATCTCAACGAACTGCTCGGCCACCATATGCTTGGCTACTGCTTTCACATCCTTTGAAGCACTATTTGGTAGTCCATAATGCTCAATCATGTTGCGTATTTCTTTTTCCGGTACTTTACGCATGATATCGTATGTGCCACCAACACTGGTGTTGTAGACCACCGCATAATAGTCATCCTCGTCCAACAAAACATCACCGTGGATTTGAATTGGTGATTTAAAAGTATAATCCAAATCTATAGCATCACCTTGGTCATACACCTTTGCCTCTTGTAACAACTGATCATAATCACCCTTCTCTTGTAGTCGGTCTAAGAGCTGTGTATCATCAAAGTTTTGGAGATAAGCCACTGTCATATAAAAGTTACAACTATCCTTACTTTCGCCATTCTTTACTGTAATACTCTGCTGTATAGAGTTCTCATTGTCTATCTGTTGTGCAATCTTGTCTAACTGCTCCACTATCATGCCCGATGCTCTTTTCACATCAAGCAGTGTAGTCTTGATGAAATCTGGCGATTCCTTCAAGCTATTAAGCCAGGACTTCAGGTATGCAGCCGATTCGTCCTTCACATTCTTGGAGATACCATACCGCTGCGCCACCAAAGCACTACCCAGCTCGGCTACCAATTCTTCACGAGCATAATCATTCGACCCAAAAACACTTGGCTTTATTCTATTCAATCGGCTTTCTGACCCTGTGCTATGCGTCATCTCATGAAAAAGTGTCCCGTAAAATGATTCTCCATCTACAAACTGCACTTTTTCTGGCATCACTATCTTATCATTTAATATGCTGTAGTAAGCCTTATCCTGATGTTGCAGCTCGACGGGACAAACCCAGCTATTGTCTTCAATCATCTTATCAACCACAGGAAATGAAAAGCCCTTACCATCCAGCTCTGGTTTAACAAGCTGGTTCTCTTCTTCAATCTTCGCATAGAGTTCAGGACGTGCCTCTTTCATGTTAGTCTGATCTACATTAAACACGGAATAAACCTGCATTTTGGGGTACACCGTATAACGCTGTTTCTCACCGTCCGACAGCTTTTTGTAGTCATCATACTTTATCTTAGCCTTAGTCTCCTTATCCACCACGGTAAATGTGGTAATGAAGACAGGGAAAGACTTTTCCCCTTTCTGCACGCTGACTTGCGGCAGCGGCTCTCCATTTTCATCTTTCAGCGCTGTCCGATTCCCCTGTTTATCCTTCTGGTAGTTCAGCCCGATCACCCTGTCAAAAGTACAATAAACGGGTAATTTGTACCCTTGCTTTTCAGCATAAAGCATCAGCATCAACGCATTCATTCCATTGTAATCTCGCCCTGACAGGTTTTTGGGCCATTTCATTGTTCCTTCAGTAAACCACGGTTTTTTCCAGTCACTTTGCAGATTATTTATTTTCTCTATCATTAGCTCTGCAAAACGGTCCAGTGCCCTGTCCTCTGCACTGGGGCCATCCGCATTAAATTTCTTCTTATACGCCATAACTAAAAAGGTATTTCTTCATTTGACTTTCAGGCATCTTGTCTGACCCATTCACTGATTTCTTCCACTCTGCATCCCAAATTAATTTTATCCTGGTAAATGGAAATTTCCAGAGTCCCATTGATATGAATCTTCCCTTTAGGAACTAAAAAAGCCTCATGTTCGGGCGCGAACCGGATAAAGCGAACCCAAGTATATTCAAAAACATCTCCGTCCTTTTCGGTACTGAAAGCCGAAAATATCAGATATTGCCTGCCTTTCTTGTCCGTCTTTTCGTCCACCTGTTTACCAATTGTTCCTTTAAACTCCATACTTCCGGCAATACCATCCTGAACGTTAACCGGGTTGAATTCCACCGAATCCGCATGAAAATTGAAGTAGAAATTACTTTCACGTTTTCTGAAAGTCAGACTACCTTTCATCTCCACTCGTGTACCGGAGGAATACTGCGCAAGTTCATTGCTGCCACCTTCCTGAAGCACACTAACCTCCACTGACTTGCCGGATTTTCCGTCCTTTGAGGATACATTCACTTTTACCGCAAAGCTGATGTATGCTTTACCTTCTTTACCGGTGCGCATCGACGCAGCACGACTGATGACACCATTGACTGTTACATTACACTTAATCATGAAATTCTGTATTTAGAAATTAATTATTTGTCCGATATCGAGGCGCGTTTCGCCTCATAAATACTCCATGCCAGCCCGATGATAACTACCGTCATGTATGCCACTGAAGCCATTAGTCCGAAACAGTGATATATGGCATAGCGGATAGCCCAGGCACAGGCAATCACCATAATGATGGCCAAGATTAACCCTATTGTCTTCATCGTATCTGCAGATTTTGGTTTTCCTGCTGACTGGCATTTTGCTCATAGTTGTGTGAAGCCTGTTGTGTCAGCAAAGCATTGTTCACCACACCTGCAATACGTTGCTGTTTATTGGCATTCGACAGACCTGAGTCGCCAAAAATTCTTTGTAGCCGGTTTATCTCAACGGTACTTAGTTCATGGTTGTAACTATTCTTTCCGTTATTCATTTGTAGAAGAGCTTTCCCGTTCTCCTGAATACTCAAACTACATTCTTTTAACGATGGCATCAAGGCGGACAAATCCACCTGTTTTTTTATAGCTGAATCGGTAGTAGCCTGCATTTTCTCTTCTTCTGATTTGCCATCAATTTGCACCGCCAATGCCATCAGCGAGGTAAACAAGGATGTTACCAATTCCATAATCGGATCACCTGACGACATTCCCACCCCGCTGTCTTCCGAGGACAGTAACTTCTTCATCCAATCTTCCGGTGATAGGGTCGTATCAATCTGTGAGCTTTTTCCGGGTGCCACCTCCTTGTATTTGCCCAGCAGATCTGTCCCATTTGATAAGGCCTGCAACTGAATATTCCCTTTCTGCCCGATTTCCACCAGATAAGCGGCAGGGTCAATATCTCTCGAAGTTCCGTTCGCAGTGATTTGTTTCACTCCGAAATGTAGATGCTCGCCTGTTGTCCGTCTACCGGTATTGCCTGATACCCCTATTTTCTGACCGGCCTTCACTTCATCTCCAATCTTCACGTCAACGGAAGAAAGATGCAGATAATTGATTTGACATTTATCCCCGTTTTCACGTTGATACTCCAACGCGACCGATTTACCCCCGGCGGTGTGAGCATTCTGATTAACTGCTACAACTTTTCCATGATTCTCCGTTGCCAGCACATCATCCTGTTTTGTTTGTATGTCAATGCCTTTGTGCATTTGTTGTTTGGATGAATCCAACGGATCTGTACGCAGGCCAAACTGTGAAGTGACCAACATAAACCCATCTCTCTTCAAAGGAAACGAATAGCCACTGTCAATCATTGCGTAATTATCTGATTTTCTATCATTACTACTTGTAGTATCTACTATATTGCTACTTGTAGTACAATGATTCTGTTCCTCTCCAAACGCTTGTCCTTTCGCTTTCATCTCTGCCATTACCTGTTGATCATACTTTTGCAGATCATTCTTTTCAATGATGCCGACAAGACTGGATGCATATTTTCCTGCCGTAGCATAGCCGGCTTTCTCCAGCCCTTGTGCCCAGCCCCGGTAATCGTCAGGTGACAGTTTGAAACAACCTGCATACCGCTGATTATTTTTGAGAAACAAGCTATGGTGTTCATACGAGTTACCCACACTGTCATAACTACAAAATTTCTCATTCGGTCTGTCATCCGTATAAAGACCGTATTTGCCACCATTAGCTATCCACGATTGTGTAGCCTTGATACCAAAATGGTTATTCTCATTACGTGCCAACTGACTTTGCCCGTTACTGCTCTCTATGATACCCTGTGCCAGCGTGACAGAGGCAGGAATGCCGTATCTCCGCATTTGTTGCATAGCGTATTCAGCATATTTTTCCGCATAATCCTTATTCTTGCTCATGATTCTAATTTGTTATAAATGTCTGCCTGTATGTACCTTTTCCTGCTGCTCATGGTCGATAGCTTCCTTATATTCCATCTTGTCACAGATTGCAACCCGGTTTCCCGCCCGAATTAATTCCGGCAGAACAGTATCAAGCATATAGCTTGGGAAAGAGACAATATCCACCTGGTTCTTTGACCCACCTTCCAGACCAATGGCTTTGTCGAACTTCAGCGACTTGGAAACCTTGTCGGCATCTTCCGCATAAGATTCATAGTTACCTCCATTACGGAATAATAGGATCGCATCTGGGTGTTTCGTTTTGATTTCTCCGTATTGTCTCATATTGATCTGTGGAAGCGTACTCTTCTCTTCTATGTCCACTGCTTGGATAGGCTTTAGCAAATCATTGAATACTTTGGCGGCAAGGTTTGTCTTATACTCCGCCATATCTTCCGCTACCCACATCCGTTGCCATTGCTGGGGGGTAATCTCCCGTGGTTCCACTTTGGGAATGCCGTCAATGACTGGGGCACAGAGGATGCGTTCATCTTTAGTCTTGTAGATAACCACACGCTGTATCCTTGATAAATCGGCTTCATTGTCTTTTCCACCACCGAACAGGTCAATCTTCAATTCCGGACGATTGGTCGCCAAAGCGTGATACTTCTGAGCCAGTTCTGTGCGCAACCGTTCTGCTTCTTTATTTTGTCCTTGCTTGATGGTCGAGAAGAATTGATTGATATCCGCTTTATCCGGATAGACACTGAACGAAGCTTCATTCTGCGGTTTCAGATACAGAATCCATCTGTTGTTGTCGTCCCGTAACATCTGTATTCGGTCAAACAGTACATTAGTGGCTTTTTGCACATGTTCGCTCACGTCAAAGTGGGATACCGTCTCCAGTGATTTGCCATTCAGTTTATTGAGTGAAACATCCTTTCCTTCAAAATAGCTGTCATCCGGACGATAGCCCAATATTCCGTCATTATTGTAAAAGCGGATATACCGATAGCCCTCCTGCAACAGTGCATCCTGAATACGCTGTTTGGAAAATCCGGGAATATTATAATTTCGTACCTCTGCATGCGCGGCAACACGTTCATTCGCAGTCATCACTTCGTCTGGAGTCAGGCGATAAGGGCGTTTCTCCCCATTGGGCATAGCCACCACACCGCCCCCCATAGCACCTGCCGGTATCACTACATCGACGATACCTGAAAGATTGTCTTTTACGATTACCATTTCTTTCGTACTTCTGTCAGGGAGCCTTTTCAATTCGTCGGCAATGGAATAACTACCTTTCCTGTTCCATTGTTCTGGCATAATCTCGGTACATATCTCGGCGATTTTCGCTCCATTATTCACCGCTTCAGTAAAAGCGGTTTCCACTATTTCCGGATCTTCACTCTTGGTTTGTTCCAAAGCGTAGTTCATCTCCTTTTCGTAGTGTGATATGCTGAATTTCTCCAAAAAGGCTGTTTTAACTTCCAGTGAGGGGAAGTTACGTTCATCTATCTTCATACCACCATGACGGATCACATCCAGCAGGATAGCACTTTCCCTACTATCCACTTGCGGTTTCTGCTTCTCCTTCATCTCCGTAGTTTGCTGCTTGTTACGAAAAGTAGCGAATGCTATTTTTTCTCCTTCTTCCGCTCTGCGGATAATATCCACGGCGTTGTTTACATCAGCTTCAATGGCATCTATCAGACAAGGATTCTCTTTCAGCTCCCGTGTCCAGTATTCTACCAGAGGCAGACTGTCATTTGAAAGTTTCGACGGTAGTCCTAGTTCCATCATCTTTACACCCGATGCCAATTCTGCCACCAGTTGTTCGTACTTCAAAGCATCTTCCGAGGGAGCCATGCCACCTTTCATTACCATCCCCTGCCGTGCCATCCGTTGTTGGTGTCCCGTTGCCGTAACCACCTGCCGCATCAATTCCTGTACATAGTCATTGTACTGGCCGAAGTGTTTCTTTTCGGGGATATACACCGCATTTTTATCAGAATCATAATATACGGTACCCGTAACGCTTTTCCGGATAGGAACTAAATTATCACGCATCCGCAAAGAGAAGTCGTTCACCTCGATACGGAGCTTGCCCTCTTCATTTTTAGGATGTTTGCGGTCTTCATACCTACCATACCGTTCAACCGATTGCTCATACCTGTCTTTATCAATGAATGGCAAAGTGGTCTGGTCGATATTGAACATGGTCTGTACTTCCCGGTTACGAATGCCTTTATAGAGAGCTTTCTCTTCGTTTGGAAGTTTCAGATAATCTTCCCTGCTGATGGTGTCTTTTGGGTTATGGCGGTTCACATACTCTTTCCAGCGATACCATAAAAACGGTGCGCCTGTTTCACGTTCACGGATGGCTTCACCCCGTTGCTTGGCATCCGCAAACAAAGTGTACAAATTGGTTTTGTAACCGTTCTGGTCAGCGTGCATACCCAGCACAAGGGAGTTGAACGGACTGACGGCAGGTCCTTTGGGGTAGATTCTTGGCAAGCTTCTCGATGAAGTATTCAACCAATACCCGCCGCTGACGGCAGCTCCATTCAATGCGTTTGTCAGTAATTCCACTTGTCGGTCGGCAGCGTGCTGCTCCTGTCTGTTTTTCTGTTTCATAGGTATATTTTTTTGAGGGTGCTGCTGTGTATTCTCATTCAATTTGGTTTCGATTAAAGTGATGTCCTTTTCGAAATACCAGTCTGACTTTACCTTTTGTATAATGTCAAGACGACCAATCAGCTTTAACTCCTGATAAGATGCTATCTTAACAGCTATATTAAATCGTTCCATGAACTTCTCTGCATCTTCTGAGAGGTCGTAACTATTGGGATTTATGGAAATAATCTCTTCATACCTCTGTGCATCCTTTGTTAGATCATATTTTGCCAAAAAGGGAATTACTCTTTTCTCATCAATGATCCCTCGTACATTCAATAAACCCTGACCACCAAACGTGAGTGACTTCTCTAAAGCGGCCACCTGTTCCACTCCAAACACACCATCAGCGTTACCATCAACAGCTTTTCTTGTTTCAGAATCTTTAATGGAGCTATCTGCTAATTCAGTTAATTCTTCTTTGCTCATAATTTAACTATTTGATAATGATAGTTCGTTCTCTATCTTCCGATTGATTATTCTCTCGTGCCACTTGGTAATCTGATTATCTTGCTTTTGATTGAAGAGCCAGTTGTTCTACTTCTTCTATTGCTTTATAAATTTCAAGAATCACTTGTGGTACTATGGCGTTTCCATATCCTTTGATTGATTCCTGCCTCCATTTTGTGAAAGGAATGGTGAGACCGTCCACATCAAAGGAAAGCCCATCATCTCGGCTACAAACAGGGGGCTGAGTTGGGAAGTCTTCCCAGTCCTTTGTTGGCAATGTTCTCCCACCATGACAGGAATATTGCTTAATGCATCGTTTCTTAATTTCACGTTTGTCCGTATCATCCCATTGGGAGATATGGAAGCCTTGTAATCTCTTGTTGTCGGAGTCGAGAGCATATTGCAAGTCGCTAAATCGTTCAGGTCCATTGTCCATCCTTGTTCCATCTTTCTTTGTATCCGACCGTCCCCCGGCTTCGATCCGTTTTTGTAACTTCTCGCTGTCGGTGTAGGCAGCATCCCATTCATAGCGATTGCAGTTAGCGCTGTTCCCATCTGACTTTTCGGATTGTATTTTTTCGTGTACTTGTCTGCTTCTCTGGCATTGGGAGTCGGAAGCAGCTGTACCATCCTCGCCAGTCCTATGCTGCCATTTGTTCCGTTTCCATTTATTTTCCTCAGAGTTCCGTTTTCGGTCGTTGTAAATACATCGTTCCTCCCGATTATCGCACCTGCCGCAGCATCGCTTGCTACTGGTGATGGAAGTAGTTCCATCGGATAAAATTGTGTTTTGCCATTCTCGCCGCACTTCTTCAGTCCCTGCGTTTGTACGGTGGGCAACAAACCACACCCTATCTCTTCTGTGGGGGGCACCGACGGAACAAGCCGGAATAAGCATCGGTTGGATGGAATATCCCTCTCGCTCAAGATCTTGACAGATGGTTTCGACGACATATTCTTGTCGCAGCAATACTCTTTTTCGGTTATTTTCCTCGAAGATAGAGTATCCATTTGCCACTTCAGTCTCCTCACCGGGCTGAACCATCGTGAGGATTCCAGCAACATTTTCACCAATAACCCAAGTGGGTTGAATTTCTTGTATTGCTCTGAGCATTTGAGGCCAGAGGTAACGGTTATCATCCGCTCCCTTTCTCTGACCTGCGACAGAGAAAGGCTGGCAAGGAAATCCCCCTGTGAGGACGTCAATTTTTCCTCGCCATTTTTTAAAATCTGTTTTTGTGATGTCTTCATAATGCTCTGAATTTGGAAACCAATACTTCAATATTATGTTACAAAAATTATTAACTTCGCAGTGAAAGGCATTTTCCCACCCCATTTGGAAAGATGCAAGGCTCGGCGCATCAAAACCGCTGAACAAACTGCCGTGAACCAACTTCATCATTGATATTTATTTGATAATGACAGTTCGTTCCCTATCTTCAGATTGTTCATTCTCCACAGTCCGGTAATTCTCCTGTGCCACTTGTCGCATCTGGTCATTTTTAGCCAGCACTGCATTGGAGAGCGTATTCAGCGGTAACGTTCCGGCTTCATAAGCAGCTACCACGGAATTTGGCAATTGAATACTGCATGGTACTTTGTCAATGGTAGCGATAAGACAATTTCCTTGCAGTGCCGGATTTCCGATACGTGGATTCAGCGGTTCATCAGGATAAGTTTTGAAATGTGATTTCATTCCCGCACTTTGTAGCGGTCGTCCTTCCTGCTTTTCCATCGCTTCGTGACCGGCCTTATTAAGCAAATTCAATCCTCCCATACCAATTAAGACCATCTTTAGCAGCGGATTTTTTACAAACAATCCTATTAAGATCGAGGCGACAGGCATTAGCATATTCTTCATATTCAGGGATTTTGTTTTTCCTGTTAGTAATCCTATGAGCATATCAGGAAGCATAGATACTACATAGCCAAAATTCTTACCGACATCACCCAATCCATTTAGTCCGACTGAACCCATGAGAGTACTCCAACCGTTTTCATTGGTGGATGTTTTCCCTATATCCGATTTAGCAAGGTTTTCCGAAGTCTTTTTTTCTGAATGTGGTTCCACGGTTCCCACCACCGGTTCCTGTGCTTTTTTTCTGGAAACTTCCTGCTCTCTTTTCAGATAGTCAAGATACTCCTGCTCGTGTCCGGGTGCGACCACCATCGGTACTTGAGCATATACTGCTTTCTGCTTTTTTTCCGGCACAATGGGTGAAGCGAGTTGCCAAAGCGGTTTTCCCGATTCTGCTACCCAGAAAGGTCTCTCAGTTAGTATAGCCATTTTATTTGTCAATTGGTTATTGAATGATTGCACATAGCCGTTCTCCCACGAGTTGATTGCCTTACTCCGTTTTCTGAAATCCTCAAAGACATTCTGCTGCGAACCGAAGACACCTTTACTGATGCAATCTTCGATAGTGACGACCTTCTCTTTTTGTTCCTTGTCAAGACAGAACTCAACCCCGCTAAAGACTACTTCCGCTCCAAACAATTTTGCGATAGATGCCCAAGAATAAAATCCACCTGTCGCAACCACATCAGCCCCAAACGCCACAGCTTTTCCCACACCTTTCTCTACCATATTCGGATGATAAGCAGCTTCACCTTTCCTTTCTATTTCCTGTTTCAAGGGTGATTTAGTCAGTGATTGCGTCAACCCCAACAAGCTTTCTGAAGATCCTTTACGAAGTATATATTCTACAGATGATTTCGGCATTTCATCCGTTACCATTTTATTGACCATCATCTGTTCCACACGGTAATCCACGTATGCAAAAGCAAGGTCGCCTCCCAATTCCTTTGAGAGTGTATCATACTTCTCTCGCCCGATTTCCGCAACCACAGTATTTCGCCACTCTTCGGCTATAAACACCAAATCTTTCCGAAAGTCTTTTGAGGAACTTATCCGCTCACGGCACATCTCCACATAGTCTTCTGCGGTCTTACTGTTCCATTCACCGGTTAGCTTAACAAACTGCATGGAATCGTCCGGCATACCATTCATACCGTTGGTCGCCGAACGCAGGATTCCGCTAATACTGGTTGTATAGTCGCTGTATTCCTTGATTTGCTTTTTAGACAAATCATGCTGGACATTACCCATAACTGGAGCCAACTGACTGTCGAAATAGCGTTGCAGACAATACTCAATCTCTGCGAACCGTTGTGATTGTTTAGGAGTATTCATGAGATATTGATTTGTTTCAGTAATTGTACTCTTGTTTGCTCGATGGCATTGCGATAAATTTGCATCTGTTTAGGGAAATACTCTTCGAGCATCGTATCCTTATCTATCTGATTCTGTAGAAAGCGAATAGCCGTCATCCGAGTGATTTCAATGGAATTTTCTCCCTCTTCCTGGTTGTTGAACCATGCCTTTGTCCACCACCGGATACCGGCCTGATCAGGATAAACCGTTATCAGTCTCGGTATATCAAAGCTCTGTACATCTATCTCCAGTTCTGCCAGAGGGTCAATGATCCCTCCGCTTCTCAGAGCTTCGTCAGAAGTTTTTTTTTATCGCTTTCGCTTAAAGTGGATAGAAATATCTGATGCCGCAACGCCATATAGTTTAGAAAGTCGCCAATCAGCAGATTTTGCACTTTGGCGGCCACCGGCACGGCTCTTTGCCCGATACCCAAAGGATTGCTCAATGATGGTATCACCTCATAGAAATAGTTCTTGATGGCTGACAAGGAGAATATATTGCGAAGCGACTGCTCTGTATGTTGTGGCAACATGTATTTTCCGTTGTTCAGTTCTGATAGATAATCGGGATAAAAGCGTAGCATCAACTGTTCTATTTCTTCCTGATCGTCTTCGAAGTCTGTGGGAATATCCATGTCAATGGTTTCAAAATCCGGCATCCCCAGCGTTCCTTGCTGTTGCATCATTTTGAGATTGCCGTAAATCATAGTAAGAAATTCAAGAGGATTGATTTCCTCTCCATCGTATTTCACCTCTATATGAAGAAGCTCTCCACTGACACTCGCCACGCTTCCCGCCTTAACCTTCGTTCCAAAGGTCGCCAGTACATTAGACAGATGAGCGTAGTTAACTTCATATTTACCGTATCGGATTACCTGAAAGAGTCCATGCCGTGCATCACTTCCGATACCACTGACGATTCCATCTGCACAAGCTGACAACAGATAGTGCTTGGTAATAAAATCTACTCCATGATGAAAAAACTGTTCTCCGCTCTTGGGGTGAACCTGTAACCCGTAGTCCAATGACATACAGACTTCACCCTTACGCTCTTCAAAGGGCATACAATAGCCGCTTTTAGATTGTAGATTCATTTCTTGTGTATAGTTCATATTTTATCTTCTTTACTCTAATTTATTCGTACATATTTACCTGCGATATCACAGGTTCTCAATACCTCCGCATTCTCTTCACCGAAAGCGATTAAGATGCTACCACAGCCAGGCGAATCCCCACGTGTCCCGTCTGGGCGATAAAACCTTATCCGATTTCCTAAAAACTTCATCGCTGTAGCTTTCTCAAAGATGATATTTTGAAACATCTTACTATCGCAGCGATTAAAAAGCAATGCAATTCCGTTGCCATGTTCCGCCAGTTTCTTAACAAATAGTTCGATTAAGGGACGAGAATAAAGGGGATTAAGCCAAACACGTCCCTTCCATTCTTGCAATAGTCCATTATCATTTTTGTCATACATGTTGGTAGCGGTATTCCATAATGGACTGACCGGGGCACATGGATCTAAATCAAATTTACCTAAGGCGCCTATTATTTCTTTCGGTGTATACCACTCATCAGTAGCACATGTCGACCGTTCAAACTGTGTGTTCATTATTACCATGTTATAACCCAAATAAATTGGGCTGAATCAATACTCCTTTACTCATTTTAGTCTCTCCAAAGCACTCTGAACGAAACCTTTCATTTCCAGTATGAAAAAAATAGTTGTCTTTCTCGCATCCCCAGAAGTCGAAACCAAGTTTATACGCAGCTATTCTATCACTTTGACTACCCATATGGGAACTTCCGATTTTAAAACCTGCTTCTGCATAATGATTGAGCAACCAAGCATAAAGAATTACCGGCTTTTGGCAGGGATGAATACGTACTTCATTGAGTTTCTTATTGCCTTGTTGGATAATCGCTTTCTGTAATTTCCTTCCACAACACCTACCTTGAATCATACCGCTCCATAAGCAATAGACTATATCAGTACGAATATTCTTGCTATAGTAAGCTATCTCGCAGCCATATTGGTCTGTTTCCCCGTTAAGTTTATCCCACACGATACGACCTCCAGTGAAGTTGTAGTCAAAATAATTTACTCCCCAGATAATTTGCTCTTTACTCACACGCTTTACTTCATCGAAATATTCTGCCGAAGGTGGTTTATAGTCCCAATTAGATTTTGGATAAACCGAGATTTTTATATTCAAAATGTTGCCGTTTTTTTGCTTTACGGTATCTGGTTTTATTGAAGGATTATCTGCTCCTATACCGTATGGCGGATCGTCAATAAATAAATCGAAGAACTTATCAGAAAAACGAGATAAGAAAGTCATTCTATCCTCATTATATACTTCGCTTATTGGCATTGTTTAGCTCCTTTCTTTCTGTTTTCAGTCATTTACTATTATGCTTATGATTATATGCTTCTCTAACTTCCTCATACAATTTCTTCTGTTTCTTCGTGAATGGCATAAAAGAATGATTAAGCCATCGGCAGATATAGTAGCATTTATCATTGGAGTAATCCTTGTTTTCAGATGTGATAATCCAATCTATTGCTAAACCACCTTTCTCCCTTGCTCTGATAAAAGCATCAATGAGTTTTGGGGTTTCAATTAGCGCATCCGCATTGCTTGTAAAGTTTGCTTTGGGACATACTCTGCAACCAACCCTTTTCTTTTTTTTGTATTCAGGATTAATAGGCAAGTTATATTTTAGTATGTAGCCCCAAACATCTTTATCACTCCAATCAATAATTGGCTTAAGCTGAATGACACTTGCTGTTCCTACCGATTGACAATTTTCCTCGAAATAGGCATCGATCAATGCCTTGTTTTTCTTCAGCACGGTTTTATTCTTGGTTTCAAAGGCTGTTCGCTGTTTTCGCTTAGCACTTTCTGCCTTACGAACCCCTACAATGCTACATGCGTCAACGTACTTAGGATTATGCTTATAGTCATTACAGCAGTATGCTGCTTGAACAGTAGGGAGAAAACCATTGTGTACTTTCCAGATGTTTTCGATAAAGCCATACTTGTAATCCCTTCGTCTTATTACATTCGGATAGTTTTCACGAATAAACCGCCGAGTAATGCTGCTTTCAAACGAATGGTTAAAGTATGCTTTGAACTTAACTCTCGAACGCAGGCAGAGGTCGTAGACTACTTGGCTATCCTTGCCACCTGAAAATCCTAAGCAAATTTCAAACCCCATCACCTTAGCTATCTTTGCGAATTTCTTAATCCGCAGGATAGCTTGTTGCTCTATTTCATCCGAAAAAATATTCATTACTTATTGATTTTCAATTATTGCTACTTTACTATTCCACTAACATTACTATTTGACTACATACTTGTTTTACTATTATCCTATCAATAGTACAAGAATTATCGTCTCATCCCTCCATTTCGTTGCACCTCCTGTGATTCGCTCTGTAAGGGCTGTTCCGTTTGCACACTCCTGCTGTTACTACCGATAAGCATCATCCCCATCAAAGCTCCGGCTATCTTCCCCAACCAGCCGAACCGCCCGAAGACGAGCAATGAGGAGGCCACCAGTCCGAGTATACTCAATCCGGGCACATTACCTTTGCCGATATTACCGAAGAAGTTCCCAAGCATATCCAGCCCGTTACCTCCGAACATATTCTTAAGAAAACTGCCGACCCCACTCCATGCACCCGATGCGCCCGACACGGAGGAAGAAATACTCTCCATGTTTTCACCGACCTTATCCGCCATATTTTCCACCTTGTCAGAAGCCTTGCCGGCTACTTCCAAACATTTGTCAACTGTTTCTTCTCCAACGAGAACATCGGCGGCAGTTCTGACAATCGGTTTGTCGTTTACGATGTTTTCCCATGCCAGATAACCCATTCCACCGCCTGCGACCGCAGTCTTCGTAGCTTTCCCCAATCCAGTCAAAGTCCGTTGCGGATGAATCATCGCATCTCCCATCGTCTTTGCTGCAGACGAGTTTGCCGCCTGTTTGCCATATTTTAGTGACGAATCTGCCACTTGCTTGCCATATTTTAGTAAAGTTGCCCATTTACTCATATCCTTTGATTATTATAGTTAGTTATTATCTTTTCCCGTTGGATTTCCACCTCCGCATACATGCCTTTGCTATGTCTGATTTATCCACTTTCGGTCGTGCCCCTTCATCTATCTCCCTCCATACATCACCGAAGGAGGTGTATTTCACAGCCCTGCCCAGCCTTTGTAGTTTCTTATTCATCACTTGCAGTTTGGGTCGGATAGCCAGTACGATTTCGATTCGTTGCTTCTCCGTCATCTTGGTATTGCTAAGGCATACCTGTCGGATATCATTCACAATCTCCACGCTTCCCAGTATCAAATCCCGATAAACCTGATTACGCCGGGGTGCAAGAGCCACAGCAAAGGCTCCTTGCCCGTTTTCCCGAAGCTGTTTGTTCAGTTCTCCCATCGTGTCGGACAGTTTGCCGACTTCATGGTAAAATCCATATATTTGCGCTGCATAGCAGATGATGTCCCTGAATGAATCGAGGTACTCATTGTATTGACGTTGCAGGTCGGTGGTCGCTTTCACTTCCTCCCGAATCCACAAATGACCAGTAGTCTGCATTATCATAGTTTTTTCCTGTGCCTTGAGCTGGTCTTTCGCTTTATCAGTATAGACGAGAATCATTCCCGCCAATGTAGGATCTGTCTGTGCTTGCGTCTGAACAATGGTCAGCAAAGCGAATAAGCATCCGAATACAATTCTTGTTATCATAGCTGTACCAGTTAATCAATAATAGCCGCCGCCCGTCTCCATCGCCCCAATGCCATGACCGCCACTTCTCCGGGTGTACGCTCTAGCATTCCGGCTGTCGCATTGTTCCACACATCGGTCATCGTGTAATAGCGGATGCTCAGATACAGTCGATTCAGTTTCTTATGGAATGTTCCCAGTTTATCAGATAATGCCCACATCGTCTCACTACGTTCAGCTCCTGTTAGCATATTCTGTTTGCCGCCTGTAGCTACTGCGTTTCTCAACAGTGTATAGACCGTCACCAGTTCCGTGGCGGTTTCGATATACAAGTTATTCATGGAGATGGTGGCCACTAACCCTTGCGCATTCTTATTGATAGCGTTATGTAACTTGCCAAGCGTTATAAAGATTCTCACACCGTCTTCATACAGAGTAGAAGCCGCTTTCAGCGAAGAAGCGTATCCATTGGCCGTTTGCAGATAGCTGCTGTATTTTCGCTCCCATTCATGAATCTTGTTAAATTCAGCGGCAATTGTATTCTGTAGTATGGCAGTCTTCAACTGACCTTCCGTTTCTGCCTGCACCTGCTTATTGATTGCTTCGTTCCCTTCGGCAAGGGCGACCCACTCCAAAGGATTGGTCTGCACATATTGCGCCTTGATTTCCTGAACGCCAAACTGGAGACACACCATCAGACTAACGATTTGTAATTTCATAAATACCCTTTCTTTGTTTGTTAAATTCCACTCGCTCACGGATGAGCGATACTAAATCAAGATCATTTTTCAATCCCGTAATGACCAGTTTGGGATTGCTTCTGTCACCCGAATAGATAGTGACCGTTTTCAATCCGCATATTTGTTGCGGAAGTGTACGGTGTTCATTGAAGTCCACAATGCGATAGAGTTCCAGATAGTCACTCTTTCTCGTGAATACCCCATATTCCAAGATGAGCTGCTCTCCATTGACACGGTATTCCATCCGTCGCAGATAGACAAAGGCATACAGCAAACGCAGAGCAAGAAGTACCACTGCAATTAAAAACAGGTTGGTAAATGGCATATCATCCACACCAGCCACAATCAGGCAACCTCCTGTAAGCAAAATGCTTGGCAGCTCATTGATTATGAATTGCAGCCAGTGAGGTTGCAGAAATAGCGTTCTGAATCTTATTACGGTTCCTTCTCTCATGGTTATCTATGAAAATGATAGGTACTTTTTTCTTCATCGTTATTTTCTTCATGCCTTTCTTCCTGACTACTTCTGGCTGCAGCACTGTTTTCCGAAGATTTATCAATAGCATTGTCTTCCTCCTCTGCTATCCTTTTGTCCAGTAATTGATCGTTCCAGTCCTTGTATTCTTTTTCACAAGGCTGATAGATGGTTTGTCCGGTTGATTCATAATGAGATACAGCATCTCTCATGGCTGCTTTATAAGCTTCAAACGAAGTCCTAAGTTCTTCACCAATATCTTCCAAATCCTCCTTACAAACCAAACCACTGTATTTTGCCGAATGATATTCTTCACAAGCACTTTCATACTTTGCATAAGTTTTCAATAAATCAGGTGGTAGTAAATCCTCATCCCCGGAGAAAATATCCTCTTTATTCCGTAAACTTTCCATATAATCCGCCATGTCATTCCGTTGAGTTTGAGTATTTAAATCCAATATCTTAGCGATTCTGTCAAACTCAAAGGGTTCAAGGTTCAGTTCATACCGCTGGTATTTGTCAGTGGTATCCACTACGACCAACTTTCCTTTCGGTGTGACATTTGTAGTGAATGTCTTTCCTGCCTTGGTCAACGCAAAGTTGATAGCAAACAAATATCCTGCACGATCACGATCAAAACAGAGATGGTGATTAGCATCAGGCGTTTTAGCAAGCATTCCTTTGAACTGATGAATGCTTGGGCTACCACTTGTGCTCACAAATATCGACCTTTCAAGCTGAGAAAGTCCTTTCCTCATATTTATTTGATAGAAAGCCATTGCATCGAATGCACTCTCAAACCAATACACATCTTTCACCTCTTCCAAAGCTTTTCCAGCAGGACAGACTACCCACATTCCTTCCGATGCATTGCTCCCAGCCGCCATTCCTTTATAGATGGTCTTTCCTTCGGCATTAGCACGGCTTCGTTCTTCCAGTCCGACTAATGTATCCAAGTCATTGGGCTTCCGCAGGGGAAATGACAAGTTACTATAAGTCTTCCCATTGTCCGCTTTCTTTTTAGCGATAAAGAAATTATCGGCAAACGCACGTTGGGTATCGAGATTGATGCCTCTTGACTTGAAGTATGGATAGAACGCTTTTTGACTCATCCAATCCTCTTTGCGGAAATCAAATTTTTCATAATCGTTTATGTTAAATGGTCTTCTCAATCGGTCTCTTTCAGCAGCTACTGTCGGTCGTTGATCAACTGGATGATTAAGTAGTCGGTTGCATACAAGATTGACTAACCGGTCACCATTTATGCCTGGAGTATATTCTGAAAAAAAATGCGGATGTTCTTTGATAAACGAAATAACATTATAATTCTTCTGCACCTGTGGTCGGAAACAACATAAACCGTTAGCTGTTACAATGAATTTATCGCCACGTAAACGCCGTCCATCACTTCCTAGCTTCACATAAGACGGATAGCGGAGTCCGTCACGCAAGTTCTGTACGTAGCCTACATCTATAAGCAAATCTTGTATATTGATGCGATTCTTAAAATCTTCGTAAGTTAGTTCGCCCATATATTTTTAAAATTTAGTATATATAGGAAATTTCCTATATCCCTTGATGAAGTTCTCTTTGAATCATTTCCGTATTGATAGCCGCTTCATAATTCCGTGCAGCCACATCCATTGGACTATCCACTCCGGGTTTGAAATATACTCTCGGCTTTGGTCCGTGATGCTCCACAAACACATCTGGACAAGGATGATCATGAAGTCCTCTACCGAGTTCTCCCAACACTGTTACACCAGCCAGCAGTGCGGCCCCAATCTTGGTTCCTAATGCCACACCATCACCCCGGCTCTTCATATCCACCTCTCCGAATATTTTCGAGAAGAGTTTCATGCGGTGAAAGTCGTCAATGGCCATAAACTTATCATACTGCTTTTGGCTGATTTCATGACTGATGGTTTCCCCGTCAATCACAGCAGTCATCTTGTATTTGCCTTCCGTTACCGGCTCTACCTGTATAGCATCCACTGTTACTTCCCTGCCATGCTGACCTTCCCTGAACCAGCCTTTATTTCTGTTAAGATATCCCAAATCATTGCCGTTCATCACAACCGTTCCTTTGGGCAATGCCTGTTCAGCCTGTATTTCGATACCATCTTCCACACTTGCCATTGACCCTCTATCTTTCCCTTTCATTGTCTGTAGCTGATAGTTCAGGTCTTCCTGAACAGCAGGTTGCAAGGGTAAATCAAGAGACTTATTGCTGTTGAGCAGCTCCAGTGTAATAGCTCCGTTGAAGTCCTCCTTGATAATCTCATTGAGCATATCCAGTCGCTTTTCTACAAAGGCTTCTTTAACGGAATTATGGGTGAGTGTATTCACTTCCTCATCGGTCAGGTCATATTGGAAGTCGGCTTGTGTGGCGGTAGACTGTATAGTCAGTTTCTTAGCCTGTGCATCGACAATAATGCCGTGACTGCCCAAACATTCTTGCCACTTCTCATTCGTGAAATACACCGGTGAAGTTATAAGTTCTTTATATGGTTTCGCAGCCTCCGCAATTCGGTTGCTTGCCTGTATAGGAGTAATCACACTATGCAAGTCTTTTAGCACATCCTGCCCTGCCACCGGAGCGGTCTGCTGACCTTTATAGTAGAATCCGTAACCGCCACTCTGTAGCTCTCCGGGTTTCATGCGCGCATCAGGACGTTCTGGCACCATAGGAGCACCGGGATAATACAAGTTTCCTCCGATACGACGTAGGTGGAATCCTTCTTGTTGTCGGGGAGTCCAGCCAAGAAATCGCTCTCCCCACATATGGAAATGTCGGGGTATGCCCGTACGTCCATATTCTCCTGCACCGATCCGGTAGCCATGCAAGCCCATCGCTACACGCGCGTTGGCATTACGTGCATGAACGAAGTCTTTAGGCATGTCAAAATCTGCCGCCACAATACTAGCAAAGGTATTGTAGCTCCGCTTGTTGGTGAAGTTGGTCCCCCCGTCGGTCAGTGCCTTCAATTGTTTTTCGCTAATCGGATAAGTTAGTACGGGTGAGTCATGACCTTGCACGGTCAGGCTGAAACCGTTGCTACTTCCCGTGATGTGCGCACGCATTCCATTCCGGATTAGAATGTCCTGCAATCCCACTGGCAAGTCTAGTGGAATGGGGTTGGTATTCTTTCTAATTGTCATTTGCTGATTGTTTGTTTAGGCATCACCGTTTTCCAAGGCTTCCTCCAATTGCTGTTGTTTCAGCTCGATATAGGCTTCTGCCGACTTGTCATTGATGGATAGTCCTCTGGATTTGCAATACACTGTATATTCCTGTTTCCATTCCCGTGAGTGGTGGTTGACGTAATCAAGCCAGTTAAATTCTCCTGTCTGCACTTTCTCCACCAGTTCTTCTTCTGTGTAGAATTTTTCTTTTTCCATCGTTCTTATAATTTAGGAGTAGCAACTTGTGATTTGCGACTTTCACTTTTCCGTCTCATTTCTTCCCACATCTCATCGGTGTACGCTTCTTCTGGAGTGTAGTCGAGGTTTCCCTCTTCATCCATTGCCCAGCACCCGAAGCATCCGTAGTTGTATTTTTCCCAATCTTTCTTCACCTCTGCGCTCCATTTACGTTCATCGCCTGCACTGATGCGGATACCGGTAGATTCATTCAGGTCAACACCCACGGTGATTGTGTCATCATCGGCCAGAAAAGTCAACGGATTTCCGTTCTGTAGACAGGTGAGTTCTGCATTGCTAAGATGAAATTCATCGGCTATGACCTGAAGGTTTCTGCCTATTACCGGAGTGGGTACATAGAGTATCTGCTGCGTACCCTTGTCTATCTGTAGAAAAGCTTGAATTTCCTTGCCGTCGGCGGTGGCCATTTTATCAATGATCGCCTTGTCGGATTGCAACTTGTATCTGTTCTTTTCGCTGAACTTATCAAGTTGGGCTTGTTGCAGTTGCGGATAGAATAATACATCCACCCGGTTATCTTCCGTTCGATATAGGGAGAAGCGGGTACGGCTTTTGTAGGTGTTCCCTTGCTCATCGGTAAACTCGATAGGCAATAGCGGAGAGCGATAGCCTTCCTCAATCTGCGTCAACGCATGGGTAGGTAGGTCGCCAATCATTTCTTGGGTAAGACCGAACTTTTGGAGAATTTTGTAAGGTATCTCCGTATCCGAGAATCTGTTTCTGTTCATAGTTCCTATGTGTTTAATAAATAAATTGTCGGGCAAAAATAGAGGATGGACAGTGCGATAAATGGTGCGTTCTCTTTTATCTCGTTGATTTTCGACTTATTTAGTATTGTGATTTAAAATCATACCTACAATCATACTCAAAAGAGGAAATAAACATACGATACGGAATGATCGTCTTGAGTATAAAAACATAGTATGATTATCTACAGGATGTTAAAGAACAATTGTTTAAACGTGCATTGTGCCATAGTTCACAGGAGTGAGATTTACTTTTGCACAATGAAATCACTACTTATAACATTCCTATTCTTTCAGAACAGTTTCTTTCTTCAGGCACAATTCTACTCGGTAAGCAAACAGTCGGCTTCGTGCAAGGTGCAGAAACAGCAAGACCTCCCCGAAGTGGAGGAGGTTAGTAAGGTTGATTCCTCTACTAAAGTAGGGAAATCAAAAGCGGAATGTCAGGATGAATGGGTTCGGCAGTATCTCAATGTATCTTATCCATTGGATATGATGGTAGTCAATTCCTCCTACGGATGGCGACGCGACCCGTTCACCGGCAAACAGAGCCTACATAATGGGATGGATTTTCACGCAAGGAGCAATGAGGTCTATGCGATGATGGTGGGGGAAGTTATTAAGGTGGGATATGACAAGCGTTCCGGAAACTACGTTACCATACGTCATGGTAATCACACCGTCAGTTACTGCCACCTTTCAAAAGCTTTGGTAAGAAAAAACTCAGTTGTGAAGCCGGGGGAGGTGGTCGCTATCACAGGTAACACAGGCAGGTCAACAGGGGAACATCTACATTTATCTGTCAGATACAAAGGCAAATTCATAAATCCCGATATCTTGCTGAATTTTATTAAAGAGGTCAAAGATAAGGCTATCGCCCATTACTCTTCTCATGCTGCTCATAGTCAAATGGGCCGTTGTCATTCGGCAGAGTCTTATCCTTGACGAACAATTTCAAGATCAGAAACGGCCAGAAGATTGGAATAGCCAGCATGATAATGGTATTCCAGTTGGTAACATTGCTTCTATTCCCTTTCTTTCGGGAATAATCCTTCTCATTATCTTTAGGCATATGCCGCACAATAGGGGCAACAACATAACGCCCAATAATGATTGCCAGGCTAATCCATGCACAGTGAGGAATGAAGAGCAACACCAATATCAGCAGCCAAAAGCCGACATTAGAGGGGGACATGAAATGACGGAGCACCTTTCCGACTATTCTCAATAGAATAAAGGCAACTACAATAATGAGTATGTACGACATAGGTTAAGTGTTTGATATGTAAAGATAGGCAATTTATTTCATCTGCACAATAATTGATAATATAGTTTATTCCTGATTTACAGAAAACTGTTCGTAATAATGTCCAAGAAATAAATATAGTATCTGCATGAGATAAGTAGAATTTATAAAACCTTTTTGGCTCATTTCTGTTATATTAAAAAAAACAATATTTCCGTAATCAGCATTTTGCTATTATATTATTTTGTTTATCTTTGCACAAGTTGGCGTTGATTTGCGTCATCTTTTATTGGATAAGTTATATTATCCAATTTGCATTCGTATGAACTTGTAATGGAAAACTTGCAATTTTCAAGAAAGACAAGAGAATGCGAAGCGGGTGTGTCGTATTGTTTAAGATACGGCACAGGTCGCTCGTTTTTGTCTTTCAGGCTTGCAAGTGCCTCCATTACGGAAACGGGTAGACTCTGTGCCTTTATAATATATTAGATTAGGAAAAGGAGTTTACTAAAAAACAATAAACTATTTACCTAATTATATGACAGAGTTAGAGTGGTTTAATAAACCAATAGAGAAATCTAGAGATTTAATCTTAAAAGAGGCTTTCAAGTTATTTCTTCAAAGAAATGTAGAAAAAGTAACTGTTCCGGAATTGGAACGAGTCACAAGATTGCAGCGTGGAGCGATTTTTTATCATTTCAAAAGTAAGGAAGCAATTTTCAGAGAGGTAATAGAAATTTATTTTTTCTCTTCTCTAAACATATTCTCCCCGATTGACCCTGATGGAGTATCTTCATTAGAAGAATACTGGAATAAGAAGAGTAAACATTTAGTTAAAATACAATCTTGGTTTAAAAAAGAAAAAATACCAATCAATCCTTACTCTGCTTTTTTTCACCTTGCTGAACAGGCCAATTTATATATTCCAGCTTTCAAAGAACATATGCTTAGGTTACTTGAAACAAATAAAGCATATTGGACTCAAATTCTACAATTAAAACCTAAATTAGCAGAGAGTTATATCGACGCTCACTGCATTGGACATCTTATGAACAGTTTGTATTTAGCACAATGTTATATGGCTGGCTATAGTGAAAAAGCATCTTCTTATGATTCAGATGATATTACTAAATTGTTAATCAAACTATTCGACACTCTGTAAATTAAGGGTGCTATACAATATTGACAAATTGCTAAAACAAACTATCTAAGATAAAAAAAAGGTAAATAGGGCAAACAATTGAATTGAGATAGAGAAGAAGAAGTTGGCATAACTGCTCATTCCTCAATTATAAATTTTATACCCCATAGCTATACAATGTTCTTTGGCTATATTTTTATAAGCTTCTAAATAAACATTGGGATATGTTTCAATAGATGTGAATACATATTTGAAAATATGATTGATAAGAAATCTCCAAAATTTATCATATGAATAAAAACCTAAATACATTTTTTCTACGAAAGCCCCAGACATTATTTTAGGATAATAAGCAGTTTGTCCCAATTCCACAATACTTTTTTTTCTGATTTCAGCTTCTTTCACTGTTCTGTATATGTTATTTAGATACAACAATGTTGAATTTTCACCTGTATAATCAATTCCTAAATAGAATGGAATTAGTTTATCTTTATCTTCCAGCAGTATCTCTATTAGGACAATTTCTCCCTGATAATCTTTAGCTATTAAACAAAAAGTTTGCGCAGGGATATTTTTTATTAAATGATTAAAGTAAACTTCATTCAAAAACTCAAATTTTGTGGCTGATTTATTCCATACTTTTTTATATAATTTATAAAAGAGAGGAATCAAATGTTCGTAGTCTTCTACAACTTCCCATTTATAAAGGCTTTCAAATTGGGCAATATATTTATTATAAGTCTTCCGGTGTTTCTTTTTAAGAAACACCGGATAGCTCCCTAGGCAATCACTAACAGGAATAACAGCCCTTGGATATTCTTCAAAAAAATGAATCTCTGAATCAAAAAAAAGATTCATTTCAGCAATCTTCTCTTCACTAATCTCCTTTATTAATGTAAGAGAAGACTTTTCTAGCCTTGAGCGTTCCTTGATTTCTCTGTTAACGATATCTCTTATCTTTACCAAAGTATGTTGAGGTAATCCTTTTAAAATTCCAATGTGATGTTCACAAGTAGAAACATAAGAACCTACTATGAACACTTTCTTTTTTAAAAATCCGGGAAATAATTTCCGAACTGATCTAATTGCTTTCTTTATTGAATCATTTGATGCAATATGATATATATCTAACAGATATGTAAAACAAGGAATAATACTAATGATTTTCTTTTTATCTTGAATTACTAAATATGAGAAAGTGACATTCTCGAAATCGGACAGACTCATCGATCTGAAAAAATCATAGCTATTCAATATATCATCGTCATAAATACTATCCCATTCACTTTTTGCAATGTCTGATATCTGCGTTGTCCACTTAAATGATATCTCATTTTCTACTAAGGCCATATTTATCAAATAATTTTTTCATTACAGTTATTAGATAATCAATATCTTCTTTTGTATGTGACGCCATTATGCTTATCCTTAATCTTGTTTTATTAGGAGGTACAGCATCAGGAAAAACAGGATTTGCCACAATTCCATATTCTTCTAAGTCGTTTGATAACCCAGATAAAACGGCACAATCTATTATGACAGGAATGACAGCGGTCACAGTGTTCATAATATTAAATCCATTTTTTCGAAACTCACTAATCGCATATCGATAATTATTCTTCAACTTCTCAACAACATCTGTACTTTCCATAATTTCAAGAACTTTAACAGCCGCAGCACAAATGTTAGGCGGCAAAGTTGTAGAATAACAAGTGGAACGTGCGTAAATTCGGATGTAATCGATAATTTCTTTTTTGCCAGTTACGAACCCTCCGACAGCACCAATGGATTTGCTTAATGTTCCTGAAATGATAACATTATCATGTTCCGATATATTATGATAGGAGAAACTTCCTCTACCATGCTCTCCAATTACTCCAAGTCCATGGGCCTCATCTAAAATCAAAAGAGTATTATACTGCTTGGAAATAGCTATTAATTCAGGCAAGTTAGCAATATCTCCGTCCATACTAAATACTCCTTCTGAAACAATGATAGTTCTGTCTTTATATTCGTTTCTTGTTTCTTCAAGTATTTCAACTAAAGAATTCATATCGTTATGCTTAAAGCGTTTCATAGAGGCACCTGATAAAATAGTACCATCAATCAAACTCGCATGATTAAGCCTATCGTGAATAACTAAATTGTTAGTGCGAGCGAGGGCACTGATCAATCCTAAATTTGTTCCATAGCCCGAGGAGAATATGACGGCGTCTTCACAGTCATACAATTCTGAAATCTTTTTTTCCAGCGATTCATGATAGATAGTATGCCCTGTCAACGGATAGGAGCTCCCAGAACCAATACCAAACTCCCTCAATACTCTAATAGCTTCTTCAGTGACATCTTCAATTTCTGCAACACCTAAGTAGCTATTTGAACCAAACATTATAACTGATTTCTCTTCATTGGAAAATCTGTTATGAAACTTAGTATTCTTTTTAGAAGCACCTACAATATAGGGATGCTTCTTATATGAATTTAGACCATGTTTTTCATGAAGTTGAAGTTCTTCCTGAAATCTCTCCACCTTGTCCAGAATCGAGTTGTTTTCACTTTTGCGATTCTTAGAAGAATTAATAAAAAAATTATTCATACTTATTTGTTGTATTTAGTTTATTTTAGACAGACTGTTCGGTGCAAATTTAAAAAAAATAAATAAATAAACTCATAAACATATCGAAAAAAAAATGAATGCATAGTTATTTGAACTATGTAGCCAATGTTGTTCATGAGTTTTAAAGGAAAAACGAAACCTTATCATATTTTATTGTTTTTAATTTACCAGTTTTAGGCTTCAGAAATGTTTTCTTTACGTCATATCTATGGTTCTGACACTTTTTTTTTATGGGATAATATCGCTTAATATATTATATTTTGTATCTTTGGCAATCAAAATATATAATATATGAAATCGAAAGAACTCTTATTACTCGAAGCGTATAAACTTTATGTTTCTAAACCGTATGACCATGTTACATTTTCCGAATTGGAAAAAGTGACAGGATTAAGTAGAGGTGCGATATTATACCATTATAAAAGTAAAGAATTGCTATTTAATGCTGTAATTGAACATTTCGTAATAGAAAAATCTGCTATAACTGCTTTAATTGATGATGACTGTGGTAGTTTGCTGGATTTCATAAAAAATTTCATTTCAGAATGTAAAAGGGAAATGCAAGAATATCGTTCACATGGAATATACAACATGAACTTAGCTAAATTTCATATGGAGTTTCATGCTTTAAGCTATTATAATGACGCACAGAATATATTTAAAAAGTGGCTTGAGAATGAACAGAATATATGGCAAAACATCCTATCTAACGCAATGGAAAATAGAGAGATAAGAGACGACTTGGATTTAGTCATCTTTTCAAATATGTTTATTAACATATATCAAGGTACTTCTTTTTCAGGTTTATGTCGACCTAAAGGTTATGACATAACACTGTTAGAAAAGGAATTTATGGCTCTGTATAATCTAATCAAAATCGGGTAGGAGAAAACAAAAGTTGTTCATTCCTATTTTTGCTTCTGCTCCATGCACATCCTTGAATGGCTATATACCTATCTAAAAGATAGGATTAAGTTCTCGAATGTTACGCTCTCGAAGCACCCAAAGAACTGAGAGAAGGTTATGAATTTGCAAGTGAAAAAGGAATCTCCGTAGATTTCACTGATGAGAACAGTGTGAGAAACTTAGCCTATCGACTTGCCATCAATGGTAGGTATTATGAGGCTAACCATAGTCTGCCGTATTCTACCACACTGATTGTGGCGTATGTTAAATGCGAAACTATCTACACCACAATATCATCTACAGTTATCTCGTTTTCTCAACTTCCTCCACAGCAAAGCTATTGATTCCATAAAATCCATCACACTTGGAGCTGTACAGATTTTCTCCTTTTAGCAGAGGAACAGCTAATCAAGAGTAAAAATACTAAATAAAATACCATTTTCATTACTTTTGTTTTCCCGTTTTAAAATAACTTGACGTATAATAATCTGCTACAGCTTTTTTCTGCCAACCCTTGCCACTGTATTTTCATTTAGAGTTTTTTAGCAGTTCGTTAGCCAGAAAATGGCTAACGAAACTACAATACTAAATATATAGAACTAAGAGCGTATTTACTATTGAAATGACAATAAGTTATCCACTGTCACATATTTCAATTTACAATTTATCTATACACCAAGCTCTATAAATTACGCTCATTCATTATATCCTCTTTTTGATTAGGAACATTAAATATCCCATTATAACTACTGACAATATGTTTGGTATATCTAAAGCCCACAAGACTTTCTGCTGATTTACACTTGGATCTTTAGATAAAAAGTCAAATAATCCTACGTAAATTTGCAGAATAATTGAGATTAACAAAAATAAAAAGAAGATTGTTTCATATTTTATTCTTTGTCCTTTTTTCCAAATTAATATAGGCAAATAAACACAAGAACAAATAACAATAAAATCCACAAATTGAACAGGTATATCCAAACGTTTATTTACAATATAAAATATTGACACATAAAATTTAGCGATAGAGACGTATAGGCATACAATTACAAGTAAAACTTTTATAAAACTATTCATACTTACCAGTTGTTTACTATTTCATCTATTATTTTTTGCAATTCTTTTCAAAAATCTTCACCTGAGCCAATAGGTCCTTTATGCCTATAATTCCACCCTTTTTCAGATTTTTCTCTTATTTTAACATCAGAGTTTTTAATTTCTCCTAATCCTAAGTTAGGATCTAATCAAAACAGGACTGGATCATTAGTATTCTGATAATCAACAATAAACGTATGACTATCTTTCTTTATTTTTACACCCCCTGACTGATAAGTATTTATAAAAACAGAATTATCAACAATCCACCCTTGCTCTTCTAGGTATTCTTGTATTCCTGTAGCAAATGCCCCTCCCATACTATGTGAAACCAACTTAAATGTTTCTCCTTCTTGCATACCATCTACCAAATCAGCATAATTCTCCTTTGCATACTGGTATCCTTTCGAGTGTCTTCCCGAAGCCGATGATAGTTTTCCATGTTCTACATCAGTAAAATAAGGAATAGTATTATCTTAAAAAAATGATTGAGCACCTCTAACAAAAGAATAATTCCAATAAGCCGCCCCTCCTTTAGGAGAACCAAATCCTAAATATCCATTAATAAAAACATTTTTTTTACCATCAGGGTCAATTGCATTAATCGGATTATTCACACAATAGACATAAGGACTAGTTGCATAATATTTCTCTGCTATCGGATCTATAGCAAGCCATCTCCCAATGTATCCATCATACATACGTGCCCCATAATCCAATAATTCCAAAGAGCCAACCGTTTGGTCTTCCTTACCGTTAAACTTGAATCGGTTATTGGCAGTAACAACATATGATGAATTGGCATGACGCTGACCAAACGGATAATAATCATTCTTTTCAAGAACCGTTCCGGAAATATTCAGAACGGAACGAATGCTACCCAAATGGTCTTTCTCAAAATACATTACTTCATTGCCTTTTATCATACCCTCACCAAAATTATATTCAGGAGTGAGCGTATTATTGGTTTTAACTAAAGTAAGACTACCAAGATAATCATAACCGTTTGTATTACTGCTATCCTGTACCTTTACTTTTGCGCCATCATAAGAATATACATATTGGGCTTTAATAGTAGAAGCACTCTTTACTTCCTTGAGCAAATTTAATGAATTCCATGTAAAATTCAAACTTTTACGCGGATCATTTGTAAGATTACCACTGTCGTCATAAGTATACATCCCTGTAATGCCTGAAAGATTAGTTAGACGATTACCACTATAGGTGTACGTGAAATTATCAGAGATACTCCCATTTGCAGTCCGTGTGAAACTTTTAATATTTCCGTTCAGGTCATAACTACCAATAGTTTCATTGAATTTACTAAGAGAATAAATGTCATTAGTCATCCTACCAAACTTATCATAATTCAGCATACTATATTGGCCAATTGTAGAACTTTATACAGACTAATTTCATACATTTCACTACGCTTACTAGTTAAAAAGTCTCAAACTAATCTATAACGCGATCGTACAGCAACCCCGTTAGTCTAAGAAATGACTAACGGGGCTAATTAAAACTAATCAAACAAAGATTTTACCCATTCACTTGGAATACCAATAAAATTATCATAACCGACAATATGATTATTTAGGGCAATTAACAAAATAATCAATAATGCAATTGCAATAACAATCCATGTACCTAATCTATCATACCACATCTCAGGCTCAATATAATCATTCTTAGCATTCTTTTTTATATGTGTATTTTTGGTTGTCCATTTTTTCTTTTTTCTTTTTTTCATAATTTATTATCGTTGATTAAATTCCGGTAACACCCTCCTTTCTTGTTGTGTAGATTGAAAAGCATTAGGATTGGTTAAAAGTTCAATCAGTATAAGATCTTTCGGTGATAGCCCCAATTTTTCCTTTATAATACTCTTCCGTTCAGATGACATCTCTATAATTTCTAGTAACGATTTTCCTGTAAAATCAAGCTCTCCTAAACTCTCGTCAATTTTTGCGGCTTGAGCTTCATAATTGAGTTGCTGTATTGCTAACTCAGGATCATTAATGACAAGCTCAGTATTTTTTTGAATAACACCATTCTCACCATATTTCACTGTGGTAACTAAACTTGCCAAATTCTTTTTAAACTCAATATAAGTATCAGACAGTTCCACTAAACCAGTAATTCTAAGAGCTTTCATATTATTAGAGCTCATCTGAACTTTATTACCTCCCGCCGTATTAATTGTTGTTATATAAGACTGTGATCTCATTGGAACAGTTTCTATAAATCCATTTCCTATATAAGACATGTTTGTGGTTTGCGTATATGATTGCGGCTTAACTCCCCTTGGATAAAATGCATAAGGGTTTGGCCTGCCTCCATTTATATACCCCCTTCTAACCGGAGGTCTAACAGGAATACCTCGCTTCCCATCCGGATCAAAATAATTAATCGGATTATTTGTACAATAACTATACGGACTAATTGAATAAAATTTTTCAGATAAAGGATCTATAGAAAGCCATTTACCAATCTGTCCGTCATACATACGTGCTCCATAATCCAATAATCCTAAATAACCAACTGTTTGCTCTTCCTTGCCATTAAACTTGCACCGATTATTTGCGGTAATTACATGTGCTGAATTTGCATGCCGCAACCCAAATGGATAATAATCATTCTTTTCAAGTACAGTTCCAGAAGCATTCAACACAGTACGTATACTTCCCAAATGGTCTTTTTCAAAATACATTACTTCGTTTCCTCTTATTATGCCCTCACCAAAAAAGCATTCAGGAGTGATAGTATTATTAGTTTTTATTAATACAAGACTACCCAAATAATCATAACCGTTGGCATTGTTCGCATCCTCCACTTTCATTTTTACACCATCAAAAGAATATGAATATTTGGCTTTTATAGCTGAACCACTCTTCACTTCTCGAAGCAAATTTAATGAATTCCAGCTGAAATTCAAATTTTTACGAGGATCATTCGTAAGATTGCCACTGTCGTCATAAGTATACATCCCTGTAATGCCTGAAAGATTGGTTAAACGATTACCGTTATAGGTGTACGTGAAACTATCAGAGGTACTCCCATTTGCTGTACGAGTGAGACTTTTGATATTTCCATTCAAGTCATAACTACCGATAGTTTCATTGAATTTACTAAGCGAATGAACACCTGTTGTCATCCTACCAAACTTATCATAATCTAAAGTATAATACTGATCAATTACAGAGCCCTGTCCCCAACTAAGTTTGGTGATATTACCGTCACGTCTACCGGTGCTAAAATAATCCAAAATCATAGAGAACTTAGGGCTAGATTGAGCAACAAGCCATCCTTGGATATTATATTGATTACTCACAGTAGATGCATTTCCCAACTTAGTTGTTTGATACTGACCAAGTTCATTATATGCATATGTAACTGTCGCAGGTGTGCCATTGTCTAAAATAGTCGTGACTGTCAATAAACGATTACGATGATCATACGTATTTCTCTTCAACACCGTATGGGTAGTTGAGGAATTTACCTGATGAGATTCGTGCGCGGTTAACATATTACCTATAAAATCATATTCATAACTATACCTGCTGATATAACCAAGGTGATTACGTTCAACTTTCTGGATCAATCGGGCTTTTGAATCATAGTAATAACGACGTTCCACATAAATGGTATTATCGGTATCATAAATCTTTTCATACGTTTTTAATCCTCTCATACGATTCTGATCAGCAGATAATGATAAACCAGAAACCGGCTGAAAAATTAATGCAGAACCTGAAGAATAACGATCGTATTCATAAATGGCTACAACACCACCTTCTTGCACGTTAGTCGTTTGATAAAGAGTTCCGTTAGTAATCCAAGAATCAATCTGAGCTGGGGTACCGTATCCAGAGTTATATTTATATCTGTACATACGGTAAAGTTCTCCTGTTGGATAGTATTCATACAATAACCACTCGTTATTAGCTCTTTGATTACCAGTCTGGTTGGCTACCAATTTGTGTCCAAGACTTATATTGTAACGCATATAAGTAGATTCAGCACCAGGATCACGTTTTTCAATGACATCGCCAGAACCATTATACTGATAGTAAAAACAGTATTGTTTCGGCAAATCATCATTTTTATTATAAGTGCCACTTACACCAAGACTTTTAGATCCTTCTGGAGAGATAACCCATTTAAGATGCCCCCAATTATAGTCATCATACACATAATAAGTATTCATAACCGTAGAACCATCAGTCTTCCTTTCAAGTATTTTACGATCCATAAAGTCACTAAAGATATGAACAGTTAATCCTTCTTCATTTGTAGTAGTTGTTTTATACAGTTTATTAGCAGGATAATATCCATTGATATAAAATGCTTCTGCAGTATTACAACGTATTCTTAATACATTATCCGAAGCAGTATTCGTCGAATAAGCTGTTGCGACAAATGAATTTTGGTATTCATTTCCCGGTTTACGATTAATCATAACTCGGTTTAACGGAGAGTTATCATATTCTGTATATTGGAAAGCATAATTACCATCCGCACTGGAAAAAGCACTAGAATAATAACTCTTCTGAGCCGCAAGGGCGTTGGATTGATAAGCACCACCGACTGAGGTCAATGGATAAGCCAAGTGCTGTTTTACATCAGATCGTCCTAGTACATCATACTCTACAGGCAAAACCTTATCCCGCTTCAAAGGCGTCTCACCTACCTCCACTGTCTGAACAGCTCTGCCGATACCATCATAATATGTGACGGTAGGAATTGCCTTATTAACATCAAGTGTTCCTGTTATCTGCGAAGGAGTCAAAGCCTGACGGAGCTTATAAGACACAGTATAATTTTGAGTCTGTGTAGGAGATACGAGGGCCACAGGAAGTGGAGTGATCTCGATAGAGTCCGGGTTGAGGGATGGGAACAAACTGTCTTTAGGAATAATATAAGGCGGATCAAACAAAGAATAATTAGCCATTTCGCAAGTGACTACATTTACCATATCAGGCCGTCCCCTATAGGGTTCTACATTGTAAGCCAATAGGGTAATGAAACTTGATTTTAACTCACGAAGAAGTTTCAGCGTCACAGTTTTACCTGATACCTGTATATCAAAATTATCGTTAGCGGGGACGCTTACGCTAAAAGGATAATCAGTATCACTACGAACTGTAAAAGTTCTGACATCACCTACTCGAGAAAATGCAAGTTTGGAAGGCACTGCTGTATAAGATGTATAGAGCGGAATGGGATCTATAGGGTCAAGAGGTTTAATCGGTTCTATAGGACGAGTTACAGTCTGAGCCGACACGAATGAGTGTCCCCAACACAGCAAAGACACTAATAAGATTGCATTATATAATATCTTTTTCATAGCTATAATCTTTTATTTATAGTTGTATTCATACTTTTCAATCACATGACCATTACTGTCTACAATCGTCTGCAAACGGTTCAAACTGTCATAGTTGTAAGTAGTGGTCCTGCCGGTAACATCAGTTATTTTAGAAATACCCACTAAAGGTTTATAGTCGTATGTCACAACACGCGCACCGGATAAGTTACGTATAGCGCTCTCTGCCGCTGATGGAAGGGCACCGCTGATAGGAGTTGTGGCAATACCGGAAAGCGACGAATTAGCACCGGTCACCGATGACAACGCAACACCTGTGATTTCTGCAACAACATACTCACCGTTATATCCCCAGATAAATACTTTTAATTGTCCGTCAATATCACGAGCGGCTACAGGATTCCCTTTTCTGTCATAAGTCAGGTAAGTCAGCTGGTCGGTAATACTTGATCCTGAACGAGAGCTGGTTTTCGTAGCCGAAGATGGAAGGTAGATGTTTCCTCCAGTAGCCGTATATTGACCGTAATTAGTATTCACCCTTTCAACCTCCGTAGATCCGTTCTTTGTCAGGGTTTCAATTACAGGGGAGATGATATTGCGGGCCACCATATTCTGATATACAGTTGTGCTGTAATCATACGGATACTTAAAAGTAGTACTTACAGTCGATAGGTTATCCGTTTTAGTCTCTGTCTTGATCTGGTTAACATTGTCGTATGTAAACGTGTAATCAAAACTTTGAGTCAAGTTTCCCGGATGAGTGTAATACTCCGTTTTACGTGTCACATTATAAGGATATACATAATTTTTATAGGCAGAACCCGCAATAGCATTCATGGTAGTACCACCGAAAAATGTCATACGCTGAAGGTTCACAGCTTTTATATAATCCATACTTCCATTCAAAGCAGAATAAGTAAAGGTCTCACGCTTCAAAGGAGTACTGCTGCCTTCACCATAATACTTGATTTCTGTAATCATGCCACGTTCAAGACCTTTGCTTGTTAATGGAGAATAAGCCGTACGCTGTGGATCAATAGAGGCAAGCACATTCTCATCAATACGGGTATCATGATTGGTAAACGTATATTCAACCTTACCATTGTCCTGCAAAACCTCTGTCACTGTCGTATAACTCACACTTCCGCCAGCTGGATTATTTGACACAGGCAAAAGAGACTGGGAAAAGAAACGGTCCATACTATAAGTACCGCCAGTGGTCAATCTGCCGGTATAGCCAACCCAATAATATTCAGGTTTCCCATTAAGAATCCCCGGGGAATAGCTATATGACTTCTTTAGCAATACTGAATTATTGTCCAATTCCTGAATCTCTTTAATGCGCAAGCCACCGCCATACTTCTGAGAAACACTTGCTAAAGAAAGATTACCGGTTCCCTTATCTCTGGCAACATATTTTGTATAAGTGTGAGGTTCATACACAAACTTCTTCACACCACCTGTAGGATAAGTTATTTCCGTCAAAGAACCGGCGCCGGTATAAGAAGCATTGGGCTCCCGATAACTTTCAAAAGAACCGTAATTATAGACTGGAGTACGGTTATTGAAATAACCCCAGTGATCATGCTGGTCAGAAAGATAACCGGGCAAAGAAGTCGTATTATATCTGAACTGGTAAGCTGGAAGTGTGTTCTCACGCAAACTAGACAATTGGAGACGAGTTGACGAAGACTGATTATAAGAAAAATCAAAAGATTTGACTACCTCATTACTAATTAAAGACTTCACTTCAATACGGTCAAGTTTCTTTCGTCGAACTTCATTATAGGCTATATAATATCGTGACCCGGAAATAAATTCGACTAAGTTACCACCTGCATTCCATTTACGAATGGGGTTTTGACCATAAAAAACGGGGACATACAAATAACGGTCCGCATAGTTATTACAATTATAAACCAACTCATTATCAATAGTATATGGATTATAACTTAAATCACTAGCCTGAGAACTCGTGAAAGTAATCAATTGGTCACTAGTACGGATCTCGGATAAATAAACCGGACGTAAAATACTACCGGACAAAGATGCCCCGGCATGGTAAATGGAAGCAGAAGAACTTAAGAATCCGGAGCCCGTCTTGCCACTCATATAAACAGAACTGTAATTCCGGGTCAAACTTAGAGTAGGCCAAAAGTGAGTGTACTTGAAAGTAACCTCGTCACCATTAGGTGCTTTAATCTTTCTCAAATGCCAACCATTAAACTCCTCAATAAATATCTCTGAGAAAAAATCGGCATTGATCTCAATTCCTTCCATATTGGACTCATACCAGTTAAACGTGTTATTATCAACCTCTTCAAACTGACCGAAATAATACTCTACACCTTGAGGATCGGTGACACGAAAGCCCATTATACGACTTACTCTAAATCGTCTGAAACCGGTATAATTGGCCAACATGTTGGCACGCATATAAGTATAGGAACGTGGATCAGGATTGTTAATATTAAATGAGACACGACCATCGTAAATCGGAATATTACGAAGCACTATTGGTTCAATCTTCCATCCTTTCTGACCTTTGACTATAAGTTGACCCTGTTCATTAGCATAAAATACACCCGAATGACCACAGAAATTGAAGACAAACTCATCAGGTTCAAGCTCGCAACCATAATTCTTGGCCCAGTCTTCAATTTGACTGGTTGTGGACCAATTAGAAGTATTCAAACCAGTACTGTTGTAGAAATAACCAGCAGGGAATTCATTGTAGGCATAGTTGTCTCCCTTCGCTTGTAAAATTATCTCTTCCGTTGAATAAGTTTCATCAGGAATGCCTTTAACAATACGACTTATCATCCCCCCGGTGCTCAAACTCCAATTCTGTCCTACCCAACTGGGTTGAGCATCAACCTTTACTCCGGAAGCGTCATAATTTAGAGAAAGAGAGACTTTAATCTCGCCTTTTTGTAAAGTATACAAGGGGACACTGGTACTTACAGTACCCGAACTAAGAGAGACCGGGGAAACAACCTCACGCATAAGTGAAGATATCTCAGGACTCTGAAAGACATTAGGCTGCAAGGACATTTGCCCAAAAACGCTTGCGGATAGGCATAGCGATAGCAGTGAAAAAAATAATTTCTTCATAACTTTAGCATTTAAATGTTTTATAATCAATCCTTAAGAGATATTACTCATCACCTTTTTCAATGGAACTCCATCTCTTGAAATACAACAGGCCAAAAGGGGTGTCATCGGACTTTATGGATTTCTGTAAAGTGCTTTTAGGGAATAAAGCCTGGTCTTTTAGCTTTAATTCCCGGATATACAAAGTGTCAGGCTGGAAATTCTCGTCAAAGGCCTTACGTTCTTCAGGAGAAAGATCCATAGTACGTTGCAGCTTGGTTATGTCTGCAACAAAAGGAATATTGACGCGAGTCTGCACAGCAGTCACATTCTGTACTTCTACTTTGGTCTGATTGTTAACATCCTTAAATTCTTTAACGACTATTTGAGAGTAAGCAGTACTAGATAATGCAAAATATGAGCTTATAAATAAAGCAATCAAAATAAGTCTTTTCATGATTAAGTATTTTTATATTAGACACAAGTTAATCGCTAGGAGAATTCTTCTAAATAATTATTTATCCATCCATACAATTTATTTATTAAAGGGTTAATACTATTAATGAATTACTGTACCCAACTTAAACATGGGCAGATACATAGATATCAATATTGTGGCCACCAATATTCCTATAAATAAAATCAATAACGGTTCCATAATACTTCCAAGTTGCTTTATTTTGTACTCCAACCGGCTAGTAAATTCTTTCCCTTGTTTGTCAAGCATTGTTGACAGCGTATTTGTTTCTTCACCTACTTGAAGAAGAGTTAACAGCCTATGGTCATACAAATTTGGGAACTTAGCAACATTCCCAGAAAATGAACCGCCATTACTTATTCCTTCAGCAATGGAAATAAAAGATCTGTTATATGGATAGAATGTTAATATTTCAACAAGCATTTCAACACTATGTAATAATGTTATTCCTGAACCATACAACAAATATAAAAGTTTACAGAAGTTACTTTGATAATGCAAACGTAGCATTTGTCCTACAACAGGCGTGTTTAATAATATATTTGCTTTAAGTTTCTGAATCTTTTCGTTCTTTTGTTTTGGATTAAACACAAGAATTATGCTAGTTCCCAAAACACATAAAGCAAAAAGGTAGTATCTGAAGTTATCAGAGAATGTCATTACAGCGACAGTTATACTAGGTAACTCTCCACCAGTACGAGAATAAACATCCACAAATAAAGGAACAATAACCATTATCATAAAGATAAATACTAATACTGCTGTTACTAATATTATAATCGGATAACTAACCGCACTAATTATCATCCTTTTTTGAGCAATCTTCTTATTATAAAAATCTGAAAGAAAGAAAAGTGACTCAGATATTTTACCCGTTTCTTCACCGATTCTAATTACACCGGAATCTAAATTCGAGAAAGTTCTATTCTTTGACATTGATTGCCAAAGAGCTCTTCCACCTATTACATCTTTATGAATATTCAGTAACAGGTTCTTCATTCCCACATTCTTCTCATTTTGAATTATAAGCATTAACGATCTGTTGAAATCAATACCTGAAGTAAGCAAAGCATAAAGTTCTGAAAAGAGGATTTCCTTATGAGAGTCGCTTATTTTCATCCTCTTTCGTTTAATATTAAACGAACTTGTACTTTTCTCTAGATTTCTGCCACCGGAAATTTTAGAGTCCTGCTCATAAACAACATCAAAATTATCAATTTTCATAAGTATCACATTTTTTTTCAATTAACACTAATTCAGACAATGCCGATTGCTCTGGATGAATGCAAACTCCAAACTTTATCAGAACATTATCATTAATTATTAATAACGAATCAATATATCTTCCTGAACCGTTATCGCATATTCTAACCTCATATTCTGAAATATTACTATATAGAGTATCTATTATAAAAGAATTTTGAGACTTAAAGGTCATTATAGAATCATTTACTTTTAGAATACCTACACAATCGTTTTTCTTGTAAATATGCATACATCCGTCACCTTTACATATACTATCTGCATTACAAAACAAGTTTTGTATTCGAATATAATTTTCGTAAATATTCGCTGACTGTTGATTATTAAGCATGGCATATCTATACATCCGTTCGTAAAGTGATAAACCCTCGAATGCAATACATGATATAATACCCATTAATACCATGACAATAAGAATTTCATTCAATGTCGCAGCTCTTAAATACATACTTTTCATCTTTTCATCAATAATCTATACTCAAATAAAAATTTCCCATTTTTCTTCTTACCAATGAAACACAAATCATGAAGTGATTTGTAGTCCTTATAAGGCTGAATTCTAACATTAATTTCCCCCCATTTAAAGTTTTTTACATAATTTCCAAATCCATAATTACTTGTTTTTACCTGTTGAACATACTCATTACGATCCATAATTATTTGCATAGCCTCTGTAGCTCTACCATCCTGATTTATTTTGGTTAACATTTCTAGCGATATACAAAACATCAGCATGAATATCACAGAAGCAACCACCACTTCAATAATGGTAGAAGCCTTTAAATACATCCTATATCCTACTATCCAATCCATTTTATTATTTTTTTTCGTTTATCAGATTTTAGCCAAAGAGGATATGCCATCATATTCGTACCATATATTTTGGCATTAAAGAGCATGCTTTGATAAAATCCTTCAGGAGTATAATAATTCAAATTACAACTATAAAGACTGCCTGTAATCCCTCCATGTATCTGCGATATGCCATTAACCCATACTAATCCACGTACATGAGTGCTATCGTTCTGAAAATAGTGTGGAGACAACTTCTCCTCATCGGATTCACCCTTTTGACATAATATCACATATCCATTCAACTGACTTCTTGTACCAATCGCAATGTAACTTTCGGATTTTCCTTCAGGAATAAATATACCGGAAGGATAATTTAGAACTACATCAGTGCCGATAATTACAGAGTCTGAAGAGATTATTTGTATTGATCCTTTAAATCCATCATGAATTTTCACTTTAGGAGCAAACAGTAAAACATCTTCTACAAATGTATCATTATATAATTCTATGCAGTTGTTAGAAATAATAACCACATTCCCTTTTATCGTACTATCATATATGCTATTGGCATTTAAAAAAAGAGTATTTTCAGTAAAGGGAACCATTAACGAAACCCTGTTTAATAATTGTTCTTGCTGATATATCTTATTAGTCATTAACTCACTGATAATAGACATATTACAAGCAGGTAAATCTGCTGACGATCGTTGTATCAAAGAACTATTTAGACTTTTTCCACTATAAAAACCAGATCCTATCTGGCTATACATTACTCTGGATTCAGGCAGATATGCCATTCCTTTCAAATTGCAATTCCCGGCGAGTGTCAACACTTGCTTGTTATCACATAGATACAAAGCGGCTGTTGATGTTGTATCCACATCATATCCAATCAGACAGATTTTTCTCTTTTTATTATCAAATGTTTTAAAGGAGACCAATTCATATAGTCCCCAGGTTTTTCTGGCAATATTGATAGTAGACTGCTCATTATCCTCAAAGAGCTTTATATTTAATTCATTATCAGGCTTATCCCAAAGAGTACTATCTATTTGATACAACAACATTCCGGACTCAATCCACGCGTTCCTCTGCAATTCGGCATAATTCCCTGCAGATATACGCCATTTCATATCATACAAGTCAATACAAATAAGCACACCTAATAACATAACCGTACCTATAATAAGCACAGTTGGCAATATATTACCTTTTATGTTTTTTGCAGGTATCATACTTTATTCTGTTTTGAGTGAATACTTTTTCCCTTGTTTCTCTACTATTAATGAATCTGCATTAATAGACAATATTTTGTAACCATCAACTATTTCATATTTACTAATTGTTTCTACCAACTCTTGCACCTCAATCATAGCATATATTTTCCTATTATTACGTATTACACCTTTATATTTGAATGATGGAGGTTCCAGTTTTGGTTTAGTAATTACTTTTTGAGTTGATTTTTTCGTTTCTGTAATTACTCGTTTTTTATCTATATCTCCAAAAGGATTACGATAATCTAATTTCAAAAAGAAATCAAGTGTATCTGTACTCAAAGCCAAGGTGTCTTTGATAGATTCTTTTCGCATGGGCAGATCATTTTTTGTATAAGAAACTATACGATATATAATGCTCCCCCATAAAACGGCGGTCAACATCAGTAAAATATATGTTATTCTCTTATTCTTCATATCCTAATAACTTGTTGGATTATTACTGTCATCTGCAACCTAGTACTATGCTTTTTAAAATCACTCACTGTTTTATATTGTATCGATGCTATTCTATATCCTCTTTTTTCATATTCCAATTTCCCTAAAAGGTATGTGAGATTACAAAACTCACCACTCAAAACAAGTTCACCGGTATAGACACTAAAACCGTTTGATTTATAATTAAGTGTTGGAATATAACTGTCTGTTACGATACTATTATTATTTATATGCTTGTTTAAGGTTTTAATAACTGCACCACTTTTCACATCTTCGTTGTCACTGAAAACCATATCATTTTCTAAGCGCTCTTTACCATCAGTCTGTGCTACATTTTTTATTTGATTTTGCTTTTTAAGGTTATGGTACATATTTATAGTCTTATTTATTGTAAGCATGTAGCAAAGTAATGGAGCCAAGACAAGCAATCCCACAATCTTAAATATTCCCGTATATATATGTAACTCTTTCATAAACAGACATCTAATGTAAACAAATAATTATCCTTTTTATCTCTATTATGCATAGTTAACTGCACCGCTCCAAAAACACCGAAGGCCTGAATGCTATCAACAAATGTTGTCACAGATAATGGATCAGCACTTTTACCTTTAATCAACACTTTATCCTTTTCAACATTTACCGATTTATTAACTTGGATTCTATCCTTCAAAGGTTGTATACTCAGTTCCGTAAGGATGACATCACCTGGAACAACCGATGCTATTTTATCTGCAATCCATGCATAGGGATATTTAGTTTCATTAGCAAGATTATCTAGAATTTGCTGCTTTTCATCTAAGTTCTTTTCAACTTGCGCCGCATTCCTCTTAGTTTGTGCCGCTAGGAATTGTTGCTCTTTCAATTGCTCAGCAATATTCTGTTGCACAAAGAAATTCGCTAAAAGAATAACTAATAAAACAAGTAATACAGGTAACAAGATTTTCCTTGCCATTAAAGACAATAGACAGCATGATCGCATAGATGGAATTATCGCTTCTTTGAAGCCAAAATTAGAAGCCCAAAATTCTTCCGCAGCTTTTCTTGCCTCCAGTTCCGGATTATTATTTCCATCAATCCTAATCTCAACAAAAGTTAGTTTTCTTGTATCAAATTCATTATTTAAAACATCATAGAGCTTCCTTCGCAAAAAAGTAACTCTTAACGACCCATTACCAATATTCTCACAAGCGAAAAGAAAATCATTAGGTTGTTCAATAATCTGCTTCAACTCTTTACTATCTATTTGATAATTCTTTGACACTACGCCTTTCCCGCTTAAAGTCAATATAAGTGGAGTATCATACTTCCTGTCTGTTATTTCTGCCAAAGTCAAATCATTAAGACATTTAACAATCCGTATTCCATCCTTGCCTATGCTTAGTTCAAATAAATGAAAAACAAATTTGTTTCCGACATTAACAGCATGAATCACATGAACTTTTCTTAATATGTTTACTAACAGATTCATAATTTAAATTATTACAGTCGGTTTAATAAATATGTTAAGTTTATGCTCTTCTCTCTTATTTATTGAATTCCCGAATATCCATTTTAAAACAGGAATTCTGGCTAGAAAGGGTAATCCGGACGAAGTCTTTATACGGTCGTTCCTATCAATACCTCCCAATAATATCATTTCTTCATTTTTAACCCTTATCTTGGATTTAAAACTCCGTGTAGTAGTACCAGGAGGAGCCTCCATTTTCTCATCAATGGATGTAAATTCAGTTTGTGACAGGTCAATGGTCAACGTTATTTCTCCGTTACCGCTAACAAACGGAGTTATTGTCAGTACTAGGTTAGCATCTATATATTTCCATTGATAAGAACTTGTTTGAATAGGATTTTGTGACCCCATTAAACTTTCAAGCACTTCTTTATAGTGTTGTCGCTGCCCACTCTTTAATTCCGCCTCATGTCCATTAAGAGTTGACAACTTTGGAGTAGATTTAAGTTCAATATCTCCGTTTTCTTCCAAAAATTTCAAATCAGCATAAAAATTCGGACCGACTTTTCCTAAGTTTATTGACCCTAATCCATTGAAACTCTTAATTATCTTATTGATACCCTCTGCATTAAGACTCATCTGAAGATGTGGTGTCAGAGTCCCCTTACTTGCCGCAGGAGGATCACCATATCCAACAGAAATACCTTGTTCATTATTACGACTTTTTGTGACTTCCGCAATGATAACATCAATCGTGATTAAGGGGATAGTCTTATCAATAGATTTAATATAGTTTTCAATTCGTGCAACCTTACGTTGATCGCCGCTTACTATTATACTGTTTAAATCTCCAGCCGTTATAACCTTTACATCTTGTTTTAAATCTTCTGGTATAATATCTGCAACCTTTTCGACAGTACGTTTTTCCAAAGGAATAACTTTGGCAGATAGCAATGCATCTTCTTTAGAAACACCAAACATCAATATACCTTCTTCCTCATAATATGAATATGGGGTTCCCGTGAATAATACTTTAAGCAGCGTATGAAGGCCAATATCTCTTAAATAAAGACTCGTTGTTCCGTCAACAGGAGAAATAAAATAATAATTAATCTTCATCTTTTCGCAAATAGTACAGAGTATATCATAAATACTGGCTCTCTCTACTTGAATTCGAATCATCCCTAAACTATCAATCTTAATATGTTCATCACTAATGCCTCTTCTTACAGCCCATGCTCTTTGCTGTTCGCCTCCTTCTCGGATAGGTAATGCATCAAGTATCCACAACTTTTCTCCAGTTTTGGAAGCAACAAGGTTATTACCCATTGCCAATGCTTGTATAGCTTCATTTAATGGTAATCTAAGAGCATATCCCGAAACTTTCTTAAGATTCAATGAAGTCGGATAAACAATATTAATACCAGTTGAATCTGCCAATAGCTTTGCAAGTTCTGGCAAAGCACAGTCATGTAGTTCATAACTTAAACATCCTGTAGAATTATGTAAATACACTTTAGGCCCCGGTATATCTGGAAGAGGTGCAATATATGGAAAGACAGAGACTATATTACCCACTATATCCAAATCCAGATTATACTCTTGACAAATAAAATACAATAAATCGCATATTTTTACCTTATTAAAATTGCAATTTACCGATAATGTATTATCACCTTTGTAGCTAATACTTACATTTGAAGTCTTTGCCAAATTTCGTAGCAAATCACCAATAGACATACTTCCTGTTGTCAAATCCACCTGATTCAAATACGCGGCATCAAGTTCTACAATCTTATCCAGCTTCGCACGTACTTCAACCAAATAGTTTTGTTGTGCATCTGCAATATGGAATGTGATGAATAAGAATAATATAGATAAAATTATATGTTTCATAACTATTGCATAAAAGGTATTAATTCTTCTATTGATATATAGCCTTCTTTAAAAAGCTTATAGGCAGAATCTTTCAACATTGTTATTCCCCTCTCTTTACATTCTGATTCTATATCATCTTTAGACTCTCTTATTGCTTTTGACAGTCCACTATCAATAGGTATAACTTCATATATAGCTTTTCTTCCTTTATAACCTGTATAGAAACATTCTTCACATCCAACAGGCTTGTAATAACGCTCAATATTAGGCAAATCCATTTTAATCAATTCATCTCTAGAATTTGTTTCGTATTTGCAGTGAGGACATAAAGTTCTCACCAAACGCTGTGCAACGGATAATACCAAGGTATTTGAAATTAGATACGGATGAATATTCATATCAATCAGCCTCGATATACTGCCCCATGCACTATTTGTGTGAATTGTCGACAATAACATATGACCTGTAAGAGCGCTCCTGATAGCCATCTGAGCCGTATCCGTATCTCTTATTTCTCCTAGCATTATTATATCCGGATCTTGTCTCAAAAAAGCTCTCAAGGCGCTCCCGAAGGTCAATCCTATTTCTTCTTTCAGTTGCACTTGGTTAACTCCGGCGAGAGTGTACTCCACCGGATCTTCAATCGTTAATATATTTGATATTTCATTATTGAGCAAACGTAAAGTTGCATAAAGTGTTGTACTCTTGCCAGAACCCGTAGGTCCACTGATTAAAACCAATCCATGAGGCTTTTTAACAGCTTGGATATAATCTTCCAACTGTCTTTCAGAGAAACCTAGGTTTGATAAATCAAGTAAATTGATATGCCTAGTAAGGAGTCGAAGAACGATCTTTTCACCATGTATAGTGGGAATACATGAAACACGCACATCAAACTTATCGCTTTCGGATTGATAATAGATTCGTCCGTCCTGCGGCAGTCTTTTTTCTGAGATGTCCAAGTTAGCCATAATTTTTATCTGATTGACAATAGATGGATAGTTATGTTTATCAATAACGTATCTCTCAATGAGCTGCCCATCCATTCTGAATCTTACCCTGCAACGTTCTTCATAACATTCGAAATGAATGTCACTAGCATGATTTTGAAAAGCTTCATAAATCAACCTCATTAAAAAACGGTCACTATCATTTATTAATGGTTTAGTCGACATCTGTTTATATGATTGTCGATAATACTGATTCAATAATTTTGTTATTTCATCAATAGACAAAAGTGTTATTTTTATATTTTCTCCAGTGATTACTTCTATCTCAGATAATACAGATTCTTGGCAACATTCCTCATTCCCATAGCATTTCAGAATATCACCATCGGTAGCATAAGGAATTATCCTATATTCCCAAGCTGTTACCGGACTGATTCTTTGTAGTATTTCTGTTTCTATCTTCATATCAATATCTTATTAAGACATCATGAATAATTAGGCCTAATCCCATACAAGTAACTAAAGGGATAGTTGTAAATTTCAGATACCTGGAAAGTAAAAGACTTACAATCCAACTCATCATAAACGTAATTATGAGAAAAATAACGAACTGCCGCAATTCAAATAAAGGTACTAGAACAACTATAAAAAGGATATCTCCTAATCCTATACAATCCAGAATCTTTCGTTTGGTTAGCCTTATGTACAATCCCAAACATGTAAACATGTATACCAAAAAGAATGAATTCAATATTAACCTTGAAATAAGTATGTAAGAACCATATTGATTATAAACCGAGTAAACAACGAGGAAAGCGAAAATTGCAAGCAGATATACATTAATTAATCGTTTCCTAAAATCGGATATAATCATGAATAACAGATTAATATATAAAACTAACGACAACAACATAACTATTCTTTTTAGTAATTTTACTGATGTTGTGATATAGAATCAATTTATTTAAATCATTTAATCCTTCGTAATTTCCTCAAGAATTTTGTCCTGATCAATCTCCCAGACATTCAGTATTCCATCTCCATCAAAATCTACTACAGCAGTAGCTTTAGCCTTAAAACCGGATTCCGAAGCTTCGGTAATTTCTAAAAAATAGTTTGCAGTACCTCCTTCATTTACAGTCCGCACTTGTTCATATCCTATTTCCTCAAGTGAATTACTATACCTTGAATGTGAATAAAAATATGTTTTTTGCAACGAATGAATAAAAGCTAACTGTTGTTGAGCTTCTGCACTTTTTGCCCTAGATATTAGTGGCATAAGATTCGGAAGAGCTATCAAAGTAAGTATACCAATTATGACTAGGACCACCAAAAGTTCTTGAAGCGAAAATGCTCTTAATTGATACTTTGAACATTTCATTTTTTTATTTATAACAGCCAACATCATAGCATATAATATTATAAATTAGACAATATGTATAGTTTAAAAATATTCAAGAATAATAGTTTCACCTAATTTACATCATTCAAACTAATTATTAATGTGCAAATTCATTGCCTCTATTTTACTCTCATATGTAAATACTTTGCATTGGTCAATCCACCAATAATGTTTTATTACATGTGAGTCCTCTGTTAATTAAAGGACCCACATGCCAATTTAATAAGCTTACTTAAATTTCTTCTCAAATAATGCTTTTACATATTTTTTACCAAATGTTTCAGGGAGCGGAGCAATATAGGCACCTTTATCATTAAATTTATTATTTGACCATTGTTTTTTTACATCTTCTATAATTTCAGCATTTTCATAGAATATTTCACAGAAAATAAAATATGAAATTTGTTTTGGTGCATCATTTTCCTGATTAACAAAATATAGGTTGGTAAAGAACAATAGTGCATCATCCTTATTGTTTTTACAATAGTCAATGAGAGCTTTCCCCTCAGTAGTATCCATAAACTTATATGGATCACTAAGAATACGATATTCTACAGAGTTGCACTTTTCCTTCCAGCTATTATACAAATTTTGTATTGTATTTGTACTTGCGGAACGAGTTCTTGCAGTTAACATTGACTTATATTCCGGTAACAAATCGACTTCTTCAATTACAGTTAATCCTTTATTCAAGGATTCTTCAAATGAAATATTTTCCTTACCTATTGACAATGAGCGTGTCACTGATTGATAGGGTTCTTTGCTTACATCGCGATAATAACCTATAATCTGACCATAACTGCTACCACTTAACGCATCTCTTGGATGGAAAGTGCGAATTAAAGCCCCTGGCTTACTTTCCCAAGCATATCCATGTGGATGATTATTAGCAGTTCCTCTTACTGAAAAATGTGTTGCGCCGCTAATTGAACCGTTATTTGACCAAACGGCAATTTCTCCATTATAACTATCAGCATTATTTCTAGTATAAGTTGTAGCACCTGCATAACGGCTCGGATTATTACCAAAGAAATTATCCCATGTATCCCAAACATACGGTGAGCCATAATTATGACCAATTAAGATACCACCAGATTGAGAATTGTAAATACCACCCCACATCCAGCCAGATGTCATGCCTCCTGCCCATGATGCACAATTATATACATTAGTGCTTCTCAGCCCACTATACATCGCATCAGTTTGCTTCAAATTTGGAAATGATTCTAATACACCCCATCCATCACCTCTTATTGCATTAGGAACCATTCCGTAAACATCACAGTTACCATAATATGCTCCAAAAGCTCCAACACATGTAACTAGCATATTATATCTAGCCGTACTTGTTTTAGTCATTTGCAAGCGAGCATCATCCCACCACATAAAATCCATTGGTGATAAATAGAAGTTCGTTGAACCAAAGAATTTTAATTGACGACTACTCTTCTCTTCCAGATAAAATTCTGGAATACCACTCGAATAAGCCGTAAAGAAGTTCATTGTACCGGAATATGGAGTATCTACATCTACCATATATCCTGCAATTGGAGACCCTGTATTAATACGTTCACCATTTTGATACACATCAATTAATCCTTGTCGACCGGTTGTTGTAGAAGAATAAGAACTGGAATACGCTCTTATTACTAAATAATAATCACCGGCAGGAAGGTTTACAGAAATTTTGGAATGGAGATTTCCAGCTCCATCATCATTGTAATATGAATAGTTGTGCGGATCATCTATTTTATACAAATACATAAATGGGTCGACACTATTGCTTTCATCTTCATAGGTTGCAGTATGGAATGTATAATTACCTGCTGAAAGTGATAATTTACGATGATACGTATAAGTTACAGGAACATTCATCTTATGAGCATAATTACCATCTGGATTATTGAATGTTTGTGGTGTAACTTGCCAATTCCAATCACCCGGATTAATTGCAGATCGTGTTTGTACATTATCCATTTTTTGAAGCTCAACATCAACAGCATCCTGTTCAATCTTTAATGTTCCTCCAGTAGAGTTTTTAAGATGAGCTAAGAAATCATCATATTGAGGATCTTTCTTCATCAACAGTTCAAGAGAAGATTCAACCTGAATAGCATCTATTTCTGGATAGAAAGGTGGTTCTGATACAAATGTTATTTTATTCAGTCCAGATTTAAAAGAAATTGCTTTACTCTCTTTAAGTGTAACAAATTCCCATTGGTCCTTAGTTATACCTAATTCACCTATTTCTTCATCGTTAACATAAACGGAAACTTTTTGAAATTGACTTTTTCCGGTACGTGCTGGAAAAATATGTACTCCTAGATATTTTTCTCCATCACTCGCTTGGTTAATAAAAAAATTTCTTGTCAACAAGTTTTCACCACTCGCTCTAGTCATTCCAGCCATTCTGCCATCTGAAGATTTAAGAAAGAATTGCTGATTTAAGTAAGTGACACCATCGTCAATTCCATTTGATTTTTCACTTAATGAAATAATTTCCTTTTCATTTGTGTAGGGCACTGCCTCAAAATCGTCATGACATTGCGTAAACCCCATTGCAGCTAAAGCAATAACGAAATAAAAATTTTTCTTCATAATTTCTAATCATTATCATTAAACAATTATTTAATTAACCCGCAAAGTAAAATCGCGATCTACCTTGTATGCCTATTTAATTCTATTTTCAATTTTCAATTGTTCTAAAAAGGAATTCCAAGCATTTGAACGTTTCTGCTTATTCATTATAGTATCTGGATCATCCTTCACAATATTTAAAGGATAACCATCATGTAAGTAATATTTTCGATTAATTACATCAATATATAAAACCAAATCTTTGATTATAAAACTATGTTGTTGACTAGCGTAAGTCTGGGCAGTGAACAAATAATTATTATTTAACTTGAAATGTATTTTTTGATAAGTATGGAAAGCACTAAACTCCATATTGTTTACAAACTTAATTTCTCTTGTACTAGGATTAAACCACAAAATATCATTTCCGCAAAAAACAACAACAGAATCATTATCAACATAGTCTTTATCTCCCATTTTAATACAAATTGATTCTCCTACAGCAATAATTGAAGACTGCGGAATAATAGTTGTGCTGCTTTCACAAGAAGAAAATATAAAAATAAACATAATGGTAATCAAGACCAGTCTAACAAGCTGTCTTTGATACAATATCATACACAACAAACTCGTGTTGAAATCATGTGAAGATAAATTAGTCGCTTTCATAATATTAAAACATCAAGTTTAACTACAAGTCTATTTTTTACTTTTCACAGCACAAAGGTAGAAACATTTCCTAATTAAACAATACGTACTGTTTAATTTTCAAGTAAAACCTTGAACTTATTCACGTTTATTATCATTTTTACACATTTATAGACATCCGAATGGGATTATCCAACAAACCATTGCAATAAATAAGCAAAATCATTATCCTGATTTATAATGAGTGCATGGAAACGACAAATGGCTATATTACTAAATCATTTAAAACATATACTTCATATCAACATAATCACATATTATTCTCCTGATAGTAAATTCACCATCAGGAGAGTTAAGAGGTTTAATTACTATCTAATTATGACCGTTGGATTATCCATTATCTGCTACTTCTTTAACCCAAAGTTTAATAGTTCTATATACACACCCAGCGTTTTGTTTAACTTCACTCAATGCTGTAGACAATTTGCTACTATTGAGAAGAGCCGCTTTAGTAGATGAAAGAATAAGCCCATTTTTGTCAATAATATGCTGCCAGTGTGGCGAGATGAGCTTATATTCACACAGCGCATCAAAGAAAAAAGCTACCCTACGGTTACATGCTGATTTCAATGGGTGCTTTAGACAACAAGCAAAGAGTTCCTTAACCTCAGTTTCTGACACTTTAGTAGAAAATAATTGCACCTCATTTATACAAAGTTTAATAATATCTATTTGCGCAGAATTGAAATAACATTGAAATTCATACTTTGGAATACATACACCTGAGAGTGTACCTGAATTAACAGACACACCAGAGCTAGAGAGCGGCTCTGTCGTATTAAACTCATGGTGTATAACAAAATAATCAGAATCATCTAAATACTCTCTACCAAAAAATTTATGTACCAAATCTTTCCGAACAGTTAGTAACTCTTCCATAATGTGATAGTTCTTTTTATGTTCATTCTTTCCTGCTGCATCCATACAATCAGTATATGTATGACTATTAAGAAAATCACTAACATAACGGTGATACATCTTACCATCTTTAATAAACTCAGATTGGTACAGTTTATGGGCAATTCTGTATAACATCCATAAATCGTCTCTAGCTCTCTCAAGTTTCTGGACTTTCTGTTCTTTTAAAAGACATTGTTTACACTTTCTCTCGAAGTGGAAAAGAATTTTTTTTTCGCTTCATTACTTTTGTTTTAATTACTTAATTATTTACCATAAAATTTAACATATGAGAATTAGCCCATTCAGACTGATTCATCGTAAAAATTAAATTTTGCGCAAAATTAATATTTTATACAGTACATTCTGTTTGTTTTAATAATAAAGTTTCATGCAGTTATAAAATCTATAGATTTAGCTTGAATAGGAAAGAAAAAACTTTAATGTATTTGTGAAGTAACACAATGTACCTTACGCTAAGTTGGGATAATCTTTAAGTTTGGATAATCGAAGTTATACTAAAGTTTGGATAACTTCGACGACTCTGGGCTACAACTATTGGACAACAATTCAAGACTGGCTATGCTTTAGGTATTAGAAGATTGCTATCAGAGAAAATCGATTATAGTAACCTCACAGTTACCGGTCAAGAAATGGCATGAGCCTACGCTTGCGGATGATATCATGGATCGCCTGACTGCAAATACACAAAGGATAGAGTTAAAAGGTGAATCATTAATACGGATCAAACAAAAATAATCCTATATTCACAACCAAATGCAACCTGATTAAAACTGTACATTTGAACCGTTATCAGATGTACATTTGATGACGTTTTAAGGGTACATTTGGAGTGATGTCCTCAGAACCTTGTATCTAAAATAGATTTAAAAGCAGTCACGAATAGAAACAATGGTTGTGGCCTTAGTACCATTATCTTCAATGTTCCAGTGAATAACCAACAAGGCTACTTGATGTAATTGTAAAAATTGAACTACTGTACAAAGCGTATAGAAGATAAATATAGAATAATATTAAAGTCATAAGATAATAGGACAAACATCGTCACGAAAATCATAAGATAAAACTGCAAAACTGCTATTATTAGTTAGAAATGAGTATGTATCCCTTTATCATTGTGTGTAGTATTTTAATATTTTTAGATTAAAAACATATTCATATTTCGTCTGCAAGTTTTCTATTTTAGCTTTCAATGCTTTTGTTTTAGCCTCATTTAGCTCATACATCGTAGCTTTTCCTATCAAATATTTGTCATGTATTTGGTTATAATACTCACTCGATGCAATCACTACATATTCACTTACTTCCATTTTTCTAAGTGAATCTATTATTTTTAGATATGTTTCTTGAATATTTCTATATAAATCCTGCTTTATACCTTCTAAAGTAATTTTCTGTTCAGACAGTTGTATTTTAGCTTCTTTAATCCTACTGAAGGTTTCAAAATGATTGAAAAGTGGTACACTTAAATTTAACATAATACTTTTGTTCATGTTATTATTCCATTGACGCCTAAAGGTGTTAGTACTAACTCCATCTAAAATATAATATCCTGTATTAACACCTAGTTGTAATGATAGATTAGGTACAAGTAACATTTTTGTTAATGAAATACTGTTGACTTGACTTTGTAAACGATATTGTGCAGCTTTTATTCCTGAGTTCTTATTTACTGCCAAACAGTATATATCATTGAGTTCTGGAATTATTTCTTTATCAAAGCTGACCGAATCAGAAAATTTTATTTTGAAATCTTCATTTGTAGGAAGATTTATAAGTTGCTTTAGATTAGATAAAGCTTGATCAAATTCATTTTTAGTTTGCACTAAATTATATTGATCTTGCAAAGCTTCAACTTTTGCATTAGAAACATCAATTTTAGATACAACATTTAAACCTCTTTTCTTCACTACTTTATTATAAAACTCATTACTGAGTTCACATTGTCTCCGAGATATACACATTAATTCATGTTGATATAAGATTTGCAAAAATGCAGAAGTTACGTTTAAAGAAATATCTTCCTTAGCTTGCTCTAATTCAAGCAAAGATGCTTGAAAATCAATTTTCTTAATTTTAAGAGTCTTATAATTAGATATTTGCTCTGTTAGAGGGATAGATAATGAGATAGAAAAATTTGAACTCTTCGTATTTAAGTCAATATATTGGTTATCTTCCGGAGAAGCATTTTTACCAAAATTAAAATTTTGACTAATGTTTGCATTCAGCGTTGGCAAAATATCAAGTTTCGATTTATTAAAGTTGAGTGCCGACAATTTTAATGCATTTTTTTGCTTTTTTAAATTTATATTATTACTTAAAGCAAATTCAACACAGTCTACCAAAGTCCATTCTTTCTGTTGTGCATATAACGCGCAATAAGAAAATTCAAATAATAAAATAAACATCAATTTTATCATAAACAGAATCTAATTAAAATAATTCTTATAAATATATTTAAATGGAGACAAAAGTCTAGAACCTAAACTATTATTGTCTGTTACAATTTCAGCGACTCCCACTAATTCTCCCTTGAATTGTATCAATTTGTTATACGATGTCTTGAGATTTTGAGGCAGTGTTACAACAGCTATATATTTATTATCATTTGGTAGCAATGAAATCTTCTCAATATATCCGGTAATAGAACCATAGTCTAAATAAGGATAACCATTTACTTTTACATTTACACGATGATTGACTTTTACTTTTCCAGAACCATTTACTGAAAATTGTATCCGACCAATAATTCTTCCTGAATTACCGTTAACAACAGAAAACACCTTATCGCCATTATTCAAATTTTGATTTTCTTTCCAAACATCATTATAAGATAAGATTCCATCTATTGGGCTTTTCAACACATAAATGTGCTCCCAATCTTTTATTGATGTATTCAACTCTTCATACGACAATAAAAGATTAGTTCTTAGTTGTTTATACTCTTTTTGTTGTTCCAACTTTAATTCAATTAAATCATTATGTAATTTAGCCTTTTCTAATTTTGTGTTGGCAACTGTGGCCAATAATTGTTCATGAGACTGCCTTGTAGATATAAGCTCTTTTTCAGAAGTTTCAAAATCCGATAATGAGCTCAAATCCTTTTTATAAAGTTCTTGTTCACGATTATGCTCTCTCTCTGTTAAGTAAACATATTTTTCATTTAAAGATATTTGTTTTTTTAAATGTGAGATATAATTATCATACTCCACAAGTTGCCCTTGTATGCTTTTAATCTTTTGTCCCAACAAACTTAAAACGTTAAAATTTGAAAATTCTTCTAATGCTTTCAGAAAAGAAGAGTATGCAAGCTGAATAGTTCCAAGATTAATTTGCACTGGGAATATATAAGTCGAAATAGTATCAGTTATTTCAAATTCAGATAATATCTTTTTCAGACGGTAGACATCCTCTATGGTGGAAGGATTATCAATTATTCCTAATACAGTTTCTTTTTGTACAAAAGCATGGTCTTCAATATATATTTTTTTCATTTTTCCAGTACTTCTTGCAATAACCCAAGTAGGAGGATTTTCAGTGGTTATCGTTATATCAGCCTCAATTATATCTGGGTAATGGAAAAAAAAGCTAAATATAAAGATGGTCAATATAATAATAAGAATCACCGTTGATCCCCATCTTACTAAACGATGTGGAGGTTTAGTAATCATATCTTGTATTTCTTCACTTCGAAGATTTATATTTTCATTTTCCATAATTTAAACATTTAATTGATCTTTAACTAATCGGAAATACACTCCTTGTTTTTGCAATAATTGCTCATGTGTACCAATTTCCACAATCTCACCTTTTTGCAAAACAACAATCTGATCGGCATTTTTCACAGTACTTAATCTATGAGCTACAATAATGGAAGTACGCTTTTCTAAAAATGTTTCTAAATTCTTTACGATTGATTTTTCATTATTAGCATCCAATGCGTTAGTTGCTTCATCAAAAAATATGAATTGAGGATTTTTGTATACTGCTCTTGCTATTAATATACGCTGCTTTTGACCTTGACTTAGCCCATGTCCTTCCATACCTATTTTTGTATTATATGACAATGGAAGGCTTTCTATAAAATCCTTGATATTGGCAACTTCTGCTGCGTGAATCAGCATAACCTTATCTATATTATCCTCCCCAGGTGCTATATTTCTAGCTATTGTATCAGAGAAAATGTAGCCGTCTTGCATGACTACTCCACATTTTTTTCTCCATTCCCGAATATTATAATTGGTCATATTGGCACTTCCAATTAGAACTTCTCCCGCAATAGGTGGATAAAAGCCCAATAATAATTTTATTAAAGTGGTTTTCCCACTTCCGCTCATACCAACAATAGCCGTTTGTTTCCCTTTAAATATTGTAAGATTTATGTTCTTTAATGTGGGTATGGATGATAACTTATCGTAAGAAAAAGACAAGTTTTTGATACAAATATCAACATTTTGTGGAATATCCTGAATAAGTGAACTACTATCAGTTATTTCATTATTTTTTAAGTATATTTCTTGTAAACGATCTACACTAAGTTTAGCATCTTGCAATTGTCTAAAAAAAGAAACTAGTTGTTCAACTGGGCTATTTAACTGACCAATGATATATTGGATTGCCACCATCATACCGAGAGTGATTTCACCTTTGATGACAAAACTGGCTACTAGCGCAGTTGTTACTATATTTTTGATTTGATTTATTAGTATTCCTCCTGATTCCTGATATTGTGCAAGAGCTAGTCCTTTAATACTTAGTTTAAACAGTCGTGCTTGGATATGTTCCCACTCCCATCTTTTTTGTTGCTCACATCCATTCAATTTTATCTCTTGCATTCCGGTAATCAATTGTATTATATTACTTTGATTAACCGAATTTTGAGCAAATCTTTTATGATCTAGTTCAGCCCTCTTTCTCATAAATAGCCAAACCCATAGAACGTACAATAAACTCCCGATAAGAAATATAAGAAATATCTCCCATTTATATAAAAGAATGACTAATCCCAAAATTATAATATTAAAAATAGAGAATATGATGCTTAGAGTTGAATTTGTGAGAAAATCCTGTATTCTGGAGTGATCATTTATGCGTTGTAAAATATCACCCGTCATTTTAGTATCAAAATACGATATCGGCAAACGCATTAATTTTATCAAATAATCAGATATTAAAGATATATTTACTCTTGTGCCTATATGAAGTAAGATCCAGCCTCGAATAAATTCGACAGATGAACTACTTAAGACCAATACTAGTTGTGCAATCAAAACCAAGTATATATAACTCAGATTTTGATTTGTAATGCCAAAATCCACAATAGATTGAGTTAGAAAAGGTAACAATAGTTCAAGTAATGAACCTGTAATCAACCCGGCCAATAATTGCAAAACCATTTTTTTATATGGTCGCAGATAAGAGAACAGGAAGGTGAAACCTCTTTTCTGTTCTCTCATTTCATCTTGTTTATAAAAACTAGGAGTAGGCTCCAAACATAATGCAACACCAACTTCTGTATTGTTTATAATATTATTAACCCAGCAGCGAGAGAATTCTTCTTCGGTATATGTGATGCGTTCCCCAACTGGATCGGCTACATGAAATAGTGTTTTGTTTTTATGCTTGGCTATTTTATATAAAACGACAAAATGGTTTTGATTCCAATGTATAATACAAGGCATTGTAACTTCATTAATTAGTTGTGATATTGAAGCCTGAATACCGATAGTTCGAAATCCAATTTTCTCAGCAGCTTCACTAAGTCCTAATAGCGAAACTCCTTCTCTTGAGATATTACTAATATTTCTCAATTTCTCAAGAGAGTACCTTTTACCATAGAATGCTGTAATCATTCGTAAACATGTAGGACCACAATCCATAGCGTCATGTTGCTTAAACACGGGAAATTTACTATTCATTGTATTGAATATTTTAATATTTCCTATTCTTTATCATAATCTCTTTTATTGAATTTTCTTATCGCAATCTCTTGTTTGTAATATTTTGCAAGTAAATAATAAGAAACCATTTCATTCAATTTATTATTCACAATGAACAACCTATCAAGTGACATGTGAATAATACTTGATATTAAATCTTCAATTCTCACTAAAAGAAAACCGTCTTTTTGAATCACACTAATTTCTTTACAATACTTTTCTATATCTTCAAAACTAATATTATGTATCTCATATATTATTCTATAGATTTCTTTCTTAATATTTCGATATAATGCATTTAATTGGCGACAATTAATTTTATTATTCAAGTTAAGCTCATCTAAAAATACATTAGACATATTTTCGCAATACTGAGATTTTGCATTTAAATTGAATTGAAAAAAATCCAGATATCTATCAATGAGTACTAATGCCATAATATTTCGTTGCAAATTAGTATAAAAACCATTCTTTGACAATTGAATTATTTTAAATATAACAAGACTATCTTGGAAGAAAATACTTTCAACAAGTTCCATTGTATTATAACCATACCTTTCAAGCTCTTGTTGATAAGTATCGCATTGTATCTTCCATATCAATTCGATATTTTCATGTTCTAATAGCATGCTATTAAACAATCTAAAAAACATAGAATATTCATTCAAATTGTTCAGTTTATACCTTATTCGTATATGAAAATCAGGATCTGCATATCTGATAAAAAAGAAACATTTAATTATTTCCGAACATATTAATTGATTTGTAAAAGGCATTATCATTGATAATAGAACCTTATCAGCACTTTTTATGCCAGTATAAATCTTAAAGTAGAGCCATTCGCTACCAGGACATAAGAACTTTCTCATTTTAAATTATATTTTTATAAAAAGCTAATACAAATTCATTATAAAAATCTCCTTCGGCACTTTTAATAGGCGAACTATATTTATTAAACAAATATTCTTCCAGTATAATTACACGATATTTCTTTGCTATTTTCATGAATGCTGTTATTGCTATAGGGTTATCAAGATCTATAAGTAAATCATTGTCAACCTCTGAAAATGTAACATATCTTGAGACATTATATTTTATCTGCCATTGATGAACAATAGTTAACAACTCAGAATCATTTGATAAATGTTCCCACTTATTGATTTCCTCTATATTTAATAGCCATCGTTGCTTGGATAATATTACATTGTGATATCTAACTTCAGGAAGGTAAGGCATATCTTTAAATATATCTCCCCAATAAAAACTTAATGTTGCTCTTTTATTTTGCATCTGCAAATAGCATAAAAACTGGTATAGCGGCATACATTTACCTGAATAATAGTGTGCTGCACTCAGTCTAGGGATTATATATTTATTCAATGAAATTGAACGTAAATAGATGTTTTTATTGCGTATAGACACAACTATATCGGATAAGGATAATTGAAATTCTTTAGCCACGCCAGAACGAGTTAGATAAGGTATTTCATACTGATGCAAAATTGGTCTTAATAGTATATTGCCTAAATGTGATTCTGGCAAATATATAATTTCTGCAATAATATAGTCTTTCAATAACTCCTCTTCTTTTAAAGCTATATCTTTAGCTAAGCTATAAATTTTATTGTCAAGATGACAAAATCTTGCTATTATTGGCAAAGCGCTTTCACCACCGGCACCTTTTAAATAAATCTCCAATTCTTCTTTACTATTTTGTAGCAAAGTAACCATCGTTGTAAAAGTTTCCGGTAAATCATTCCAATTTTCCTCAAACAACCCCAATTCTTCATCCTTAAGTTCAATGCAATTGCCCCCATTCCTAATACAATCTGATATTTTTTTTATCAACAAGCTATCTAATGTAGAATATACCTTTTCATCAACTTTTACAGTCGAATAATTATTTACCAAATATAGATTTTGAATCAAATCGTCATTGCCATGCATTATCGTATTTCCAAAACCGATGCCTATATCAGGATCTAACGCTTCCAATATTGGTACCTCTTGTTGCTCATAACGCTTTTCAAACTTATTTATAAAATCGTCTATAAACTCATGTTGCCTCATAGGCGTAATTTTGTTTAAAAATATAAGGACTTCATATATTTTATCTACAAGTTGTTTTGATATTGTGGTATTACTTCTTTTGAATAAGTCAACCTGCAGTACGGTATTACGATTATGCGGAATATGCAAATTATTAATTTTCTCTCCTATTAAGTTACATTGCTCTATTGCATTATGGTTGTTAAAGAAATCAATATTGTTAATCAAATTTTGTATTTCAGCATATTGTTCAACTTTATTTTGTTGTCCAATAATCGAAGATAATTCATTTATAAAATCATTAAAAATGTGTTCTCCTGTGATCTTTAACTGAAGATTACTAACCAATATTTGTGATGCTATTAAATCGTGGATATATTCTTTTGCTTCATCAAATTCTATTCCCTGCTGAATTAAAACTTCATATAGCTGCTTAATTTTTTTTCCATTTTGCGCTTCTTTCAATATAAGTTCTAAGTACTCTGTATGTTCAACACTTGATATCTGATGTAAACGATGCGTCTTAAGAAAAAATGATTCAACGTATCGATAGCTATCTCCAATTTTGTATATACTGTCATTAGGATAATATGTAAGGCATTCCACTATTAACTTATCCGCCTCTAACTTGTGAATTATTTCACCAATACAGTCCATATCTAATCTGGTAATTACCTTATGAGAGAATATATTTTTAATTTCAAATGTTGAATCATCTCCTAAGCTCCCAACGGAACAACCTGCAAACAGTCCGAAAGGAGTGCACCGTGAATAGGAGCGAGAAAAGTACTTATAAATTGTGACTTGTTGCCTCTTTGTAAGAAGAGTAAAATTACTTTTGGATAATTCACTATAGAGCTCTGGAGAAGCAATATAAATAGCATTTTGAAATAGTCTCTCTTCCTCAGATGATATCTTCTTATGGATATAGTTAAAGGGAAATAACGGTGTCCTAAAGATAAACGTGGAAAACGGCAAATAAGCTTTATTTTTCATTGTAATATAATTAGATTTATACTTAAGCAAAAGTAAGAGAAAAGAAAAAACTAACTCATACGATTCTAGAAAATTAGTTTTTAGCATTAAAATTATTATCCAAAGTTCATAAATGAGGCTTATAAACATATAATTAGTAATACGTATAGAAGAATGAGACGTAAAAACTACTATTTTTGAACTAAGAAAGTAGTAACATTTATGACTATGGATACACAATTAATTAAAAAAAGGATAGAACAAATAGCTATATCTATGGCTAATACTCCGAATAGTATGCCAACTGGACTATTACAAGAAGATGGTGGAAAATTGTTGTTTTATGCATACTATAATCAATATAAACAAGATTCATTTGCGAATGACGAATTCCAAAGACAGTTAGAACTTTATTTAGAGAAGATATCCTCTGGCATTTATTTCCCATCATATTGTAATGGTTTATCAGGAATGCTTTTCATGCTTGATTTTTTATTAAAAGATGAAATCATTAATATAGATATAAGCCAAGCAAAGAAGTATTGTGATTCCTTCTTACTTAAGGTCTTGGAAGAACAAATGAAAAATGGCGAATGTGATTTTCTACATACAGCTACTGGTATACTATATTATTTTGCAAATAATAGCAGCACATACATCGATATCATTGATCACAGTATTGAATACTTAAAGCAAAATGCTATAAAAATGGAATGTGGTATTGCTTGGAGAGATAAATTTGAAAAGAACTCGTTAATAAATTTCAGCATATCTATATCGCATGGCATGGCTGGTCTAGTCATAGTATTGACAGCTTTGGAATATAATAGAAAGACAACTCATAAACTTTATCCACTTATTCAAGGTGCAATTGATTTTATTTTATCCCAAAAATACACTAATGACATAGGATCATGTTATCCAACCTATTGTTTAGAAGCTGACCAAGGTAATAAAAGCCGACTAGGTTGGTGTAATGGAGATCTAGGAATAGGATTAGCACTTTGGTATGCTGGTAAGATTTATAGGAATAAACTCTGGACACAGGAAGCCCTAAAAATATTCAATATAGATATGTACAGAAAGAATGAAAAAGAGACATTAGTTAAGGATGCTGGATTTTGCCATGGCACATCTGGTATTGCACAAATATATAGAAGAATGTATTTTGAGACAGGTAATCCATTATATTACGAGACAAGCATGCATTGGATTAATGAAACTCTAAAAATGGGCAATGAGGATGATGAGAAACAAATAGGGTATAAAACATATTTTCAAGGAAAATATTATCCGTGTGACAACAGTTTGCTTTCTGGATTGTCTGGCATTGGAATGGTTTTATTATCTTTTCTATGTGATGAAAAAAAATCATCATGGGATAAACTATTTCTACTATCCATAAATTAACATAATTTCTAACTTTACAAAATATCAGTTGACTATTAGTGCCTATAAACTAGAGTTCCTTGAATAATATAAGATAGCTTATAATAGGGAACTATTAATAAGCTATCTTATATTATCTCAGATCTATGTTAATAATACTTATGGTATTGAACTGCAATCACTTTAACACAGACTGTTTTTCCTTTAGTATTTATAAAACTGAGACTTGCCGCAGGTAAGTTAACATTATAACCAACATTTCTTCTACCATACCAGTCAGCAAATTGTCCATCTGGCCAACACCTAGAAAGAGCTATTTTCCCGGTGTTTATATATGGATAAGAACACTTAAGCACCTCTTTTCCCTGAGCTGTAATTACTTTACTTATCTTAAATTCCTCATTATTATTTAGAACGTCCTTATCCTTATATTGAGGATTTGGGAAATAATTTAATCCAGTGGCAACATTACGTGGACCGACAAAAAAAACAGTAGTTGAAGGTTCAAATGCTAAGGGAGAGGTAACATCCACATTCAAATAAATAGGATTTGATCTTGCTCCCTCAGCATTAAGGGCTCTCATATAAAATGTTGCATTAGCATACAATGGAGAAGAAACCATTCGATACCAAGGTTCTTTAGTCTGTTCCCAATCCTCTGATGAAGATCCTCTACTGTTTTTGTATTTCCATTCAAATTGCAGAAATTTCAAAAATGTTTCGGCTTTACTATTTATACATCTTGCAATTATCTTGTATTTGCCCTGATCCATACACCACTCAAGAACAAATGGTGGAAAACCAACCATAATCTCTTTATAAAACCTGGTCGTAATATTATTGATGACACAACTAGCGATCACAGTAATGACACCATGCTTCTTCATTGATAATCTACCTGTATCATCAATAGTGGCTACCGACTCATCAGATGTACTCCAAACGATGGCATAGTTTTTTGTATTATTCCGAATCATATACATACTTCCATCCATTGCAACTTCCGGACCATCAACTGTTACCTTCATCTGCTCCATTATCCATTCAAGCATAGTAGGTTCAAAGGAAGTATGATAAGTAGAGCCATCTGTTATATAAAACGCATCAAACGGTGTATGCTTTGGACTAGCCGGTGGAAAATCCATTAGGTATTTTTTCTCATAATCATTTTGACTCAACTCAACTTTACCTTCCCCAATATCTAATGAACTGACTGTTGGAATAAACATTAACTTATTCTCAAAAGTTGCAGTTAAATTATATCTTGTTAATAGTTTTACCCACTGTTCCGCTTGATCACTGCTTATAGCAGCTCCGTTATCATTGGAAAGTTCATAGTAGGAGCCGGGCATCCTATCATAGTTGATCATTGATAATGGATAATCTCTCTGATAAGAAAAAATCGTTCTGCGAATTTTTATCATCCAAAGGAACTTTTTTACATATCGAATGTACATATCACACACAGAACGTTGATTTTGATACATTATCGGATTGGCTTCAAAATGTAGAAGTAGTGTTGAGCTACCAGGAAGAAGGCCTAGTACAAAAGTCTGCCAATCTTGAAATGCTATGCCCAAAATAGTACCCAACAAGTGGGGAGCCATAAATTCCATGAATATGTCCGCCAGAAACGTTGTACTAGCTTTGCCATCAACTAAGATATAAGGTTTACTGCCATTAATAACGGGGGTCTGACCATTACTTATACTCACAACGCGCATTTTATAACCGTTATCTCCTTGAGGATAACCCATCTTTGTTAGTTCACGCTGCCAGGCATTATGATAGGAGTTATCTATATTTCCGTTATTATCGACATAGTTGATGAGCATCTGACGGGCAGCATTACTATAAAGTACTGGAGCTATTGTAGATTTTAAATCGCCTAAATCTAATCGACCAAAAAGCCATTTGTCATGATAAAAACGTAGGATGCCATTCATTCCCTGAAGAATACCAAGAGGCACATGTGCACCTAAGTGCGGAGTGTCTTGGCAGAAAAGAAGCGATACATCGTGAATTTGAGATGCATTTTCCATCTCTTTAAGTCCATACCGGGCAATCAGCCCACCCATACTCTGCCCCATAACAATATTTTTTTCAGTACATTCACATGATGCCTTCTCCTTATTAATCAGTCCTATAGCAGTCTCAAAAAGACGAGCATTAGCCTGTATAGAAAGTTTACTATCAAATAAATCAATATAGATGATATCATATTCACTTCTCAGTTTATGGAAAGCTGCATATCTTTGAGTAAGGCCATAGACAAAGGTATGCAGGTTGGTGTTACCATACTTATCATCACCCATGTACGGATTCTCATCATCAACAAACTCCAAAGGATCAAATCCTTCCATAACAATAAAAGGCTTAGTGAGCTTACCCGGACTGCCGGTGGAGTATAAAAAAGATATTCGTCCGGTTGCCTTTTCATTATTATAAGGTGAACTTGCGGTTATATCAACAGTCTTGTCAGGCTTGAATTGTGCTGCTTCTGCACGTGTGATAATATTATCTGTTATAACCTTCACTAAACTGTGACTATACAGGTAGTTACCGTCAGCAAGTTTTGCTCTCATTTTCAGGTGTTTTACACCAGAGGAGGAATAACCTGTCTGATAGTTGTGACCGCTGGAAATGGAAACATAGCCTTTTCCATCATCTGCGTCAAATTCGACTTTGCTAACGATAACATTACTCTTCCAGATAGAAGAAGGAAATGAATATGTTATTTTACTACCATAAAATACAGTATCCTGAGCGGAAAATCCCAGCGTGTATCCAGTGGAATATGGGTTCTGCCAGACTCCATCAATCTCATTGTCAAAAACCTGTTCATTTTCATATCGAATAAGATGACTAGTCAATGCGTCCTCACGTATATATGAATATTGGTATAATACAACCCCCATGATACCCTTGCCTCTTCCGGATAGTGAATGTTGTTCGGCAAGTACCTCTTCGGCATTAAAAGGTTCTACACCCACAGAAGAAGAGCGGATAGTGCGAAGTAGGTTCTCGAAAGCGACACGGTTTACATAATTACTATCATTCAATTCCTGACCGTTATAAACATCCAAGTCCGCTAACTCAAATGCATAGTCGCGAAGTAGACCATATGGAACCTTACTCTTATCAATATTTTGGAACATGTTGTCTAGCCAATTTCTGACTTCAGGGGTATCTTCGACATAATGTGATTGCCCTAGTGCAGACATGTAGAACATGCAGCACAATGTGAATAATATGTTTTTCATAAATTAGTTATTTTGCTACATTATATAATCAAATAATCCAGGTATATAAAAAGTTCTATTCCTTTCTATGTTATACCCCTCAAACTTACCATCTCTTACTAAAGCCTTGTATGATGCTTGTGGAACACGCTTACTTATTACTTCAGCCTCAAACTGGAATAGACCGGAGATTTCACCTTTATCTATATCAATATTGGTAAATTCAATATATCCAGACTTTATAATATCTGTTTTAAGAATAATTTTCTTTTTCCTAATACTTTCTGGTATAAGTGTCGTATCTGAACATTGATAAAGATATGGAATTACTTCTAACGAAGCAATATAACATTCGTTCTCAAATTCAAAAGGACCATTATTATCAATTTGCTTTTTAAAATAATATTGTTTTCCCAATTCTGGCAATGACTTTTGAGTGACAGAGATATACAGTCTATAATTTCCACCCTCTATATCATTTATTCCCTTGGCTATATTAAAAGTAAATGACTCATCATCATAATATGAATAATTCATATGAAAACTTGTTGGTGCCTCAAACATTTTCCTTAATCCTTCACCTTTGGCATATTTACCATTTATAGTACATTCTACATAGCTTTTATTTTTAAATATGGATTCAACTACATCTTTTTTGCAGCTAATTAACGAATGTAATAATAGATAAAGTATAGTAATGTGCATTAACTGTGTATATCTCATTGACATGTATTTAAGTCATCCACTATATTCAGATAAAGAACGTACAAACTATCTGGGATAGTAAGATCGAGAGCTTCCTCTTTACTCATATTAAGTACATATTTGGAATCAATATATATAATTTGATCCATCAACATGTTATTAAAATCTGATTGCGCTTTGTGAAGCTTATCATCTGGAGTATCAATAACATGTTCATCATTTACATAGGTAATGCCATCATTTACATTAGCTTGTTCTACGACTATCTCTACGTCACTACATGACATCAAGATCGTTAGAAAGGTTGAAAATAGAAGTAGTTTTTTTTTCATTTTCATAAGATTCAATTTTAAGGTAAATTATTAATTATAGTTATATAACGCCAAGCCTACAGTGTAATGCAATAAATCAGGTAATAATCACTACTCAAAAACATTTATCATGCTTATTTGATAAATTACTATTGTTTATATAATATTACATACGCTTTAAAAAGGGATTATGCACAAATACTGCTCATAATCCCCATAGACCTATTTTAGTTCAATCAATGCGTTGAACAATATTTCTGGCCAGTATTACATGACATGAAGCCAGAGCAAGGACTAAAATGGCAATAAGATTCTAGACGCGATTCATAACACGGAGCACCTAACTGAGTTTGAAGACTAGTTTGGATTTCTCCAATTGCACCACCCATTCCCATATATGCATTCATTGCATCTTTCTCCAGAATGGTTACTGTTTCTTTTTTTAATTCAAGTTTTTTCATGACTTTGAAAATTTGGTTAAACAAATAAATTATCTATATCTATTAGCGCGTTGATAGATTTCTCCACTTTTTATAAGATTAATCGTTTCTTCTAACAATTCATCTTTTTCTTCTTCAATGCCTTTTATTGTTGGACAAACTTTTATATCTGGCAGTATTCCTGATAGTTGAATACCTTTTTTATTTGCGTAATAGAATCCATTCCCAGTAAATCTAGAATAAACAGCTCCTGGCAAAACAAATGTTGACATAGGACCATCGGAACCAGCAGTAGCACTCCCAATAAGAATACAATCTGGAGAATGCTCCAATATTGCAACAATGCTTTCTCCCATGCTTATTGTTTTTTCATTAATTAGTACAACTATTGTACCCTTGTAGTAATTGGGGTTAATTCTGCCAAAAGATTGATTGTGATCCCATTTTATAACTCCCGGATAATTCTGTAAAACACTAGTAGTCCGAGTACAAGCAATGGGGACCGGAAATAAGTAATCAGCTATTTTATATAATACATCATTCGGATAATTACGTAAATCAACAATGATAGCCTTGGTATTCTCAAACTCTTTCATAATATTTTTCAAGCTGTCTTGTCTATATTGTCCTATAGGAGAAAAATATCCAATACTATCTGATATAATTCGATGAAACTGTATGTTAGAAAAGGCCTCTTTTTTCTTTGACAAATAGTTTCGGTGAGATAATCCCAAGATATCTATTTCAAAATATTCCCCATTACGCTTGATTTGCAGCTTTGTTTTAACATTTGAACGTTGTGTTAAAAGCAATGAAATTGAATATAATAATGACCTATGGTTTGATGCACTAATAACTTTAGAATATTTGTTTACTAAATCGTCTATTTTTATATCATCGATTTTGCAAACAATATCACCAGGTTTTAAATTGCAGTTTTTTTCTAAACAACTTGATACGACCAACTGTTCTTGAACAAAATCCCAAAAGATAGGCAAAATGTATTCTTTCTGTTCAGAAGGAATAATGGTGTCTGCATAAACAAATGATGTATGATTATCATGAATGTATGTTCCTATAAAATTAATTGCAGAACGATACTCTTCAGTGTTGCTAGCATTAATAAATTTGGGTATAAATTTATATAACAGATTATTCCAAACTTTATCATTTATGTTCATACGATATGGATAAAAGTATTCTATAATATTCCAATATCTAAAAAGGGCTAATAACCGAAATCCTGCATCTGGATAAATATGAGTTTCATATTTTCGCTCGTTAGGAAAAGAATTATTAGCTTCCAATCGTTTATTATAGTAATATATCGTATGCGAACGTTTTGCATTTTTAAGTGAACTAAGGAGCTTTGAGAGTTGATTATTAGATAATGAAAGGCTATCAATCCATTCAAAATCACGGATGGAAACATACGTTGAATCAAGAGTTGGATATTTTTTATTTGACATTTCCCAAGTTCCTAATTGTTCAATTTTACACAAAAAGAAGTTATTAAGCTCAGTCATTGTTTCGGCTTTTATTACATCAGGCAACCATCGAAACAACTCAAAATCCCAATTATACAAACCATTTGTAACAGCCGGATGATAATATTTAAGAAATCCCCAAATTTTACACAAAAGAACTAATTTCTCTATATTTGTTTTATCCAGAGGAATAGAATCAATCATTGAACTGTTATTAAATGTATTATCTTCTTCTGCAGGATAAATTATATTTTCCATTTCAACAGATACATCCGATATCCAACATGGACCTGAATTGGCAAACATTATTTGTGGAAGAACGATTTTACTTTTATTACTTAGAGGAATACTAACACTAAATTCGCTCCAATCAACAGGACCTTTAATCCATTTAGTACACATTGTATCCATTGCTGAAATTGCCATTAATAACGAATCCTTATTAGTTGGAATTTTGATATTAACAGTAAAAGAAGCCTTTGTTTCTCTATTTAACGGAAAAGAATTTATTGTTAATATAGATGGTTTGACAGAATCAGAATTTGCACATCCATAAAACTTTAATGCCTTCTTGGGGGACATATCGAGAGTATCAAGAGAATACTCATGAGCATGATTTGTGATACTCCATTGGTCCGGTAATCCTATTGAAGATATGTTTTTAAAGGTAGACTTATACGTATAACATATTTGTTGTTTCTGCGCTAATAGTTGGTTAAAAAACAACGCTCCAAACAAACAGATAATTATTACAATGATTTTCTTAAGATCCATAACTTTCCATTTTTATACGCTACAAATTTAAAAATAAGTATTAATTATTTTGAGGATACGATCTTCTTTCCAATTTTAATAGCTAAAATGTTAACCTTGGTTCATATATTGCATGATAACATATGATGGGAAATTATGCCCACAAACTTTTCAAATGTCTACTTTGTTTTGAATATTATGCAATAGTGTCAAGCATAGAGTTCATTTTAGACATACTATTTAGCAGCTATGTTCTCAGTATCTGTTTGAATTTCATAGATTGGAATTTGTTAAGCAGTATTCATTTTTTTAGTTAAGAGTAATAAACGTTTTCTGATACGACATAGCGCCTGAGGTGTTACACCAATATATGACGCTATATATTTCGATGGGATCATTAAAAATAAGTGATTCCTATCAGTTACTATTTTCACATATCTTTCTTCCGTATTTAATGTCATAAAGTACAATTCCGATTTTAAGTGAGATATGATATAATCCTTGAGAATCATTCTAAATTTTTCTATATTCTTACAAATCTGATTCACATTATTCATGTCGACTCTTAAAATCACAGTTTTTGACACTGTTAATAAATATTCGTTGATATTATAAGAGTATAAAATATCTCCACAAAAAAAGAAACCCATAATTTTTTCATAAGATTTAGGATCTTTGACGTTTATGGATATAATACCATTTACAACAATGTATAAATAATTAGAATCTAATTCTTCTACTATTAGTACCCCTTTTTTATATATTCTCATTTCGGAAGTTTTGAGTAATTCTTGTATTTTAGAATTACTCAATATCCAATTATCAGAAAAGAGGCGATTAATTCTCAATATACTTTGTATTAAATCTGCATAATTTATTTTCATAGCCATTCAGTATTTACATTCAAAAACTATATACTTAAAAATATGTTGTAGTTTATCTACACAAGACTTTATATATGCAAATATAATCATTAACAGTACAGACTGTTTATTATCAATTATAAACAATCCCATATTTAACTTTTCTTAATACAAAAGTTTATATTATTACCGAAAACAGTATTGTTTTTTACATTCTTCACAAACTCTTATATTGTGTTGATTTTCATCTATGAAAGTTCACAACCTTCCTCATGATCGCATAAGCTATATCTTTCTAAAGTAATATATTTAACCATATGTTTGATAATATTATTAATCGGTTAGGAAATGCTCTTACCTGATTAAAACTCGGGTATATATTCAATATAGATAAGCGAAGCACAGCCCTATAATGAAAAGAAGAGACATGACTAATTCACAACATATTATGATGTAACAATTACTAGAGAGATGGCTTTACAACATTACTGAAAGACCACATAAATGTATGCTAAAAACTATTAACTCAAAAAAGCGACTCCGAGCCTTTCACTTAGATAGAGTCAAGCAATAATTAGCTTGTAACACAACCTTATTATTGCTTGACTCTTATGATTAACTAAATATCTAAAAACGTTTCAAGTTGCTCCTTAAAACAAAATGGTTATAAGTTTTACATCTTTGCAAATTCTATACTAAATTGTATTGAAAAATATCCGAAAGCCCTAATAATCATAACCTTTGGATAAGAGGAACAATACAAGCTTTTAAGACGTTAAATCATCAATAAATTTAAAATTTACTCTTATCTAGTAAATTAATCTGCTTATGATTCCCTACTTTTGATAATCTAAGACTTTAGATAGCTCCTTTCTTATTCAGCACCTCCGCAATCATCGCTTTCACTTCTTGCCCAACTTCCACGAAGTTCCTATAGAGAATCCGTTCCCGCTCTTCTTTCGACTTGAAGGTATAAAACCGGGGCAACAGATAGTTCTCGTAATCAGCTTCCTCTTTCTTAATTTCTGCCATATCGAAATCTGTCTTGCAGTAGAATTTTGAAGTCTTGAACTCATCTGACTCTTGAATGTTCATGCTTCCATTCTTACCTACTTTAGTTTTCACGAAGTCACGTGCGGTCTGGCCACATATCCATCCGGTAGGCAAATCGGAAATCTTGCTTGCCGGAACAAGGTTATCCATATTCTCATTCAGATTAATTGAGGTCTTGTCCCGATCGATGGTGACACCTTTTTTGAGCTGCACTACCTTACCGAAAATATCATTACTCAGCCACTCCAGCGTTTCCTTGGCACGGGCAGAGCCACTCACTACATTACCCACGGTCGTAATAATCTTCTGCATACCTATTTTCCCATAGTCAGATTCCAGTTGTGGCAGTTCCTGGAATCCCAAAGTCACACTTACCTTGTTACTTCGGGCAGTACCTATCAATCGGTCTATCTTATGGAAGTACAACGTGGGCAACTCATCCACAATGATACTCACCGGAATGTTTTTGCCCTGTCCTGTATTCACTCTGGTTACAAGTCGGTTCAAAATCAGAGCGTTCAATGCCCCGATAATGCTTTCCATTTCCGGATCATTCGCAATCAGCAGGTAGCTTGGGTTCTTCGGATCTGATACCTTCAAATCAAAGTCATCACCGTCTTTATGGAATATCCAATAGCTTTCTTTGGTGGCCAACCGGCTAGTATAGACACGCAGCGTACCAATCATACCTTCCAGCTGTTCCATCGCTTTATTTTTCAATGCCGTTTGAAACGGACCGAGTAACGGCATCACCTCATTATCCGTTTCCAGCACCTCAAATATGGTTTGATATCCTTCATTCAAAAACGAAAGGATATGTGGCATATCCGAATATTTCCCCAACCAATATGCCGGTTGGACTATCTCACCATCTTTCTTGTCACGCACCAAACCCGTTGGCTTCCAGTACTTCGTTTCCTTGTCTTGTGCCTTTTCCGCATACAGGCGGTTACCATTTTCATCGTATGGTTCCCGTTCATAGTTCACAAAGAAATAGATGCACGCTGCCAGGAAGTTGACCGCCGATGTTTGGAAAAACTGGTCACTACCGCCACCTCCTTCTTTCTTTCCTTTCTGCAAAGATTCAAGCAATGTTTCAGCAGTTTCACTGGCCGCTGCCAGATTCTGTATATATTTTTGCTGAATGGGATTCACCCTCCGGCTATATTCCACGTTGACAAAGTTGATGGTATTGAACTTACAGCCTTTAGGCACTTTGCCAAGTTCCTGATTCTTTCGGTAATGATAGTAGAGTTTCTCAGCCAAGGTCGGAAATTTGTAGTCATACACCACCATCGCAAATCCTTTAGCGGAATGTTGGCGGATAAACGGCTCAATGATGGAAAAGGTCTTACCAGACCCCGGCGTACCCACCACCCATGTTCCCCTGAATGGGTTGGAAATATTACAGAATCCTTTTCGAAACTTTCCTTTAAAATAAAAGCGCATCGGGATATTCACCGAATATTTTGTTTCCTGAAGCTGGGTACATTGTTCAAAGCTTTCGTTCTCTAGGTTAAAGCGGTCTTTCAGTAATCCTTCCTTCAGGAACTTTGAAATGTTGTCCAATGCCACATGCACCAGGATCGTTCCCACGATGGTGGTTCCCATATAGAGAATGATATTCAGTGGTAAGCTGTACAGCCGCACATTAAGTGTAAAGCCAAAGAGCCACACGGCCGCTATCAGCAACGCTACACCGCTAACCAGCGGATAAAGTACCTGCCGCCGGGCATCAAACTCCAATTGTTTCTTGTTTCTGGTGCCTACGCATGTGATGCATATCAGCGCAAAAGTCGCTATCTTGCTGTAAACAAGATTTCCGTCCTGATAGATAAACCACGTTTTGATGCGACCATGTACATCACAGAGTATGCCGCTCCAATGATCCAGCATCTCTGGTGATATTGCATACTCGAAAAATTCCATCAGGATGGAGATATAGATTACTGCCCTGAAGATCTTGTACGCTCCTTGTAGTTCCTTGCTTTCTTCCATATTTTCCTCTATCTGTTAATTTCAGTACTCGCTACTCATTGATTGTTATAATCGCTCTTGCCTTATGCGCTTGCAGCTTCGGCGTTTCCTGCATGGCTCCACTTCCCACAGAATACAGCCATGCTTTGGCAGTCTGCTGTCCTTTCACTTCCGTAGAAGTCCAGTACCAGCACTGGTCAGGGTTATCAGACAGCAAGTCCCCTCCGCAAAGTCCAATGGATATGTTCGCATCAGCTTTCACACCATATAGCAGCCTCATTTGAGCCACCGACGGGATATAGGCACTTTGCCCGTAACTCCAGATGTCAAACACGCTTTTCGCCAAAGGGGACGATGCATCTGTCGTATGGAATAGGGCAAAGGTGTTGGCATTCCCGTCCAGCGCAGTCACATCCGCCGATGTACCTTGATTCACTCCGATACTGTCCGCGAAAGCTTCGGCTGCCGTATCATACAGATAAACGGCATATCCTTTCCCTTCTGTTTCCGAATCACGGTTCAGGTAGAACACGACTCCCACAGCTTTTTTATTTGATTCCTTATAGCTGGCATAGGGCAGTACTTGCCCGTCTGTGCACAGGATATCTCCCACTTTCATTTCGGGGATGAGGATATCCCGGTGACTATCACAAGCCGTCAGCAGGACGGCACTCATACAGATTAATAGTATCTCTCTCATCTCGTTGGTATTTTTATTCCGATTACTATACCTGTACGGAACAGGTCTTTACCTTCTATCATGATGTCACTTTTCACTCGCCAGTAGAACTGCCACCCTTTTTTCAAGGAATAGCTATGTTCATAACCCACATGAATACCGCCTAGCACATTACCGTCACCGGAACCCAGTGAGCCACCAATCCGCAAATTTCCATGATGGTTGCGTCCCCTCACTACACAAGGCTTGTAAGCCACACCCAGTCCCCACGTTCTGTAGTTATTCCAAAATGACTGTGGGCAGACGTGTCCGCAGGAAGCGCATTCATCCCATTTTAGGTAGGCATTGCCGAAGAACTCAAACGCGTTATGATACTTGGTCTCATATTCATAGCCGATAGTCAAATCCATTCCATTCTTGTAGAGCAATCCGGTTCCTATTTGTATTCTTCCGTCCCGGTCATCTGCCCTGGCGGTAGTGCCTATTGTCAGGGCTACTACCAATATCATCAGTATCTTTTTCATTCTTCTTTCAGTAAGACGTTATTAAAACTGTCGGCACTCAGCACATCTTCATAGTCTATATTGAGAATGATGGTTCTGCCTGAAATCTGTTTCTCGCTCATCTCGATGGTTAGTACCTTGTCATTGGGGAATGTCAATTTTTTTATGACCATCACATTCCGATACCCGTGTAGAAAAGATTTGTTCTGTTCCAAAGTCATTTCAGGCTTCAGCTCGATGATTTGCGAATTGGTCGCTTTCGACACTTTTTTGTCGGCCAGCTTGATGCGCACTTCATCAATGTCGAATCGGATATTTGTGCGATTCTCTATCGAGTAGTCGATAAAGAAATAGTCACCCACGGCATACACATTGTTCAATCGCATGGTCATCCGGTGTTGCTTGCTACTCACATTCCTAAACTTTGCCGGTGAAGTCCATATCAGCCTGGCATAGCGGTACATCTCTTCGGTGGACAGGCTCACTGCCGGATTGCGGTATGCTTGTCTTTCTATGAGCTGTATCTCCTTATCGCTCACCGCTTCCTTCATTCTTGTTGTGTATAGCAAAGCATATTGTGTGCGGTATCGTTCCGTCACTATCGTTACGATAGCCAGTACCTCACCATCCTCATGTCCGCCTTCTTTGGGCTTTAGCCGAATCGTGTTATTGATGGGTTGGTCGCCTGCCACCTTCTCAGTGGATATATCCACAAATCGAATCGGTTCTGAGGCGGTGATGACGGTAGTTACCTGCTCATTCACGGTTATCTGTTCCATCTCTTCGTAGGTCTGTTGTGCAAAAGCAGGACATGCTATCAACATTCCCCATGCAAAGGCTGCAATCTTCTGTTTAATATTCATCTATTCTAATTTTTATTATCGTTCTGTTGACTTCTTCTCTTTGTCGTTCACGAGATACACGAATGTCCCGTATTTGAGCTTCGCCTTGTTTTTTTTCACTGACTTGGAAATAGCATTACTGGTTCGTTGGTAAGCGTTCTGCACAGCTTGCATACCCCATTGGGTAAAGCTGTTGTCACCCGTTCCGTTATTCATATTCACATTGCTGCCCAAGGCACTGCTCGCCACGTCCTTGCTTGTCTCCCTGAATGTGCTACTGGGCACATACAGACCTTCCAATCCGTCCGTATCATAAATGGTAAGATTCACTTTCAGCAATTCATCGGCTACCATCAGGCTTTTCACATTACCTTTCACCCGTTGACTGCCGAATCCACTCATCGTGGCGTAGAGATAAGCACCTTTGGATACCACCAGTTCACCGATTTCCACATCATCCAACAGTCGCAGTCTTACTCTCGACCCATCCACCGCCTTGATATCCTCGTCTATGATGGCTTTTATCAATTTCGGCTCCGGTTCATTTTCCGCCAGCGTGTGAAAATAATCCGATGGCTTCTTTACAAGTTTTACTACTGTACTACTAGTAGTATTCTCGTCAATACGATTCACCTCATTCCCGTTCACCTCTATTTCCCCTTTCATTGCAGTACGCCCGTTTACTGAATTGCCCGTATTCTCAGCCACATCCGGCACGCCTTCCGTACTTTTCTGACCGTTCAACCGTGCTTCGGCAAGTGCTTTCTGCAATTCTGCCAATGCCTCTTGTTCCCGCTGTTTGCTTCGTGCCAGCCGCTCCGCTTCACTCAGTGGTTGCAGGACGGTGGAGTCCATCATTAGGTTTTCCCCTTTTTCCGCACTTTGCCGGAGTTTCTCCTGCATCTCTTGCCTGCGTTGCAGCTTTTCCAGTTCTTCCGTCTTTTGGGCCGCTTCCATATCCAGCAGGGCAAGTTCATCTTTTGAATACTTGGAGTCATAGCCCTCCTTGTTCTCTTCCTCATTGCCCCGATCAATATTCTCTACCGCCGAATAGTCCTGAATCTTTCCATAGGACTTCACCATACTTTCGTATTTGCCACCTATGCCATCATTCTGAATCTGTGCCTGTGGTATTTCCGGATTCAGAAATTCCGTGGTTTGAAGCTTGTTGATTTTCTCTGCCGTTTCAGTATCAAAGATATCAAAGACCAGATACCCAGTTATCAGCAAGAGGGGATAGAGGATAGCAGGAAGCATATACTTCGGCTGTTTGAAGTTTATCTTATCTGTGATCATTGCGGTGAAGTTTTTGTTTGAGTAATTTTTCCTGTTGCTCCGTAGCTGTTGCGTGTTGTTCTGTCTTCTGCATCCGGCTCACGGCTAACATGCGGTAGATATTAAAAGACAGGCAACCCACCACAATGGTGAATACGATGGCTAGAAACCATTTTGGATGTTTGCATGCAAAACGCTGTACACCACTGGCGGCCTTATCTATTTTCAGTACTCTGGCTGCCTTGCGACCAGCCTCCACTTCATTCTCATACCGTTTCCTGTACTTCGGATCATCCTTGTCAGGCATCTTTTCTCCGATTATCATCTTTTTCCAACTCATATCATTGTTCTTTAGGGATTAATGTCAATAATTGTTTTTTGTCTTCTGCTCGATGTCCTTGTTCAGCAAGGTTCGCCAGTTCACGATTAAGAGCCCGTGTGGATTATTGTCTGTTCTTGGCACCTGTTTGAGCTGCCCTGCTGTTACCAGCTCACGGGTCAGGATGCTTGTTCTTCGCTCAATGCGTTGGCGGCCGTAATAGGTAAACTCCATCTTCCCTTTATCAAACCGGATGCTGTCACAGAAGATACTGAACACCGCACTCGTACCCATGATATTGTTATAGAAGCCTTTTTCTTTCAAGGTATTGTATTGCGCCAATCCTGTTTCATCCACTAAGTACATCGCTTTTTCCAACGTGTATTTGATGTATTTGTCATCAGGTGCCAATGTGAAGAAATAGTGGTGAAACATCTCTACATGACTTTTGGCTTCCACATCGAGGGTTTCCTCCATCGTGGTACGCTGTACCAGGATGGGCACATTACCATCCAGCACATACACTTTCTGTTGGGCATCCACCACCATCGTTCTTGCCGTCCAGATACTTGATACACTGATAAGAATACACCCCAACAGGAAAAATCCGCAGATGATGGTTACCAGCTTTACTTTGTTTTCGAGATTCTTAATGACCATATTATATTCTATTTTTGTTGTTCGCTTTTTTTTCCATCTCTTATTTCATCACGGAGCTGATAGCTCCTGTCGTTGACATCTTAGCTTGTTGTGCCACACCTTCGCCGAAATTTCGAGTAGAGAATGCTGTATCTCCTTCCGGCACCATCCATGCTGCTAAGTCCGGCACAAGATTCAGACATTTCAGGGCCACGATACTTGCTGCCATCAGATAGCCGGCCGAGAAGAAAGAGTTTTGCAGGTAGGCAGCCATTGTCTGGTCCGAGGTGGTGATCGCTTTCAAGTTCTCAACCTGTATGCAGAGTACAATGTCAAAGAGTAGTAGCACGTAGAATCCCACAAAGTAAAGCATCGCTCCGTAGAAATGCACCGTCAGATACCTTGTCATCCACTTCGCCCACGCACCTTCCCATTTCGGCAGCAAGCTGAAAGCCCACTGTATCGGGCCGAAGATGGTCAGCATACCGAGCAGGATTTGTTGGCAATAAATTGTGGCCCACCATCCGATACGGAACACGATAAGGGCTATCACCATCACTATTTTGTCTATGCAGACAGTCGCTCCGCTCACCAAAGAAGTGAACCATAGCCGGCTGGCATCCTTTTCCATATTCGTCACTTCATCCACCCCGGTCTGCTCCATCGTGGACTCTATCAGATTAGGGTCTGATGTTCCTGCATGAGCCACGTCTGCTTGTGCTTGTAGGTTGGTGTACATAGTATCCCTCACGTAGATTAGCTCCTGTACTTCCTGAAACTTGTCTGTTATTTGCGTCGCTTCCGCTTCATACAAGTCATGCGTATAGGAACCGATGGCGTTTGGGATATAAGAAAGGAAATCTAGCACGCACCAACTGCTTCCGCTACCGTTTATACCTGTATCTGCCGGTGGATACCACCACGACAGGATAATGGCTATCACCAATGGCTTGAACAATTTCATCACGTCCAACGGCTCATGCTTTATCATCATCTTATACGCCATTCCTGCGGCTACAATAATGGAGAAGAGTGCCGCGAGTGCCATGCACATTTGAAGAATCCACCAGAAAGGGCCTTGCGAACCTGTAAAGGTGGCATCGCAAAGAAATTCATTGGTCTGAAAGATTACGTCGTCTATCTCTTCTTCGAGAATATTGATTCCAAAATCCGAAAGTATGTTATCTGCCATACGTTTGTTGTTTTTAAGTTATGTCATTTTATTGTTTATTCATCCAGTCCGTGCTTGCTGGTACTCCAGCCTGCATTTCTCCAACGTGAAAGAGCGTTTCTCACTATCTGCGCTTTGCGACTCTCTATATTTCCCGTAGCCGTCAGTAGTTCAGAGGTTTTTCGGGCGTTGGAGAATCGCACGATATAGAGGATGAGAGTTTCATTTTTTTGTGCCACATCCGCATAGATGCGCAGGTATTCCTTTTTTCGCTGGGCATTGGGCATATAGGCATTCTGTGCCGCTTTGATGGCGCATTGATACACATTGTAGTACTCTTTCCAATGTGCTTGTTCATTGGAAGTACCGCCTACCTCCAATACCCGGCGGATATTTCGTTCAAAGTCAGCCATCTTGCTATTCAGCTTACCACTTTCCGCTACCCATGCTAAGTCAAGTGCGCCACCGCTTCGATCTGCCACGTTTAGGGCTTCTATCTTTGCCCGTTTGTTCAGGGCGGAATCCAGTGCTTCTGCATCATCCACTTGCGAATAAAGGCTCAGTCCGGCTGCCGTTCTGAAAGCCAGCTTGTTCTTGCTCAATGCGCTCTTCTGATAAGATTTATGCAGAACAGTATAGTACAACGAGGGTGTCAACCCTCCCGAACCGATTTCCATTACGGTAATCTGATTCATCTTGGCTTCATCATGATCATACGTGACGCTTTGCGACTTTAATAGGGGACAAATGCCCATAACCGCTGCCGACAAGAGTAAGATTCTTTTCATCATTTACTTATTTTTGTAAGGGTTCAGCCCTGATTCTCTCCATCTCCCGAAAGCGCCCTCTATAATCTCGGACTTGCTTTTGCTCCGATAAACGGACTCTTTCCAATATCCCATGCGAAGTTGGATATACCGCCACGTTTCAAAGTAAGACTTGTTCAGGTGTTTTTCTATATTGTCCAGCCCGGTGTTGATACTTTCCAGTACCAACAACAGGTCTGAGGTGGAGCAGGCGGCCGCACCAGTAGCATACAACACTAGGTCGCCGAGGGAACGGTAGAGGTGGTTGCCTTCATCGCTTATTTTCTGTATGCAGCGTAAGTTGATGCCGATAAGCAGCGTATCACCCAAAGAGAGCTTGTTACGTTTCAACACCTTTTCATTATAGTCTTCCAGCAGGTGTTTATAGTCTTGTATGCGCTCGCTTACGGATTGGTAGGTAGAATAGACATTCAGACTGGTACGAAGTGATTGGTAGAGTACGTCTATCACGTCAAAGGCACGTGTGTACTTATCCAAATCCATGTTCAGGGTCTTGTAGTCCACCGTAGCTTCGCTGCTATACTCATGCAGGAGTTGATTGCTGAGTTCCAGTGTCGAGCGTGCCAGCAACAAACTCCGCTGTTGCTTGTGATCATTGATATAGGCTTCCACCACAGGCACGTCAAAATTCCACTGGGCACTCGCCTTGATAGGATATAGGAGGGCTACCATGTGTAGTATAATAGTATATACTATTTTACTATATGTAGCATATACTATTTCTCTGCATCTGTTTTTCTCTTTTTCCATCATTATTCCTCCTCATATTTCCCGTTATAGTTCACTGAATGCAGACTGTTGGCGGCTCCACGCAACCAGCGTTTCCGACATTCCTCCACCAGTGTCAATCTCCTGCCTTGGTCATCACGGATAGCTGGCGCAACATCTTTCAGCACATCTATGATCGACCGTTTGTAATGCATCATCTTTTCCAGCGATACCAGATCGGCATAGATCTTCGTCAGCCGGGTATCCACTTGCCGGGCTACTTGTAATCTGTCCGACGACCATAGCAGATGATAGATATCTTCGCTCTGATCTTCTTCTGACGGGGCACTTTTCATGTATTCAGTACTTACCTGGCAGTTCGGATACTGTCTAGCTATCTCCGATATCCGGTTGTTTACTTCTTTGGCTTTGTCTGCATCACTTTTATTGGGATCTAACTGCAATACATCCACCACTTCCGTATCGGTATATTCCGCAGTCAGTTCCCAACTGATTTGTATAATAGCACGATGTATCTTGATGCCCAAAAAATATTTCGGTTTCCGGGCAATGGTCACAGTCGCTTTAAAGGTGACAGTCCCCTTGATGTTGGGAGCAGTCGCTTTCCTCAAATAGCTGTAGCCTTCCCACCATCCGTCACCTTGCCATGTCAGGCTATAGGCTGTTTGGCAGTCTTGCTGGATAGCCGGTATGCGGTAATAGTCATCCGTCGGCACGGCATTATCCTCGTTGGCTTCGGCACGGGCTTCTGCCAGCTCTTCCATCTTCTTTTGCCAACCGGCAAGCTCCTTTTGCAACTGGGTTATCCGGCTCTTATTCTGGTTATATTGCTGCCTGTACCTGGCTGCATCTTCCACACTGGCTGACGCTATCTTTTTAATCAGGTCGGCATTCTCATTTTCCAGTTGGTTTATCTGATTTTGCAGCAAGCTGATTTGCTGTTGGTACTCTTTTTCTTTTTCATCCAGTTCGGACAAATCTAAATTTTCATTGCCCGAAAGGGTGGTCTGCATCACACACTCTTTGGTATGGGCATTCAGACTGCCACCACACGTGCGGCATTTATAGGAGGTGGTACCGGAGATAAGCGTAGCCCCGTCGTGGCAAGTCACGCTGATGATGACACTTTCACAACCTTGAAGCTTGGCAGCATCGGTTGCCTGATAGTATTTCTTGGCATCACTACCTATATAAAAGGTATAGCCCTCTTCGTTATCATTGTATTCTGATAGCTTGGCGGTCAGTTGCGCCTTGAACGCGTTCAGGTCCATTGTGTAGGAGTCGAATAAATCCTCGTAGACGACTTCTGTATTATTCCAGCTCTTGGTCACGGAAATACTGTATGCGTAGGCTTTCTTCGTCTGTTTGCCATTTCTTGAAATCACATAGCCGTTGCGCCAATAGTTGATTGAATAGGTATGGCTGTCATTGCTGTTATTCAGTTGGTTCACCTTGGCTCTAGACCATCCCGCGTACCTTTCCGAATTACTTAATACCTGTTCCACTTGTGCCGTGTTAGGATAAAAACTGGCATCGCCCGTTTCAAAGCGCACCCATTCACCGCCATTGAGTACACTGTTATCATCGGTGGGCGGATTGTAGTAGCAGAGCGTCTCACTGCCGGCATCCCGCCGGTAGATATACCATCTTTGGGTATAATATTGTCCCACTGCCTCATGCAGGTAGTCCGTCGTCCACGAACCCAGGTTGTAGTCACTTATGTTGAACAGGTTACTTACATTATTCTCTCCGCCGACTAACGACAGTAATGTGTTGCCGATGGATTTATCCATCTGCTCATAAAGCTTGTAACTCCCTTTCACGGCATTAATCACCGTTTTGGTTTTTCCTTGAAGAAGGTCATTGAAACTACTGCTACCCAATATCTGCTCCGACAGATTATCACCTCCGGTAGTAGCCATATCCACTCCCATATTATACAGTTTGTCTATATCCGCTTGAAGGTTCTCTTTTGTGAAATTACTTGTGATCTTGCCAAAATCATCAAACATCGTTTGCCAGTCAATATCTCCGGACTCGGAGAGCTTGAAGAGAGCAGCGATTCTTGGATCAAGTTCCAGAAAAGCGATGTCCTTGAATGACAACTGACTGTTGGTCACTACCGATTCAAACTGCATACAGAGGCTTTTCGTCTCGCTGCAGATTTTCATCAGATAGCTGCCCCAGTAGAGGGCGGTTTGCGGAGAACGGAGCATCAATCCTGATATCGTCCATATTTTAGGCATTATTTTCGTACTGACAAGATTATAGATGCGGCGGTAATAATAGTTCTCCGTACTGCTGGAGAGGATGCCAAGTTCGGTCATGCCTTTCCGATCCATGTATTTGGACAGGAAGATACCTGCCGCTGCAACCTCTGCCGCACTGTATTTATCCAGAATCGTTTTTACCTGTTCGTTGTAGTAGACTTCGGTAGCTGCTTCTGTTCCGTATACTCCCGCCATAGCTGCTATAGTCTTCTTATCATAGTTGACACGCACATACTGTGCTTTCACCTGAATGGTAAAAGCACAGATCGCTATAAGTATAAGCAGAGTTTTCTTCATTGTTATCGAATCTTTTATTTATCCTTTCCGAATCTTTTGCGCAAGATTCAGCACATGACCCGTCTGATTCACTTTTTGTGCAAATGGCAGTGATTTGTCGATGCCGGACAAGTTCCAGTCCCGGCAATAGGCTTCGATAGCTTCCTGATGACTACATTCCAACTCCTGCTTATAAAGCTTCAGGGCATCTTTCTCGGCCCGCTCCGTAGTGTAAGTCATGTAGCATTCTTTGGATTCCTCCACGCCATACACACCGCTGGTCATTCCTCTTCGGATAAACACCTCTTTGAAGAACGAGCGTCCTTCCTTGTTTTCAAGACGATTAATGGTGAATATCTTCTTACAGTCCACATCGGTCAAGCCGAGTATGGATTGTATATTGTCGAATCGTTCCCTGAATTTGCTTTGGTCAAGCAGCATCACCACATCTGAATTATTGATGATAGCTTCCTTTACCACCGGGCTGTCGATAATATCTTGAATCTCCTGTGTAACCACGCCTACACTTGCCCAGAATTTACGAGCAGTTTTGTACATAAACTTAATGTATTCAGCCATCAGAGGAGAGGCGATTGCCTTCCATGCTTCCTCGATTACAAGAACTTTCCGATTCTTTTTCAGACGCATTTTCTGTAAAAATACGTCCATTATAATAAGCGTAACTATTGGAAATAATTCCTTACTATCCTTGATGGCATCCACCTCGAATACAATGAAGCTTTCATTGAACAATGTCGTGTCCACCTGTTCATTAAGTGTCTTTTCATACTTTCCACCCTTATAAAAAGGCTGTATCATATAGGCGTATTTGTCATAGTCTATCTCAGTGATGTTGTTCTCCATACAGATGATGTCCAGAAGTTCAATTGAGAACTCGTAGAAGCTGTTGAAAGAAAGCTCCTTCACCTTCAGTGCCCTGCGTCTCTCTTCCAGCATGGACACCGTTCCGGGCACTTTTGCAAGTAAAGTATCCGCGTCCACACCCAATATGGTTGCTTTCCGCTTCGCCCCATTAACAAGCTTCTTAGTCACAGCCTCCCTGCGTGCGGGATCATAACCGCTGGAACCATTGAAACAGACTTCGTAATACTCATTGATCATCTGTTCGGCGATACGGATTTCAAGGTCGGTGGCCGTAGCATCCGAACCTTTCCATATCTGTAGAATCAGATTTTTCAAGAAATTGACTTTCTCTATATTCAGCTCTGTGCGGTTGATGTGGAACGGATTCATGGTAATGGGCTTCTCTTCGGTATAGCTGATATACCGACCGTTCAGGTACTCGCAAAGTCCCTCGTAGGAATTACCCGTGTCTACCATTACCACATCGGTATTTTGTTCATGGAGTTGTCTGACAACACTATTCATGTGGAAACTCTTACCGCTTCCGGATGGGCCGAGGCAAAAGAAGTTGCTGTTATCTGTCAGCTTGTTACGCCCTTCCTTTCCCGTTATATCAATGGCTACAGGCACACCCTGTCTGTCCGTATAGTAGATTTTGAGAGGGGTTTCCTCGTTATGCTGGATGCGCTCCTTATACATCAGGCAGGTGGCGGCATCCCCAAGTGTCAAGAAGCGGTCATAGTTCGCATTCATGCCGTAGCAATTTCCGGGGAAAGAGTTGACAAAGAGTTCTAGTTGGTTATAGGCCCTCTTGCTGATATGAATACCTATACGTCCAAAGCAGTTCTCCAGATGATTCGTCGGTTTCTGCAAGTCTGCCTGCTTGTCGCAGCATACTATCAGGTTATAATGCGTGTAAACCAGTTGCTTACTTTCTCTGGCCACCGTCTCCTGCACACGCTTGATGTCTTCCACAGCCATCTCGTTGGAGGGGTTCGGGATGCTCGCATGGCGGTTCTTCTTTTTGTCCAGCATAGCCAGCTCCCGTTTTTGACTGGGAATGTATATCATCTGATTATAGATCACGGTTTGTGCTTCGGGTATGCTGTCTATCATAGAAACCAGGTCCACCGGCATACTGGTATTGTTCACCTCAATATTGGTGTAGGGGCGGACCAGTCCGGGCAGAGTGGTGCTGTCCACATCCACAAGACTATATACCTTGCATTTATGGTCGCCCATTCCGATACTTTCTTCATCCACCTTGAAATTACTCATGGAGATATTCTTATCTGTGAAGTTCATGGAAAAACAGCGATCCACCAACTCATTGGCGGCAGCTTTATCCAGAAATTCCGATTGTACTCCAGCGTCGCGTAACTGATCCTGTACCTTACGGATTTTCACAAGGAAGTCCTTCCATTTCTTATTGTCGTACGAGAACAAACTGCTTTTTCTGGCTTCCTGCGTGATAGTGAGATACGTGCAACTATCTGTATATTGCCTTCCTTTGAAATATCCGAAATAGGATTTCGACAGAAACTCTTTCTTTTCCGCATCCGCAAATTCGAATCGGTTCCGTGTGAAGATGTCCTGTTTGTGCAGGGCATATCCTTCGCCTAACGTCTGTGCGATGGCAGTGAATAGGCGGGTGAACTCATAGTAGTTGTCAATATTAGCCGAGTACTTTTGTACCGGGTTATCCAGTTTCAGCACCGCTGAATATTCACCCGTCTTGGTATAGATGACACCAATCCCATTCGTGTCTTCCACTGAAAAGTAGATGTCCTGAAAGATACGCTGACGCTTACCTCCCGTACCAAAAGCATAGACCGATACGGCCATGCCTATAAGTAGTGCCACGAAAAAAAGGATTACATAAATTGTCATTGTTGCATTTTATTTAGAGTCTGCAATAGTTAATTGTTTATCTGTTTAGAATAGATAGAATAGACGCAACTGCATCTTTGCGTACTGTTTGGATATTGTTCCGGTAATGATACCGCTCTCCATGTTCATCATGTAAAATGACTGGCTTGCAGATTCACTGCTGGTCAGGTACTCACCGCTTGGTATCTCAAACTGTCCCCATGCAGTATCTCTTTCAGAGCAACGAAGTTGATAATACAGTGAAGTCATTTCAGCAAGAGAGGGCACATAGCTTCCCGGAAGCCTTTGCATTTCATCAATCATCATCTTTCGTGACAAGTACAAGCCTGTATCTGCATCAGGAGCATCACCCATATCTTCCAACTGTGATTTTCCAACCAATAGCGTGGTCAGTTCCGCACCGTTTGTATAACCAAGGGCACAACTCGTTCCGTATGGAATACTGGGCTTGAAGATAATTCTCTCCGCCTCACCGACTTCCTGAGCCTGTTTGGGATTGACAATTCCTTCTTTCCGTTTTCCGTCGATGGTCGTGAATATCTTTCCACTGGTCAAGGAACTATTGCCGAAGTAGAACCGTCCCTCACAGTCTTTCAGTGCCACCGCTTTACCATGTTTCCCATCGGTCTGAATGACGATTGCAACAGATGATGTGTCCGGCTTGTCGCTGATGTAGCCACCCTTTTGTAGATAATGACCAACTTTTACGGTATCAATCTCAGAATCCCTTTTATTCTCAAGTATTGCATGACGTGTGTCCACCCAACTGCTGTTTACAGTTAGTCCGTTGGCTGTCTTGTGAAGATTGATTTGGGTCAGACTTCCTGCACGCAAAGGTGGTAATGTAGTCTTTACCGCATGATTTTTCTGGTTGATTTTTGCATGGATGGTAACCACGCCTGCTGTTTCTGTCGGAATCAGGTAATAGTCAAACAATCTGCCATTGTTTAACAGGCAGCTCGCTTGCCGGGCGGTGATAGTACCATTCGCCACCATATCGAACCATCTGCCTTGATAAGGCAGATACATGGCTTTAGTGTAAATGTTTTCACCGTCGATATTCAGGCTTTCGAGATAATCCTGCACATCGTTGCTTGCACAAGTAATACGAAGCAAAGCCATCGCACTGACCATATTCACTTTTACTGATATTGTGCGGCCATATTTACGTTGTACTTCACTTCCGTACAAATTTTCCTCAAAAGGGGCATTCAGCAGAATGGTGTCATTCTCTTTCAACCCTTTGCGGTAGGGGTAACAGATGCATAACTGTGTTGTCGAATCCGTTGCTACCGCATTCCGGTCACTTGTCTGATAGCTTCCGTTCTCATTCTTCATAAATGCCGTTCCCTGAAAAGCAACCGATTCTTCCTCCGTGGCATCCTTCGGATTCGCATAAATCCCTATTGGAGACAACGCCTCCATTTCCTGCGTTGACAGACCTTCCATACTCACGGCAAAAGGACGTTTGGCATTGTTCCAATTTCCCCTTGTCTTTTCTGCTGTCTGTTGGGCTTCCAGTGAATGTTCCGCTTTAGTCTGCTTGCCACAGGCTGACAACAGGATTGTTCCAATTAAAATAAATAGATACTGCATCGTAATTTAAATTTTCCGCATGGTTTTATCATACTCTCTTTGAATAGGCATAAATGAATACCCCTTTGTCGCTTTTCTTGCTATGCAGCCCTTTTTTCTGCTTGATGAAGATAAAAGCCGCACCTGTACCCAGCGCAAGAACCAATGTAATCAGACCCGCAAGAAATCCAATCAGGCAGTAGGCCACGATGAAGCCGATAATGGCTCCACCGATAGCACCTGCTGCCCAATAGATGTAGCGGCCCTGTACTCCCATGAACTCAAGTGGTTTTTGCAATCCCTTGAACAGCGGGTATTCTACATACCGGCTATCGGAGTTAGAGTCTGTGCCCATTGCCTTTTAGCTTGTTACACCAAAGAACAACGGCAATGCTTGTGCGGCCGCCACAAGGAAGATACAAGCTCCCACAATCATCATGATAGATTTCTTGACATCCTGTTCCTCGTTGTTCATCTTGATATACACACTGATAGCACCTACAACCGCCACCACACCGGCAATAGCGTAACACAGTTTGACCACATACGGCACATACTTGGCAATTTCCGTCGTCACAGTCCCAAGGGCTGTCGTACCGGCGGTATAGTCACCTGCCGAATTTTGAGCGATTGCAGCCGTCGTTCCGACAAGCAGCATGAGAGACATCATTTTGATTCTCTCGGAAGAGCAAATGCCCTTCATGATTTTCTTGATTTTCTGAAACATTTTCTTACATTAATAATTAATACACGGTTTTACTCTTCTGCGCAGTCGAGTGTTTTTATATCTGATACCCAAAGAAGGAAGGAAATACGATGGAGGCACCGATCATGAAGATACAAGCACCTACCAGAAAGAGTATCTCTTTCGTTACTCCCTCTTCCCCGATATTCATTTTTATGTATATCTGAAGACTTGCTATCACAACCACTATCGCAGCTATGGCATAACCTAAGTAAAGCACGTACAGCATCATCGTTACCACGTAATCGTGCATCAACGCCAGTGCATCGGCTCCCCAGCTATAATCCACGCCACCGCTTTTGGCGAGTGCGGACTGAACCGAAAACAAGCCAATCAAAACCAGAGAAGACCTCAGTATTTTAGATAGCATCTCTAATCTCCGGTTCGTTATTTTCAGGTTTCTTCACTTCTCTAAGCCCCTTGCTCTGACGTTGATTGTCAAAAAGAACAATCTGTTGATTGACAAGGTAGTCCTCAAATTGTGTTTCATTCATCACAACTTCGCTTTGAATATCACCCTCAAGCATATTCTGGCGAACATTTTCCACCAGTTCTTCAGCCTTACTTTTCTCAACAGTTTTACTCTTGTCTGCTGTTCTACCCTTGTAAAAATCATCATTTCTCTTTTCTTCCCTTCCCTGCTCTCCGGGGTGATTCGATTCTGAAAGATTTTCAAGGTCAGCTTGCGTTCCTATGATAAAGCTATCCCCGTCTTCTGTCACTGAAATTGGCTCCTCAATCTCCGACATAGAACCCATATCGAAAATCTCTTCCGTTTCATTCTCCTGACCCTTTTTACCGTACAGGTCTCGACTGAAATTTACGCCATAGTAGATTATGTATGCTACGGTCAACACAATGGCAAATATTGCAAATGGACTCATGTTATTAAGCTGTTTTTGTTCGATTTCGACTGCAAAAGAATGGTGAAAAAGGAAAGGAATATCATAATCTGTTTGGAAAGCTTCCGTTTTTAACCTGTATTCGGTGTTTAAACGAAAATCATACCTATAATCATACTCAAAAGAAGAAAATTGCGGTTCTTTCATTAGGAACTAACATCTGTCCCAATTTCTTTTTCCTGTTTCCATTAGCCATCACTCCCTTCATGCAGAAAAGTAGAATAAGTTGATGCAAGCAGCTAACTTGTTGCGTGCGCAAAAGTAAAATCGGGTTTTGCCGGTCTGAACAAATTTTTTATATCACAATCTCCACACCTTCGGGTAGTATTCTGCTAAAAAATTTGCTCCTGCAAAACGCCTCACCTTTGCAAAGCCCACGAAACAAGTCAGTCGCTCAACTCATTCACCGCATAAAAAAAAGGTCGTGATTATGAAAACAAGAACAGAAATATCAATTCGAAACAATATCGTTGCTAATCTATTCTCGCATAAAATTTCCAATGCAGTAGGAGCAATGGCGACAATATTGGACATTATAAACATTAAAAATACAATAGGATGAAAGGGACAGAACATTTCAAGAGAACAATACAAGCGTTTTTGGAACAACGTGCAGCGGAAGATGAACTTTTTGCAGTAAGCTACCGGAATCCCGCCAAGAACATAGACGATTGCATTACTTTTATTTTAAACTATGTACACAAAAGTGGTTGTAATGGCTTTTCTGATGATGAAATTTTCGGTCAAGTCCTGCATTTTTACGATCAAGCGGACATTGAAGTGGGCAAGCCAATCGACTGCAAAGTGGTAGTCAATCATACAGTAGAATTGACCGAAGAAGAAAAGGCAGAAGCAAGAAAACAAGCTATTAAGCGAGCCGAAGAAGAAGCCTATGCCAAGATGAAGCAGCAGAGAGAGAAAGCCGCTGCCAAGCGCACGGCAACAGTTCAGCAAGTTCAACCCTCCTTATTTGATTTTTAAGCCATGAAGCCAAAAAATAAATTCCAACAGCATGTATTGGAGCTAAGCAAACGCCTACCCCGAATCACCGAACCGCAACAACGATGGGCATATACTCATTGCTTTGACCACATAGGTAAGCGGAACGCCAGAGCTCTCACTTGTTTAGAGTGCGGACACTCATGGCGGAGCGGTAACAGCCCTCTTTCTGATGCAGTATTAGGCTGTAAGTGCCCCCATTGCGCTACCGAGTTAGAGATAAAAAGCACTCGACAGAGGGTGTTTAAAGAGATTGAATACTTGGGCATCATTACCACCTGTGGCGGTTTTGAAGTGATACGGTACTTTCATATCAGTGTATATCGCAAGGCTGGCGAACAGGCTCGCTATTCTTGTTCGGAAGTGGTGCAACGTTGGTTATCACCCACTGGCAAAGAAGCCATCGTTGCCCGTCTGCGAGGAATGAGTATCATGTATTACAACCTTTGGAACTTTGGTTCGGAACTTGAAATCCGTCCCTATCATCGGGCACACGATATAAATCCGGCACAATTCTATCCCCGACAGCGTGTTATCCCCGAAATCAGCCGTAACGGTTTTTGTGGGGAGTATCACGGCATACATCCGTTGTCGTTATTCCACTCTATCCTTACAAGCAGCAAGGCTGAAACCTTGTTGAAAGCCGGACAATGTGAACTACTGAAATACTTTGTTCACAGAGACTTTCGCAATATCGACACCTGCTGGAACTCAATACGTATCTGCATCCGTAACGGTTATACCATAGAAGACGGCTCAATGTGGTGCGATTATATCGCCCAACTTCATTTTTTCGGTAAGGACACCAACAGCCCGAAATACGTTTGTCCCGACAATCTGAACGAGCAACACGACCTCTATATAAAGAAAAGGAGAGCGTATAATGAACGGGAGGAATTGGAAAAGAAACGCCAAAAGGCACGGGAGTACGAATCCCAATTCAAAGAACTCAAAGGCAAGTTTTTTGGCATTACTTTTACCGATGGAATTATCCAAGTGCGGGTATTGGAAAGCGTTAATGAATATATGGAAGAGGGCAGAGCCATGAGGCATTGCGTTTTTGACAGTAGTTATTTTCTTCGTCCCGAATCTTTGGTACTATCAGCCACCATTGACGGAAAGCGTGTTGAAACAGTGGAAATATCGCTCAAAACGCTCAAAGTGATACAGAGCAGAGGTGTGTGCAATCAGAGCACAAAACACCACGACCGCATTGTAAAACTCGTAAAAAAGAACATGAAACAAATCCGTAGCCGTTTGGCTGCATAACTTAAAAATCAATAGATATGACACCGGTAAAATGCAAAGAAATGGTATGTGCGCTTCTTGAAGATAGCGAATTTAATACCGCAATATACCAAATTATTACAAATCAATATGTAAGTAATATGCTTGAAGATACTGACTATGATAAGTACATTCCAAGAGCCGTTCTGTCAATTGCAATCACAAAGGAGTATGAACGCTTCAAACCAGTATCAGAAATAGGTATAGCAATAGAAGAACACATCCGTAAAGCATTAAGCATGTAGAATGTGCAAATATTTTAACAACATCCGATATGAAAACAGAATTATTTAGTATTTTTAGTGAAAAACAGATACAAGCTATTAAAGACTGCATCCAACATGGTATGTGGGGCAATGCAGATCGTATCTTTGGCAATGACGATAAATGCGTAACAGAGTGGGGGTATTGTACGAGTGATATTTCTAAAGGTGGTCACTATAAAAGCAAAGAGATATCCGGTATCTGTTCAGGCATTGCAAAGACCATCAGAGAGAATAATCTAAATTGGATTATCTATGAAGCCGATTATTGGGACGATGGGGCAAGCGGGATATTTTTTTTTCACACCAATAGGTTAGATACCACAAATGAAGAATTAGCTGAATGGGCTAAAGAGGAAAGAAAAATGAACTATACTAATTTCTTTTCGATAGTCGATAAAATAAAAAGTTGTGAATATCAAGAGCTATACACAGCAATAAAAGCACATGGAGGGAAATTTTCATGGAATATGGACGAGGGGGAGGAATGCCCATTAATTGCTATCAATGTAGACAGCATAACCCCAAGCCCATGCGATGTGTATGTTACGTGTGTGAAAATATCTTCTGATGATATTTTAAAAATATACGGTGAAGAAAAAGAATATGGAAACGAAATCAAATTCCAATGGAGTGGTGTGTTTGCCGGGCATTTATCGTCAATTATTGACTACCTTCCAGCAACTAATGAGATAAGCGATGTTTCAGATATAGGTGGCATAATTACAGTATTAGAGTCTTTTAAGAAAAACGGTTAAAGACACTGCACAAGTATTTGACTGGACACGGGCGGAGAAATCCGCCCGCTACTTTTGACAGTGAGCAGGCGGCACAAAAGTAGCTTATTAAAACTTATTTATTATCCAAACTATTTTCTGTAATATTATTGTATAACAGCGTATTGCAAAAAAGTAGTTTGGATAATATTTCATCACTAAAGCCCTATAAGAGTAAGAAGTTCCATGTTTTCTGGCTTTTCCCATTTTTTTTACCTTAAGATTTAGTAATAGTGTCTTCCAATATATCAATCGCTTTTTTCTTCTGTTCTTCATAATGACCTGTATTTATTGTTTTCATGACGCAATATTAAAGTGTCATTGTTAAACCATTGATTAATCAATCGTTAATTATATCTTAGCGATTAAAAAAAGTAGAATAAAATTGGTCCAATCAATATATTTGATTATATTTACGACGTTAATCATTAATATTTTTAAAATGATACATCCAACTAAAAATGATCTGAGTAAACTTCGAGGAAGTTTATCAGAAGCGATTTTAATGTCACCTAAGTGCCAATGTACTGGAAACTGCAAAAGTACTGTTGATTTACAGTTTAGCCTTAAGCCACGAAAAATTAAGCACTAATTTAATGTTCGGGAGTGTTATTTATTTAACATTCCCGAGTTATTGTTTTATAAATATCAATAATTGAAATATAATTATATTCTATTTTTATACGATATGAATTTTTCAAAATACACCCATATTGTTAAAGTTGATAATGAAATGTATGCTCTATATAATTCATTACTAATTGATGTTGTTTTTTTAAACAAATCAGAATTGGATAGATTAAAGCAAGAATTAGCTAATCGTATTAAGTCATGGAGTGAACAGTTGGAGTATTTGTACAAACATTTTTATTTGATTGATAATGAAAATCAAGATGATGAGATATATAATAATGCAGTAAATAAAATACCTTCACCGCAAATAAAAAATACATATATTATTATTTCTGAAAAATGTAATTTCAATTGCGAATATTGCTTTTTAAAAGATGCTGTATACAAAAATCCAAATACTAAAATAATGGATAATATAACTATAAGAGATACCGTAACTTTTTTACAGCAAATATATGAAGCTCAGAAAAACAATAAAGACAATGATCAAATCATAACTTTTTATGGTGGTGAACCATTGCTTAATTTTGATGGAATAAAATATTTTATTAATGAAGTTAAAAAAAATATCAAGGATAAATATTGGCCAAAAGTTCAATATTCTATTGTTACAAACGGTTCATTAATAAAAAAAGAAACAATTGATTTTTTTAAAGAAAATAACATAGCACTAGGAATATCCTTAGATGGTGACAGAATATCAAATAGTAAGAGAAATTTTAAAAATGGAACTCAATCTTTTGATAAAATTTTGTCAGGTATTAAATTATGTTCCGATAATAATTTGCAATTTACTTTATCGGTAACGATAACAGAAGAAATTTTGAGAAGAAGGAATGAAATACTAGATTTTCTTATTTCTTTGCGCCCAGAATCTCTTTCTTTTAATATACTTATGCCAGAAAAAGGTATAGATAAGTCCGAAAAATATTATAAAGATGCTACTCAATTTATGATTCAATCGTTTGAACAACTAAAAAAAATAAACATTGTAGAAGATAGGATAATGAGAAAAGTTCATGCATTTACAAATAAAAATCTATATTTATACGACTGTAGTGCAGCAGGGGGGAATCAACTTGTAATAACTCCACAAGGTAAAGTTGGGTTATGTCATGGATATTTAAATACAATGAAATATTTTCCAACAACCATATCAGAAAAGCCAATTTTTTCTCCTCAAAAAAATGCTATATATCAATTATGGAATAAGCGGACTCCTCTACTTATGGACCAGTGCCAAGACTGTGTATGCCTTGGAATATGTGGAGGAGGCTGTCCGTATGTTGCAGAATATACTAATGGGTCAATATTTTCTTTAGATAATCGATTTTGTATTCATTCAAAAACAGTTCTTCAGTGGTTGATAAAAAGTTCTTATGAGATTTGTATTGCTAAATAAATTTTACATCAAACCTAAGGCTGTACCGGATCTTGACCTATGTAGAATAAATTCACAATGTACTTTTATAAAATATAAATATTTAGATTTTTACTTTTTTATATATTCAAACATGCCCATATGCAAAGTTTGTTTTTATAGTATAAACTTAACCATTAAAATTTACAACGATGATTCCATCTATTAATAGTAAAGAGTTTCAAAAATATGATCCATATGATATTTTAGATAATGATGTTTTTATGAATACTTTTATTAATGCATATATTCAAAATCCAAAATTCAAAGATAATATATCTGAAACAAAAGTAATACACTATTTATTATCGCTTCTTAATGTTAAGGGATTAGGACTTTATAGCGCTATGTACAATTTGCTAGCTAATGATTGTAAAAGATTACGCAATGAAATCATTAGAATGCAAATAATAAAATTAAATGCTTCTTTAAATATAAAGATGGAATTTGCTTATTGTTTTATGCTGAGCACTGGACTAACTTATTTACGATATAAAATGATTGAGAATGGTAAATCAGTAAGTAAAAGTATTAAAGGCGTTTTTCGAGGACTTATTAGCTGGGATATTAATGAATTTTCTAATGCAATGAAAGCAGACGATAATGTAAGGAGGCAAGCTATGAAAGAGTCATTAATGTCGGTGATTGTACTAGTTGCAAATTACTACTATTATTTTGGGTTTAAAAACTCCCATTATATTTCTAATAGCATGAATGAATTGTTATCTTTTCTTTACGAACAACAAGAAAAGAACTATGTTACAGATGATTTTTTCAGTAAAGATTTTAGCTACACATTGAGTTTTTTTAATTCACACAACTTATTCAGTCTTTTCGAAAACCAAGATAGTTTTTTTAGTGATATATCTGACAATTTTAATAACGATGAAACCGTAAATATTATAATTGATAGGTTTAGAACTTCTAGTGATTTAAAATATGGTTGCTTTATATAAAACGATAAAATATAATTAAAATTTAATATTATGAGGTGTCCAAGATGTAACAATACAATGGTAAATGAATTTCCATCCAAAGACATATTACTTAGAGCTGGAAAAACTTTGCTACAAATGTTTAATCCTGTCAAAATGGTGACAACAGCATTATCTGATATAAGATATAAAAATATCTTACCAAACACTAAAAAAGAGTACTGGTGTTCCAAGTGTAATCTTTTTGCTATTCAATGTCCATATTGTAATAAGATTGGTTATACCAAAAACTCTATACCAAACGATGGAAAAAAAACATGTACTCAATGTTACAAAGATTTCTATTACTCTGTATCTGAAGATTAATGTGTTCTATTATGTTTTGGTATACCCAAAGTGACAGAAGACCTCAATATTGCGGATACCTTTGTTCCCTTCTTTATCTCTGACATGCGCACACCTGAAGATTTCCGTACAATATTGCTATTTTTTTTGTACGGTGCATTGGGGCTTTTCTGGGGAACAAATATCGTTCTAATATCAGATTCAGCCCTTTCAGTAGTGATATAATCAAAAAGAGAGTTCCTCGTAACTGCATTAAAAGGTAATGTAAGAGGATAATCAGTTTTTGATTGAATTAGAGTAAGCATGTCTTTTCTCCAATCTATGTTATCAAAACGCATAGCTGTTATGTCAGTACCTCGCAGTCCATAAAAATACAGAAGCCATCCAATTGTGCGTTCTTTTAAAGACAGTGTATTGTTGGAATTTTCAAGATACTTCCGAATACAGTCAGATTCCTCTTTTGCAAGAAATTCCAAATTCTTGTATGTCTTTGGAATTTTTGGTAAGAAGTTGAATATGTAATTAGCCTGTTTTGTTTCACGTAACCTAAGAATTTTCATTTACGCCCTAATATGACCTAAATAGCCAACCCCTCTGGTTTGCTTGATGCCATCGTGAAAAAAGAACAAATCATTTTAGGTGTAGCTTCTTCCAATACTTCCGCACCGCTATCTTGAAGATGTTTGTAAAAGAGAATTGCAGAAAGATACTCTATCCTAACCGTATTCTTACGTTTTCCGGTACGCGTACCATTTTTTAATGATATACAACCAATGATTTGTAAAAGTCATTGAGATTTTCAAGACCATTTGTGACGTAAGTAAATCCCGTATAATTGCCATCAGGATATTTACCGTACAAATCAATATTCTTCAGTTGCCCAAGATTCGCTCTTAGGGATTTGAAATGATGACTTTCGGGAACATGTCCTTGCTCTTGCACTTCCTGGAAAAAATAAATCTTCATAAGAGGTGATATTGGAAGAGCTACCTTTAATCAGAACCAGTTCGATGCATTTTTCAATATTACGCCGTTTATTGGCGCAGTACCTTACTTTGTAAAAATGATCCATCAACAAATGTTGTTTGAGTTTAAGATTTGATAGGTCCATAACACTATGATGATTTTAATGAGATGAACAATATGCTAATTTTATCCAAACTTATAATGGCTATATGCGTATACTGCAATTTATTATAGATAAAATTTGGATAATAAATAAGTTTTAATAAGCTACTTTATCCAAATGTTTGGATAAAGTAGCCCAAAAGTCTTCCAAAAGAAAACTTCATCGATGGAATCCATTCTGCCGGGACATTTCTGATAACATCTCAATACGGTCGTTAATTTCCTCTTTTATTTGGTGGTTCCAATAGCCATCTACCCCTGCTATATGCGCATATCGCTGGTAGTTGCTGACAACACCGATTGCCTTTTCTATGAGAGAATCAGCCCCTTTTATATTGTATTTCTTAGCTACCTCAAGCAAATCTCCACGTTCAAAAACAGAGTTCTTGTTATTTATGGTCATGCAATGACGGTTTACATATCCCGGTGCCGACGGATCGACCGAGAATGTAAAATCATACGTGGGGGTAATATGCCACACGCCGTCTTGCCCCATCATGAAGCTGAAATTCTTATTATGATCATCCACGTTTCCTCCAAGCACATTCATGGTCATGGACAGGAACAACCGTTGCATTTCTACCGGTATGATACCGATGCGACAGGCAGTGTCAAACAAAGACTCATAACTGTCCGCTGCCGGGTTCATTGCCGCCAAAGTCTGGACGTGAATTTTCTCATCTCCTTTACGGTCAAACCGTTCTGTCAGGAAATGCGTTTCTTTTTCGCCTTCTATCAGCATCGATGGCATCATTTCCATCCCTGCGTCCCGCGCCATCAGGTAATAACTATATTCGATACGTGTTGTCGGAAAGTCAAGATGCTCATCAAATTTGATAATCATCGGGGTAAAACCTGGTGCAGGAGCGTTGACTTGTCCAGAATAGCACTCGTTGGTTTCCCTATTCACATGGATGATTGCTTTCGCTCTACGGCCACCGGCTGATGTCCCCACTTTGAACAGGCTCTCAATCATCAAGTCAGGCTGCATTTCTGTTTTGAAGTCCTTAGCCTCGTTGAAGGCAGCACGGGCAAGCCTATACAGGTCGGCAATCTCCACTTTAAACGGCTTTTCCATTTCTTCAGCGGCAGGAGGTATAAACTCCAATGCTCCCATACCACGTCTACCGATGTATGCCAAGCGGTCTATTGATGACAGGTCGCGGGATTTTATATGATGCGCTTTCGCCCATTCATTGAATACCCTGTTTCCCCAATGGTCAGGCAATGAATCGGCTATGAAAGAGGGCAGACCTCCAAAGATCTTATCATCCTCCGCATAGACAGGCAATCCACGTTGGGCAGTTACACCATTTATCGGGGCTTGTAGCGGAGCGATGTCATAACCGCCCTTTACAAAATCACTGTCGAAATAAAAGCATACCTTTTCTTTATATTTCTCCTTATAGGCTACCAATGTTCCTACTTTTCGATTCCATAAAAATACATCAAGATTTTGTATCATTATCGTTTCTCCTTACTCTTTTGGGAATTAATTTATTTATCTGTTTCAGTGCCAGCGGTGGCATCGGCAATTCAGGCAGCAAATCAATTATACGTTGCTCCATGCCTATCACCCGCAACAATGATACGAAATTATTCAGGGTCATATTTTGATTGACACCCTGTTCAAAATGACTTATTGTGGCAAGGCTCACACCAGATTTCTCCGCCATTTCCTTTTGGCTCATCCGCGCGGCAAGCCTGTACTCCTTTATGCGCTTCGCTAAAAGTAGCATAATATCTTGGTTGGTAATATAATCGGCATTATTCATACATGGTAGGATATTACTATTTAATTGCAAATATATAAAATAATATCCATATATTACCACTATCATGGAAATTTCTTCTTGTTTCTCAAGAAGTCATTCAAATCCTTGTAGAGTGGATAAGGCGAAAACATATCCTGAACTCTATCACCCAATAACTCATGCAAAGAGTCCACAACCCGTCTACCGGCATCATCATTGTCAAGATAACAGTGAATGACCTTATATTTTTTTATAGGTTCGATGGCTCTGCTGACATTGCTTGCCGAGTTTAGGACAATATAATCCATATGCTCGCCGTCTTCAGTTATTCTACCCGATTTTACCAATGTCAGATAGGAGAGGTAATCCATAAAGCCCTCAAAAAGACAACAGCAACGCTCTCTTAATCTCTCTGTTTTTTGGATGATGGATATATCCTTTGGTGCAATACATCCTTTGAAATATGGATTACGGATTTCATAACCACCACTATTATTGGGAAAAGCAACAGCAAAATACTCTTTTTTATGACAGGTATAATGAACTTCTTTACACTCACATTCCCCAATAGCCTGATCAATACCACGAGATTGCAGATATGATTTCAATGCGTCATGATTCAAATCAACCACTTTTACATTTCTGAACTGATCTGTTAGCCGTTCTCCACCCTGGGATATAGGAGTTCTGATTCGGGGAGCCAGTGCCGGTGCTGCACCCTCTATGAGCTTAAGCAATCGGGATACATCTTTTGATTGGTAGAGTAGTTCCGCCAAATCAATGATGTTACCACTTTGAGCCGTCCCAAAGTCATACCATATATTTTTGTCTTTATTGACCTTGAATGACGGTGTTCTGTCTTCTCGATAAGGAGCATGATACCAAGCAGATTTTACCGATTCCTTTGTTGGCGAAAAACCAATAGCTTTCAGATAATCCACCAGATCTATTTGCTTTATTTGAGCGATATTCATAATGTTTCTTTAGTAATTACAATGGTTTGACATAAATTTACCATATATAGCCTCGGAGTAAACTAAACTTCTTTCCATTCTATATTGGCTCTTCATTCTCAAAGGCTTTAGGTTCGTAAGAGTAAGTTTTGTCTTTTTTGATAATCACCCCTTTTCCCATAAGGAATTTGTTCAGTTCCACGCACACGTTCCTCCCTCGTTTGTAGCCGATGGCCTCATAACCTTTTTGCAGGGATTTGAGCATATTCTCATAACCGACAATTGGACCATCCGAAAACACACTTTCCAATGCACTACAATGTTGTTCTTCCGTCAATACTTCAAATAATGGCTTACGTTCTGCTTCAAACGTATAATTATCCACTAATTCCGGCAATGCTCCACTATTGATTTTAAATGCAAACGGAGTAAACTCCTTCTCCCGGATATGCATAGCCTTCACTTGACTGATACTGCTATCAAACGGACTTTTCGTGACTTGAAGTATTGTTTCAGCCTTATTATTCAATTCTGTACCTATGTGCCCACGGGTATTGTCATCCCCTTTATTAAGATGGAGTACCGTATGGATATGTAGGTCGTGTACGCTAGACCACCGCATTAGGTCATTGATAAGCTCTACCGATTCACTGGGATTGTTGATATCGTACATTAGATCACGAATTCCGTCAATCACCACGAACCCGATGCTCGGGTCTGTCTCCAGCGCAAGGTTAATGATCTGCCTCCTGTGTTTTGGTGAATACTCTCGAAGCATAAAAAACTCCAAGCGTTCATTCTCACGGTCGGTGGGCATTCCAGCCAGTACAAGTATTCTTTCCAGCACTTTGTGGCAATGGCATTTGCTCTGTTCCGTATCTACATATAGCACCTTATGCTTTTCTTTGGGTAACAATGCTTTGTAGCGAAGCACCTCCTTACCGGACAATGCAGAAGCTACAATAGCCGATACATTAAAAGTCTTCTTACTCTTCGGTTTTCCGGTCGATGCACTGAAGTTTCCCAACGTGGCAATAGTGATACCATCTACTTGCACGATCTCCGGTGGATAAGCATAAACATCTGTTACTCTAAGTCGAATGAATTTCAAAATCTGTTCAAAGGCACTTTCGTCTATATCTTCACCCAAACTTATTTTTTTATTTTCAATCATGATTTGATTTTTTTGATCACCGTTTAGTTTTCATTGTTGCAAGTATTTCCCTTGTCCGTCTTAACAATTATTTTTTCATACTCTGCAGCCCTCTCTGAATGATTCTGACACACCCATTCATCCAGTTCCTGCTTGTTGAAATAGATCAATTTGCCAGTCGGTTTATAATAAGGTATGTCTCCATTCCTTGTCAATTTGTAAAGCTGACTGTTTGATAGATCGAGATATTCACGTGCTTCCTTAAAATTAAGCGTGCCTTTAATAGAATAGAGAGCACTCTCTATTTTTTCCATCTGTGCGATGATATAACTCAGCTTTAATAGGCAGGAGGAGCACATGGTGATTTCTCCATTTTCTATAATCTTCTTTGCCATTATTTTTTTTATTTAACAATTAAACTTAAGAGGTTTTGCCCTCCATTCACTCTGAAACCGGTTTCGAAGGACAAAATTAGTTGGAACATTAAAGCCAAAGGCATTTATCACCCTGATACTATGGCATTATCAGGTTAACTATCAGGGTGGGATACGCCATCTCTTATTTTTCCCTCTATTTCTTCATTGGTAATGTCACTAATAGGACAATACAAATTACATTGTACTCCTATGATTCTTTTCAGAATGCTCTTGCTTACACTCATAAAACTTCACCTTTTTGTATTCTTTCCACTTCGGACAATTTATAGCGAACCTTACTACCAACTTTGGTAGAGACAAGATATCCTTCTTTATTCCAACGCCACAAGGTAGACCGATCAACTTTCAATCGTTTGGCAGTTTCCTCAGCCGTCAGATATATTTCCGGCTTGTTCTCACGTAGATCAAGCAACTTTCCGATAGCCTTTTGAACTACACGTTCCAAATCATCCTGAGACACAATCATGAGTAATTGCGAATTTTGATTTCTAAATTCTTCCATCGTAATTTTACAGTCAGGTTTATTGGCAGCCATCATTGACGAGACATTCGCCGCTGCACCCACACCAGTCTCCACACATTACATGATGAGATAATGGTTTTGACAGATGCAAAACTAATGTAGAAAAACAAGATTGCAATGCCTTAAAACATAGCTTAACAAACTGATTTATTGACGTATTTCCTCCAATTGTACACTCACATGTATATACAAATAGACAGTCGATAACGCTTTTATTTAAACTTCTGAGAGAACAGAGATATAGACAGAAGATATTTCTGATTATATATTGTGTTACTTTATAATAGACAAGTAGAATTCTTCCATTCGTGTCAGTCAGCAAGGCATTTAAATTAAGTGCTACCCCACCCCATTAATCGACAGTCAAAAAAGAGGTAAGATGTACAGATATAACAAAAACCAGGCTAACAATCTTTAACGCAAGATGTTTAACCTGATTTTATTTTTAGTGCAGAATGTAGCTGCGATCTTATTCAGAATACTACTGTAATATCCCTCTTATATTGCTATTCGGTTAGCAAAGTCTGTAACTCATGAAGTAGTTATTGTATTCTCCATATTATTCATCAATTATATTCAACTCCTTATCTACCTTATATATAGGTTGATCAAAAGCTACGCACATCAATGTGAAGCGATCTTTCATTTCCATTTTTGTATAGCGGTTTACAGCCTTACTACCTTCCTTATGCAGACCAGCGGCATACATATTGACCTGCACTTTGTTCATGATATCTACATGTGTCTTCCGGCAAAGTTTACTGCTACCAAATGTATACAGCGGTTTATATACATTGTCATTCAGTTCGTCATCAAACACTTTGCACTCACGGTCAATTCCGCAATGTTGCAGTAGCAACTTTATCTTGGCATTATATCCACTTTTACCTGTAACATATTTCAAGATAGGAAAATTGAACTGCCACTTCTTAATCAAATCAAGAGCATAACGCATAATAGGAGTTTCAATTTCAGTGTTCTCTACATTTTCCCGTAAGGTTTTCTTCGGCAGATAATGTATGAAGGGAATGCCATTGTCGGTTACCTTGATTTTATTCATAGACAATGCCTGAAAATCCGCAATACGACAGCCAAAAGCGCATTGCAGTAAAAAACATTCTTTGGTTTCCTGAAGCGTGGCAGGAACTTCCGTGCGCATTATCTTCAATAATTCATCTTTATAAAGATAAACCGGTTCGTCATAGCGTTCTTTTAGAACAGCAGCCTTTCTTTTTTTTCCTAACTTTCGAAATGGTGATGCAATGATTTCTTCCTTGTCTTCCAGCTCATTGAAAAACGCTTGCAGCTTTTTTAGCCTAGTGATGGTTGTATTCATGTCTCTAGGCTTAGTGGGTATGTCGCGCTCCCTTTTATCATCATACAAGTAGGAATATTTTTTCACATACTCATATTCATTCGTGAAAAAGTAACGAAGGTCCATCAGCATATCAGCGGTAAACTCGATAGGAGTTATACTTCTAAGATTCTTTATCGCCAGAAATCGTTCCAGCGCACCATATACAACGCGATAGTGCCGCATACGTCCTTCACCAAATATACCATCCCGATAGCCATCTGCAATGAACCTGTCAAACCTTTCAAGCATGGTCATTTCAGCCTTCTTTTGGCTTCGAGTATCAGGATTCAGCACCAAATCAATTGCATCCTCAAATATTTCACCATTGATATTTTTTTTCTGCATTTTCTCGCACAAGGAATGATATGCAGCATATATAGCATCCATTTCACGATCAATGGCCAGTTTAAGTTCCTTGTTAAAAACCGAAACCTTTGGCTTGACATTACCATTTTCATCAAACTTAGCCATATCTTTCAGAGTAGCTCTGATCTCACTTTTATGATACAGGTCAACTTCCCTGCCATCGCGCAAACGGAAACGTAACTTAATATCGCCTTCCGTTTTTGTTGTCCTTAAAAAGATGGTAACTCGTTCCATAACTTATTGGATTTTTGATTATTTTCATCGTGGTGCAAATATAGCAATTTTGCACCACAGAATTGCAAAACTGCACCACATATATTCAATAGAATAAAATAAAATAATCCATAAACAACTGTTTATCAATCTATATACGTTCATTCATATTTCTCAAGCATTCAAACTACAAGCCCCAGGCGGATCACTGAAAACAAAAGAAAAATCAAGCAAATCCCTGATAATCAAGTATTATCGGGGATTTCTTTTTTTCTGGCAGGTAGCAGAAAATAGCCGTTTCAAGCATATTATCGGTGGATAAATCGTGGGACTAAAATTTAGTTCAAAAAAGTCCCACGAATTTGCATCTTTCTCATTGATTCATAGCGTTTTGCTTAGCATTACTTTGGAAGAGAATACATAGTTTTGTAACTCTAAAAACGATGTAAAAATGGCTCGAAAATCATTTTCTGTTTTGTTCTTCATCAAGAAAGGCAAATTATTAAAGAACGGAGAAGCACCCGTGTGCATGAGAATTACCGTAAACGGCTGTATGGTAGATATTTCTATCAAAAGAAGCTGTCCCTTAAACCTATGGAATCAGGCAAAAGAAAATTCAAAAGGCAAAGACCGTATGTCGGTGGAACTGAACCACTACTTAGAAATCACACGTTCACGCATACACCAAATTTATAGAGAACTGGAAACTTCCGACAAGGTTATCAATGTTGATCTGGTAAGAAAGTTGTTTTATGGTGTGGACGAAGATAACAAAACACTATTGCAGGTATTCAGGGAGCATAACGAGCAAAGCCGTAAGTTGATAGGCAAAGACTTTGTTAGTAAGACGGTGCAACGGTATGAAACCACTACCCGATATTTAGAGGAATTTATCAAGAAGGAATATCAGCTTTCAGATATTGCCTTGAATAATTTAGAAGCGAACTTCATTTCTAAGTTTGACGCTTTCTTGAAGATTGAAAAAGGCTGTGCGCAGAACTCTGCTATCACCCGATTGAAGAACTTGAAAAAGATTATCCGCATCGCTTTGGAAAACGATTGGATTAAAAAAGATCCATTCGCTTACTATCGCTTCAAACTAGAAGAAACTGATCCTGAATTCCTAACAATGGACGAGATTAAAATTATTCTCGCCAAAGAGTTCACTATTAAGCGAGTAGAGCAAGTACGGGATATTTTTGTTTTTTGCATTTTTACCGGATTAGCGTTCAGCGATGTGAAAGATTTATCGCCTGAACATTTGGTACGAGATAACAAAGGGGAGCTTTGGATAAGGAAGAACCGCCAAAAGACAAAAATCATGTGTAATATTCCTGTGTTACCTGTGGCAGCTTCTATTCTTGAAAAGTATAAGGATGTGGCAGAATGTACCGGAAAACTCCTGCCTGTATTGTGTAATCAACGCATGAATAGCTATTTGAAAGAAATTGCTGATGTGTGCGGAATTCAGAAAAATTTGAGCACACATACAGCTCGCCACAGCTATGCCACAAGCATTTGCCTAGCAAATGGTGTAAGCATGGAGAATGTAGCTAAGATGTTAGGTCATGCCGATACCAGCGTAACGAAACACTACGCACGAGTATTGGATCAGAATATTTTAAAGGATATGCAGAAAGTAAATAGCTGCTTGTCGGAGTTGGCTATATAAATAAGGCAGTAGCCAATATAGAAGAAGGATTGGAAAGAATGAATTTCATTTTCTCAATCCTTTTTCTTTTAAAGTAAGTTTTCCAAAACTTAATATGAAGCATTGACAAAGGTAAGTTCCGTATTTAGCCTGTTCAAGTCCAAGCCTTCGGTTTAGATAAAAATCTTCCTCTCATTGCATTTCGAGCGTATTTTTATCTAAAGACTTGCACAGACTAAATACTTCACTGGAAAAGTCAATGATTCAAATTAAATTCCGAAAAACAATATTTTCGGGGCTGACATGAGAAAAACGTCTTTCACTTGAATAGAGTTTAAACAAGTTTCTCATATAGTTTAAACCAATCCAGCCCATAGTTGCCAAAACCTAAATCCACGGTATCAATGTATTCAAAACCGCATTTTTCATAGAGGGAGATTGCCGGGAGATTATTTTCATACACATCCAAACGGATAGATTTTATACCTGATTGTTGAGCCAGCTCAAACGAATAGTTTATTAAAGCACGACCGATACCCATTTTCAAGAATGAAGGATGTACCACAAAAGTGCGTATTACAAAAATATGGCTGTAATCAGCTTTAATTTTCCACCTTACTCTATTATAGGCTTCATCGGGATGATGGTCTAAGATAATAGAGCTAGCTATCTTTCCGTCATACCTGACAACGAAAAGAGTATTATCTTCTATGCCAGCAACCGCATCTTCACGGATAGGATAAATGCCTTTTATCCATCTGGGATAATTAGTAGTAGTTGATAGATGATCATTCAGATCATCTATCAACTTTTCTAATTCGTCAATGTCGGCAGTCGTACCGGATTCTATTACAAACTTCATAACTTCAACTGTTTGGGATGCAAAGTTATAATTTCCACCTTAATAAAAGAGGTTTCCTTTTAAGATAGTGGAAATCATACTCTTTTAGATAGTTATTCTTTCCAGCTTTCAAAATAGTGCTTTTGGAGCAGTTTATCAATATCGCTTTGGCGATAGATGATTTTACCTTTTATCTGGATAAAGGGGATTAGACCTGTATCTCTCCACTCTTGCAGGGTTCGCAGACTGACATTCAGTTTCTTGGAAACTTCATGGTTGGAAAGAAAGCATTCCCCATTCAGGTGAGGCTTATAGTGTTTGACAATCGATTCAATACCGTTCAGCATTGAATCGAGCGAAGAAATAAATTCTTTGACTTGTGGTGTATCTTTATTTATTAATTCCATGATTGAAAGATTGTTTTATTGAAATATTGATTTCAAGATTGCTAGATGGCTAATCAGTTGAATGAATAGCTGGTTGATTAATTAGTTACGCAGATAGTCACCTAACGATGAAAGGTTAAGCACATCTTTCACAGGATCATAATCTATATAAATCCGTTTAGGTGCAGGAGAAATAAAATACAGACTACCTTCTTTCTGTATTTCATAAGTAGCGGGTGAAGCCTGTTTGGTAATTTCCGATACATATATAATAGAGAGAAGATAATCTTTGTCGTTCCGATAAATGATAACCGTAGGATTCAGATTAATGCTTTCCCATGTGCCGACAATGGAGAACAGGTTGAAAGATGGATAATCTTCTTTAGTTCTTTTCATAAGGCATGATTTGTTTGGGTGATTGATTTTGTATTTCACTGTCCGCAATAATTCTTTCAATATCGGAAGACTTATAATAAATCTTGCTCCCTATTTGAGAATAAGTCAGCCGTCCACTACTTCGGTAATATTGGAGTGTTCGTTTGCTAAAGCCTAACAACAGGCATACTTCCTGATTATCCAGCCAGTTTTCGACTTTCTGAGTATGAGTGCTGCACAAACTCTCTATTCGTTTGGCAAACTCCGTGAACCTCTCGCAGACATACGAGAATGTTCTTTTTTCGATGGTTACTACTTCCATACATTTAATTTTTAATGGTTTATAAAACGTGTTGATTCTATTTTCACCAGCAAATGAAAGAAGAATCAAGAGCCGTTTTCAAAACTGTCTGAAAGTGGTAGGAAGTGGTTATAACTGGCTGGATAAATGAAGATAGAAATTATATACTGTGAACATATAAGATGTTAAAATCGCTAATTTTATACTTACTACTAAGTAAATTGCATATATTTGCGCTATGAATGATACAAGAAGTGAAATAATACGGTTAGGAAGTGAATTAATTCGCTCTATTGGCTACAATTCTTTTAGCTACGCAGACATATCTAAAGCGTTGAATATAAAGAATGCAGCTATTCATTATTATTTCCCTTCAAAGTCGGATCTGGGAGTAGAAATAATAAGGAAAAATCTGAATGCTTTCAACGAGCTAACTAAGACATGGGAAAGTTTGGATTATAAATTGCAGTTTTCCAATTACATTCATATGCATGATAGTTTTATCAATAATCATTGGGTTTGTATAGTTGGCTCACTTTCGCCATCTTATGACACTTTACCTGAAAACATGCAGAAAGAGTTGCAGGGATTGGTAAACACGATTCTGAAATGGCTTACAAATTTATTAGATAATGGTTTAAAGAGCAATGCTTTTTCATTTGCGGAAACACCAAGAACAAAGGCTTTTATGGTTCATTCCGCATTACTATCATCTTTGCAAATGAATAAAGTATTAAGAAATGATGTATATAAATCAATACAGGAAGGATTATTAAATATCTAATATTTTTTTGCCTCAAAAACTTACTTACTAATAAGTATATAAATTTATAGAAATGAAAAGGATTGATTTTTTAAGAGAACAGATTATCGAATCGAGGAATTTTGTAAATCGTTTGATTTTCGAAATACCACAAGATTTGTGGTACACAATTCCTCAAAACACAGATTCAAATTTTGCTTGGCAAATTGGACATTTAATGATTAGTCAAAACTTCCACGCTATCACATGTATCACAGGAAGAAATACTAAAGTAGCAGAATTGATACCCATTGTTGATTATGTGAAAATCTTCAATGGTATGGGAACCCTACATAGGTCAGTAGAAAAAAACTTGATACCAGCATATGAACTAAAAAATCAATTTGATGCCATTCACGAAATATGCCTAGATAATTTATCCCAATTAAATGATGATATATTATTTGAGCAATTAGAACCTATTCCGTTTAAGCATCCAGTAGCTAATAACAAATATGAAGCATTGTCTTGGTGCTTCAAACATGAAATGTGGCACAGTGCAGAAATGGAAGAACTAAAACGTATGCTTGGCTATCCTATCAAATGGCTATGAAGATAGTTTGCAACGGTAATAAAAATCCAATTACATCGTTCTATTTCCCTCAAAATATATACCTTTGTATGTATTCAACAAGTTAATATATCGTTCAACTTATGAAATGGCAACTCTGCGTATAGCTTAAATGCTTCAGGGCGGTCGGAGAACTAACAAATCTTCGACCTATATTTTCATACCCTATTCTAAACACAGAGTTTTCTCAATTACATTTCTGATTATGATTTATGGCACTGCAAAAAGTAGTGTTTAACGGTCATGTTATATTAAGTTGAATAATGAATTATACATATAAACAAATATGGCTCATCAACTTGCCTATCATGGTGAGCCTACTCATGGAACAATTGATTAATTTCACAGATTCCATTTTTCTGGGTCATGTCAGTCAGATAGATTTAGGAGCATCGGCACTGGCTACAATGTATTACACTGCCATTTATATGCTCGGCTTTGGATTCAGCCTTGGAGCACAAGTTGTTATCGCAAGGCGAAACGGTGAAGGACGATATATGGATGTTGGCAGAGTATTTTATCAGGGATTGATTTTCTTATCTGTTTTTGCCATTATCGTTTTCATATTATCCAAACTGTTTTCTCCTGTATTACTTCGCATGACAATTTCGTCTGATAGTGTCTATCAAGCCACCATGAAGTATATGGAATGGCGAGATTACAGTTATTTGTTCGCATTTCCTTTATTGGCAATCAGGGCTTTCTTCGTTGGAACAACCAATACCAAAATTCTTACAGCTAACTCTATTGTTATGGTAATCTGCAATGTTATATTTAACTACTTGCTAATATTCGGGAATGCAGGTTTTCCTAAATTGGGTATTAGTGGGGCTGCTATAGGATCATCACTTGCAGAACTTGTCGGATTACTATTTTTGATTCTATATATGTGGAAGCGTATAGACAGGAAACGGTATGGATTGCGTGCAAGTTTTGATTTAGGGTTATCGCTCCACCTCTTAAATATTTCTGTTTGGACAATGGTACGTTCGTTTTTTTGCATTGCCCCTTGGTTTTTATTCTTTGTAGCAATTGAACATTTAGGTGAATGCGAACTTGCAGCAGCAAACGTAGTAAGAAGTATCTCAATGCTCTTTTTCGTGATTGTCGATTCATTTGCGACTACTGCTATTTCATTGGTTAGTAACCTTATTGGAGCAAACAAAATTCCAGAAGTTATGCCACTTTCCCGTCGTATCATATTGCTAACTTATGGAATGGGTATTCCATTGATTCTGTTATCTTTTGCTTTGTCAGGAACTCTTTTAGGGCTGTTCACTAATGATGAGATAGTTGTTCAGAAAGCATTTTACCCATTCTGTGTAATGCTTTCTACGTTTATCATCTCTGTGCCAGCTTATACATATTGCAATACAGTAATAGGCACAGGCAATACGAAAGTAGTTTTTGTATTCCAGATGATTAATATTATTATCTACCTGTCATATCTATTTGCTTTGTCCCAATTTCCGAATATTCCGCTTGCAGCATATTGGACTTCCGAGCAAATATATGTGTTAGTGTTATTACTGATGTCTTATGTTTATATGAAAAAAGGCAGGTGGTTCAATAAGAGTATTTAATCCTAACACCGATTTATCTATGTGGGATATTCTGGAAACAAAGCTATTCAAGCTCTTGTCAGTTTCTAATACAGAAAGTGATCCTGAACCGCAAATCAAAGAGGCATATAGAGAGTTTGTGGAAAGGTTAATCTTCTATTTAGATTCAGAGACAGATAATATGAAGCGTATTCGTACCCTCAATTTGATTCATATAGAGATTGAGACGGTTAAATCTTTAGAGGTTTCGTATGGAACGAAGCAAGATGTATTGAAACTTATCTATTGTGATAAAGTCTTGTCTTTCGTTCAAAAAGAGTTAGAGCTAATCCATAAACAAATGGAGTTTCCAAAATACTTTATCAGGATAGAAGCCGCATGGCAATCACCGCTTTACCTAACTGATAAAACTAATCTCATTGAAGTAATGGAGATGGTTAGCGGATTGTTTCTATCTAAAAGAGTGGTTACTCACAACGGAACAGAATCACCACTGACAGAAATCGGACGAGCCTTTGAATATCTATTCAATATTAAACTAGGGGACATTCACAAAAAGCATGAAAATGTAATTTCTCGAAAAGCCAATAAACGCACCGAGTTTTTGGATATACTTCGGAAAGTTATTTCCGAAGAAAGTAAAAAGAAAGGATATCTATAAATCAGCCACTTATGAACAATTATTGGGGGTGTAGTATATCTACTCCCCTAATTTAATTTCATCCGTTTGCCGAACTTTGCTTCATCAATCGATTGAAAATAATAATGTTGAACTTAAAATTGAAGCAAAATGTATATAGACAACGAAAACTTCGAGAAGTGGATGGAGAAGCTATCCAAGAAACTCACCGAAATCGGACAAGACTTGAAATCTCTTATCAATACCGATACTGTATTTGATGAAAACGAAAGGCTGTTGGATAATCAAGATTTAGCCTTTCTGTTGAAAGCATCTTTCAGAACTCTACAACGCTATCGGGCAAAAGGTGTACTTCCCTACTTTACTATTGGACGAAAAACGTATTATAGAGCCAGTGACATCCGGGCTTTCGTCCGGGAATATGCAGATTCTCAAACCTACAAACAGTTTGAAAAAGCCAATCAGTTGGCTAATCAGCCCTGATAGCAAAAAGTAGCAGAAAGAAGAAGTCTGTGTTTAGACTATTCCTCTATGCTACCACCCCAATTTAGCAGAAACAGCTACGCCTTCCGGTTTCGCACGTTTCGCTAAATTGAGCAAGAGGGAACTGGACAAGTCCTGTTCTTCCCTCTTGCCCTGCGGGGCAAAGCCTTCGGCTTTAGCGTGTTACAAGAACACGCTGTAATTAGTCTAATAATTATTCATTTATGATTATGGCTAATTATAAGTCATTTACCTGTATACATTTCGATTAAAAAGTAATTAGTCATGCCAAATAAAGGTCAGAAAATTATATTTACCACCGTTTCCATAGATACGGAAACGGCAAGCTTGGTAGCAAAAATCTGTAAACGCTATTCGTTGAAGAAAGCAGAAGTTGTAAAACTGGCTTTCCGGTATATAGACAAGGCAAATATCAATCCAACCGAAGCTCCTGAATCGGTCAAAGCCGAACTTTCCAAAATCAACAAGCGGCAGGATGATATTATCCGTTTCATTAAACACTACGAGGAAAAGGAACTTAATCCGATGATACGGGCAACCAATTCAATAGCCGTCCGCTTCGATGGTATTGTGAAAACATTGGAAACACTTGTTCTTTCGCAATTGGAAAAGAATAATGAAAAATACAATACCGTACTGCAAAGGCTAAGCGACAAATTTACCGAACATGCCAATGTGATAAACAATCAGGGTAGCCAAATCGGTACGATGCAACAGACACAGAAAAGGGATAATGCAAAATTGTTGACGTTGATAAACCTTTATGCGGATTTGTCAGCTTGCGGAGTAATGGACGGCAAGCGCAAAGAGAGCCTGAAAGCCGAGATTTACCAATTAATCAACCCCGAATAAGCGATGAATATAGATTTCCCGCCACCGTCCAAAGGGACATATAACAATGCAGGCAGTAGCCGAAAGTTATGCAATTATTGCGAGCATGAAGATATGGAACGCATGGAGCAGGGAATCTATACCGAAGGGTTCTTTAACCTTACTGATGATAATATCTACAAATCCCAAGTGATTAAAGATATTGATTCAAATATTGGTCAGCTACTAAAAACGGATGCCAAGTTTTACGCTATCCATGTCAGCCCATCAGAAAAGGAGCTTCGGGCAATGGGAGCTACAGAACAGGAACAAGCCGAAGCCATGAAGCGGTATATCCGTGAAGTGGTTATTCCTGAATATGCCAAAAACTTCAATAAAGGATTATCGGCAGAAGATATAAAATTCTATGGTAAGATACATTTCAGTCGGGACAGGTCAGACAACGAACTGAATATGCACTGTCATTTGATTGTAAGCCGTAAAGACCAGACAAATAAGAAGAAGCTGCCCCCCCTTACCAACCATAAGAATACACAGGAAGGAACAGTTAAGGGTGGTTTCGACAGGAAGAACCTGTTCCAACAGACAGAACAAGGATTTGATAAGCTATTCGGCTACAATCGACAGTTATCCGAAACGTTCGAGTACTGCAATACCATGAAAAACGGCAGTATCACAGATAAACTACGGATGCAGGAACAGCAACTGAATGCTCCCGAACAAGATTTTGCTGGCGAAAAGAAAAAAGAGAAAAAAGATTTGCAAATTGGCAGATATACAGATAAGCAGACAGATATGATTGAAAGCAAGTTTGCAAATAAACAAGATTCTAATTCGCTAGATTTAGGGTTATCCTCTGTATTCTCAATTCTGCCGTCAGCTTCGGATGTCAATCCGATGGATGAGCAACAACTGACGAAACCGAAGAAGAAGAAAAAGAAAAGGGGAAGGAAAATCTAAAAAGATTATCACTCCTTTGGATATCATTTTCTTTTTTGTATCTTTGCAGATCAGGCGAGGTTTGCCTATGTTATTTATTTTTATATAAGATAAGCGTAGATGAGTGCAAATTTTTTCTATGAGAAGTTAGGTTATGAGCAGTTAATAAAGTGCTCTGATATACCTGTTTCGAATCCTGAATATCAGGAACTGGGAGAAATTGGTGCTGATAAAGTTTACTTTTCAGGAGATTTTCCAGCTATTCTTTTTAAAGAGGTTTCGACTTTTAATGCTAATGCATTGCAGCAAATTTCAGAAATACAGCATAAAGCGTGGAATTATCGAAAAGTGATGTTCCTCTTTGTGGTCTCAGATACGGAAATTCGGATTTATAATTGTTACGAAAAGCCAAAATACCTAAAGCCGGATGCTGATTTTAATTTAGAGCTAAAACCGTATGAAATTTTTGAGAGTAAAAAAACTGATAAGGCAAATTTAAATATATTAGTTGAATTATTTTCTCGTGTAGGAGTTGATTGCGGCTTAATTTGGACGAGTGATTATGGCATTCGAGAGAAAGTAAATATTCAAAGCCGAATAGACCGATTTTTAGTTCAAAGTCTTGTAGAGACGGCAGAACTCTTAAATAAGGATATCAAAAACAAAGGAATAATTCATGGTTTATTGATGCGCTCTTTATTTATACTTTACCTTGAAGATAAGGGGGCTGCCCAAGAAGCGGGGTTATATGAGAAGATTAAGAAGGGAGCTAAAAGTTACTTTGATATTTTAGAAGATGTTAGTGCAACTTATCGTTTATTTACAGAATTGCATAAACATTTTAATGGGAATGTATTTCCGGTAATAGAAAACGAGCAACAATTTGTTACTGAAAAACATCTAAGAAAAATCAAGGCTTGTTTTACAGATGGAGATATTTCAGATAATCCCAAGTTGTTTGAATGGAGAATTTTTAATTTCAACTTTATTCAGATAGAATTATTGAGTGAGGTGTACGAAAATTTTCTTGGAGAACTCATCTCTAAAAAAGAAAAGGGACAATTCTATACCCCATATCCTTTAGTAGAACTAATCTTAAATGATAAACTACCCACCACAAAAAACGAAAAAGAGTATAATATTAAGATATTAGACCCTGCATGCGGTTCGGGTATTTTTTTGGTTGAAGGATATAGAAGGCTTATCCGTAGGTGGAAAAATGCACATCCAAATAAGAATATTTCTTTTGCAGAGCTGAAAGATATTTTGATAAATAACATCTTTGGGATTGAAATAGATTCATTAGCAATTAAAGTAACTGCGTTCAGTCTTTATTTAGCATTAGTAGAGCAGTTAGACCCCAAGACGCTGTGGATTCAAAAAGAATATACCCTTCCTTACCTAATAAATAACCCACAAGATAATTCTATCAAAAATAAAGAAGGAGATAATTTGTGGTGCAATGATACTATTGGCGAAATAGATGCAAATAAATTTGTAAAAGCAGATTTAGTAATCGGCAATCCACCATTTGGAACGGAAGGAATCGATTTGCCGATTAAAAAATATTTAAAAAGTCGTAACTATGCGCAAGAAAAGGTTCTTGCATTTTTAGATAAAGCTGTCCAATTTGCAAATGATAATGGACAAATAGCCCTAATATTCAATACTAAAGTATTGACTAACACGAATAAGAAATATCAAACATTTAGGAAATGGTTATTTAATGAAACCTATGTAGAGAAAGTTTACAATTTATCCATTTTTCGCAAAGCCAAAAAAGATTTTGGAGGACAATTATTTAATTCTGCGGTAGTCCCTATTAGTATTGTTTACTATAGAAAAAGTAAGCCTGAAAACATTTCAGAGACGATAGAATACTGTGCTCCTAAAACCTATGTAAAGTCAAATGTAATTGATGGATTAGTTATAGATAGTACAGATATAAAATTTCTTCCCCGGCATGAATGCCAAAAGTCCGATACAAAAATATGGAAAATTGGCATGTGGGGAAATTTGCAAGATTTTAATCTGATTATGAACTTGAATAATTCCAAATCAAATATTGATTTGAACTCTTATTTTGAGCAAAATAATTGGATTTCTGGAGCAGGATTAAACGGAGATAGCCAACATAAAGATTTTGTACCAACACCAATCATAACCACGAGAGCAATTAATAGATATTACACCCCTGATAATTTCGCAATGCCTAATAGCGATTATTACAGAAAAATCAATAATTCACTATTTGTTCCACCATTTGTAATATTAAAAAAGGGACAGAAAGAGAGACAAATTACAGCATCCTACATAGATTATAAGGCATATTGTAAAAGTGGCGCATTTATCATAAATAAGAATGACAAGCATTCTGATGATATAAAAAAAGCCTTGGTTGCTTTTATCAACTCAAATTTAGCTACATATTATTTGTTCTTATCAGCTTCTTCATGGGGAATTGAGCGAGAGCAAATATTCTTCAATGAATATCTTGAACTGCCTTCTTTCTTTTTAGATAATCGAGACTTGAATACTGTTATTGCTCTATTCGATAAATTGCTTGTCGAGTTAAAAAAAGATTTTCCCGATGAACATTCAATTGAACAAATAGAAAATGCAATAAATATAGAATTGTATAATATAATAGGATTAACAAAGAAAGAACAAATATTAATTCAGGACGCTTTAAATTTCAACTTAGATTTATTTGAACAAGGAGAGAATTCAATTGGTTTTAGACGGACGTTGAATTCAGAGAACAAGGCTTATGCTGATATGCTATGTAACGAGCTGAATGATTTTTTGCAATATTCGTCATTGAAAGCTAATGCAGCTATTTATGATGTTCAATTGAATGACCCTCTTAACTTAGTGGTAATATCTTTTGAGAGCAAAAAACAGCCTGTTATTAGTAGAAGTATAAAGGAGTTAGCTTCGGCATTGAAAATGTTAGATAATTTTTCAATGCAAGAAAAAGGACAAAACATATATGTAAGAAAGCAATTCAGATATTATGATACAAATAAAATATACCTGATAAAGCCCAATCAGAAAAGGTTTTGGACATGTTCACAAGCAGTTGATGATGCCTTATCGCTCACGATAGAAATTACAAATATGGGAGGCGATATATGAGTAGAGGGGTACTAGATGCGTCAATAGTAAATTCATTCAAACAAGGATTCGAATGGAAATGTATAAATCTACTGATAGATGCTTACACATACGTAAATTCAAGCAATAACATAAATATCGACTGTGAAGAAGAGTATATATCGGCTGTTTTATTTGACTACATCGATAATTGTCAACAGGCTATTAATTGGAAAATTGATATAACACCTGAATATCGCCTTTACAAGAACGATGTTCTTAAAAAGATGAAATCAGCAAAGACTGCGCCAAGAATTGATTTTAGATTATGCGGTTGGAGTAATAATTCCAAACTTACTTATTTTGTAGAAGCAAAGAATTTGATTGAGATTGATTCATATAAGTCAAACCGGAAATCTAAAATTCCGGCAAACAAGCTTCATATACGCTATATAGAAACAGGAATTGATAATTATTTATCAGGGCAATATCCGTCTAATGGATGTTTGGTTGGATATATCCTTCAAGGGAAAACAGAAAATATAGTATCTATGCTAAATACATGTTTGTGTAATTTGAGTAGAAAACCAGAAATTCTACAATTGCAATCTTTAGAACAAATAAACTTCAAACCTTATTATATTTCCTCTCATAACAATGTTTCGTCTATTAAACATTTAATGTTTGACTTTACTCATAATTAGCTGTATTTCTTTATTTTATATCTGATAAACAAAGGTGCATTCTGGTAATAAAACGTCAACACCAAGCCCTACGGTTTTTTGAAAATTTCTTCCTTTTTCGTCCCTCAAAAGAGTAAATTTCCAAAAAGTGTTGCCTCATTTATTCCCTTCAGGGGAGAGATGTTTAACAGATAAAAAAGGAGAAAAATATGTTTTGTGTTTGAAAAAAATTGTGTAGATTTGCATTGAGTCATTTGAGGAAATGCAGCGTAAAACGCAGAAATAAGCACGGTTGCCAAATCGTTACTTCTACCGCTGAAAAAACTCGCTTATAGACTTCTATTCAGAAACTTATCCCCAAAGATAATTTTATAAAATAAAAAACATTCAATTTTGAAAAGCAAAAAGAAAGATATATCTTTGCTTTCAGTATTCTCCATGAGCAAACTACCGCAAAAGCACGTAGAAAATTAGTGGGATAATTCATGGGATATGCTTGAAGCAAGAAATATAAAGTTTTAAATATCAGCGTGGTAACTCTGCAAGGAGAATCCCAGGCGGATCACGAAAATAAAAAAGCCTCTGATTTTCAGGGGCTTTTTTATTACCCTACGGCTTTCTCCGGCTCAGTTTGAAAAAGGAGGATCAAGGGGGATCAGTTGTAATTCGGGGCAGTAGAAATTTAGTGGGGATATCCATATATCTTTGCCATTCTAAACAGAAAAAACTTTCTGTCTGCCACTCCATGTAAGTTTGCCCTAAAGAGTTTGATCTTGGCGTTGAAAGACTCTGCTGCCGCGTTTGATGTCCTCTTGTTATAGAAGTTTAGAATATCATCATAGTGTTCGTAGAATGTAGCCGCAATGACATTGAAAACTGGAATACGTATCGGAACACTAATTTAGTGTAACAAGACATGCTGCATGAACTGAAATGTTAAGTATTCACTCTTTTTTGATTTTCAGAACCTTAATCATATTATAGTTTCGAAATTATTAGTAACTTTGTTATTGATTTTAAATTTCACCGTCGTAAAGTTTACGATGGGAAACTTTACGACGGGGAAATCAAATATAAAAAGATAGGATATGAAATTCTACAATAGAGAAAAAGAGCTAGCATTATTGGAAAAGGTCCGCCGAGTGTCTTTTTCCGTACATTCACAAATGACGGTACTTACCGGTCGGCGGCGTATCGGTAAGACCAGTCTTATATTCAAAAGTTGTGAAGATACTCCTACGGTATATCTATTTGTCAGCCGAAGCAATGAAACAGATCTTTGTTTACGATTTACTTCCGAGATCCGACAGGCACTTAATATTTATGTACCAGAACTTACCAATTTTGCAGAAATGTTTCGTTTCTTAATGGATTTGGGAACACGGATGGAATACAATCTGGTTATTGACGAGTTTCAGGAATTCTATTACATAAATCAAGAGATTTACAGTTTGATACAGGATACTTGGGATCGGCTGAGGAAGCAGAGCCATGTCAATCTTATCGTGAGCGGTTCGGTTTATACACTTATGAATAAAATCTTCAGAGATTCCAAAGAACCGCTGTATGGTCGTGCTGACAGTATAATGAAATTGTCTTCTTTCACTACTTCCATATTAAAAGAAATCATGTCGGATCATAAAGCAGACTATACCAAAGATGATTTGTTAGCACTCTATACCTTTACCGGTGGTGTTCCAAAGTATATTGAGCAGTTTATGGACAATGGATGTACGAGTATGGAAAACATGGTTGATTTCATGTTGCAACCCGATTCGTCCTTTCTGACCGAAGGACAGGCTTTGCTGATACAGGAGTTCGGAAAAAAATACGGCAATTACTTTTCAATCTTATCAGCAATCTCCAACGGTAAGAATACCTTGCCGGAAATGGAAACTGTTATGGGTGGAATGAGTCTGGGCGGACAATTAAAGAGATTGGAAGAAGACTATGATTTGATAAAGAAAAAACGGCCTATACTCTCAAAAGAGGGTTCCCAGACAGTCCGTTATGAAGTATCGGATATGTTTTTACGTTTCTGGTTCCGGTATTTTATCAAGTATCAAAATTATATAGAGATACAGAATTTTGAACGCTTGGCTGATATTATTAAAAAGGATTATCCAACTTTTTCCGGCTTAGCTTTGGAAATGTATTTCCGCCAACAGATGATGGAAAGCAAGGAATTTGCAGATATAGGTTCTTGGTGGCAAGGCAAGAATAATAAAGATCAGGATGAAATAGATATTGTCGGACTATATGCAGAAGAGAAAAAAGCTCTGGTAGCAGAGGTGAAAAGACAATCCAAAAATTTCAAACCGGATTTGTTCACACTAAAAGTAGAGGAATTACGGAAAAAAATCTTGTTTAAGTATGAAATAGAGAGCAGGCTTTTTTCAATAGAAGATATGTAGATGTGAATTCTATTTAAAGCACCATGATTACTAAAATTAATATTGAAAGACTTGGATTGTTCTCAAATTATTATTGGAAACAAAATATTGGGACATTAGTGAATCAGAATTACAGTGTTGTGAACACTACACCATAATACAGCAAACTTAAAAATGTATCCAAACTCCGGGAACTAAAGAGAGTTTGGATACCTCAATATTTACAGTAAAAAATATTATTTATAAAGTTTCAATCAAATCTTAATTATGCTTACAACATAAATGTGATAACTACCCATATAAACAGACAGAAGTGTATCACATAATTATGACAACATCATCTCATATCTTTTCGACCACAATTCGCAGCAATTTTTCATTTTCCCCTCTTAAAAACTTAATTTCTTCTTTCAACCAATCTATTTCCTTGTTTTTTGAGGAAATCAATTCAGCTATCATTGCGTCAGGAATATAATTACTACTGATAAAATTCAATATCTTGGAGATATTTATTTCTTCTCTTTTTTTAAAGTTTCAAATTGCTCCTTTTGTTTATCCAACAGCTTTTCGAAAATCTCAATTACCTGTTCAACAGGAAAACTATTAAAGGTCTGATTATTGCCTGTATTACTGACAGCACTTTTAACACCACAATTCTCGTAGAAGTTATTCGTATTATACAGAATCGTTTCTTCGTTAAAGTTCTTCAGGCCATCTACAGTAACGCCTAGTGCTGAAGCAATCTCGCCTAATCGTTCATCGTCAAACTTCTCTGTTTGTTCTATTTTTGAAACAGCCTGTTTCGTTATACCTAACAGATCACCGAGTTCCGCTTGAGTCATTCCCCGAAGCCGACGTACCCGTTCAATTTTTCTTCCCAGATGAATCGTATTTGTGTACTTTTCCGTTTCCATATTCCAGTCTGTTAATTATTTGCCCTGCTTTATGCACTCTCTTAGAATCTCTATCTTCTCCTGTTCACTTTTCAACAAGCGTTCATACAGTTCAACCACCTTTTCAAGAGGATTAATCTGCTGGTTATGAGCATAAACAGTAGCGATTGCTCCCGGAGAAATCGTGGCATCTTTATAGTTATTAATATTACAAATGGCTTTTTCAACATCAAAATCCTTAATGACATCAGTAGATATTCCCAAGACTTCAGCTATTTTTGTCAACAGTCCGTCTTCTATTTCATCTTGTTTCTCTATTTTCGAGATCTCCTGTTGACTAACACCCAGATCAGAAGCCAACGCTTCCTGTTTCATACCCAGATACACACGGATTCTTTGCAGATTGCGACCGACATGCCTTTGATTCACCTTGTCCTTTACTTTAATATCCATATCATTATTGCTTTAGTAAATACATTGAGACAAAGATAATGAAAATAAAATTCGCAACTACATATCGCCCTTTGAAAAAGACAGCTTTCTATCTGTTTCTCTTTTGATATAACCTAATTAGATCTATTTTATCCCAGTCTTTATCATTCTTATCTACTTCTAAAACTTTACTACCGTAAAGTTTACAACGGGTAAAGGTTTAATCAACAACAATATTACCTTATAAAATCAAATATACAACAGGTAGTAAGAAACAACTCTGTCCTGATAAAAGTCAACTTTATTTTTTTCAGTTCCCAGTTCTATATGCATAATTTTGTCCTGTCAGTTTTTTACTGACAGGAATCGTGGCGCCACATTCAAAACAGTAACAGAATAATGTTTAATTAACATTGACATTCTGAACAATCATTATTTAACCAATAAAATCTAATAGCCTATGGGATAAGTAAAGTCGTTACAATCGAGACATAGCTTTAAATTGTCCGGAAATTTAGCTATCCAAAAACAAATTAGTAAACATACAATTAAACAAAAAACATGAAATCATTTTCTGATAAAACAAACATAGGGTGGAATAATCCCCTAAAGACTGTTTATAGAATGAATTTTTACCTATTATTCTTATTAATAGGTTCATTATCGATACTTGGATCAACACGGGCTTATTGCCAACAGAGCAAAACAATCTCAGGTATAGTGAAAAACTCTCAAGGAGAGACGATTATCGGAGCGAATATCGTTGAAAAAGGTATCAGCAACGGGACGATTACGAATGTAGACGGACAATTCACACTGCACGTAGCACCCAATGCAATATTAAAGGTATCTTATATGGGATACACGGAACAGGAAGTCAATACACGCAACAAGAACAAGGTGGAAATCATACTGACGGAAGACGCCAGACTGATTGATGAAGTAGTGGTGGTAGGATACGGATCGGTCAAAAAACGGGATTTGACGGGTGCGGTAACCTCTGTCAAGAGCGCGGAAGTGCTGGCCGCTCCTACCAATAATGTAATGGAAGCCCTTCAAGGCAAGATACCCGGAATGGATATCACCAAAACTTCAGGGCAGATAGGGGGTGATGTCACTATCCTGCTGCGCGGATCGCGATCCATCTATGGCAGCAACGAACCGTTGTTTATTATCGATGGAATCCCCGGCAGCTATAGCCAAGTCAGCCCGTCGGACATTGAGAGTGTAGATGTATTGAAAGATGCTTCCTCCACCGCCATTTATGGTTCCGCAGGAGCAAACGGCGTTGTCATCATCACCACCAAAAGAGGAAAAGAGGGGAAAGCTACCGTAAACTTCGATGCTTATTACGGATTCAGCGGTTCACCCAACTACAGGCATGGGATGACGCGGGATGAATGGGTCACCTATCAACGGGAAGCCTATAAATATAAAAACGGTGACTATCCCACCGATATGTCCGCCCTACTGGGAAAACAGGATTTTATAGATGCATACAACAACGGCAAATGGATAGACTGGGTGGATGAAGTATCGGGCAATACAGCTACCACAGAGAAATACAGTCTTTCGGTCAGTAGCGGCACTGAAAAGACAAAATTATTTGCTTCGACTTCCTACAACCGGGAGGAAGGTTTACTTAGCAACGAGAATCTGAACAGATATTCGTTACGCCTCAATCTGGATCAGCAGATATTTTCATGGGCAAAGGTAGGCTTTACTTCCAATTTAGTCTACCGGGACTTGAACTCCGGCGTGAAAAACACATTCACCAAATCTCTCTCCACCATCCCGCTGGGTGATGCTTATACCGAAGAAGGGGAGATCAATCACGAATTCATCACGGGACAATATTCCCCGATGAGTGATTTCATAGAGAATCAGTATGTAGACAACACCCGTTCCACCTACCTGAACATGAGTGGCTATGTCGAACTAGCTCCCGTCAAAGACCTGACTTTTACCAGTCGTGTCAATGGAACTTTGAATCACTCACGCCGCGGGCAATACTGGGGAGAAAAGTGTAATGCCAACCGTCCGTCTTATGCAGGTTCACCGCATGCTTCCATCACCAACAACAATGCCTGGAATTACACTTGGGAAAATATTCTCGCTTACAACACAACCATCGCAAAAGACCATAATCTAGGAGGTTCACTGATTACTTCCTGGAATAAGAACCAGTCGGAAAGCAGCATGGCTGCCGCCAGCGGTCAGATGGTAGATCAATGGTCTTTCTGGCGACTGACATCGGGTACTTCCCAACATGTGGAGTCCGACTTCGCACAGACACAGAAAATGTCTTTTGCCTTCCGTCTGAACTATTCGTACAAGGGCAAATACCTGTTTAATTTCTCGACCCGTTGGGACGGTGTTTCACAATTTTCTACCGGACATAAATGGGATGCCTTCCCCGCAGGCGCACTGGCGTGGAGAATATCCGACGAGGCATTTATGGAAAAGACACGCAGTTGGCTGGACAACCTGAAGTTGAGAGTGAGCTACGGTATCACGGGTAACTCGGGAGGAACCACCGCATACAGCACCACAACACAAGCATACGTATATACCGCTTCGGGAATTTCCATTAATGGGAAAATCGTTCCTTTCACGCAATACGCTGATAGTTACGGTAGTTCCGATCTCGGATGGGAGAAATCATACAACTGGAATGTGGGGTTGGATTTCGGCATCCTGAACGGTCGCATCGACGGCTCGTTAGAATGGTTCAAAACAACAACCAAAGGATTATTATTCAAACGTACATTGCCCATCACCAGTGGTCTGACCGGATGGGGATCACCTCTGGCCATCTGGCAAAACATCGCCCAGACCAGCAATCAAGGTGTGGAAGCAACGATCACTTCGCACAACATACGGCACAAGGATTTCACTTGGAACACCACTTTATCCGTCACCTGGAACAAGGAACAAATAGACGCCCTGCCCGACGGTGACCTGATTGCTGAAAATCTGTTTGTCGGTGAACCGATTAAAGCCATTTACGGATATAAGTATGCCGGAATCTGGAGAACCGATACTCCACAGGAGAGATTGGATGCCTACGGCGTAAAACCCGGCTTCATCAAGATAGAAACCTTAGACCAGAAAGGTGACGGAGGCGTACATAAATACAGTACGGAAGACCGACAAATTCTGGGACACTCCAATCCGGACTGGATCATCGGATTCAGCAATTCCTTCACCTACAAGAATTTTGATTTATCTGTCTTTGCCATGGCACGTTACGGACAAACGATCAACAGCGACCTGCTCGGCTATTATACCGCCGAACAGAGCGTAACCAAGAATCAGCTGGCAGGTGTAGACTACTGGACAGAGGATAATCAGGACGCCTATTTCCCCCGTCCCGGAACGGCAGATGAGCAAAAAACCGTATATCCTTCATTAAGAGTACGCGACGGTTCCTTTATCAAGATTAAGAATATCACACTGGGATATACACTGCCCGTAAACATATCACGCAAAGTTTTGATGGAAAAATGCCGCATCTATGCCACAGCCTACAATCCGTTCATCTTTGTAAAAGACAAACAATTGAAAGATACTGATCCCGAAACCAACGGTTCGGATGCATTCCCTACCTACCGGCAATTTGTTTTTGGCGTTAATTTGACATTTTAACTAAAGATTATAATCATGAAAAGTATATATATAAAATTCATATTTTGCAGCGTGCTGCTCTCGGCCCTTTCTCTACACTCCTGCACTTTGGACGAGTACAACCCGGGCGCATTTACCAAAGAGGCTTTAGCTACTTCCATCGATGGATATGAAACCCTGATTAACCAGTGCTATTTTGCTATGGAAAGATTTTATTATGGTGCTGCCGACTGGATGTCACTGACTGAAGGCGACACCGATCTTTGGACGTATAAAGCCAACGAATCAACCAGTTACACGCAGTGGTTCTGGTTTTTCGCAGGAACATCGCCCAATACGACTTACACCAATAATTGGTGGAACGGGACTTACGACGGTGTGGGAGCCTGTAACGAAGCCATCGCATTAGGAGACAAACCTCCTTACACCACGGAAGAGGAACGGAATGCAAAGATTGCGGAAGCCCGTTTTCTTAGAGCTGTGTATTATTTCAACGCGGTGGAACAATTCGGAGCAGTGACGATGCTCACAGAACCCGTAGTGACGGAAACGTTGACCTACTCCCCTACCCGCACCGATCCGATGACCATCTATCAGGAGGTTATTATCCCCGATTTAAGATTTGCATCCGAATGGTTGCCAACAGGTACGCATGCAACAACTACCACTCCGACAAAGAAAGCCGCTCTCGGTTTTCTGGCTAAAGCCTGCTTACAGACGTACGAATATGGAAGCACCGAATATTTGCAGGAAGCTTTGGATGCAGCCAAGAAATTGATTACCGATTGCGAAACTGGCGGTGGGAAATACAATACGTATATGTATCCATCGTATAGCGAGGTGTTTAAAGAGAGCAATAACTGGGAAAACAAGGAAGCTCTCTGGAAACATCGCTGGTATGCAGGAGCAGACGGACACGGATCAAGCAATGGGAATTATAAGTTGAATCGCAACGACGAGTATTTCTTATGTAATATCAATAAATTCGGTGCTCGTGAAGACAATCAGGAGACACGGCTTACCTGGGAAGGCTCAATAACCGGTATCTTTATGCCTACACAGCATTTATTGAGTTTGTATGTGCAGAAAGACGGAACATTAGACCCCAGATTTCATGAATCGTTCACTACAGAGTGGAACGCGAACAAGAATTACACTTGGGACGAAAGTGCCGTACACATGTATGACAAGGAAGAAACCGTCATTGGCAAAGCTCTGAATAAAGGTGACTTAGCTATTAAATTCATCATGCCGCAGGACATCGATTATGCAACAGAGAAACAAAAAGAACACATTTCTGATTATTTGCTGATTGATTATCATCATGTATATAGTGACGACAATCATAATGTGAACATGAATTATGCTTATACAAACGTCACAGGCAATTACAAGAATGACGGCACAAACGAGAACCAGTTCCGCTACTATTATCCGTCACTGAATAAGCATAACAGCAGTAATTATTATGTAGCCAATGCTTCCAAACAGAGAAACGGTAATCTGAATGCAACGTTTATCATGCGTATGGCAGAAGTTTATTTGATTGCGGCAGAAGCAGATATTTACCTGAATGGTGGTGCAAATGCAGCCGATTATATCAACAAGGTTCGTGAACGTGCCGGAGCAAATCCGCTTACCGGAAGTATTACGGTCCGAGATATCTTAGACGAAAGAGGCCGTGAACTTTGCGGGGAATATTGCCGCTTCTACGACTTAAAACGGACAGGAATGTTTAAGAACTCGGAGTATCTGGAGAATACTCATCCGGACTTGGCCCGGTTCTTCCATCCGAATTATGCGTTACGTCCCATTTCAACCACATTTACCGCAACAATCACTAATGGCAGTGAATATCAGAATCCGGGATACTAAATAGATATTTCAATATGTACAGGTGCTATGGAGTCAATCCTGGCACCTGTACATTTCGACTACAGATTCGCATTGAGAATGAATATCCGCTACTTGGCAAAAGGTCATAGGCAGGCGATAACTCCCAAGCTCCATTTATCTGTGTTCTTTGACGTGTTTTTAAAAATCGAAGTGCAAAATCTAACTTTTTTACAAGATTGCTATAATAAATCAAAGTTTTTCCCTATGTTTGTATTAAAGGGCAACAAGATTTAAAATCTCGGAATTAGATGATAATACAAAAAAGTATGATGTATCAGCCTATACAATAAATGAGATTTTTTATAAGTTCCAGGTTCCATCCGACAATTTGTAGAAATCAGATTAATACATATACCACCATGAAAAACAATTTTCAAAAATCAAGGAACATCAGGATATTTATTTCATCCACCTTTCAAGATATGCAGAGCGAAAGAGATATGCTGGTTAACAAAGTTTTTCCAAGACTGCGGCAGATTGCCTACGAACGCAATGTCACACTGACTGAAGTCGATCTGCGATGGGGAATCACCGAAGAAGAAGCAAAATCAAGCAAAGTGGTGGAAATATGTTTGGACGAGATACGGAACTCACACCCGTTTTTCATCGGATTATTAGGAGAAAGATACGGTTGGTGTCCATCGAAAGAAACACTCATTGAACACCAGGCCATGCCTGACAGATACGAATGGCTTGCCGCTGACCTCGATCATGGGATGAGCATTACGGAAATTGAAATTCAATATGGCGTGCTTCGGTCGCTCGAACCGGTCTATGCTTCGTTCTATATACGCGAAGCAGATGAAAAGACGATGGAAACCGATCCAAGGCAGGCGCAGCTAAAAGAAACAGTAAGAAATAACAAAAGATATAACACCTATGATTACTGTTCCCCCGAACAATTGGGCGAACAGGTGGAATCGGAATTCAAAACATTACTCGACCACCTTTTCCCCAAAGATAAAGTCGAAGATCCCGCCGTACACGAAAGACAGAAACTACAAGCCTTTCTGGATGACAAATCGGATAATTATATACCCAATAAAGCTTATATCTCCTACCTGGACAAGTTTCTAAACAATACACCCAACCAGCATCTGGTGATTACCGGAGAAAGCGGTATGGGTAAGAGTGCCCTTTTGGCTTATTGGCTTAAAAATATCATCGAAGATGATCGGTGGAATGTGGTAGCACACTTTAGCGCCAACTCATCGCAGAGTTTGGACACGACGGATATTGCGAAGCATATAACCACCCAGATAGACTCTCTATACGGGCTTGAGCAGATGGAGGAAAACGACCGACAAATCGAACACAATGCTACCGATACAGATAATATAGATTACCAGAAACTAGCCTTGAGGGCCCAACTAATTGCCGGACAAAAACCTTTACTAATCGTTTTGGACGGCGCCAATCAACTTTCAGACCGGAATCATAGAACAAAACTATTAAACTGGTTGCCTGACTTCCCGGACAATGTAAAAATAATCTTTTCAACTATCGAGGAAGATAAAACCATGCAGGTATTCAAAAAACGGAAATACCCTGTAATAACAGTCTACCCCTTACTGCTCGACCAACGCAAGGAACTGATTGTAGACTTTTTCGATCGTTATCGCAAGCGGCTGTCCGAACAACAACTGACCATGATACTCAAAGGCAGTGACATAACAGACAACACCATGGTACTGATGTCATTACTTGAGGAAATCAGATGTTTCGGAAATTTCGACAGCCTGACCAGCTTCATCAGCCAAATGACTAACCTGCCAGACATCAACTCGTTTTTTGACAGACTATTACAGCGCAAAGAGCAAATATACAACACCCCACTTTACCCCTCGCTAACATCAGACTTGCTGTCACTGATAGCATTATCCAAAGATGGATTATCTGAAACAGAACTGATTGCAATTAGCAACATCCCGTCGCTCTACTGGTCTCAATTCTATTGTGCAAACACGGCCCACCTAATGATTAGGGACGGACGAGTAGTTTTTGCACACGACATGATACGACAGGCTATTGAACAGAAATACCTTAACAGCGAAAGAAAAGTACAATTAAGACAGAACATTATAGACTATTTCAATCGCGAAGAAAACAATAACTTCCGCAAGATGGAGGAACTCCCCTATCAACTTTATCACGCCGAAAAATGGGACGAGCTCCACGAATGTATTTCAACACTCGGCTATATGAGCCGACAGTTTAGCACCAACAACATTCACGAATTCATACTTTACTGGCGTACACTAAAACAAGCCGATGCTTCAAAATATAAAATTTCACAAGCCTATATTGAACAGATTATGGGAAGTATGGCTGAAAAGGCTGAAATGGCAGTTATGCTACAATGGGCTTATTGGCAGATGTTCCGCAATGACGTTATCCGGCTGACCAACATCTGTATTTCTTATCTGAATGATTTGGATGCAGCCTACGAACTGGTAGAATTCCTAATCCGTATGTGCGACCAGATGGCCGACGGCGATACCAGTGAAGAACGCTGCTCGTTCCACAATCTGGCTGGTATGATCTGTATTCGCAAAAAAGAATACATCCAGGCGTTAAAGGAATATAGGGAAGGATTATCACTTGCAGTCCATGCTTACGGAGAAGACGACCTGAAAATAACATCTTACCTGTGTAACATCGCTGATGTATACCACAGTATCGGCGAATCACAAGATCCGGTCGATAAAGACGCATTGGAAAAAGCGAAGCTGATCCTCGAAAAAGTCCTTAAGATGCGCAAATCCATCCTGCCGGACATGCATGATGATATTGCCGTAGCATACGATAATCTCGCCGGTATATACAGGTTGCTTGGTGAAGAAGAACTTGCTAAGGAATATCGTCTGAAAAGTCAGGACATATATGTCAGTCTCAAAGGTGAGAATGACATTGATGTAGCCATCGCATATCATAATTATGCACTCGAATGCCGCATGGAACAAGATTTTGACCAAGCCAGAGAGTATGCCGAAAAAGCCCTTACGATATATCAGCACATATTAGGAGATGAAAATACGCATACCCAAGAAGAATATCACTCGCTTGCAGAAATTGAGATGTATAGTGGAAACTATCCCAAAGCGACCGAATATATGAGACATGCGATAGATATTTACCAAAAGATTGGAGACCGTGACATAACGCTGGCCGAGCTACTGAACAGCCAGGCCTCCATATATCTTCGGGCCAACCAACCTGATCTGTCTCTCAACACAGCATTGGAGTGCATCAGTCTACTCGAAACATTAAAACAAACAGACTCAAAACTGGCTGCTACCATGTATGACAATCTGGGTAAAGTCTATCTCGTCCTAAATGATGAAAAGCTTTCAGAACATTATTATCTGAAAGGAGCCGAAACCTGGCATAATATGGATAACCTGGAAAAAGAAGCTGCCTCATACTCCTATCTGGCCGCAGCATACAACACTTTCAATCGTTTCGAAGATGCAGCAGTTGCGCTCGAAAAATCACTTGCTTTGCTGGAAGAATGCGATAAAAGTCAGGATGAAGCAGCTGCCTATGCGAACAATAATTACGGAGCAATATGTTTCAGACTAGGACACATAGACAAGGCAATCGAACACATTGAAAAAGCCTGGGAGATACGCTCCGCCCTGTTCGGTCCCGACGATCAGATGGCAAGGCAGTACAAGGACACGGTTGAACAACTGAAACAGGCAAATAAAAATACAGAAGATTCGGCCAATGACAAACCCAATGAAAAGCAAACAGCCAATGCAAATGCCGAAATCGAAGAATTTGCAACCTACATCGGTATAGATGATCCGGCATTGACCGATACCTTCCGACAAGGGAGAGACGCCTTTCAGACGGGTTATTTTGAAAGAGCTGCCGATATGTTCAATCGCGCCCTTCATCATTGCAACCAAAAGGGGGTTGAAAAAATGTCAGTAGCCCGAAGCCTGATTTATCGCTATCTGGCTTATTCAATGGAAATGAAAAAGGAAGAAGACCAAGCAGAAGAATACTATCGTATGGCAGCCGACATCGCTATCCAAAATGATAATGATGCTGTGGCCAAACGGGTATTCAAAGACATGGCCGAATTCAATTGGAATCGAGGTAATTTCGAGCAGGCAGAAATGAGCTACTGGCATGAAATACGATGCTTGCTAAGTTTGTATGGCTTCTACAACAAGAAAACGATAGCATGTCTGAACAACATAGCGCAGGCCATAACCAAACAAGATACTGTATATTGGCAAGTCATCCTCCGATGCTTCGAATTTGTTTATGTCCTCTCCAGCGATAACGAAGAATACAAGCAGTCACACCAAAGTGCAAGCAATGGAATCGGTACGTCGATTGAACATCTAAAACAAGAAGACGAATCGTTTGATGACCAAAACTACCGAATCGATCTCGAAAGTGCAGTAATTGTTCTGATGGATTACACAATCGGCTTAGGCATGTACAATACAGCACATCAACTGTACATCTCTTTTCTTGAAGAAATAGCTGCAAACAGTGGAATAACCGTAGACGGCTATTACCTGATTAGTTTACGAAGAATAACAATGGACGCCGTTTTGGATAATCCGCACAGGGTAATCACGGCGGGACTCAACTTGCTACAGAAGGCTGAATCACAGCCTCCTTCCGACGAAATAAAAAGCCAAATAGAGATAACGATAGCAAATGCCTACTGCGACACCATGCAATATCATAAAGCCCTGCCGCTCTATGAAACCAACCTGACTTACGAACCCAATCTCATCATACCACTGGCCAAATGTTACAATGCATTAAGCCACCCGCAAGAGGCTCTTCAGATGCTGGAAAATGCCATGAAGCAAGATCCGTCAATTTCCACATTGCCCGGAATTGACAAAGTTCTCGGTAAGATACTTCTCGACACAGGGCATATCAAGGAAGCTCTGGACGCCTTCAACCGTTACGAAGCTGACAAAACCGATGCAGGAATCTCCCCTATGACTATCCACAAAGCTCTCGCACTCTATTTGTCCGGTAGCGAAATGGATGCCACACAGCTGGTACATTCCGCCATGAAACTACTGAAAGATGAGAGCAACGACCTTTTGTACAGGATATCCATCGGCATTGAATTGATTGATTATATGTTCCAAACAGGCAACATCGAACAGGCAGAAAAATTGATCGACCAACTTCACGGACTGTTGGAGGAATTGCCCGACAGTATGCAAGAACCCTATAATACCCGCATTGTCGCAATAAGACAAGCCCCAAACTAAGAAAGAATAATAAACAGGTATAAAAATAATAATGTAATATGAATATTCAGGAAATTTTAAATATGGTTGACGAAGACATAGCACGTGCCGAAGAGCAACAACCAGATAACAAGGAGGAGAATATCGATTTTCTGTTGTCCGAATTGGAAGCATCCCGTGAATTGGACGAGGACCGGCTTGCGGAAAAATACCTGGCCATGCACACTATGTATCAATTCCTTACCCGACCAGGTAATCTTATCAAAATACTTGACTGTAAAGATCAGCTTACGCTAGGTGAATGCCTGCCTATGCTCACTTATCTTCCGTGGGTAAAAGACACCGAATTTGAACGGCTCTGTCTGGAAGCATCATTTTGTTCCCTGTATAACCATTTTCAATATGGAAATGAACTGGAAAAAGGTTTTGCAGCCATTGCAACCATAAAATTACTGCTTCATCACTCAGAGCAGCTTTTACCTTGTTTCGAAGAGTTTCAACAAATAGCCTACGAAAACGAGCACTTGCATAAACAGATGGACGAAGTGGATTTCCAGTATGAACCCCAAATACTACTTTATCAGGTGCAGGCTTCGATGGTACCTTTCGTCCGGCGAGTTTACGAAATGTATCCGATGCTGGAAGAAGAAAGAATAAATGAATTCTGCAATAGAATCGAAGCAACGCTTGCTGATTTAGAATTGTCGCAGGAGAGAATGATGTTTAAAACCCGACTGATTTATAATTTCATGATTGAAGCGGATATCAGGTGCTATGAAGGAATAAATGAAGAAGAGGAATGATAGTCATTCGACTACAAATAAATCCCGGCCTTGCGGTTTCATCCTTGAGCCGGGATTTATAAATGAAAGAAGAACCCGATATCTCGTTTCTGACTTTTCTTACCGCCAGTACTTATTATTTATTCAAATATCCATTTTTCGCAGCCTCCCAACCAATAATTGCAGTCTTTCGAATCTCTCCCCAGTGGTAATTACCCAACTCACCGGAAGAACGAATGACACGATGACATGGAATAAGGAAAGCTACGGGATTCTCACCGACAGCCGTTCCTACAGCCCGGCAAGCCTTCGGGTTATTAATACCTGCGGCTATATCTCCATAAGTAGTCAATCCGGCGACAGGGATTTTCAGTAAAGTCTCCCAGACCTTTAGTTGAAAGTCAGTACCTTTCAAATGCAGCTTTATATCTTTAAGTTTCCTCCAATCCTGCGTGAAGATGGATAAAGCATTTTGCTGCATCTCATCCACAGCCGGAGTAAACGTTGCATTAGGAAACTTCTTCAACAAGGAATGAAATGCCGCATCGTGATCGTCTGCAAACTCCAGACAACAGATACCTTTATTGGTAGATGCAATAAATAGTTCACCAAAAGGACTTTTGGCAAAACTGTAATTGATAGAAAGATTTTCACCACCGTTTTTATACTCACCCGGTGTCATACCTTCTATATTTACAAACAAATCATACAATCTGCCTGTACCTGAAAGTCCCGTTTCCTGTGCCGTATCAAACAAAGACGCATGAGTCTCATCCAAGATTTTCTTGGCATATTCAATACTGGTATATTGCAAGAACTTCTTAGGACTAACCCCTGCCCACTCCGTAAACATACGTTGGAAATGTGCCGTACTCAACGCCACTTCCCGGGCAATCTCATCCAATCCCGGTTGCCTTTTGAAATTCTCCCTTATATACCCGATTGCCTGTGCAATACGTGCATAATCAAGCGTTTCTTGCTCATTCATAACAGAGGTTTGCCGTTTAATTCCAAATCCAGTAACCGTTTTTTAGCAGGAAGACCGCCGGCATAACCCACAAGCGTGTGGTTACTGCCGATAACACGATGACACGGAGCAAAAATAGAAATAGCGTTCGCACCATTAGCAGCGGCAACCGCACGGACAGCCTTCGGCATATCCAGCTGTTTCGCCAATTCTCCGTACGATACAGTCGAACCGTACGGAATATCCAGCAACTTATACCATACACTTTTCTGAAAATCCGTACCTACAAAAAGCAAAGGCACTTCAAACGCAGTCCGTTCACCATTGAAATATTCGTCCAACTGCTGAATCGCTTCCTGTATAACCTCGGATGTACTTTCTTCATAACAGGCTTTCAACACTTTCCGCAACCTCCTGTCTACCATATCTCTATGACTTTCAACCGCCCAGTCACAAAGACAAAGCCGATCTTCAAACGAGCCAAGCATCAAATCGCCACAAGGAGAATGATAACGCTGTATCTGAATGACATTGCCAACTATTTCTTTCCTTTTATCTTCCATCTTAACTTATTTTCGGGGATTGATAGCACTGCTTTTGTTTTCCACACCTGCAAAAATACATTTATTGTACTTACAACTGAAAAAGCAATCCATCATATTTTGACTTTCAACCCCATTTTAGTTTCCAATGCCACAAAATTAGCACACAAATATCTGATAAACGACCCGAAAATTGCGATTCTTATAAAAAGAGGACAACTAAATTCAAAATAAGCCGCGATTTTATTTTTGTATACGATTTACCCTCACACCCTCACCCTTTGAACCAAATCCTTTACTCATGGGAGTTACAGGTGTGAGGGTAAAGGTGAGGGCAGAGTGAGGGTGACTTTTACCCTCACCCTGCCCTCACTCTGATTCCGATTGACTATTCCCCTTATCAACTACTCCACCTTCATCAAATGATAAAGCGTTCCCTTACGAGATTTACGGCAAGGAATATTCAGTTTTTGAAGTGCGCGCCCGAACTGTCCCACCTTACTAATAGCCAACTTATCCCGTGTTTTCGTCTGTAAATAGCTCAAAATCTGCATAGCAGTCAGCCATTCGCCTTCCATTTCCTCCTCTACCGGATTAAGATAACAATGAAACAACTGCTCCAACGGACTAGCCTGTTCGAACTCACGGTTGGTCTGTTTCAATATATTTTCATCTTCATCATTCAGCCAATAACGTTCCCCTTTATAAATCGCCTCCATTGCTTGAGCATACAACTGTTTATAATTGATGGTAACGTTCGTTTGAATAGGAGCCGTCACCTCGATACAAATGAAACGGCGGCTACCACTGGGATCGGTAAGCAAATCTTTCTGATTGCTGGTTCCGATAAAAGAAGCATAACGCCTCATTTCCCGAATCGTATTACCGTAAGGCTTACGCAAATTCGCGACAGGCTTCTGCAACAAATGCTTCAGGAATCCCTGCTGACTGACATTAATCTGATCGAACTCATCAATATTAATCAGAAAAAAGCGCCCCAAATAACGTTCCGCCTCCTGCTTACTCTTGAAATCAATACTGTCCGTATAGCCGAAACGAAGTTCCGGCGGCAGGATAATGCGACAAAATGTAGACTTGCGATACCCTTGCGAACCGACTAGCAAAGGCGAAGTACTATTACCATGCTGCCGGTCAACTCCCCTCCAATGCGCCACCATACTAAGAAACCAACGGTAAAACAATTCCTGCCAATGCGGATTATCACAAGGAACCAAACCAGCCAATGCACGAATACGATCCTTCCCGTCCCAACGCCCTGCCTCATAAAGATATTCTTCGACAGGATTGTACAAAGGAACACATTCCGAATTCAGAAAACGATCCACATCACGGTCCCACGCACTGATTCCCTCTTTCAATGCATTGATTGCAATGCTGTTGCGCACCCGTTTATCCACCGGCTTAAAGCAAAAATGAACGGAGTCACGCTGACGATATTCCAAATCATCCAGCACCGTATTGTAACGGAATTCATAACGGCGTTTCATAAACTCTTCCAGCAGAAAAGCCGTCTCCTGCTCTTTGCTGATGCTGCATTTCTTGCCGAATCCCTTACATTCCTGGTAAAGATTATGGAGTATCGAACGAATCACCAGTTCTTCCTCCTCACGATAATAATGAATCATCGTCTGCCGTATCGCTTCCTCTTCGGGGATACCCGCCTTGAAACAATGCTCGGCAAGGCGGACCAGCAAAGGTTGCAAGTCGTCCCCACGTTTCCAGTTCTCCATTTCCTGAAGTGCCCTGTTCAATGCCGCTTCATAAATCTTCGTGAACGTTTGCGCCGACTCATATCCCGGTTGCAATCGCAATAAGGGATTCTTCTCGCCCTGCTTCCGCTGGCGGAAAGTCTCTTCTCCCGGCATCGTAAGCGGCTGTTCCAGACAAAACGGCACTGCATCCGGATTATAATAAGGAGCCTCATCCAACGTCATACGACATTTCTGGGTCAACACAGGTTCCTTCAGATCAATATCGAAAGGTAACATCGGCTGATAACATGTCACAGCCAGCCGATAAGCATGGACATGAAACAATTCCGCCTCCGCCTCTTCAGATGGCAACCCTCCATCATCCGGCAAAGCAAAACGCACCCATATCTTCACACTACGGCCGCTGGAACCACAAAAAGCGGCAAAAGTCTGTGGCAGAAGTGCCGCTTGCCGTTTCACAAATTCCGCTTCCGACCCACCGGCCAGCCGGCTCACTTCCAACTGTACCAATCCGTTATACTGCTTCATCTTCCGTTCACCCTCTTTGGTCCGGGTATATTCCACAGCAGAATAAATGTATGGCAACTTATCTATATGTTCGTACCGGGCATATGTACCTTCCAATAACGGTATAATTTCCCGCAAAGCCGTGATATGCCCCGCTTTCGTTTCCGTTTTCATTTTGTCGAATAATGTGCCTGCCTCGCAAATGCTAAGAGCTTCTTTTCCGCTCCCGTTGTCTTGTCTGATTAAAGTAATTTTCATCCTATTTTTGTCTATTTTTTCTACAATCAAATATAAATGTTTAATTCCTGTAAAGATACGCTTTTATCTTCCGGAAAACAAGCATTTCATCTGATAAATACCCGTATTTCATTTGCATTTGCCTTATTATTTATGTATCTTTGCTTAGTAGTTGCCAAGGGCTCACCCGTGTGAACAAACAGGCTATCAATTGTAAATAAAAACGTCCACAGACGTAAACAGTCTTGTTCACATGAGTAAGCCCTTGCAAAACATTAGAGCTTAACAAAAGAAACATTAAGCGCTAACGTATTACTACTTAAGAGAATACATAACAAGAACCGTTACTTTAAAAACAAACAAAAGCTATGGCAATATTATTCGATTGGTATGAAGACCCGAAACCTTCAGACAAACAGCAGGGAGAAAACAAAAAGACCCTGCATCCGCGCATCAAATACAACGGTTCCACAGGGACCGACGTACTGCGGCGGCGTATTCAGGAACGTTGCTCACTGACGGAGACGGACGTCTCTGCCGTGCTCTTTCGCACATCATGGGACAGGAATTGGCGGAGGGACGCCAGGTACATCTGGACGGCATCGGTTATTTCCATCCCTGCCTGACCACCACGGAACCTGTGACGATAGGCACTAAACGGAAAGCAACTAAAGTGAAACTGAAAGCCATCCAGTTTCGTGCCGATCAAACATTGAAAAACGAATTTGGCGTGCTTAAAGTGAAAAGCCTCAAAGGAGGACTGGATTTCACCCAACTAACGAATGAGGAAATTGACCTGCAACTGACAAAGTACTTCCAAACCCACCCATTCATGCGAAGATATGATTTTCAATACCTTTGCGGAATGGCAAGAAGTACAGCTATGCGACATATCCGGCGTCTGCGCGATGAAGGTAAATTGAACAATATGGGTGGAGCCATGCAGCCGATTTATGTGCCGGGAAATGGATATTATGGTAATAATGAAGCAATTAGTGTAAAAACGGAATAAGATTAGCCAACCCAAATCAGGACGAATCAGGGTGAGGGTAAAAAGTTACCCTCACCTACTCTCACCTTTACCCTCACACCTGTAACCCCGATGAATAAATGGATTAAGCATAGGGTGAGGGTGTGAGGGTAAAAACGTCACCAACATTTATTTGAGAACATTCTTAATGCAAGCAACTATTGCACAAGAGTACCTCCATACAGTTCCATCTTTTACCGGGGAATCTTAACCATTTCAACCGGCTGCTCCTGTATCTTATCCAACGGGTGTGACTGATATCTTACCTTTGAGAAATCAATAGCCTTTAAATCGATGCAACGTATCGAATTGTTATAGGCCGTTTCATAATAAATCTTCCGGTTCGTCAGGTCGATAGCCGAGGTCCATTGCGTAGCACTTGGAATATCAGGAATATCCCCCTGCGAATGTTCTATACCGATAGGAACATCAAAATTGTTAAGCAAGTGGAAACATTGCTGCACGGTATCAAAGCCTGTAGCACGTTGAGGAGCTGTCCCCCGATAAAAGGCAGCACGTACAAACCGAGAAGGAGGCGTGGCATCGCCCGGAATGCCGAGAAAACCGGAGTTACCACCAGTCGGCTGCAACGTAATACCGCTCAATTTTTGCACGGAAGCGTCACCCGGATGAAGATTGACGTAGTTGTTCAAATTAGTAAGTTGCCATTCAAAGCCGGGGGCATTCGTCAATACCCCTACTTCATTCTCATAAAAATGCGGCACACCACCTACAATTTCCAACACAACCTGACGTCCCGACGGTTCACCGATACGCCAGTGTACTACCGCTGTCTTTTCCAGCCCTACGACACGTACAGAAGAAAGGGCTGCCTTCACCTCGTCAATAGTGGAAAACTGCGACAACAGCCACCCCGCCACTTGAAGGTCTGCCAGTGTCCGCTGGTTCTGTGCAGCATCATACGTCTCATAACCACCATAGTGAGGAAAGAAAAATAGTCCGGCTGAAAGTCCTGCCTCATTGATTCCTTCGGCAATAAACTCTTTTTGCACAACAGCCAGACCGACCACCCCATATTTTGCCGTAAACGTCAGTCCATTGACACCTGTAGGAGTGAATGACGTGAGCTGTTGGCCACGTGGAATAATCACATATTCGCTTTGCAACACACCGCGCGCCCATTCAATCGTACGGGCTTGCACATAACTGCCGTCACGGGATGTCAGCGAGATTCCCGTACAAGCTACAGCCTGAAAAGTGCTGCCACATACGGCGGCAGCAATCCCTAACAATAAGTTCTTTGTCATCTTCATCATTATTTATATATTTATCGCTAAAAACTCAATACTGTATAAAGACAACAAAATATGGGTTATTTTAGTTTGCAGATAAATGCGGCATATTGAAACGTTTTTGATCGCCATACTCTGGATGGTGTACCAACGTTCGGTTTTAGGATTATAGTCTTCCCAAAGATGAACACCCGTGAGTTTACGGTCGGCATCGAGCAATTGCGGTTTCGGGACTACATCAGTTTCAATCCTATGATTGAAAGAATCAAAGTCGTCATAAAAAACAAACGCCCCAAAGTGACCGGTTCATGGAAAAACAGAATACCGACCAATACGGTTCCCACTGCCCCTATTCCCGTCCAAACAGGATATGCAGTGCCGATGGGTAATGTTTGCGCAGCCTTTGCCAACAGGTACATACTTAAGGTTACAGAGATTACAAACCCCGCTCCCCATAAATAAAAGTCAGCACCCGTTGCTCCTTTTATCTTACCCAGACAAAAAGTGAAGCCGACTTCAAAGAGTCCGGCAATAATCAATATTATCCAATTCATATCTTTCTATTTTAAAATCAGACTGCAAAATTAGGCAGACAGCTGGAGCTTTCACTTTACATTTGATAAGAAATGACTGCATAAGAGTATGAACAATACCTCTTTCCTAATCTAACTTTTTGTATTTTTGCAGAAAATGGTGCGACAAGAAGTCGTACAAGTAATTGTTCAGCATAATGTCTGAACCTGTTGT
>ENA-OOZN01000034-OOZN01000034.1-human-gut-metagenome-genome-assembly--contig:-NODE-34-length-167214-cov-9.056695_pt1 | contig 167214 bp, 96 predicted proteins | sample MGYA00241187_ERZ501397 | MGnify/ENA primary metagenome ERZ501397 (study PRJEB25962, sample SAMEA2042921) | human gut metagenome | biome: human gut; feature: human-associated habitat; material: faeces... | reverse complement strand
ACAACAGGTTCAGACATTATGCTGAACAATTACTTGTACGACTTCTTGTCGCACCTTTTAAACAAAAATAGGAATGGTAATAGGCAAATAAAAAATGGATTACTTATAAAAATTCTTTTGGAAAGCCTCAAACTCATCCTTCCCTCTGATACAACGCTGCCACCATGCGCGCCAAAAACCTGTACCATAGCCTATAAGCTGTATAAATGCGGCAGCAATGGAATAAACGCCAATAGACAGACTTTTATTCTGAATAGTAGAATCAATGCATACGAGCAATGCATAGAGAATGATCGGCGTGAAACTGAAGAGGCAGAAGGGGGTTCCTAATAATAGAAGCGCCACTCCCAATGTAAATACGGCTGGAAGCAAATGCACCAGTTTCAGAGAATCCGGATATTTCTTATAAAGATTAATACGGGCAATGCCGGAATTATGCACCTGCTTGAAAAATTTCTTCAAGTCAGTCCGACGTTTATGATATACCCAGGCATCAGGAAAAAGACGACAAGTGTACCCATTCTTAAAGATACGGATACTGAAATCAATATCCTCCCCAAAACGCATCTTTGAAAAACCTCCCAAAGCCTCGTACACTGCCCGGCGAACTCCCATATTAAAACTACGGGGATAGAATTTGTCCATCTTCTTTTTTCCGCCACGGATACCTCCGGTCGTGAAGAAAGAGGTCATGGAATAGTTGATTGCCTTCTGAATATCAGTGAAAGAATCGTGTGCACGGTCGGGGCCACCAAAAGCATCGGCAGGAGAAGTGGTAAGCTCCTTCTCTACCGCATCGAAGTAGCCTTCGGGAAGGATGACATCAGAATCCAATATAATAAGGTATTCTCCTTCGCTACGTTCTGCTCCGTAATTACGGGTTTGTCCCGGACCGGAATTGGGTTTAGAGAAATATTTTATATTCAACCGATCTGCATACCGGTCTACTACTCCTTTGCAGGGAATGGAAGAACCATCTTCAACAACAACAACTTCAAAATCCTTAAAGTGTTGCACTGTAAGACTTTGCAATAATTCATCCACTTCATCGGGACGATTATAAACGGGAATTATGACGGAGTAACGCATACCAAAAACGGGATATAACTATTTGATATGCAAAGTAAGACAAAAAAAAGGAAACTGCTTCTCTGATTGACAAAAAATAAATGGAAGGTATTGGATGATGCATCCAAACAATAGCAACTGGCAGCAGAATAGGTGTAATTACTAAAGTTACCAAACTATAAGTACCCGGACGGACTCACATAAAAAAAGATGGACTCAAAATTGAATCCATCTTTTTTATTTCTAACTGATTAATCTGTTATTTCTTCAGGATATCCATTGTATCCGATGCGATCAACAGTTCTTCGTCTGTCGGGATCACTACCACTTTCACTTTAGAAGCAGGAGTAGAAATGATTGCTTCTTCACCGTGAACCTTAGCATTTACTTCATTATCAAGTTCGATACCCATGAATTCCATATCCTTACAAACTTCACGACGACATTCCATCTGATTTTCACCAACGCCACCTGTAAACAGGATAATATCCACACCACCCAATGCAGCAGCATAAGCGCCGATATATTTCTTGATACGGTAATAATACATCTTCTCAGCAAGGATTGCTTTCTCATTACCAGCCGCACAAGCAGCCAAGAGTTCACGCATATCGCTTGATACGCCTGAAATACCCAGTACACCGCTCTTCTTGTTCAACAGATTAGAAACACCGGTCGTATTCAAGCCTTCTTTTTCCATGATAAATGTTACTGCACCGGCATCAATATCACCGCTACGAGTACCCATCATCAAGCCTTCCAACGGAGTCAAGCCCATCGTAGTATCCAGACATTTACCATCTTTGATAGCAGCGATAGAACCACCGTTACCAATGTGGCAAGTAATAATCTTCTGTCCTACCGGATTTACACCCAGGAATTCGCATACACGTTTTGACACATAACGATGAGAAGTTCCGTGGAAGCCATAACGGCGTACACCATACTTTTCATACAGTTCGTGAGGAATAGCATACATATAAGCATAATCCGGCATTGTCTGATGGAAAGCCGTATCAAATACACCTACCTGCGGAATGTCAGGAAGAATAGCAGAAACAGCATTCACCCCTTTCAAGTTAGCAGGATTGTGAAGTGGAGCCAAGTCATTACAAGCAGCGAAAGCTTCCAAAACTTCTTTGTTCAGCAATACAGATTCGCTGAAACGCTCTCCCCCGTGTACCATACGGTGACCTACAGCATTAATCTCATCCAAAGATTTGATAGCACCATATTCGGGGTGGGTCAATGTATTCAGGATAAACTCTACTCCTATTGTATGTTCCGGAATATCTTTTTCCAAAATTTTCTTCTCACCATTCGGCAAAGTCAGTTTCAAGAATGATCCTTTCAGACCGATTTTTTCGATACCACCTTGTGCAATCACCTCTTTGGTGGTCATATCGAACAATTTATATTTAATAGATGAACTTCCGCAGTTCAATACCAGAATCTTCATGTTGTTGTCGATTTATACTTAATACTTTATATCTAATACTTATTTATTCGCTTTTGCTGCAATGGCCTGATTAGCCGTAATAGCAATCATGCGATATACATCCTCGATAGAACAACCACGAGACAAGTCGTTTACCGGACAAGCAATACCCTGAAGAATCGGGCCGACAGCATCAGCATGTCCCAGACGTTGAACTAATTTATAAGAAATATTACCAACCTCCAGACTCGGAACGATCAGCACATTTGCTTGTCCTGCAACTGGAGAACCCGGCGCCTTGCTAGCACCGACTTCCGGTACAAGAGCAGCATCAGCCTGCATTTCACCATCCAGATCAAGAGTAGGAGCCATCTCTTTCGCAATCTTAGTAGCTTCTACCACCTTATCCACTACTTCGTGTTTAGCAGAACCTTTGGTAGAGAAGCTCAACAGAGCTACTTTCGGATTTTCAATACCGGCAACAGCTTTCGCAGTTTGAGCGGTACAAACAGCAATCTGTGCCAGCTGGTTAGCATCCGGAACCGGAGTTACGGCAACATCTCCCATGACTAGAATACCGTTCTTTCCGTATTCAGGAGCATGAGTCAAAAGCAACATAGCACCAGACACGCAAGTGATTCCCGGCGCAGTCTTGATAATCTGTAAAGCAGGACGCAGTACGTTACCGGTCGTGTTGCGGGCACCGGCCAACTGACCGTCAGCATCACCGCTCTTAATCATTAAACAACCATAGAACAAAGGATCGCTCGTCAATTTGCGGGCTTCTTCGATAGTCATCCCCTTCTTTTTACGAAGTTCACACAACAACTGTGCGTATTCTTCGTGTTTCGGAGAAGTTTCAGGATCAATGATAGTAGCTTTACCGATGTTTCCCAATCCCCATTTTGTAGCAAGTTCATTAATTTCAGCCGGTTTACCCAGTAAAATTAGATCGGCTACTTCGTCTGTCAAAATCATATTGGCAGCTTTCAATGTGCGTTCTTCAGTTCCTTCCGGAAGAACAATACGTTGGCGATTTGCTTTCGCACGCGCCACGATTTGGTTGATTAAATTGAGCATAGATATATTGAATATTATTATAAAACCTCATTACAATTTGTAATTTGCGGTGCAAAAGTACTCAATTTTGCAACATCCACATTACAATTTCGCCTATTTTTCTCTTTCAAGTCTAAAATATTATAATATTTAACACTGTACTCCTATTTTTCATACCTTTGCAGCGTTTTCAAAACAAAATCAATAGGTTATTAGTATATGATACGTCAGTGCGCCATTTTATTTGGCTGTTTGGCTTTGGGTGAATTAATTGTTTATTTTACGGGTATCAAGCTCCCCTCCAGCATCATTGGCATGCTGCTGCTCACCCTCTTTTTAAAATTAGGTTGGATTAAATTACACTGGGTACAGGGGTTGTCCGACTTTCTGGTTGCTAACTTGGGATTCTTTTTCGTTCCACCCGGTGTGGCTCTTATGCTATACTTTGATGTTATTGCGGCAGAATTCTGGCCAATTGTGATAGCTACCATTGTCAGTACCGCACTTGTACTTGTCGTAACGGGATGGGTACATCAGATCGTTCGCAAGTTCAGACTGGCGCATCAGATCAAACTGGCACGCAAACTTCATCTGTCAGATTTCCATCTACCGGAGAAACTACACCTTAAAGATAAAATCAACTTAACGAATAAAGACAAATGAGTTTCTTAGAAAATAATTTCTTCCTGTTGGCTATTACCTTCGGGATTTTCTTCTTTGCCAAACTGCTTCAGAAGAAAACAGGACTGGTATTATTAAATCCTATATTGCTGACCATCGCACTATTAATCATCTTCCTTAAAATGACCCATATCTCTTATGAGACATATAATAAAGGAGGACATCTGATCGAATTCTGGCTACGCCCGGCCGTTGTGGCTTTAGGCGTACCTTTATATCTACAACTGGAAATGATAAAAAAACAGTTGTTGCCTATTCTACTGTCTCAACTGGCAGGCTGCATCGTCGGAGTTATTTCAGTAGTACTGATTGCAAAGTTCATGGGAGCTTCACAAGAAGTAATCCTGTCGCTGGCTCCAAAATCGGTTACGACTCCCATTGCAATGGAAGTAACCAAAGCCATCGGCGGTATTCCGTCACTGACGGCGGCAGTTGTTGTAGCAGTAGGTTTATTAGGCGCTATCTGTGGTTTTAAAACAATGAAAATCATGCATGTAGGCAGCCCGATCGCCCAAGGACTTTCAATGGGAACAGCCGCCCATGCCGTCGGCACCTCTACCGCAATGGATATCAGCAGCAAATACGGAGCCTATGCTAGTCTGGGACTGACGTTGAATGGAATATTCACTGCATTGCTGACACCTACAATCCTTCGACTATTAGGTGTTTTGTAAAAACAAAATCTCTTGATTTTCCGTTATATAAAGAGTTAAACGCAAAAAAGCAATCTTATGATTCCATTTAAAGATATTACATTAACAGACAGGGACACAATCACCTCATTCACGATGAAAAGTAATCGCCGCAATTGCGATCTTTCATTCTCAAATCTTTGTAGCTGGAGGTTTTTATATGATACCCAATTTGCAGTAGTCGATAATTTTCTGGTGTTCAAGTTCTGGGCAGGAGATCAGCTTGCTTATATGATGCCCGTAGGTACAGGAGATTTGAAAGCAATATTGCGGGAGCTGATAGAAGATGCCCGCAAAGAAAACCATCATTTCTGTATGTTAGGAGTGTGTAGTAATATGCGCACCGAACTTGAGACCATCCTTCCGGAACAGTTCACTTTCACAGAAGATCGCGACTATGCTGATTATATCTATTTAAGAAGTGATCTTTCGACGTTGAAAGGTAAGAAATTCCAAGCGAAAAGAAATCATATCAACCGGTTTCGCAACACTTATCCGGATTATGAGTATACACCGATTACCCCAGACCGTATTCAGGAATGCCTCGATCTGGAAGCAGAATGGTGTAAAGTGAACAATTGTGACCAACAGGAAGGAACGGGCAATGAACGCCGTGCCCTGATCTATGCACTTCATAACTTCGAAGCACTCGGGCTGACGGGTGGAATTCTTCATGTGAACGGTAAAATCGTGGCATTTACATTCGGTATGCCTATCAATCATGAAACGTTCGGTGTACATGTAGAAAAAGCGGATACCAGCATTGAGGGTGCATATGCTATGATTAATTATGAATTCGCCAACCGGATTCCTGAGCAATATATTTATATCAACCGGGAAGAGGATTTAGGTATTGAAGGTTTGCGCAAAGCCAAATTGTCTTACCAACCGGTGACGATTCTGGAGAAATACATGGCTTGCCTCAAGGAGCATCCCATGAATATGGTTAAATGGTAAACTCTTTATAAATATGATGATAAAGGAGCAAGTAAAAGCATTGTGGAAAGTCTGTTTTGACGATAGTGAAGAATTCGTCGAGATGTACTTCGGACTGCGCTACAAGACAGAGGTGAACGTCGCCATCCAAAGTGGTGATGAGGTAATCTCTGCCCTTCAGATGCTTCCTTATCCGATGACTTTTGGTGGAGAGACCGTGCAGACCTCCTATATTTCAGGAGCCTGTACGCATCCCGATTATCGAAGCAAAGGGGTCATGTGCGAGCTTTTATCACAGTCTTTCGCCCGGATGTTACGGAATGGGGTACACTTCAGCACATTGATACCGGCGGAACCCTGGTTGTTCGATTATTATGCCCGCATGGGATATGCTTCGGTATTCAAGTATTCAACTAAAGAGATCGTTTTGCCCGAGTTTATCCCTTCTAAAGAGATAGCGGTCAGTGTTGTTTCAGAATTTCAGGAGGAGGTCTATTCTTATTTGAATAAGAAACTTTCCGAACGGGCTTGCTGCATTCAGCACACACCGGAAGACTTTCAGGTTATTATGACCGATCTTGCCATTAGTGGAGGTTATTTATTTGTAGCCAGACAGGAAAACGAAATCAAGGGAATAGCCATTATATATAAAGGAGACAAACATATCATTATCAATGAACTTTGCGCTAATGATAAGGATGTGGAATATAGTTTATTGTATGCGATCAGGAAGCACACCGGATGCAAGCGCATGGTTCAACTACTGCCTCCTGAAGATAAACAGCCTCAACATCCGCTAGGCATGGCACGCATCATCAATGCCAAAGAAGTGCTGCAAATCTATGCCGCGGCTTTTCCTGAAGATGAAATGCAGCTGGAATTATCGGACAAACAATTGTCTGTAAATAACGGCTATTATTACCTGTGCAAAGGAAAGTGTATGTATAATACCGAGCGACTTCCCGGTGCACATATACAAATGAATATTAGCGAACTAACAGATAGAATACTTCAGCCGTTAAAGCCATATATGAGCTTGATGATGAATTAATATGGCCTTGAAAGCAGCAATGTAACATAACTACCACTTTTTGAAACTTGGCTCCCAAAAGCAATTGGCAAAATTATCTTTCTTTGCAAACATGGAATAGATAAAATTAATACCAAGTAACCAAATGAAAACTATTACTCTACAAAAACTGTTATTAACTGTAAGTATAATGTATATGGCGTGTGGAGTTACCCTCGCTAAAAACATTTACGTTTCTCCTAATGGAAATGACAAACATAATGGGGAAATAAATACTCCATTGCAAACAATCGAGGTGGCAATAAATAAAGCCGCACCAACTGACATTATTATTTTGAAAGACGGCACCTACCAACTCGAAAAAACACTTCAAATCCCTTCTGGAAAGGACAACATCATCCTTAAAGCGGAACATCCAGGAAAAGCGACCCTATCAATGGCTATCGAAATATCTCCCAAAATGCTTACTTCTATAAAAGATAAAAAAGTATATGCACGCCTGCGACCGGAAACAGCAAAGCAAATAAAGGAAGTGGACTTAAAGAAGCTGGGTATCAGCGTAGAATCTTTTAAAGTATTGTTCAATGCCAGAGAAGAGTTCCCCGAAATATACTGGGGAGAAAACCGACTTCCTTTAAGCAGATACCCCAATAAAGGATATATGACGATGAAACGAGTTCTCGACAATTTCGGAGATGAAACCCATGGAGGTATCTTCGAATATTCCGATCCTCGCCACGAAGCATGGAAAGGGGCAGTGGAAGAAGGATTATGGATGACTGGATTTTGGAGAATACCCTGGCAGGCAAATACAATTAAAATACAGCAAATTGATACAGAAAAGAAAACCGTTACACATGAAGTCGGAATCGGCGTATCCAAGAATCCGGCCAATAATAGTTCAGGAAATGGAATCGGTTCAAAATACAAGCGTCCTGAAGGTTCTGGTGAGGAGCCTTATTATGTCATTAACCTACCGGAAGAAATAGATCTTCCCGGAGAATGGTGTATTGATTTTAAACGGCAGAAAATGTATATTTTACCACCGAAAAACGCTTCCTCCCAAGAAATAAAAATATGCTGCAAATATACTCCGTTAGTGAACATAAGCGGAGTCAACAATTTTACAGTTTCAGGTATCGTATTTGACAAATCCGCACAAAATGGATTAGTGATGCAGGGAGGAAACCAGAATCTAGTAACCGGATGTACCTTTAAGAATCTCGGTGGTACGGCAATCATCATAGATGGAGGATTAGAACACCAAATCAAGAGCAATGACTTTTACGCATTGGGAAAAGAAGGAATCTCTGCCATGGGTGGAGACCGCAAGACACTGACTCCCTGCAATTTTCTAATTGAGAATAATTATTTTCATAATTACGGACTCATAAAAGATTCTTGGGCGGCAGCTGTAAGACTGGGACGTTACGAGGCAACCGGAAGTGATAAAGCCGGAGAAGATGCTGTAGGAATCACTGTCCGTCACAACCTCGTACATGACGCTCCTCACTCTGCCTTTCTTTATGTAGGTAATCTGAACGTATTTGAATATAATGAAGTGTTCGATATTGCCAAGAAAACCGGTGATGTAGGAGCTTTCTACTCTCGCCACGACTGGACCAGCCGGGGAAACGTAATCAGACATAATTTTATCCATCATATCCCCCGTGCCAACGGTACCTATCACGATGATGGACATACGGGGGATTCCGTTTATAATAATATTATCCACCGCGCACTTAGTGGCACAATGATTGGCGGAGGACACGATAATGTAGTGAAAGATAACATCTATCTCAACTGCATTCACCAAGGAATCAGTCTTGACTCACGAGGGAAACACCGCAACTATACAGTTAAAAACAAAAATTATACATTTCGTTTTAACCAGTACAACCTTAAACAAGGAAACTGGAAAAAACTTTATCCAGAAATGGAGAACTTCCTATCACAAGAGCATCTCGAACTTCCTCACAATAATGTCATTGAGGGAAATTATTTCATCAACTGCCCGAAAGGTCTCTATTTAAGTGGTGACAAAGCAGATTTCCGTTATTCTCCACAGTTGTCCGGCGGAACATCTATAAAGTCTGACAAAGACTATATTTCCTTACTGATTGAGAAACGAGACGAAAATATACTAAATAAACCAGGCATGACTATTCCCGTCATCCGATTAAACAAAATCGGATTGTACAAGGATGAGTTCCGAAAATCCCTTCCTGACATTCAAAAACTGATGAAAGGTTTGTCAGACACTGCCGGATTTAACTCTGCTAATGACGTTAAAGCAACCAATCAGCAGTAAGAAACCCTTGTTTGAGCCCCGTGATAAACACACTATTCAGAAAGACATTCCCCTTTTAAACACAAAGGTATAGAAGAAATGCATCATTTCTCCTATACCTTTGCAACAATATTACCAGCCCAATTGCTATCTTTTACCTAGATTTGCCCTCATTAATAACTCCAAAACACACGATCATGAGAAGACCCAAGAGCTACTTACATCATTTCATAGGAATAGCCCTACTATTATTAATCACAGTACCGACAATGACAACCGGGCAGGTTTCACAAGATAAAAACCTGCCATACACACGTTCGGCTAGAACTGCCGCACTAAAAGCTATCGGAAATAGCATTGCACTTTTCCCGGGAAGCCGATATGCTTATATAAAAGGGAAAAAAGTACGGCTAGATAATAATGATATTTTGGAGTGCTGGTCTGTTATAAAAAACGGAAAACTTTATATTCCACAAGCCTTTGCCGATGCTATCACTGCCAAACAAGTAAAATTTGCTCCCATCCCCGCAGACCTGAAAGTGCTAGAAGAACGATGGGTATATACCGCTACTTTTCCAAAAGCTCAAATACTCCCCGAAATATCCATCATAAAGATAAAAGGAAAACCATACTTTGCTGCAGCAGACTTTGCAAAAGCCATTGGCAAACATGTATACACCAATGACCGAGGACTAGTACTCATCAATGAAACGCCAATTAAATACACAACCAATCCGATAATTGACGATTGTGTTGTCACTCTCTTCGATACCCCTGAAAAATATGCCGATCCTGATATAGCCATCCGCTATATTCCTTATCTGCATAAACAGGGAAAATGGACCGATCACGCACGTGTTACCAAAGAACAATTGAAAGACTTGGAAGAAGGAGAAGAAACAGAATGGCCGTTGACACCGGAAAGTGAATATAATCTGAATGGGTTCAACAGCACCCTGCTTGGTTCGAAAGTTCCATCACCGGGAGTCTACCCGCGTATTCTTTTCAGTCCGCAAGATATTCCCATGTTGAAGAGACACATAGCCAACAACAAATCAGCACAAAAGGGATTGATAGAAATAGAAATACTACTTAAAAAGACTTGGCTTAATGAGAAGACCAGTGATGGCAAAATATTCAAATTACTATACAACGGAAAACTGGATGAAATACGTAGTCAACAAGAACTTCCGAAAGAGGGTCCAGCCGTATATCATGTCCCCAAACTGACCAAAGACCATCAACCGGGCATATACAATTCACACATCACATATGTAACAAACTGTTTGACGACAATGGCACTATATGCCATGCTTACCGAAAATAATGATTTAGGGAAAAAAGTCGCAAATGCCATCATATCTTATTATAAACTGATAGAGCCTCAAATAGAAAAACATCTACAAACCAGCGACAGTGAATTCGGGGCCGATTTTGACGCAGCCAGCCATTCGTCCACCCACTGGAGAGGAATGCATGGTGTAGTTCCTCATATGGATTTGGCATTCTCCCTTGATTTCGGAGGAAAATGGATGACTAAAGAACAAATCAGGTTTATGCAGAATTTAATAGCCAAAACTACTTATGGAAGAAGAACCGGTGCCGGAGATGGTCCTAAACGTGCATGGCGTGACATAAACCATATGACATGGCATCTGACACATCTGCTGGCCATTACAGCTATCGAAGGTTGCCATGGTTTTGATCCTGAAGCCTATCAATCCGGCAAGGAACTCGTTCGTGATTTTCTCGAATTCGGAATAGACAAAAACGGGCAAATCTTCGAAAGCAACGGAAAGAGCGGCGGCGGTATCCAATTCCAAGTACTCTCCATGATTTCAGAAGCCCGTAGAGGTAATAACCTATGGGGACATCCCCATTGGCGCAAACTTACCACCGGATTGGTATACACCACATCTCCTGACGGTAAAGAAACAGTGAGTAGCGGAACATGGGGTGGTTCCCCATTTTCATTCCAGACAACACTCGAATTAAAAGCCTTCTTCCCCGACGATAAGAATGCAGATTTTCTACTTTCTTCTATCGAGCCTGACTATGACTTGAAGAACTTTGATTTGGAAGCCTATCGTCAAAAATTAGAAAAGAATATTCATGGTGTCCGTTTGCCGGGGCCTACCTACCCTAGTTTGACATGGGCATTCCCATACGCTGGCGACTGGAATCACGCAACCCAACGAGACGCTTCCCTGCCGCTGGATTGGAACACCGACATTCACGGAGTATTCTCGACTTCCAATAAAAATGGCAAGGATGCAACATGGCTATGCCTTCATGTCAGAGATAATCATTATATAGGTTCCGGACATCACCATGCCGATGCAGGTATGTTCTATTTCTCCGGACTTGGAGTGAACTGGATTACAGAATCACCTTTTCCAAAGACATATTCATCACGTTTCCATAACCAGCTGTTAATTGACGGATTCGCACAATCTGAGCAATGTCCGGCCAAAGCCGATTATTTGGGAGCAACACTAGGAGACAAATTCTCTGTTGCATCAGCAAATCTCTCTTATGCTTACAACTGGACTTGGTGTACGCAAGTAAGAGATTGGGGAACCGGCTTTGCGGTCTACAATGCTCCTGTATATACTGACAAAGTATGGGAACTGGAAACTCGCCCTGAAATACTAAAGTTCTTCCGGGGTACGTCCCATTATAAAATGCGTATCTGGTGGGCAACCTCCAACCAAGCAAACTTTATTCCGACTCTTCGAGCTCCCTGGAATCCGGTTAAATATGTATATCGTTCAGCCGGGCTTGTTAAAGGTGATGATGCATTTGGAATCATCTGCGACGATGCATGTAAAGATGACAACAATCACTTATACCAGTGGACAGCAATGCTTGGCAAAAATATCTGGAAAGCTGAAGTCAACGGAGTTCCTGCAAATTGCACAGTAGTAGCACATAGCCCGGCTTTCAATGCCTTGAAAGCCCCAAGCAACGCTCCTGCAATCAAGCCGAAAAAGGGTGACCCGCTATTGATGGTCTGTGCACTTGGAATGGAACCGTCAGACGTAGTAGACCTACCTCTGATTTACACCGAATTAGCACAAAATGGTCCTGACGAAGGCAAAGGAAGCCAGACCTATGCCCGATTGGTTATTAACCAAGTTGATAAGAAAGTAAATTACCGGGTACTACTGATACCATTCCGTTACGGAGAAAAGTTACCAGTTATCCAATACAGCAACAATACAGCAAGCATAACTCGAAATGGAAAAACCGATAAGGTCTCATTCTCCCAACGTAGTGATAACAGAACTGAAATCAAAGTATTGTAAAAAAAGATGTCCTTCGGATTGTCAATCATCTATTTTAACATTCTTCCCATATTGTTGGATATATGCTTTAGGAGCAACACCGTACATGCTCTTAAAGCATTTTCCAAAATGGGAAAGGTCATTAAAACCAACTTTATAACAGACTTCCGATACATTAGTACTTCCATTTCTCAAATACTCTGCTGCTATCTTCAACCGCAAATCATTCAATAATTTCATTGGTGACATATCAGTCATCGCCTTCACCTTTCTATATAACTGCACTCTACTTATATTCATTTTCTTACTCAATTCTTCCACACTCAAATCCGGATTACTGATATTCTCACGCACATAAGCCATCAGATTCTCAATAAATTGGTCATTATCTCCTTTTGTATCCAATTCACCTGTTGAAAGAATAAACTGTTTACTAAACCGCTGACGCAACGTATCCGTGTATGCCAATATATTACGCACACGAGTCAACAGCAATTCCGCATCAAAAGGCTTCAAAATATAGTCATTAGCTCCTATTTCAAACCCTTCTTTTACTTGACAAATGGCAGCCTTCGCCGTAATTAAAATCACAGGAATATGCGATGTCGCCATCGTCTGTTTTATATGCCGACAAAGTTCCAGACCATTTATACCAGGCATCATAATATCACTGAGAATCAAATCCGGAATATCCTCTACCGCCTTTTGAAGCCCATCCGTTCCATTGCTTTCTTCAATCACGTTATAGTTCTGTTTCAACAAAGAACTTATATAATGCCTTAAATCCGTATTATCCTCAATAACCAGTATGGTAGGCTTTTGCTTATCGTTTACAGAAACCGAAGTCTCCGATTCCTGAAATTCTGCTTCATCAACCTTCAACTCTTTCATCCATATATGTTCAGTACCCAAACATTCCGTACCCATATCAGCAGGCGAAAAGTGTGCATTACCACATCGCAACAACACGTAGAAGGTTGAACCCTTGATTCCATCACTTCCTGCCCAAATTACTCCTTTATGTAATTCCACAATACTCTTACACAGATTTAACCCGATTCCGGAACCATAAACTGGTGTTTCATGATTATTAGACTGATAAAACGGATCGAATATATTCTTCAAATCTTCCGGCGCAATGGCCACCCCATTATCATAAACAGTAATCAGAACAAAGTCATCATCCCCTTCTATCTGATACCTTTCGGCAACTGTTAAAGCAGTCAATTGCTCCACATTTACTAATATGGAATCTCCTTTCTGAGTAAATTTCAGTGCATTGGACAATAAATTAAAAAACACTTTCTCCAAAAGAACAGGATCATACCAAATCCTGTCCGCATCTGCATTATATTTAAAAGTCAATCCTATTTCCTTCCGCCTTGAAAGTTCTTGAAAAGCGACTACTATCTCTTGAATAAAAGATTTCAAATCATCGTTGTAAACTTTTAAAGTCATCTTACCCGATTCTATTTTTCTAAAATCCAGCAGTTGATTTACCAGCCATAATAACCGGTCACAATTTCTTTTGATAAGATTGAACGTCGTCACATATTCTTCACTCAAGTCGCTACGCCTCAACATATCTTCCACCGGACTTATAATAAGCGTCAACGGAGTGCGCAATTCATGCGAGAAGTTTGTAAACAAGCGCATACGAAGCTGGTGATTCTCTTCTATACTCTGTTGTTCAATCTGCTTTATCCTTATCGTGTTCTTAAGCCTTTCTTCTATCTTTATATGACGTACGAAAATATACAGCAAGCTAAGAAATATAAGCAGATAAAGAACATAAGCCCACCAAGTTTTCCATAACGGGGGATGTATAATGATTGAAATTTCATCGGGAGTTTCATTCCACACTCCGTCATTATTGGCTCCTTTCACTATAAAAGTATATTTACCCGGCGGTATATTAGTATAAGTTGCACTATTTTGGTGCCCAGGATAGCAAAAGTCTTCATCAAACCCCTTCAACTGATACACATACTCATTCTGATTGGAATAAACATAGTTCAAGGCTGCAAACTTAATTTGAAAAGATGCTTTATTGTAGGGCAGTTCAATTACAGAATTAGAAGTTACAGATATTATATTGGGAAATTTACGTTCTTTCAAAGGCAATATTGATATTTCCTCAATATGGACTTCCGGTTCTAATGGATTAGAAAGCACGGAAGAAGTGGTGAAAGACAAAAAACGATTGCTTCCACCAACAAAAAAAGCGGAGTCGGTGGTTTTGATAAACGCCTGTCTGTTAGCTTCCCCCAACAAATAACCATTTCGATTATTATAGTTGCGAAATTTCTTTGATTGAAGATTTAGAACTGATATTCCTTTCAATGTAGATACCCATATCTGACCGTTCTCATCTTCCGCAATTCCACAGACAACTTCATTTTCAAGTCCGTTCTCTTTATTGTACCTTTCAAAAGAGTCTGATTCAGGAAGATACCGGCATAACCCTCCCCCGAAAGTTCCAAACCAGAAGCGTCCCTGCGTGTCCTTAAAAGATGTGCTAACATTATTATTACTTATGGAAGATACATCCTTTGCAGAGAATTTATACTGGTCCAGCATTCCGGTGATATAATTATAACGGTACAAACCGTCCGAACGAGTGGCAGCCCATATATAATCACCATCAGCCAATACTTGCTGGACATTTATCAATGAAAAAAGATTGGAATCACCCTTCTGCACAAATCTGTCTTCTACTTTCCCAGATGCAGGTTTATATCTCAAAAGCCGCCCATTTGTAAAACTGCCCATCCAGTAGTTTCCCTCTTCATCACGACTAATAGAATGGATATGCACATTGCTCTTCACAGGCATCTTGCCGGTATATCTCCTTAGACGGGTATCAAAAAGATAGATACCTTTCTTATAAGTACTGACCCATATTGTATGCTCATTCTCTGCATATAAATAACGAACCTCCTCTTGCTCAACAGGATACAATGAATATTTGTTTTCCTTTCGATTGTATGCGATCAATCCCACATCCGTTCCAATCCATAAGTTACCGTCAAGTTCCAAAAAAGAATGTACACTCCCTATTTTACCTCTAAGTAATCCGCCGAAATCTTCATGAACCTTAAACTGGTTATGATAAGGACTATATAAATCCACTCCATCTGTCCAATGCCCCACCCAGATATTTTGATCTTTATCTTTAAAAAGAGAGATAACGGTATTGTTTATCAGATTTTGTTGCTTCTGATTCCAATGTGTGATGCACTGTTGCTTTTCCGGATCAAAAACGATCAATCCACCTCTTGAAGCCAATAACAAATTACCAGTCCCCAGCTCTATGATATAACCGATTTGCTCATGATTGAATGAGTCATCATGAACATATCGAAGATCTACACTATCAAAATGACCGGTTTTTCTATTGAATAGTTTAAGCCCTGATGACCACATGCCTGCCCACAATCTCTTATTTGAGTCTTCAAACAGGGTATAAATCTTATCATTCGAATTCAAAGGATAATTGGTTATCAAACCTGATACTATATTATAAGTAAAGAATCCATCTTTATCATTCGCGAAACACAAATTACCGAAACTATCTTCTACAATCCATGTTACTGCGCCATGAGTATAAATACGTGAAAAATCATTTGTATCCGGATTATACATTTCCAGTCCCTTAGTAGTGCCTATCCAAATATTATCATGCGAATCCTTATATAAATGCTTGATGCAGTTATCAGAAATTGTTGTATCATCTAAGGAGCTATAAAAATGTTCACATTTTCCCGTATAAGGATTCATACGGTTCAATCCATTGTATGTACCGATCCATAAATCCCCTGTCGAATCTTCCACAATAGAAGTAATATCACTGTTGCTCAAACTCAAAGAATCTCCGGGTACAGAGCGATATATCATAAACTCTATTCCATTATATTTATTAAGTCCATCTCTGGTGCATAACCATATATATCCTTTGCTATCCTGATAAATACGAATAATAGAATTTTGAGAAAGTCCGTCATTGGTAGAGATATTCAGAAAAACAGGCATATCGAAATCTTGTCCTTTAATCAATGAAAAGCTGCTCAAAAGAAGAATAGTCCAAAAACAGAAAAGACATCGTTTATACATAGCATATTGTTTTAGATTACAAGACAAAGATAAAATAACACTCAATATGAACCAACCAAATATAAGCTAAATTTCATTTCCATGTATCAAAACTACTAACTTTAGAAACAATTCCACTAACCATAACAAATCAAAAGCCTCAAATTATACTTCAATCCACCGTATGTTAAAAGCAGGGTCAAACATGAATATAACACATTGATAATCAACACAATTATCATCACACTTAGTTTTTGAAACAAAAACACTAATACAAACAGAAACAATTCGGCTACATTTGTAGCAGTTCATTGAGCGCATATTAATCATATTGAATAATTCATTTAATAATTTTAGTTATACATGAAAAATACACTTTTCAACAAGTCGTTTCTGTTGTTAGTTTGCTTTCTTGTGCATATCAATATGTATGCCCAAACTAACACACAACAAGCTAGCAGTACTTTTACACTTCAAGGAACTGTGCTTGATGCATTGAATGATCCCCTACCAGGTTGTTCCGTTCAAAAGAAAGGGAATAAAAGTGGTACAATCACCTCTATTGACGGGAAGTTCTCCATTTCGGTAAAGATAGGAGACATACTTGTTTTCTCCTTCGTTGGTCTGAAAACACAAGAAATTAAAGTGAAAGACCAAAAGCCTCTAAAAATCACTCTTGAAGAGAACTCCAAAGTACTTGATGAAGTTCAGATTATTGGTTATGGTACGATTAAAAAAGGTAATCTGACAACTTCTGTCAGTAAAGTAAAAGCGGATGACATTGCCGATTTTGCTATCTCACGCCTTGAGTCTTCACTGGATGGACAGTTGGCAGGCGTACAAGTACAGCAATCTACCGGACAGCCGGGAGAAGCACCTTATATCCGTGTGCGTGGAGTCGGTTCTATCAATGCAGATACCAGCCCGTTATATGTAATTGACGGAATGGCTATTGACGATCCGGACATTATCGGTAATCTCAATATCAATGATGTAGAGTCAATGGAGGTATTAAAAGATGCTTCCGCCGCCGCAATCTATGGTTCACGCGGTTCAAACGGAGTTATTATCATCAGTACTAAAAAGGGAAAAGAAGGTGATGCCAAAATTGACCTAAAAATGTCATGGGGGGTTCAGAAACTAACACGCAGTATCGATATGCTGAGTGGTCCGGAATATCTGGAAGCGCGCATGGAAGCCCGTCCTGCCGAAAAAGACAAGTTAATGGAATTGCTGCCCAATGCTCAAACTTATGATCACATTGACTATATTATGAGAACGGCACTGAGACAAAATTATCAGTTGTCAGTCAGAGGCGGTACAAAAAAAGTAAGATACATGGCATCCATGAACTACATGGACCAGGAAGGTATAGTAAAAAACACAAGCTATAAGTTACTGTCCGGTCGCGCTACACTTCAGGCAGATGCAAAGGAATGGCTGAAAATCGGTGTAAACCTTTCCCCTTCTTATTCTAAAAAAGTAGATAAGCGGGTAGACCGTAAAGAAGGTAATATACATCGGTTATTACTAGCTCCAACCATTCAGCCGACAAATTCCGGAGTAGATGGAAATCCGGAATATCCGTTGGAGAATTTGCAACGTACACGCAGTGCTATCTCTCAAATCAACGACTACGAATACGGTGATTCAAGATACCAGTTATTAGGAGATATTTCGGCAGATATACGCCTAATGAAAGGATTGGACTACCGCTTAAAAGCCGGATTCTCTTATTACAATCGTACACGTGAAGATTTCTGGCCTGTAAGCGTCACATTATCCACTCCCGCACGTGGCGGTTATTGGGGAAATGAATATCTAAAATGGATGGTAGACAACATACTTACATACAATGTCAGCATCAAGAACAGGCACAATCTTAGCGCAACATTCGTATATTCTGCAGAAAAGACTTCAACAAACAGCCAATATATTGACGGTAGAGATTTTCCTTCCGACCAAATACATACCCTTAATGTAGCAGGTGTCATCGGATCCAACAGTAATACGGCTAAAAGCGAAAATTCGCTGCTATCGTATGTGGGACGCTTAAATTACGACTACCAGAATAAATATCTGGCATCAGTTTCATTCCGTAGAGACGGCTCTTCCCGTTTTCCTAATGACCCGTGGGGAAACTTTTTCGCAGCGTCAGCAGGATGGAAAATTAGTGAAGAAGCCTTCTTCAAAAAAATAAAGCCTGTAATGAATAATTTAAAGTTACGTTTCAGCTTTGGTGAAACTGGTAACAACCGCGTAGGAGATTATGCCTCATACAGTTTGCTCACACAAGGCGGTTATATCACCGGAACAAACAAGGATAAAGGTATCGGATTTTATCCTTCCAATATTTCCAATCCGGACTTGAGCTGGGAAAAGAAACGCTCTTTTAATTATGGATTAGACTTCGGCTTCCTGGAGAACCGCGTTTCCGGTAGTATAGATTATTACAATCAAGACACTAAAGACCTCCTGTTGCAGGTGCCCGTTCTAGCCAATACCGGATTTACCACCAAATATGACAACATAGGAAGTATAAATAACAAAGGTATAGAATTTGAATTGACAACACGCAATTTAGTAGGTCGTTTTAAATGGGAAACGACTTTCAATATTGCCTACAATAAAAATAAAGTCACTAATCTTGGCACAGACAATTCGCCAATTATCGGAGGAGACTTCTACGCTTATGTGTCTTTAACCAAAGTCGGTTATCCGGTGGGTATGTTCTATATGCACGTAGCCGATGGAGTATTCAGAGACAATCAAGAAGTAATCACCACTCCCCACTGGACAGGTTCCCAAGCCGGCGACCCCAAATTAAAAGATATTAATGGAGACAATAAGGTAGACAATGACGACCGCACATTTGTCGGAAACGGTATACCGACCTACAATTGGGGATTGACTAATAAATTCTCTTACCGTAACTTCCAATTATCGGTATTGATTACGGGATCGGGAGGAAATAAGATCTATAATGCTATTGGACGCCAATTGGACTTAGGTACTGACCCTTCTTATAACTCATACAAACATTGGGTGAACCGTTGGAAAAGTCCGGAAGAACCGGGAGACGGAATTACTCCGCGCATCAACGCGACCGGAGCTATCACAACTCCTTCTACACGTTGGCTATATGATGGCACATTCGTACGGATTTCCAATGCGACATTAAGCTATAACTTCACCAAAAAGCAATTAAGAAAAATCGGTTTGGAAGCACTTCGTATGTACGTCTCAGCAGACAATATATATACATTCGATCATTATCCGGTCGGCTGGAATCCGCAAGTCAGCGAGAAACAGTCCAACCCATTAGCCCCGGGATATGACTATGGTTCTTACCCATTACCCATGACTGTTTCTTTGGGCTTAAACGTAACATTCTAATATTCAAACTGTATGAAAAAGAATACCCTATATTTATCTCTGGTCATCACATTCATAATGTTGTGTACCTCTTGTTCAGACTTTCTGAATCTGGAACCCAAATCTAATTTTACTGGTGAAACATTTTATCGCACAGAGGATGATTTCAAGATGGCATTAAATGGCACATATCATCGTCTTCAAATCATTTATAACCGATATTATTATCAATATTCTGAAATCCGGTCAGACAACTGTTGGCACAGCAGCCATAAATGGTGCGACGAAAATGTAATGTCAGCCAATGACACCAAAGACCTATGGGAACTCTGCTGGGCAGCTGTACATACCGCCAATGAATTAATAGTCCATCTGGAACCCTTCGAAATGGATGCAACTAAAAAACAGGATATACTCACTCAAGCCCGTTTTATCCGGGCACTGACTTATTTCAATCTTGTCCGTTTCTACGGAGGGGTGCCCATCCAAAAGAAACCTGTCAACGAGGTGGAAGCTATGACAATACCGCGACAGACAGCTGAGAAAACTTACGATTTCATTATTTCTGAACTGGAAGAACTAAAAGACCAACTCAGCCCAGAATATATTGACAATTCAAAACCATCGTCCGTGGTTGCAAAAGCACTACTGGCACAAGTATATTTAATGCGTTGCGGTTACCCTTATTACACCGGTGAATGGGACAAAGTTCGTGATTATTGTCAAGAAGTAATAGCAACAGCTCCCTTCAATGAAGCTATGACATGGGATTGGAAAAAGATTTTTAGTGCAGATGGAGAGAATTCCCCGGAATTTATTTTTTCCATTAAGTACAAAGCTGGAGGAATCGGTGAAAATTGTGAATACAATAAATGGTTTTCCAAACTCGAAGAAGGTAGTGGCATACTGATGAACGAAGACGGATTTAGAAATACTTTTGAGGAAGGAGATATACGGCGTGACCACAGTATTGCAACCACTTACTACGAAGCATCCACAGGAGAAACAAAGAAGCGGGAGCACGTCATCAAATTTGGATGGAGTTTTGATAGTGGCAATAATGAATGGGGAAATGACTTGCCGATTATCAGATATACGGATATCAAATTGATGTATGCGGAAGCCCTTTGTGAAATTTCCGGAGAAGTGGAAGATGACGCAGTTGAGATTTTAACGGAAGTGCGTACCCGAGCGGGGCTTTCTACAACAGTGCCACAAGATATAGACAGTTGGAGAACAGCCTTACTTGATGAACGTCGCCATGAATTTGCCTATGAAGGTGTCAGATGGTTTGATTTGGTTCGCTCTAACACTTTCTTGCAAGCATTAAGTGATGTTGGAAAAGCTACTCTGTTTAATGAAAATCACTACATATTCCCGATTCCTCAAAAGGAAGTCGACCTTGTGAACAACAAAGACATTATGTGGCAAAATCCCGGTTATTTTGGAAACTAAAAAAGACAGAAGATGAAAACAACAATCAAATATATGATATTACTCTGTTGCGCTTGTTTAATGAGCAACTGCAACAATGATTTGTATGACTCTCCTCGAGGAGCACTGACTATCTCATCTACAACGGTGACGGCAGGGGAGCCTGTTACTTTCACCTGGAATGGCGACGGAGACCATATCGTTTTCTACAGTGGTGAACTGAAACATGAATACAAATACAAAGACCGGAAAAGACTCATAGGAATACCCGAGGTCAGTTTCGAATACCGTAATTACAAAGGCGACCTCCCGTGGGAGAGAGGTGATTTCAAATTCTACTATTCGACCGACTATACCGGAGAGAACTTTGAATCGGCTACATGGAATGACATAACCGATAGATTCAATATCGGCGAAGGCAAGAACTCATATCAAAAGACTGGTTATGTACGAATGGAAGAGTTACAAGGACATCACGCCACTTTCGCTTTCGAAGGTATTTATAATGGTGGCAATCCGGTAGATATCGGTTGGGGGAACTTTAAGATTCGTTCCTATTCACCAGAACTGGAATCATACGTAGACCTTCTTTCCGTAGCCAAAGACACTCCGGGAATAGTTACAAAAAACAATGGAGAAGATCCCTCGGCTCATATATGGGAACTTAATACCAATTGGAGATTCAAGCTGCCCCAGGGAGTATCACAAGCATCTAAAACTCCGGAAACAGGTTGGTGTATTCTGCCGACACAATCATTCGAAGATGCCCAATACCCCGGTGACGAAGGAGAAGTGAAAAAAAACCTGAGTGCCGAAGCACTTCCCTGGACTCATGTTTACACCCAACCTGGCGTATACACCGCTACGGTAGTCGTTTCTTGTTATGACAGCGGCAGTGACCAACGTAATGAAACCATTGCAGAATATCAAATCACTGTGTTGGAGAAACCTAAAGAAGGATTGGAAATCTCATCTACCAATATAGAAGCAGGCGATATAGTCACATTCTCCTGGTATGGTAATGAAAATTCAGTTGATTTCTTCAGTGGTCTGCCGGGGCATGAGTATAAAAACAAAGACGGAAAAGAACTTAACAGGATTCCACAAATCAAATTCAAATATCGTAATTATAAAGAAACCGGCTGGGACAGAGGACATTTTGAAGTTCTTTATGCAACCGATTATAATGGAACGAACGCTGAAACCGCCAATTGGGTAAATATTACCGAACGATTGAATATTCCGGAGGATGGTAATAATGTAGAGAAAGAAACAAGCTATGTAAAATTGGATGAAATCAGTGAAACAAATACAACCTTTGCTTTCAAAGGGATATGTAATAAAGGTAAAGTCGTAGACATCGGCTGGCGTGATTTCATAATTGGGTATAACTATTCTGAAACCGGACAAGATGAAGAAATACAAAAAATAGGTTCTACCAGTGATGTAAAAACAATCGACAAAGAAGGTGCATTCTGCAGTTGGCGAGTTGAAGGTAATATGTGGAGATATAAATCCAGTTTGTCAGGAACTTCCCCGGAGGCCATAGAAGGTTGGTGTATATTACCAACATATACTTTCACTAACAAACTTCCTGCCGATACTCCAGAACAAAAGACAGGAACAGATGGCGTCATTACTTGGGAGACAACCTATACACAACCCGGAAGATACACTATCACCATTGTTGTAGGTAACCAAGTCATTGAGAAAACAATCACTGTAGAGTAAAATCTAAAAATAACATGATTATCCGCAATAACACCACGAGTACATAGGATTGTTTCGTGGTAGTATTGCGGACAATCCACAATTAATAATTCAACTGTAATATATGAAACAAATTCTATTATTAGTATTATCCATCATTATCAGCACAGCATGTACACCAAACAAAGAACAGAAACTACTCATTCTTGACATGGTTCATCACAATCCCGGAGAAGAATTCACCATTTCAAAATTCAATCAGCCGGACACATTGGATCTTTACGGGTTTAACGGTCAAGTAATAAATGAGTTTCAATCAGTGCACTGTGCCATCACTTATGATTCATTATCTTCTGATATATTTCCTAAAGGTTCGGAAGAAAGAGCATGGGTAGAAAACCTGGCAGACAGAATTGACCATAAAATAAATGAGATTCATGCCGCCGGACTAAAAGCCTATTATTTTATGGATATTATCGTACTCCCTAAAAAGGTAAAGGAACTATATCACGATGAGATTTGTGATTCCGACGGATGGATTAATCTCAATCGCCCTAAAACACAGGAAATTCACCGCAAAATGTTGCAGGAAGTCTTTGCACGCTTTCCGTCATTGGATGGCCTGGTAATCCGTGTAGGTGAAACCTACTTACACAATGTCCCCTATCACTGCGGCAATGGTCCTATCCGTAAAAAGAACGGGGAGTGGAAACATGACAATAGCAAAAAAAGTGACGGCGGAGAGAATACCCACAGTTTACTAATCAACTTGTTGAGAGATGAAGTATGTGAAAAACTACAGAAAGATATAATCTATCGTACGTGGGACTTCGGATTCTTCCACACCAATCCGGATTATTACCTTCAGGCAACCAATCAAGTATTGCCTCACGAACATCTTTATTTTGCAATCAAACACGTTGAAGGTGATTATCACCGTACAATTCCATTTAACTCTGTTTTAGGTATAGGCAAACACAAGCAGATTGTCGAGGTACAATGCCAACGCGAGTATGAGGGAAAAGGAGCATATCCCAACTACATCGCCAACGGCGTAATCGAAGGCTTTGAAGAGTATAAGAAAACAATAGGAATGCACTCTTTAAAGAAATTGTCATCTTCCCCCTTATTCGCCGGAGTCTGGACCTGGTCACGCGGTGGCGGATGGGTAGGACCTTATATAAAGAACGAACTTTGGTGCGATTTAAACACCTATGTCCTATCGAATTGGGCGAAAGATTACACACAGACAGAAGAACAAATATTTAATAATTTTGCAGTTAAAATAGGTATTAGAAAAGAGGATATCGGAAAGTTCCGCCGTCTGGCACTTTTGTCGGCAGACGCAGTTGTCAGAGGCAGAGCTTCTCTGATATATCCGGCAAACGTATGGTGGACCAGAGATGAATTTATCGGTGGTCTGAATGAACTTCGAGACGACTTTAAATATCTTCAGGAACATAATATGGCAAGCGCCGCACTGAATGAAAAAAAACAGAGCGTGGCTATCTGGAAGGAAATGCTTGAACTGTCCCACTCCATCCAATGCAACGATAAGCAAATAAAAAATTATATAGAAGTTTCTACCGAATACGGATACTGCCTATATTCTATTTATGCGCTTGGTTGGGAAATCTTATGGTACGGTTTCACTGGTGACCAACAAGGAACCTACGATACAGACCAAATGAAAAAAGCCATAAAATCTTATGACGCTATGTGGGAACGTTATCAAAGCCTGCACGAATACAATCCACAATGCGGCACACTCTACCGTCCCTACTCATTTGTCAATGAAGGTCCCGACTATCATGGTGAAGACGGTATGGCTAAATGGATAAATCATTATCGCCAAAAGGTTTTATAATACATCAAAAATGAAGAAACATATTATACTTGCATCTTCCTTCTTATTTCTGTTTTCGCAGGGATATGCACAAACTATAAATAAAGAATTAAAGAAAAATTCGCCTCTGCTACAGGAACAACCGTCAGGCCACCTGAAAGCAGAGGATGTACTGAATGGTAATCTTCATTGGAAAAACCCCTGCCCGGTGAAGCTGATTTATAATGATGAAGGTTTCGACCACTCGAAATTGGGACATGTACCTGCCAAAGGAATACATCCACGTATGTTTACCTCTCCGGGCGAACTTGAAAATATAAAAGTCCGCTTGAAGAACACCCGTATCGGACAAATGATGCTTGCACAAGCCAATAAACATACTAATGAAATGCGAATTGGAAAAGGTAAGTGGGGAAAAGACTATCAACAGTTACTCTCGAAAGAAATCGAACCGGAGCGCGCCTCTGAACTAGGGTGGAAATTTGTCAACCAATTGACTGTACAGGGGCTGCTTGCACAGATGAACCATAACAAAGCGCTGATGCAGGAAACCGCCACCATTGCAGCAAATTATCTACGAAGCATGGCAAAATACATCGAGCGAATGCCTATTGTAGAAGGTCTGGAAGACTGCGCCAAAGAGCCGGTATATATCGGAGCTTTTTTAGCCAAACTTTATGACTTCACAGCCGCTGGAATGAAAAAAGAAGACCGAAACTTCTTTGCCCGGTTTATGGATAAGCAGACAAGAGGCAAATACTCTGTCGGAATGGAATTACCTCCTCACTGGAGAAGATGGAACCATATAGCAGGTTCTCTTTCTTACCCTTTCTCACTATTGTCACTCGAAAAAGAGTATAACTTAGATTCACGTATCTACGAACGGGGAAAAGAACTGGCAGAAGATTACTACACCTATCAGTTTTCTCCCGAAGGAATGAGTACGGAAGGCATGAATTATACATTGGGACAATCTGAATATGATTTTGCGTTCCTCATAGCCATGGCACGTCGGGGAGACAAAAATCTGTTCACACACCCTCATGTAAAAGCTATGCCCGATTGGTTTATGCATACATTATCTCCTAATCCGAAAGCACTTTGGTACACTGGCGGAGATACCGGCTCTATCAGCCTTTTACCGTGGACATTGGTGATGGTAATGAAATATTTCTATCCAACAGACCAACGTCTGGACTATTTATTAGCCAATAGCCTGCCCGATACCCTGAAAGAGACACCGGATATAGTAGCTTTTGTTTGTTGCAACGATCCTGACAAAACTGCCGAACAATACAATGGAACTCCTTCCATAAATATGCCGTTAACTTATTATTCTCCTTTAAGAGGCGCCTTCATCACACGCAATCGTTGGAACCGGGAAGCCGTCAAGTTCTCATTGGAAGGACGCACGGATACCTATTTTATCTCACACGACCACTCCGACAGAGGACATTTCTCTCTATCGGCACACGGACGGGAATGGGTAGTAGACGGATTCAGAAGTACCGAAAGCAAATATCATTCAGTAATATGCATAGACGGTCGTGGACAAGGATATTTTGCTACTCCTGCATCCTGGTTGGGATTTGTCAACAAGCCGGAAGCCACCTTCGGTATATTAGACACCAAATATTGCTATGACTGGTTATGGCTTAAATCACCGGTAGCAGATTTAATGTCCGGTCACAAAGTTGCCACAAAATGGGAAAATGGTGTTTACAGGGATGTAGCAGACAAGCTGTTTCAATATTACCCCAATGAAAAACCGGAACGGGACCCGTTGGAAAATGTCGCCCTATATTATTCAGAGAATTTGAAAGGCAACCCTTTGATATGGCACGAAGATAGCTGGCCGATGCGTTTAAAACATTATCCAGTACAGTATGCCTATCGAACTGCCGGACTAATAAAAGGTAAACACACCTACGCACTTGTCATAGACGACATAAAAAAAGACGATGACGAACATTTGTACGAATGGATTATGCCAATGCCAATGGATGTAGAACTTGTATCCATCAAGCAGATAGCAACCGTTCAGATGCAAAGAAGTCCTTTAGATTTAGGTTTCAACAAAATCAGTAACCATCGGAAAGGGGGAGAATACGACATTATCTTAGGAGACAAACGGATGAAACGTGATATGCGACCTGTAGACAATGAACCCGGCGGTTTTTATAAAGCCGGTACTTTCAAGCCCTCCAATGGCGATCCTCAATTGTTGGTACGTGTACTGGACAAAACACCTGCCCCTCGTCCGAATCTGGAAATAAATCCCTGTCTGGAGACTATGGAACATCTGAAAACTGAAGATATGCACCAGTTCTATCTTCGTACAATGGGACTCGGCAAACGTCTGGTTATCCCGGCAAGATGTAAAGGCGCTCCCGAATACAAAGTTTTGTTATTTCCACACCTTCATGGAGAAGCACTTCCACAAACCGAATGGAACGATGACCGTACCAAACTAACTGTAAAATGGAACGACCAAACCGATTTCCTGACCTTTAATAAAGGAAAAGACGGAAGAACACAAGTTACATTGGAAAGAGATGGTAAAATAAGATATATTATTCAATAATTATCAGTCTCCAATTATCTATACATTCTTCAAAACCACACATACTTAAAATCATAGGCTCTACGATACTGTTTGCAGAGCACTGTTTCAAAAAATTAAGTCCGGACTCATTCAAGTCCGGACTTAACTGTAAAAAGAGCTTCTAAAACTACCCGTCAGTTTTTTAATTATCCTTTTTGATATCGCTTATCTTCATTTCTCCAACTTCAATCAAGACATTGTCATTAAAAGAACAATTTCTCGGGTTCTCCGGTCCATATTCTTCTGTTAAGATTTCAGTCCACAAATTAGTCTGATACTTATATTCTCTCATTAAGTCTTCCCCCCATTTTAACCAGGGAGCAACATTCACATTAAATCTTGTCAGGTCTTTCTCATAGTTGGTTCCCAATTTGTAGTTTCTGTCAATCCCCCTATTGTCTATATTGATTTTCTGGCAATTCACTACCATATTGTTGTACATAAGATTGTCGTGTCCTCCACCAACATGGAATCCGTTAACACCTCCATGAATGATATTATTGTACATCACGTCTCCGCTGTCACCATCATCCGGATATAAACCGTTGCCTCTGCAAATATGGTGGATAAAATTATACCGCAAGACGTTACCGTATGTATACCACCCGCCATAACTGTACACCGCACCTGTATCACCGGACTTTAACGCAATGTTATGCATCTCATTATATTCTATCAGTATTTTTATTCCGTTTCTGTTTTCAATACAGCTTTTAGGCGTGTCATGAATCAGATTATGGCTGATAGTAAACCCTGCACATTCGAGCAATCCAATGCCGCCATTGAATGCAAGCAAGCCCATATTGTAGATATGATTGTTATCTATAATGATATTGGCATCAGTAAGGGTGTACAGATTTCCACACTGTTTCGCATAGATGGCAAACGAACCGATGTTGAAAATATCGTTTGATTGAATATGTATCTCCGAACTTTTCTCGATATGAATACCCGTCGAAGAGATATTATGTATCTTACAGCCTTCCAAGGTGATGTTCTTGCTGCCATTGACAATCTCGATTCCATAGCCGAGATTTCCATTGAACTCAATGCCGCTAAAAGTAATGTTACTCACACCATCGAGTTTCACCAATGAAGTTTTATTATCGGACAGAATAACATTAGAAAGATCTTTTTCTGCCTTCGGATAAAAATAGATCTTCTTATCCTTGAAGTCTATTGCCCACTCTCCGGGTTCGTCTATCTCATCCAAATAGTTTATCGCGAAATAAGTTTCCTCGCCCGAACCATACCTATATACTGGATTGGAACCCGGCACCTCGCCTGTGTATTTAGAACCCATCCCAAGTGGCGGCATCTTGACAAAACGGATGTATTTTTCAGTGGTATTTATTTCTTTCACCTTGATTGTGATTGGATCCCAAGGTACTCTCCAGTTACCCTTCAACCATAGTTCGTGCCCATTTTCCATTGATTTCTTCCATCTTCCGGCTCTCGTTTTATCATTATACTCAAGCTCATTGGTAAAATCCTTATCCGCTGGAGCCCCTCCCTCAGCATAATAAAAGGTTAAGGCATCTTTAGAGCCATTACAGGTTATCCATCCAAGCTGGCTTTTCTCCGTCACCTTTTGCGAGACATTGGGATATTGGGATAATTGCATTCTGTCATTTCCGACAAACAAGTCTACACTATTCCATACGGTAGTAAACATATCGGGCAGTGAAGCAATGTTATTCATTCCAATTGTTGTCAAATCCAATTCATATAGCTTGCCGGAATCAACATCAGGATGACATCTCTCCTTTGCCGCGCTACTTAATGTTTTCCATTTGTCGCGAGGAATTGCCCTGTTGCCCATTAATATCGGTTTCTCTTCGTTGTAAGCTGCGATCATCAGTTCCGACTGGCCATTTCCGAGATCGTTTGCATTAAAAGTGTAGTTACTGCTACTATAGTAAGTACCTTCCCTCAAATATATATTTACTTTAGCCGACGGATTGCTCTTAAATATACTTTTAGCTTTATTTTTGGCAGTTGCCAAGGTTTGAAAGGCATTGGTAATGGTATTTCCGCTATTACTATCGTTCCCATCTATGGCTGAGACATAAATATTGTGTTCTTGTGTAAAAGCCACTACCGATGCAAATAATGCGAATATAAACAATTTAATTCTTTTCATACTGTTCCATGTTTTTCATTCTTTGTCATTTGGTAAATATTTCCTTATCTTCGGTATCAAGCCCAGTCCCTATCCGATCCGTAAGTCCGCCGGCTTCCTCTCTGGTAACAACTTTTTTCCTAAATTTATCTCTATACAACCCAATTTTAGGAAAGAACTCATTCAGTTCCGGTATCTTCTTCAAAATTTCAGGATTATTTGTTCTGAGATCCATTTTTTCATAATTATAGAAACCCGCCTCGTTTATTGACTTGATAATCATATTACCTTTCACTTCGACGGAACCAGCAACTCTCCCGGATTTGATACTGTCAGTCGGGAGTTCTTTTCCGGGCAGTTCTACAGCCCTGCTGTCGTTACACGCAATCGTCCCTAAAGACAATATAACGACCCAAACTATTTTCTTCATAATATTATATTTTTAAATTGTGATTAATTCCAAATCAAATACTTTACCCTGTATGATTGTCGCAAATGTAACGGATTTGTTTTGCAAGTATTAGTCTGTCTGTTTCAAAATATCCGTTCAATGTTAAATCTACATTCTCCAAATCTAAAAATACCTTGCCCACCTATTAATACTGCAAAATTCTTCTGCATGTATCATTATTCCATATTCCTGCAACATGATTACCTGACCATTCTTCTTCGTTTTCATACATTTGCTGCAAACCTTTTTTAGTTTTAAATTTAAATCATATTACTTATGAAACATCGTTTCTTTGAATGGCTACTTATTAGCCTATTCTTATGTATCAGTCCAACAATCTATGCACAACAAATTAAAGTTTCAGGTCTTGTCACCGATAAAGACAAAGAACCTCTAATCGGAGTTGCAGTTTTTACAGAAAGTAAAAATGCAGCAGGTGCCATCACAGACAGTAAAGGCAGATATACAATCAGCGTGCCGGCCAACGCTACCCTGCATTTTTCGTACATTGGCATGGAAACAGTCACTGTGAAAATGAAAGGCCAAAGGATAATCAACGTCATGATGGAAGAATCACTAAGCACCACCCTGCAAGAAGTGGTTGTATCCGTAGGTTACGGGCATGTAAAAAAGCGTGATTTAACCGGTTCGGTAGGTCAAGCCAACATGGAAGAACTTAACCAAGCTCCCGTAACATCTATTGAGCAAGCATTAGCCGGACGAATCGCCGGTTTGAATATCATCCTTGCCGACGGGTCGCCCGGGGCTGAAGCAACGGTAAATATCCGAGGAGGAGGGGTTTCTCAAGATACAGCGCCCCTTTACGTGATTGACGGATTCCCGATGGAGAATTTTAGCCTAAACACATTGGATCCTAGATCAATTGCAAGCATTGAAGTACTTAAAGACGCTTCTTCTATTGCCATTTACGGTTCTCGGGGAGCTAACGGTGTAATCATTATCAACACCAAAGAAGGTGAAGCAGGTAAACCACGTGTAACTTATGACTACAACATATCCTTCAATACACGTCCCAAGTTCATAAAAATGATGAATGCTTATGAGTATGTCAAACTACAGTTAGAACTGGATGCAATAGACAACCGAAGTTATTCAATAGACCGCTATTTAGGAGCAATAGACGAAACAACCGGTCAACGCCCCCGTACATTGGACTATTACAAGGAGAATCCGGGAACTGACTGGCAAAAGGAAGTTACCCAAATGGGGATAACCCATAATCATTCCATTTCTTTATCCGGAGGATCCAAAGACACCAAATACATGATAAAAGGTGGATATATGGATCAAGATGCCATTGTAAAAAACACCGGGCAAACAAGATACAGTGTCATGGGAAAGTTAGAACAAAAAATCAACAAGAAGCTGACTGCCATCATGAACGCGAATTATACAAACACCAAAACTCTTAATAACCAAGCTTTCAGCAAAGCGCGAAATTTCTTCCCAACCACAGGTCTGCAAAGTACGGAAGAGTTTATTGCAGAGATGGAATACATGCTGGAGCAAGGTACTTTAAGCGACTCCGGTATAGACTACGGCTCGCTGATAACTCCTCTACAACAAGCAAACAACGAATTGAACAAACGCATCCAACAGAACACGCAAGCTGGATTGACTTTGAAATGGCAACCTTTCAAATATATCACCGTCACACCACGCATGCAAGTCAGTACGGTAAGAACTGATATTGACAGGTTCTATAACAGATATACTTATCAGGGGCACTTATTCAAAAAATCAAACGGCACATATGCCAATAACAATGGAGTAAATGCACACGTTGAAAACAATGAGGCCAAAAGCTACCTTGGTGAATTAGTATTGAACTATAAACGCAAATTCAAAAAGATTCATAGTTTGGACGCCATGTACGGGTTCACCTACCAACATAGTGAATTCACGAAAGAATCATACGATGTTGTCAATATTTTACCGGAATTTGAATATTTAGGATTTTACGGATTATCTGCCGGTTCTGTCAAAGGAGGAGATGTGAACTACGAAGGAAACAAAAACCGACTGGTATCTTCCTTCGGACGGATCAACTATAATCTTATGGATAAGTATCTGTTTACCGTAACAAGCCGATATGACGGTTCGTCAAAATTCGCAAAAGGAAACCAATGGGGATTTTTTCCTTCCGCTGCTTTTGCATGGCGCATCTCCAGCGAACCCTTTTTGAAAAAGAGCAAAGCTATTGATGACGCAAAAATACGTCTTAGCTACGGTAAAGTCGGTAACAACCGGGGAGTGAACGATTTCTCCTACTTAATCGAATTTGGTGGTCTGCAAAACGCACGGCAATATATGCTGGACGGAAAGACTTTACAGGGTGGTTTATTCCAATATTTTTTGGCCAATCCTCAACTGACCTGGGAAGAAACAACCGAGTTTAACATAGGTACAGATGTTACTCTTTTCAAAAACAGACTCGCTTTCTCGATCGATTACTACAGAAAAGTGGTTGACGGATTATTGATGCCACGCCCGGCTCCCTTCTATTTGGGATATGGTAATAATGCCCATACCAGATATGAAAATTCCGGATGCACACAAAGCCAAGGACTTGAACTGACAATTCTTAGTACTAACATCAAATCCGGAGATTTCACTTGGAACACAAACTTCAACTTCTCTTATAACCAGAACAAAGTACGGAGCTTTGCCAATGGCTATGAAGTAATGACCGTAGGCAACAACGATTTTAATCCGAACACAGAGACATGGCTTGCCATTGCCAACAGTGCCACCTCCCAATTCTACGGCTATAAGTACGTGCGTTTGTATCAAGAAAGCGATTTCTACAAAAATCCTAATGGTACTTATGTGCTAAAGGAAGGAATACCAACATATAAAAGCACGGTAGGCGGTTATCGGGTACAACCAGGAGACCCTATGTATGCCGATTTGAATGGCGACGGTTACATTACCAGCAATGACCGCACCACGTTAGGTTCTCCAAATCCCAAAATCACCGGAGGTATTTCAAACACGTTTACTTATCGCAATCTGTCTCTGAATGTTTTCTTCCAATACTCTTTAGGAAGCAAAATTGTTGACTACAACCGATTAATGTTTGAAACCACGGGAAGTTTCACCCGTTACTCCAACCAATATGCAAGTTATGCCAATCGTTGGACACCGGAAAACACGAATACAGACATTCCACGTTTGCAAAAACCTACATCCAAGGGCGATGCGGAAAATATCTCGCAACCTAAGTTATCTGACCGGTCTATAGAGAAAGGCGATTACCTGCGTCTATCGACATTATCACTTAGCTATCGGTTGCCGAAATCACTACTCAAGAAAATTGCAATACAGAATGTAGTATTAAGCGTTGCAGCACAAAACTTATTTGTAATCACCGGATACAATGGGCAAGACCCGGAGGTTAATTCGTACAACACGAACGCAGCTCCAAAAGGTTTGGGTTACAATGTATTAACCAACAGTAATACTTATACCAGTATCACAAGCGGATTGGATAAAACGCCCTATCCAAGAGCACGTGTCTTCAATTTGGGTATTTCAGTAACTTTCTAACCATAACAATATAATAAATATGAAAACAATATCCTATTTAATAATAGTAGTGGCGATAACTGCGTTTAGCAGTTGTGACGGCTGGAATTTGAATCTGGACTCCACCAAACCCAATTATAGCGGTGTTGGAAACGCAGCTATAATAAGATCTCAATTGGCAACAGCGTATAACATGATGATAGCCTCCAACGGACTGTTCGGAGAAGCATATTGGGGAACATTGGGTTGTGTAGACACCGACGAGGGATTCAGAAACGGCGTATCAACCAATACCAGCATTTTAAACGCACATAACATATCTCTTAGCACAAATCAATTAATCCGGTTATGGCAAAGAACCTGGCAAGGTAATGAGACAGCAACGAATATACTTAGCATGCTTAAGACCGTACCGGACATGGAAGAGTGGGAAAAAGACGAAATAAAAGGACAAGCATTAGTCTTACAAGCTTTTTATCATTACTTTGCCGCCATCAACTGGGGACCTGTTCCCATTAAAAACGTAGCAACCTTTGATATGACCGGTTCCATTGAACTAGAGAGAAAACCGGTGAAAGAGGTATTGCAGTTCGCATTAGACAATTGTCGGCAAGCCATTAGTCTATTGCCTGAAATCAGTACATACGGCACAACTGCCCGCATCAGCAAATCCGCAGCAGAAGCATTGTCTTACCGAATTGCCCTCTACATGGCCTCACACCCCGACATACAAGATATAGCCAAGTATGGACAAATAGTAGAATGGGCCGATGATTTTATTGCCAACGGCCCGAACAAGCTAAACACGAAACCTCTGACTGTCAACGGAGAGACATTACCTGCATACGCTCGTCTTTTTGTCAACAATATGGCGGATAACCAAAGCTGGAATTCCAACGATAATCCGGAAGGGATATGGGATGTTATCTTTAACTGTAAATCAACGACATCAGGTACTTATGCCAATTTGGGATATGAGGCAGTGATGCGTTTAGGACGTGATATGGGAGTTCCCTGTCCAGATGACCAAGCCGGCTCTCCTATAGGATACGCCGATAACAGTTATCGTGCCAGCAACCTCCTATTCAATAATTATACGGATTTTAATCACGGTCAGGATTATCCGATTGGAGATTTACGGCGTAACTGGAACTTCCCCTCTTTCTGTTATAAATACAAAAGTAATGAAAAAATGGCAGAAGGATACTCTGCAAAAACCCGCTTCGAATATTTCAATGTATTACTCCCCCCAAAAATCACCTGCGAAGAAGAAGCCACTGTATTGCCCATCTTCGACAAGGCAAACTGGAATGGAAGTGACAATAATGCCCCGGTCATTGGCTTATATGTAGAACAAGGCGGAAGCGGTTACACCAACGAAAAAGGAGAAACCACTTTTGATATAACAATACCGGCAACAACTTCTGCACTCACCTCTATGAAGTTTTATGATGCCACCAAAGGAGCGATAATCGGATATTCAGTCGGTACCAAACAAGATGGTAAGGCTGCCGGATACCAGCAGATCAACAGTAAATGCAATAAAGATGTACTCGTCAAGTTCGTAAACGGACAAATGACAGAAATGAAAATCACAAAATCCGGTAATATCGGCTCATTTATGTGTCCTCATGGAGTGGGCATAGGCAAATGGCGCAGAGAATATGAAGTGAACGTGCCACCGATACGGCACAAAGACTTCACCTCGTGTAATTTTCCGATCTTACGTTTTGCAGACGTACTTCTCATGGCGGCTGAAGCTCATCTAATGGCCTCAAACGGCAATCAAGAAAAAGGATTGGAATATCTGAACATGGTTCGTCGGCGCGCATACGGAAAAGAGGATGTCACTCAGCCGGATTCAAAGATTGATTTCACTACATTAACCATTAAAACGATTCAGGATGAACGTATGCGAGAACTTTGTTTTGAAGGTGTTCGCAGAGCCGACTTGATGCGATGGGGATTATATACAATAGATGATCCGACAAAGAATGTGGTTGACTTATTTGTTGAAGCACACCCCAAACATATAAACATCAACTATCCTATACAAACGCTAAGAAATCAATTCACGAAATATCAAACATTGCCAATACCCTTACAGGATATTGCCGGTGCACCTACTACCATGTGGCAAAACCCGGGTTGGTAATATAATAACAATCATAAAATTCAAAGAGTATGAAAATTTGCAATACAAAAAAATCAGTATTAAGATATGGTATTTTCTTCTTTCTATCCGTTCTTATCAATAGTTGTGAGAATTTTGATGACCCAAAGGATATTCATTTCGATATCAGCATTAATAATATTCTAGAGACAGATTTCGAAACAGGTGCTTATGTAGTTAACTCAAGCGATGATATCGAATTCCTGTTTCATGGAGACATAGTAGACAATATCACCTTCTATTCAGGAGCTATCGGAGAAGAAGCTCGTTACAAGAACCGTTGGATAGCCGACAAAGAAGCTAATATAAAACCGTTAGTACGATTGAAAACGTCTGCATTTAATTTAAAGGACCTTGCTACAACCAGTAAATTCGAACTTCTAATTGCCTATGATGAGGATATTCCCGATGAGTATACAGATAAAGCCATAGCGGAAACTCCTTGGGAACATTTTCCTTTGCGCACCAGTAATTTGACTTCCGGTAGTGGTATCACGGAATATTTCAATTTCAACGATAAATTAGTAACTTCCAATGGCACGCATGATTACACGAATTGGTTCTCACACAAGGAAGTAGTGTATGGGATCAGGGCTAAAAGTAACGTGGCTTCAACCAATAGGTTACAACTAAATGAGTTTTATGTTTCCAATACGGAAACACGTGATTACAGTTACACTTATCAAGGCAAAAATGTAAAAAATACGAAGACAAAAGAATATGTTATCTTCAAGGATTTCTCTATCATAGACCAAAACTTAAGAATCTCCAATAGCTTAACAGGAGCCAATTGGGGGATGTACACTCCTTTAGAAACCATTAAAGAAGGAGAAGAAAGCACTCAGCCTAATTCCCGGCACTATGCTTGGAATTGTGCAGAATTCGGCTTAAAATATGGAGAACTGACAGGCAGCTATCCCTGGACGACAACCAATAAATTCGGACAAGACATCCGCTCCACATATAGCGTGGAAATTTTTGTGCCAACCAAAAACATTCAAGACCCAAATGGTAATCCTCTGTCCGAACCTACGGAAGAAATGATGAATGAACCTTACGAATCATGGATTGTAAGTAGCAAACATAATATTCACAAAGTTATGCCTGATGTTCCTTCCAGTTATATTAAAGTTAAGTCACAAGGTTCGACAAATAGCTTTATTTACTCATATTCCAAGATAGGTAAAGGTTTGTATACCGCCACTTTTATCATCAATAACCAAACTCATGCAGGAACCAAAGAGATAGTTAAAGAATTCAAGTTCCTAGTCAAATAAAAATAAGCGCAGGTTTTCAAATAAGATAAAGAATCTGACGACAATTAAGAAAAACGAATCATTAATAAACATATTACCATATGAAGCAAATAATCAGAGGAATAACTGTAGCCTTACTGTTAACCAACAGTCTTTACGCCCAACAATGGGAAGGAGATTTATCTCAAGTCGGGAAGTCGCATCTCGGTGGATTCGATTATCACCTCAAAAAATATACAATAGAACAAGTAGGTACCCGCAAGCAAATGACGTTCAATTATGACGGAGTAAGGACTTTCACACACGCACCTGCCCCAGGAATACACCCACGTATTTACTTCAATCCAGAAGAACGGGAAAACATTATTGACCGTCTCAAAAATACGGAAGTGGGCAAAGAAACAGCACGACTGTTACGTGCACACGCTGCACTTGTCAATCTGCCTTACGGAAGTGGCGGTTATCAGAAAGGCCAACCTTATTCACAAAACAAACAAGGCATGGAATATATATCCAATCCCGGCATGTTTAACAAGTATGAGTTATATGAACAAATATCGGCTCCTGACGCTCCCAAAGGTCTACTTGACAGATTTATCGGTGATGGTAAAAAAGAAGAATTAAGAAGAATGGCGGCAGGGTTGAGCTGTGAAGCATTCGAATGTTATCTGCACGAACCCAAGCAAAAGGATACCCAAGCCCCATATACCGTCACCAATACACTCACCTATCGCCAACGTGCGGAAAAACTAGCTCGTGCCATGACATACTGGGCAGATGCATTTATTACTTACTACAAAGATCAGGCTCCCCAAAAGGCCATCAACAAATACGATCAGTTAGGCGGAATGCATATGCCTGTGATGTACGACATCAATTTCTGGGCAATGAATGAAAATCAGAAGCACGTTGTACGCAAAGCTATTTCCATGACTGTTCCCCAACAACCGAAATATGGAATGTATTGTGAACCGTTCACTACCACAAGCAACTGGGCAACTTTAAATTTCTTTGAAATCATCCCGAACCTCGCTATTGAAGGCGAACCGGGATATAATGCACAAGCAACACATAACTGGGTACAGGTTTTATACAAATTCCTGAACTATGGTTTCTATTCAGACGGATTCCCTTGGGAAGGATTAGGCAAAAACTATATGATGACCGGTCAATTAAATGCTTTGGCACGCCGGGGATATAGTTTTCTGGGACATCCCCATGTGCGTAAATTTACCAGTTTTTACCTGTCACAAATAGTACAACCTTTCGGCTTTGCCTTTATTGGTGACGATTTATATGGAGGCACGGATGGTGGAAACGGCGGAAATCCCCAATTCGGTGGTTATCGTTTCCATTCCATCGATGCTATCGGTCTGAATTATGCTTATCCCGACGATGCAGGATGCTCTTTTGTCTGGAGAAACTACGTCAGTAACAAGACTAAGGATGGAAAAGAGTTCATCGACCTGACCAACGGAGCATTCAGTCCTGGCACGCACAACTATTTTGACCGAATGGCTGTTCTGGTAACCTACGCAGACGATTGGCACGGCAATAAAGACTGGACAGAGCACCGTAAAAAAGCGCTGGGCAACCAATTAGATTACTTTGCAGATGGACGCGGACTAGCCATCATGCGTAGTGATTTCAGTCCCAATGCCCTCTCTACCCAATTCAACGTCCGACAGAATTTTGGCGGCCATACCTCAGCAGACAGAAATGATTTCACCCTCAGTGCCCTAGGACGTATATGGGTACCACGTGAAGCTGCCGCCGATGTCACTGAAATGGATTTCTTTTCCTGCCTACTCGTCAACCACAAAGGAATGACAGTGAGCCCGAATGAAGGAGTCAAATCACGGCAACCGGTCAAAGTTATTGATTACCAATCAAATGATAAAAGTTGTATTGCGGTAGGAGATGCCACCTATGCCTATAACTGGGATTTTAGATGGAAAGCAGGACCTTTGATAGACAATCATCCACTCTTAATTAAAAATGAAGGATGGGAAAAGGCTAACGAAACACTGAACGATTTCATGCTGACCCCCATCAAAGATGAACCATACTTCAACAAGCCTTTCTACGAATTCGGAAGCTGGAACGCGACAAAACCGGGAGATAAAGAACGTATCGTAAAGCGTAAAGTGAATAACATGGATCATGTAATCCGAACTATAGCCATATGTAAAGGAAAACATCCTTTTCTCATTATTGTAGACGATATAGCCAAAGAAAACAATGAAAAAGCCGATTATACTTCCTATATACAAATGGCTACCGACCTGAGTCTTGATAAAATTCAAGAAACTCCAAAGAAAAATGGTCTTTATGATGTGATCATAAAAGATAAAGACAACCGCAGGTTATTGATCCGCGTTATCGGACATAACAACTATAAAGATGGAAACAAAATCCAGTCAAACTTCGGGGAATTGAAAGATAAGGATGGAAACTACTTCATAAAACGTGGCAAAGAGATGAAACGCCAAAGAATCGCTTTTGAGGCATGCAATGTAGTATCACCTGATTTTAAAATGTTAATCTTCCCGTTATCTCACGGAGATGCACTACCAGAAACTATATGGAATAAAAATAAAACTGAATTATCCGTGAAATGGGAAAACGAGATGCAAACCATCCGTTTCGTCCCTGATACCAACAAAAAAAGAACTATTGTTACAGTTCTGTAAACCCAAACACTTCTTATAGTGAAAAAACATCTATCTTGCCTACCTATACTAGAGATTTACAAAGTGAATATTTGCTGTCATCTGTCACACATACACACCTAAAACTTTGATTATTAACAACTAATAACGTGACAGCAGCGTGTGACAGCATGGTGACAGTACTTTTGCTGTCACCATGCCCCTTCCTGTTCTTTCTTTTCTCCTTTTTCTTTCTTGAGAGTGTGGGGGCATATCCATCAGCTATAGGGCAAACATCAGTTTCATGCCTTCAAACTATTGGTTTCAAGGCTTGAAACTACAGTTTCACCTATTTGAAACTAGAGTTTCAATTATTTGGAAACATTAGTTTCTAAGTAGTAAAACTAAAGTTTCAAGCAAAGGAAACTAACTTGAAACTTACTTCCAAAAGAGGACGAAGAGGTGACAGTAAAATGCTATCACTGTGCTGTCACACACTGCTGTCACACCGTTACTCACTTACATTCAGAGATTTAAATGTAAATATGTGACAGGTGACAGCAAATATTCATTTTATAATTCTTATGTAGAGGCTATTCATCTAAATCTTCAACCTCTTCTTTTGAGAGAGCAACATCATAGATGCGTACATCTTTCACCCAAGCATGATGACCCAGAAAAAAATCCATGGCATCCGTAGCAATTTGAGTACTTCCCGGCGCAGTGGCTACCAGTTCACCATTCACGTAAAGAGCCATTTGCTCTTCTGAGGCAGACAACACCACATGATACCACTCTCCCGGAGTCAACTTCTTACTCCTCAAGCGTCCCGGATTTACATATAGCTCTCCGTTATTTAAAGCACAGGAAACAGTTCTGTACCCTTTGCCAAAAGCATTGTACCCGGTTTTGCCAAACAGGCTTCCCGTTTTTTCATTACTCTTGAACCTTAGAGAGATTGTTAATGCATTTTCTTTTAGTTTCAAATTATAGACCTTGAATCCCGGGTTGATATACTCACGCGCCACATTCACATCCACTGTCGTAGTAAACGTTTTATCATCTAATGGAGTTTCCAATATTTTCTTGCCGGATTCTTTGGCTGTCTTTGCACCATAGCCAACCCAAACATTAAAATCCGCCTGCACCGGGAAATCTCCCTGCTTGCCATTCCAATGATTAAAATCTACAATTCCCAAGGGATTAACTTCTGAATTATCAGATACTAACTGGACGGGATGTGTGTCACAATGGATATTATTGCCATCTAATGGAAGCGAGTTGCCATCGGGATAAGTGACAGACATATTAGTACCGCTTATTCCGAAACGGAGAGAGACAGGATACCATCCTCTTTTCAAGCTCACTTTTCGAGAAGGATCACGCCCATATACCCCCCGCTGAACAAGAACCTCGCCTGCAATCTTTAACTGATTGATACAGGAAGCCTGACGGGCTCCCAACGACAATCCTTCGCCGTCTGTTTTCGGAGTATCAAAGCTATAAATGCCATCCATCGGAGCAAAGAAATAGCCGTTATAAACTCTCACCGTCTCTCTACCTCCACCACTCGTTATGTTTGTGACGTACGACTGACGAAAAGGTTTCAAGCCATCTATGTCTAGAAAATCGGGAGACATACGCTTTCCTTTTCGGTCATAATCATATTGCACGAATCCGCGACGCATCGATGGAACTTCCTTTATCGGTTCCAAAGAGGGAATAGAAACATCAGCTGTCAACTTCACAGCAGGCAGAGGAACATAACACAAATTTCCGGCTTCAATAGTTTTCATTTTTCCACCGTTTACTCCATAAGTCACATCAAAAGGCATCGGATCTAAAGAATTAATATTCCAATACAGAGGATCGCATACCACAAGCTCAAACAAATGCCACCCTTCGCCTAATGCTACTTCACCGGTTCGTACATCTTGCTGCTGATGAAATACACCGATCTGCTCTATCACTGCACGACCTGCTATATCCAAAGTGACCGGACCGCAGGAATTGACATCGAAACGATAAATCCCTTCCTTATCAGCATACAGCCAACCGTTAAAACGATAAAATCCCTTACATTGCTGTTCCAAATCTCCTTGAGGCACAGAATATGGCAATCTCATGCTCTCTACATAGGTATTTTCTTGAGATTTATACGCGTCGAGTTTCGGCATCATTATTTTCGATGCCCTGAAAAAACCTTTATCATCATAAATCTTTGTATTAATCTCATAGACGCGCGCCATCAATCCTTGTTGTGCATTGGCAGGTTTCTCATGTTTACCCTGTGCATAGGGTGTTTTTACGAAACGGGCAATCGTAGTGGCACTTTGCCGAGGTCCTTGCTGCCAGCTTGTATGGAACACTTTGGCTTTTATAGTAAGCGAGCGGTCTACCTTTACAGGTTTTTCATATAACAGAGAATTAGCCGTAGGTTCGCTTCCATCCAACGTATAACGGATTTCCGCAGGTGCCTGGGGACGGACAAACAGCACCTCTTCTTTATCTGCAACCGGATAAACAGGAATTTCCCCTTCCCGGCGTGTGTCCCGCAAAGCATAACTGTCATATTCCCGCCCGCGTACTGTCATCACAGGACGAGCAGGAGAAGCATTGCTCGAAAGAGTTTGCTTTCCGTTCCGGCTCATAATAAATACAGTACGACCTCCGTCCGTCTGATCCAACTCATACACATCCTTCACCTCACCAATGGCAACGGTCAACTCTGTACGTCCTTTATCCCATGCAGTGACAGGCATAGGATCACCATGCCGATAGGGGTAGACCAATATCTTGAACTCCGGAGATTCGCTGATTGCAGGAACAACCACCTGATTGTATCCCTTATAACGTTCGAAACGGGGAACAGGAAAGCCATACGGACTATTTCTCCACAATACACGTATCAGACATAAAGGTTCTCCTTTTTTAAGAACTACTTTACCGGTTTTCGGGTCCCGTGGCAATCCCGCTTTTCCCAGAATCAAATCATCTGCCCTGGAAAAATCAGGATCAGTGTTCTGAAAACGGATTTCAGGTGTCGACGCTTCTATCAAGTCTACATCCAAAGGAACAGATATATTCCAATCGTACAAATGTACTTTACCGTCTTTGAGGGCATCATCCATCACTATCAGATATGGATATTTCCCCTTGCCGATCTGGACGGTACGGAAATAGTTCTCCATCTTATTCCACTCCTTATATCCCTCCACCAAACGGGTTTCACTGCTCCACGGACCATAATCGGTGTGCGCATATCCATCATTAAACGCAACAGTGTTGGGATGGAAGGCTATCTGAATATCTCTGGTCAAATCACGATTGGGTTCTGCAAACGGAGCGTAATATGGTATTTTGGAAGAAGGGAAATAATAGGGATGTATCTGCATACTTTTGGAGTAGGAAAAGCCATTTCGCGCATCTCCGCAAGCAGTAATCCCATCCGACGAATCCTGCACGCCCAGCCATGTGCAAGGTGCAGGCGGCCATTTGCACCCTTTTCCGTCTACGGTCATCATATTCTGCAAGAAAGTAGCTTTCGTTGCCAGCATATCATTATCTTTAATCCAATTCATTCCGTCTTTCCACAAGATGATGCGGTTGGCTTCCGTACCCTCGTGTCCACCATAAAAGAAATCCTGTTTGCAATACATGGCAACCTGCATATCTCCTTTTTTCCATGAATTACGAGTATAAAGATACCCTCGTTGATTGTCTGTCCAAACTAACGGCAAGTTCAATTCATCGACCCTCTTTTGTTCCGTCCAGTCAAGTATCTTCCCTTTTTCATCTTTCATCCCGTCACTTGCATACAAAAGCATCAGTTCCTCACAGATTCCGACAGGATTGGGCCAGCGTACTGTAGAATCAACAAGCACTTTATTGGTAGTCAGAGTCGCTTTATACAAGAAATCGAGTGCTTTATCTTGCGGATGGAAATAACGCATCATCCAAATCGGATGAAACGCAGAGGCCCGCATCTCATCACGCATTTTCCACACGCCATCCTGCCACCACATGGCGGCATGAAAAAAACGCATTTTTGCACGCAGATGAGGATGTTGGAACAATTCCGGACGACGTAACCCAACGGCAACAAAGGCAGAGGTATTCAGCCATCCTTTGATTGTTTCATAACACATCCCGTCTTCATCCAGAAAGTAATCCAACATGGCAAAGGCTTTTTGAGAAGCACGGTTAAACAAATCGTTGTTGAATCCTTTTTCGCCTTCAATGAGCAACATCAACCGGATATATTCCATGCCGAATCCCTGATGATTGTTTATCATGAAATGGTCTGGAACCACCATGAAATTTGTATAACGGTGCTCTGTGATCCGGGCAATTATCTTTCTCACTTCTTCGCGCTCTTTGGCTGTCATCCATGGAGCGATATAATCATACTCCAGCAAATGCCAGATTTCAATAGGTGGATCGGGTTCTCCCATTGCTACAGTAGACCGCTCTGCCGACCAAAGGTTATCCGTATCAGCCAATTTGTCCAATTTATCAAGTTTGGGTTGAAGCCGGTGAATCTTTTCCATTAATTGTTCAGCATATATCCTGCCCAACTTCCGGTCGTTCATCACTAAAGCATAAAACGGCGTTTTCTTTGTCTTCACCCGTTGCCACATGGTTCTGAAGGGTAAAGGAGCTTTTTCTCCCAAAGTAACTTTAGCCCGTATACTGTCTACCTCGTCAGGAGTAATCAGTACACGCGGATGGACACCGGGAGCCGGTATTTTTCCTACACGGGAAGCATCGAACGTCAAATCGGGAGTTCCCTTCGCTACTTCCGGCGACTTTGGCCAGAAGCTTCCATCTATCACTTCCTCATAAGTCAATGAAACGCGAGGTTTCCACTTCGGTTCCTGATAATATTCACGTTGCTGGGCAAAGCCTCCTATAAAAAGCATCAACAAGCCCCCGCTCACTATTCCTTTCTTATAATCAATCATGTTTCATTTCAACTTTAAATACCACCGTAGAATAGTCCGGCATCTTCTTCGGAAGTTGTATACTCAATTTCTCTGAAAATCTAGTCCATTTTATTTTCTCTTTACTACCCAGCATCTTGATGGAAGCAATCTTACAATCAACAGGCAGCGAGGATATTTCCAAATTACCGTCAGGATGTTCCATCGCAAAGACATAAAGGTTTTTGCCTTTACGTGTAAAACGCACATCTCCCGGAAGATAGCTACGCACATCTTTAAGACCGCCGAATCCTCCTTTTTCCTGCTTTATGCTTAGCGAAGGCCCCTCACCATAAACATGCCAAGGACGTGAACCATATATTGCTTCTCCATTATCTTTCATCCATATAGCTATACCTTCCAATTCAGCAAGTACATCCTCTTCCAAATCTCCTTCGGGCGTTTGGACGACATTAAGCAACAAGTTACCATTTTTACTCACTACATCCACCAACATCTGGATGATTTGGGTAGATGTCTTATACTTTTGTCCGGTTCTATAATACCAGTCGCCCAGCGATGTATCAGTTTGCCAAGGATAAGGACTGATATCTTCACGAACCCCACGTTCCACATCCTGCACAAACCGTCCGTCAGACTCCTGCTTGCAAGTGTATACCGCCTCCGGTTTTCCATGCTTATCCAAACTTTGATTATAATAATGCGCAATCAAAGAACGCCCGACTTCATTACCAAAAGGAACCGCACTGTCCGAATAAAGTAATTCCGGTTGGTACATATCTATCAATTCCTTGATCCTGAAATACCATTCTTTCTGAAATTTGACATTCTTAGTCATCCATCCGGTATCTTCAGGGTCGGCCTTCTCATGATACAAGTCCCAAAACTCGGAATTGTTTCCATCGTAGGGTATTCCTGCCTTATCACCCTTTTCGTCCGCCCCATGAGAGGGTTGAAACCATGTATAACTAGCTGCCAGATGTTCCGATACGCCAAAATGCAAACCATATTTCTTAGCCGCTTTCTGCCAATCGCCTACTACATCACGTTTCGGCCCCATACTCACAGAATTCCAACGATTCAACTTTGTATCCCATAAACTGAAATTATCGTGATGTATTGCCATTGATACAAAATAACGGGCACCCACCCTTTTGAACAGTTGCATTAACTCATCCGGCTTCCATCTCTCAGCTTTCCATAAAGGGATGATATCTTTATAGCCAAAAACGGAAGGATGACCGTAATTTTTGATATGATAATGGTAAGCAGGCTCGGCTTCTCCAGTATATTTTTTTTCTTTCCAATTATATTTATTGCTGACATACATTCTCTTTGCATACCAATCACCTTGTCGTGGGACAGCTTGGGGCCCCCAATGAGACCAAATTCCAAATTTGGCATCTCTGAACCATTCCGGATATCCATATTCTTTTAAAGATGAATCATCCGGTTCGAATATCCCTTCTTTCATCGGTAGTTTTTCTATCTGCGCATTTACATGCAAAGACACAGATACTGCCAAACTAAACGCAGATAATAATGTTTTTATTTTCATACAACCACTATTTTTGATTATAATATCTGTTTAAAGAATCACTTTTTCCCTGCTCATTTAGGTAACCATGCCTCCGGTTTCGAAACGACCAGATTTGACTTTCCTTGTAAAAAACCATGACGGCACATGTAATCGTCAATCTGTCGCATGGCATCAACCACTACTGCTTCCGGAGCCCTCCAATATGTACAAACAAATGCATGGTTAGCTCCCGGCAATACTATCAACTCACAACTGCTACCCACTTGTTTCATTGCCCGGTAAAGTTCTTCCGATTGGGAAAGAGCGATAACTTTGTCGGCTGTTCCATGCATTAATAATGTACGAATGGAATTCTTACGAACATTATATAAAGGAGAGAAGCGTTTCGCCAGTGAAATTATTTCAGGGGAAAGAGACTCTATATCCGGCTTTTTGTTCTTTTTAAGAGCCTCTCCTCCTATCACAACCTTTATAAAAGAAGACTGCGTGAAATCGGTGAGCGGATTGCATAAGATTGCCATGTCGGGTGCGTCACTCACCTGCAAATCATCATTCGGGTCATCAAACCCCGTCACCGTTCCCATGCAGGCAGATAAATGAGCTCCTGCAGAGTCTCCCATAACTATGATACGTAAAGGGTCAATCCCCCAATCGGCTGCATGGCTCCGGATATAGCGCATAGCAGACTTGCAATCTGCCACCGCATTCTCCAACGTTGTTTCACCTGCTTTCACCAAACGGTATTCAACACAAAAGACTGTCGCACCACGTGAAGCAAAATAACGGGCATGAGGGAAAAAGGCCTCCACATCTCCCCCTGTCCATCCTCCTCCGTGAATTATCACCAAGGCCGTACGTTTTTCCTTTTGTGGAACATCCTTCGAATGAAATACATACAAATGCAATGGAACATCAGAAACTGATTTATAAACAATCTTATCCATCGGGCCGTCCGTCAACTGGCTGAACGATATTTGTGCTTTGCCGGTAAAATTCTCCTGCGCATGGGTGGCAGGCGACAACAAGCACATAATCAGGGTGAAGAGGGGAAATAAACACTTCATCATTTTACAGTATAAGTTCGGGAATAGGAAGAAACTCCATTATCATTAAAAGCAGCTATCGAGAATGAATACGGGCATTGGGTATTCAGCAGGAAGGTATGTAATTCATGTTCTCCATATACAATAAAGTTATGATACAGTTTATCTGGCTCGGCTCCATATTTAATGACATAACCCGTTGCATTATCCTGTGCAGTCCATCGTAATGTCACATTTCTGCGATCGTCCGCATCCCGCTTTACTGAAAATTCGCGGACAGGAGAAGGTACTTTTCCTTTTCCCAAACCAAATATGCGGAATCCACATACAGCAAACTTTCCATAAGGGACTTGAATGTTTTCCAGTCTCACAAATCGTGCATTGACAGGCTGCGCCAATTCAATATAATCGTGGGGCGTGTCATGCTTTGAAGCAGATTTATCGACAACGCTTCTCCAAGTCTTACCATCTTCAGAAATTGCCACCCGATATTGATGCCCTTTTCCTTTCACTACCCCTTGATAACTCGCATCTTGATCTGCAAAATTTATCTGAATAGCATAGATCTCTTTGGAAGCGCCCAAATCCGTCTGTAGCCACTCATTCTCATTACCTTCAGCACTCCAATAAGTTCTCATGTTTTCATCAAAAGCATGACTGATTGAATGCCCCCGTAAAGTGGAAGAAGCCGTAGCCGGCTTTTTGTAGGATAGCAACATCCATCCGGTAAAGAGCTCCTCGGGGCTATCAAATGTACCTTGAGGCATACGCTGCGGATAATCCCCCCAAAGTGTACAGCAATAAGGAACACCGTCTTTATCGAACAGGGTCGGGAAAAGACTTAATCGTCTTTCATAACTATGCTTTACCGACAGACAATTCGTTACGATGTGCCAATAATTATTTTTTTTATCAGTAAAAGTTGAACTGTGTCCAGCCCCACGAACAAATCCGGTAGGCTTCATTGAAAAAGGATTATGAATATCAAACCGGAATCCGTTCATCGGCTCGTTACTTACGTAATAACCGTCAGAGTACCAATCCAAATCTGTTCCTGCAGCAGCATACTGCAAATAATATTTTCCATTCACCTTATTTGTCCAACATCCTTCTATCCAGGGTCGTTTGTTATCCTGACGACGTTCCCAACCATGATTCAACGTATCACTGTCTACGGTGATAACCGGCTCATTCATGGCTTGGAATTCCTTTTCAGGGTCTAATTGCACAACCCAAGTCGGTGTTTTGTTACTGCAGCCCCAATACATATAAACATCCTCGCCATCTGCAAGTAACATCGGATCAATACATTTTGTCCCATTAGTGTAAGTGGAGTACTTGAAAGGCTTGTCGGTAACTCTCTCCCATTTGTCCGACATCGGCTCTGTTGTTTTATACAAAGGCAACGGTTGTTTGCTCTCAAAAGAAGCCAGAAAATATAACTCACCTTTATATACCATTGCAGTCGGGGCATAGTCCTCGGCAGGAAGTACTTTTGTTTCTACAAAATGCCATTTCAACAAATCCGTACTCCACCAATACCCACCGCTTTTAGAAGCAAAGAGCCAGTATTTCCCTTGATAAAACACCATGGAAGGATCGGCAGCTTCACGATATCCCATTCCATCCAAACTATAGCGGTAACTTATATTCAACGGATTACACCAAGTACGCTGGCTTTGCGCTACTCCGGCTTTTACCAAACAACTCAATAATAGGAAAAACAAAATCTTCTTCATAACAATCAATATTTTATATACTACTTCAATGCAACATCCCAAGGCTTTATCCGCCGGGATTCACCACCTTCTCCCCTAATGATTAAAGTAATGTGATATTTATCTGCCTTCCGGTATTGATGAACCGGACTTTTCTCCGTTGAAGTCATACCATCTCCGAAATCCCAATAATACTCAAGTACTTTTCCTACCGATTCGTCCGTAAAAGCGACTACCCGATTTTTCGAATCAATCACATGGGAAGTAAAATCCGCTTTTAATACCGAAGCCCATTCAGGTTCGAGCGGCATCAGTCGGAAAGGATTGGCAGCCGTAGCATCACCATACATTCTCTTATCTTTCGACAAACTCCAAAAAGCATCCATTTCTCCGGCATCTTCCACCTCTTTATCATAATCCATCACTGCCCAAGTCAGACCTATTAACTTGTTTTCTTCCAATATGGATTTCACCGAACGTTGAGACCCTTCGGCGCCTGCATAATCAAAAGCCGTCACCCAAAACTCCAGTATCAACTTCCCACTCTGTCCATGCTTGAAATCATAAGAATAAGCAGCGTTGGCATACGGCAATTCTTTGATCCACGCCTGTGGTCCCCACACCATTGCCCAATCCTTTCCAGCCGGAGCAGGTGTAAAGATATGGTAGTTTTGTGCCTGACAACCGTGATAATCCATATAGGAAACCATTTTTGACGCATCATCCCTCTCGCTCAAAAAAGGATGGAAAGAATTAATAAAAGGGCCACCGGAACGATCCCCGTCAACGATTAACTCGAAAATGTCACTATTACGGGGATGCTTATCAAATATCCAGCAATCATCCCAAAGTTCTACAAGAAAGTAGATACGACTCATTCCTTTCACCCATCCGACTTTCACTTTTGCCTTGGAAGAGTGAGGATTCGGTTTCTGATAGTGCCCTGTATTGTCGACCAATGAATCAGAGGTGATCTCATAAGATACCGGCACTATATCCCAATCCGAAGCATCTCCGTCAATTCGCGGTATCTTATCCGATGGGAATTGATACACTTTATACATAGTCTGCTGTGCCACAAGTCTTTCAACAGAGAACACGCACAAGATTATAAATAGCCAAGTCTTTATTCCAAACAGTCTTTTCATTCTGTACAAATATCACATATTCATTATGGGAAATCATATTCACACAAACATTAACGGTCTAATATGGAATATCCCATATTCAACTGTTTTGTGCCGGTTCTCCATCGTTTCATCTCCTCCTGTGAAGGTGTCTTTTTACGGTATTCATCCTTATATAGTCCTATCTTTTGAAAAGGAACCGGTTTAAATCCGGGTAAATCTTTGAATACAACCGAATTCTTCTTCAAGCGGAAATCAAAATTTTCCATATCGACAAATCCCGGATCTTTGTCATAGCTTACATTATGCCCGCTAACCAATTCTTTAGTGGCCCGCACCGGATAACGTTTCCCGGGCACCACCCGAGAATAGCTATAAGGCTTCTTGACGTTGACTGTAAAATTATTAGTGACCGTAGAACCATCACCGGTTACAATTTCGAATCCGACATTACTATTTATAGCTATATTATTGTAACAGTTAATGGTATAAGGCTGCTGATACTGGTGTCCTTTCTTATACAAGTACGCCGTTCCTCTTTCAGAAGAACTGTTCAATGCAACGATATTCCCATAAACTTGCATCTCGCGATGATCTTCATCAAAGTAAATGCCGTCAGCATTCGGACTGCTATGGATAAAGTTATAACGGAATATCAAATTGCCCATGCGTTTATTGTCGTCAAAACTATAGAATCCTCCCATATCATTGGAAACCCGACAGACATCAAAAATCTCATTATACTCAAAAACATTATCGAAGCTACCGAACAAGACACCGACATGAGGAGTGCCGTGAATGAGATTATTGGCAATATACATTCCTACAGCCGTATGATGACCTCCTCCGCCACCGCCGGTAAAGCCACAATTGATAGCGGCACAGTAAATCTTCTCTATCTGAGAAAACTCGAAGATATGGTTATTCACCACACGATGTCCGGCTGCCACTCGAGGGGTACTATTCTCATCACCACCTTTAAGCCATACTCCACCGCCACCCAACTCGTACAAATCACAACTTTGAACCGCATGATTCTTACCTCCATTAATGACAATAGCTGTCTTGGTGGTATTGCGCACACGGCAACCGGCTATTAAAATATTTTCCCCTTCATTGATTTCGACCGCATTTCGCTGGGTCTCTTCAAAACAAAGATTAAGAAATCGGATATGAGATGCATGTTTTGCCTTAATAATCGGACTACTGTTATCGGCAATACTTAACACCAACTGCCCGTTATTCGATGGCGGATAAAGATAAATTTTCTTTGCTGCAAAATCCAGACACCATTCTCCGGGGACATCGACCTCTTCCAAAAGATTCAACAACCAATATTTCTCTTTACCACTGCCTTGGGGACGCATATACTTATTCCCAATGCCTCCGGGAATAGGCTGGCTAAAAACAACCATCTGCAATGTCGTGTCAATCTTGTCAACCCGTATTGCTTCATTCTGCCAAGGTACTCTCCAATATCCTTTCAACCAGACTTCCCCCCTCCGGGCCGCATCCACCCAAAGTGAATGACGCGGATCACGATACTGAAAGATTCCCTGACGGGGAGCCCGCCGGACAGGTTCCTTATTGTCATAAAAGTCACGCCAGTTAGCTCCATCTTCTTCCCCACCGCCATTTATTAACACATGCTTTATCTCCATATAACCCTGATTAGGATACCGGGAGATTGGCAAACGTTTATTATTTGCAAAAAGAGTAATAATATTCCCATTATCATTAAAGACATCCGGGAACCGGGCTATATGTTTCAGATTCATATCCGAAAGGTCTATTTCCAACAACTTATCTACCAGTTCCGGAGCAATGCGTTTACGTACAGATTCATCTGTAATTTTGCTGATTTTAGTAGTCGGGACTGTTCTGGAGCCATATAGTACTACGTCCTGTTTACCGGTTAGTGAGCGATAAGTTATCGGATATTTGTCTGTTCCACTATCTTCTTCACTAAAAACAAGAGTACGGTCAATCCTATAATTACCGGGATACAAGTAAACATTAACAGCTTCTTTCCGCATATTCAAGTCACGTACAGCTTTCTGAGCACGTTGTAAAGTAGCAAATGGAGCTTGTCTGGTGCCGTTATTACTGTCTTTACCTTGAGGACTGACATAAAAATCTTTGGCACTTGCCATAGTTATCATTGACATGATAACCAATAACAAACCTATTCTTTGTATCTTCATAACATATCTCCCTGCTATTCATACAAATAAAATATCCTATCCATTAGCCTCCATTTTTCCGCAGAAGTAGCGCCTGGCTTGGAAATTTGGAATATTGACATATATTCCTCCCATTCCGCCTGCCGGGGCAATGTGGCAAGTTCTTTCATTGCCCGCTCCCAATCAAAATCCAATGGAGTTTCTACAATCATAAACAAACGTGTATCTATAATATAAATCTCCATTTCGAGAATACCCACTTTACGTATTCCTTCGCGGATGACCGCCCAATGCTCGGATTCACTATGGCGTTTTTTATATTCTGCAATCAACGCAGGATCATCCTTCAAGTCTAATGTCTGACAATAACGTTTTACGGGACAGTTATATTCCCGTACTTTATAACCTTTTTCTTTCGCTTCCATATACTTACATTTTTTATCTGTTTATTTCAACCACTTTTATATCCATTGGCGCCATGATTATTTCTTTGTTATACTTCTCTTTAGAAAGAATATCCGTCATTGTCCCCTCAATATATACGTTAGCAGACTGTTCCGAGAAATTAATCAAATACAGATAGCGGCTCTTACCCTTTACCTCTGTTATTTCAACCATTTTGTTTTCAGAAATGGCTAACGGGCGTATTCCCTGCTGTGCCAATACTGTTTGTATTATTTTAGCCGTCAACTTCCTTTCTGCAATTGTTCCTACATAATAAACAGAAGCTCCCGATTTATCAACCCGGGAAGAAACTGCAACGTTACCTTTAAAAAAGTTTTCGTCATAAGATGCCAATGGAGATGCGGAAGTTAAGCTAAACACATCAAACCAATAACCGCTCGAGTATTTTTCCGGAGAATTATCCCATTTAATTCCTATACTTTTCTCTCCAAGTAAAGCATGCTGTTCGCCTATTTCAATTCCAGCCAAACGTTCAAGCCGTTTGTTTACCAACGTGCCATAACTCTGTACTTGCATATCACGCAATCCGCTCATACCTGTAATCACTAAAGAGACTCCTTTCTTAACCGCCTCTTCCAGTCGTAATGCCAACTTTTCGTCCATTAAAACCAAAGAGGGTACTACAATAAGTTTATATTTCAGAAAGTTATCTTCCGGAGATATAATATCCACAGTCATCCCTTCTTCACGCAATGCATTATAATATGAGTGTACTTGCCTCATATAACGAAAATCAGAAGAGAATAATTTATTTTCAAATGCCCAATCAGCATGAAAATCACGTATAACAGCAACAGATGCTGTCGGAGTGAGTTCTCCGGTCAGATTTAAAATCTTACGAATTTCATTTCCGGTTTCAGATACCTCCGAATAACGCCGTCGAGGTTTGTCATCCACATCTATGACTCCTGACATCACATGTTCATGACCGGCTTTGAAAGCTTTATAGGGGAAAAAAACTATTCCATTTGCACCATGTGCCACCTCCTGATGTGACCACAGACGAACCATTCCCGGTGATACCAAATGGCGCTGACGCCCTGCGGTACGTGCAATCTGCGCTTCAGTCACCATAAACGGCAACTGGTTATTTGTCCCTCTTATTTGAGAAAGAGCCAACGAAGCCATTGTCGGAGTATAAACGAAACTACCGGTATTTCCATACTCATTCTCCAATGTCCATGCTATCGGATAATTATCAATAGACATAAAATCTGCCTTATCCGCCAACTTATATAAATTCAAACGATAAAGAAAACCACTGGAACAAATGTTATGTGTCACTTTAAAACGCTGGGATACTTTTTTAATGGCATCCCGCTGCAAACAGAAAAAATCAATAGCACAATCAGAATAAAATTCCAAATAGTCTTGAAAACAAGATGGATTATCACCACTTCGGGGTAGATAAACCTCCTCAAACGTTTTTATATTCTGGCTCCAAAAACTTAAATTCCATGCTTCATTGAGCCGTTCCACATGCTGATATTTCCGTTTCAGCCAATGAGCGAACTTCTTCCGGCAAGTGCTGCAATAACAATATGGTTCTTCAGCCATCAATTCGTTATCTATCTGGAACCCGATGACTGATTTGCTATTGACGAAACGAAGTGCCAATTGTGTTGCTATACGTTCTGCAAACTTGCGATAATGCTCGTTATTCAAACACGCATGTCGCCTGCGTCCATATTCTTTGCGTATCCCGTTTGCCTGAACTTGCATGACGTCCGGATATCTGTCATACATCCATTTGGGAATTGCCGCCGTAGGTGTGCAAAGTAAAGAAGAGATACCCTGTTTATCCAATGTCTCCACTGCATGTTGCAACCAATCCAACGTAAACTGCCCTTCGGAAGGCTCCATGCTACTCCAGGCAAAGTCCCCCATACGCATTAAATTGAAACCTGCCTGTTTCATTAATAACGCGTCTTTTTCAACTTGACGGTCTGTTATTTGCTCCGGGTAATATGCCGCGCCGTAGTAAAAATTATCCTGCCCGGCTACTCCATGACAAATGAAAACACATATCACAAAGAATGACCATTTCAAAATATGATTTCGTCCCATTATTCTTATCTTCTACATATATATTACACTATCCGATTAAAAAGACATTTTTTTTGTCTCATTAGGAGCCAACTGAATCGTCTTAACCTTATAAAGCACATTCTCTCCCAATGGTTTCATACGTTCTGAAGCATTTTCTACCAAAATTTTTGTTTTAACAGGAACCGATGAGGGATTTCTTAATTCACAAACAAATTTTCCATTCTTCCGCACGGAAGTTTTCAACAATATATTATCGAATACAGTTGCCATATTCTTATCCGGCTGTATGTATACACCGGGGATTTCCACAGTGGTCAACATTAGTCCTGTTTCAGCCCAGGTTGACAAACCAAGAATTTCACCAATACGTTCTTTCCCCTCCCAATCTGTCATATTTACACGTTCACACACCCATCCTTCTTTCGCCTCACCGATAGGATTGGCTTTACACGGAAGATACTGTGTAATGTTGTGAGCTATATCTTGCAAAAGATTCAGATAAAACAGGTCTCCTGTTGCCCGGTACAAGCGCAATAAAGCTATGCCGGAGGCAGTACAAATGGCAGGTGCTCCATGTTTATTCTGCGTATTTGCATAAACAGCTCCCATGGAATGGATGCCGGTCTTTCCAAAAAGCGATTGTTCAGGAAAAGAATAATCACCGGTAACCACCCAAGTAGAAAACTGGCGCGCCGCATCACTTGCATATTTGAGCCATTTCTTTTCACCTGTCAGTTCATAAAGCAAGGCAAATGATTCAACCAACGAATAAGAAGATTCCGAATCCGGATTCTGCAATGCATCTCCGGGGCCTCCGCAAGTAACTCCCTGACAAGTAAATTGACGATAATAATATTCTGCCGACTCCAAAGCTACCCGAATATATTCTTTGTTATCGAAATATTGTCCCGCCAGCACCATTGCTGCTGGCACAATAGCCCCGGATGTGGAACCTCCCACGCATATCTTTCCGGTAAAAGCATCTACGAACTGACCGAACTGCCGGTTCTCATTCCATAACTTAACAAAAGAGTCACATACCTTACGTGTACCTTCTTTCCATATCGGTTTTATATCAATGCCTTTAGATTCCATCAACATCAGTTGCTTGATGATATAGTAAACCGCATCACCACTTTTACGAATCAGATGCCAGTTGGCGGTATGTGGTTTACGAATATCTCCTCCTAACCATACATTTCCTTTTTCCCCGGCATCCCAGAAGAAGCCGGACGGACTAATTCCGTCGGGAAACAACCAATCAAAGTTTCTAATTACATTTTGACAAGTCTGCTCATCACCCATAAACAATAAGGGATAAGTGGATATCATTCCTCCAGTCCATCCGATTTGCCAATCCTGAAGGAAGTTTTCTCTCATACCTACAGAATAATATCCATATTCGGGAACAAAATTCTGTGTGTTGAATTTATTCTCTTGAATAGACTGACATTCAGAATAAGACAAAGTGTTGCGCAACTCCCCACACATTATATCTTTTCGTACTTCAGAATATCTTTGGAATAAATCTGTTATCTGATTGGCTTGAAAACCGTATATGCGTAACCTGACAGTAACAGAATCCCCCGCTTTGAAAGTGTGTCCCTTGTCCCAAGATGGAACACGGCTGTCGCAATTCATATACACATACTGCTCTCTCATACAGGGGGACGTTATTGCAATCGTAGCATTTTCACGATTTCTATCCTCCTCGACCGACAGACTATAGTCTCCCAAATCATTACCATACTCTGTCAACAAAATAAAACCTTTCCTTGTGGATGGAGACTGATAACAGACAGCAGGAGTTGCAAAAGCTCCGCTACGGTCTTGAATACGAGAAAAACCATTTCCTTTATCCAAGCGCAATATATCTGTTACGATAATAGGTTTATCCGGCCCTATATCCTGTATTTCATAAAGTTTGGGAGAATATCGCAGTCTTCTGGATTCAAACTTATTACCATTATAAGCAACCGAAGGCATCAAAACATAATTATCTGCGCTCCATTGGCTGCAATCAATATTCACAGATACGGCAGCCTGTTCAATCTGGCCGGATGTACATTGAAAAGTTACATTCAGCTCCAATGCATCCAACCTGTCCGGCACCTCTCTTATGTCAGTTCGAACAGCCCATGTACTTCCAACCAACTGATGCCCTTCCCCCAAAATGGCTTCCGAACGAGCTTGCACCATATTGTAACGTGCATAATCATATTGCGTAACTGAAGTATAAATCTTACAATGATTCGCATCCTGCCATTTTTCAACCTTATTCTCCGGCGTAGCAGCAAAGACATTAAAAGAAAAACAGCCAATAGCCCATAAAAACAAACCTATATTTTTCATGTTCAACCTATATTATTTACTAATGTTTTTACACCTTTCATTAACTGGATTTTATAACCGCCCTTATCCATGTATAAATACAAATCCGACGGAGACGATAATTTAATCAATTCCTTACCATCTTTTTTCAATTCAGATAATCCTGAAGAAGCCAATTTTACCAGTTCCCCCTTTCCGTTAGTCTGAATAGCAATCATCCCTCTACAAATACCTGCAAATTCATGATTATCTAAAATCACTTTAAAGGCCACATCTTCATTCATATGAAGAGCCGGATAAAATGTTTCAACGTATGAACCATCTTCATTGAAACTAGCATTATTCTGCATACGTTTAGCGACAATGCCCCTTTCTTCCAAGAGGCGAATTAAATCCGAAGAGTCCACACAAGCAGAGCCTAATTTGGATATTCGTTCCTGAATATCATTTCCATCAAAATCTTTTCCAAATTCACCAAGCAACATGGTCTCCTTTTTGTATGCAGAATATTCTTCCAGCAACAAAAGAGTTGAGCTTTTCATATATTGCGGATACAAATACACTATATTCTCGTACGTATGTCCATTCAAACTCATTTTTCCATCTTTTTCCACTTTCAGTTTTCCTTCGGCAATTACATCAGAAGAAACCAACGTGACTCTATACCCCTGATTCCATAAACTCATCGCCAATTTTTCCGGTTGAACACGTACATCCAGTTTATATTTACTTTCTTTTTGACAAGAACTGCTATTTTGCAATGCCTCCATACCAAAAATCAACAGTACGTCCATCTGAGGCAGAGCCGGATTAAAACGATTCAACAAGGAAGCAGCATCTTCTATCGGCTTACCCCCCGATATAAATTCCGGTGATTCTAATTTAATTCCCCATCCATGCGTATCGTTAAAGGCATGATAATGCGTACGAATTCCATAAGCCAGATCATTTGTAGCTTTCCTGAAAATTGTATCCGGATTCGTATGATAATACATATTATACATTACATTCTTCGGAGCACACTGTGCGATTCCCATCCGAACCGGTAAAATACTATTTTCATCCGAATGTCCATATTCCCGAGGAAGCGTCCACCAATTTGCGCCCGTTTGCCAAAGTTCATCTCCCGTCAAGGAATTATGAAATGTATTATGAACCCCGATAAATGCATCCTCTCCAAATACTGATTTCGATTTATTATAGAAATCCCTTTCTACTTCCAAAGGTCCTCCACGCATCAAATCCATATAGTAATTAATGCTCTTTATACGTTTTTTTTCTTCTCCCTGTGGTATGTAGCGCATTGCTAAAAGAGCCGATTCAAGGTCATCCCCATGTTTCTCTTTAAAACACTTTGCCATCGCGGGCGAATAATAACGTTCTGTAAATGATTCTTCTTCCGGCATCGACCAAGGGGGAGTAATACGCATATGAGTGTATTCATCCAAAGCCGTACCATCAAAAGGAATAGAAGCATATTTATTTAACGCTTCTCTAAATAAGTTCGAAACATACCCACCGTACATATCGTTCCAATTATAATAGTGCTGCGCCAACACATAGACAGAATAACCGGAAAGATTTTTGCCCCCGTTTACCATTACAGTAAGTTTATCGGGAGTATTTGAACTTGCTTGTACTTTTGCAGTAATATCTACCAATGTGCCGGGAGCATAGGTTCCATCCCCTGTTTTCTTAAAAGCCCAAGCCTTAAACAATTCACTTTTTTGTACTTCCACATTCGAATGACGGCTAATCGAATTTAAACGCACATGCTTTGCCGTCATGTCACAGTATGCACGTCCATCAGCATCTAAAACAAGCTCTGTCTCTCCAAGCATACGCATGCTATGTTCCAAAGGAATTTTATCTCCTCCATCCCATAACTGCAATCCTATTTTCAGATTCTTTTTGTGCGCTTTCTCCACCAGGTTGCTAAGAATGGGATACATCACCTCATAATTATAAAAATCAACTTTATTACGTGCCGTTATAAATACTAAGTCGAATAAATTCATCTTCGCTATTGAATCCAAATCCGATAAGTAACGCTCATTTTGCAGTACATCCGGTGTCCAAAACCAATACAATACGCGAGGATGGTTCACGTTTTCAAAACGGTCAATCTCTTCAACCTTTGTTTCAGATTGACATGAGTTCAACCCAATAAAGCAAGATATACAAATCAAAAAAGCAGCCAAATTCCTATTCCACATAAACCACTTATTTTATATCATTAAGCATTTTATAAACGTCAATTCCTGCAAACATAACCGCAAATGACCCATGAGTATCGTCATCAAAGAAGGGACGATTAATATAGTAATTGACATCTTCGGAACACATTGTCCCCATACAGATATTATGTACTGTACCATCCTCTTCTACTTGAGAAGCCAACGCCTTCCAAGCTTTCTCTAAAATTGGCCTATATTTTTTTCCGTCCAACCAGCCATAATTGATTCCGCGGGCTATTGACATCACAAATATAGCTGTACCGGAAACTTCAGGCTTCGATTCGGGATATTCAAGTACATTAAACCAGAATCCACTCTTATCCTGCCACTTGATTACCTCCTCAAGATGACTGCGATACTGTTTTAAAATAGATTTATACTTAGGATGAGAAGTCGGAAGAACTTTAAGAACATCACTCATAGCCCAAGTTGCCCATCCATTTGCACGCGACCAATGAGGCATCTTCACTTCCGGACGTTTTGAATAATGTGCATGCATATATAAGTTTGACTTCTGATCAAACACTTGCGGAATAAAATCTATTACTTGCGAAGCCGCATCATCCAAAAAGACTTTCCGGGTAGCATCATCCTTGGCGTAAAGCGAAGCCTGCACAAGGAACGGAATCCCCATAAACATATCATCCACCCATGTGGTGTATTCTTCCGGTGTGACACGAGTATAAATGGAAGAACCCGGAAGACGAATTTGCTCATCGCGAGCATACTTCATCATACCATTCACAAAAGTTTCATAATTCGTACGATTTTTGAAGTTGCCTTCTGTGCGAAGTTTGTAGATAAACGGCAATGCCGGAGCCAATGTAAAATCGAGTAAGGGAGTCTTTATGATAAAATGATTAGCCGAATTCATATAATTCAGTGTACGTACCTGATGTTTGACAAAAGGCATCCCCGATAATTGAAAATCACAAAAATTATCAGCCCATTGTCTGTATCTTGTATCATTGGTAACTTCCGACAACTGTTGCATAGCCCATGCCACCCCTCCATTATGATAATTCCATTGATAGGTGGTTCCCCATTCTTTCGGGTCTATCATATTTCCCAATATTTCTATTTTAGGTATTGTCCAGGTTATAGCTTCATCTCTCAAACCGGAATACATGGTTCCAAACCGAAATTCCATTTCGGGGGCATAAAGAGTATCGATTCCGGGAGCAAAAGGACCTATTACCAGCCAATTTGTTAAATCAGCAATGCGGGCATCCACATCAGCAACACGATGCAAACCGATTGAAGCATAATCAGCCTCAACAGTCACAGAACCTTTGAGGCTGGGAGGCTGCATATAAAACGTCCATTGTCCACCTGCCGTTTCAGATTTCACCAATAACGTGTTTTCCCCTTTTTTCAATGGAAGTTCGCATTGGAAAGACATCTCGACACTACGTTCCTCGTATATTAAATTCAATGCCCTATTACCTTTCTTTTCATAAACCATCTCTCCGTTTAGCCATATTTTACATGCATCATTGTGTTCCAACTGAATATTCATTCTCTTATCATTGTCTGAATAAATACGGGTGTATGCATAGGCAACAGCAGGACGCCCCAATCCGAATGTACGTCCGAAATTAACAAACTCAACATCATCAAACACTGAATCTGCCGGTGCTACTTCCAAACGATATTTGAAGGGAGTTTCGCGGATTAGTTTTTCACCAATCCGCTGAACAACCCTTAACGGTTCGTCTACAACTTGCCCATACATTGCACCGCTTACTAAAACTGCTGACAAGAGAATCTTAAATTTACCTTTCATAAAACTATACCTATTTTATACTATATCACTTATTTCATTGTATTGTAGGAGATGAGCCTGAATATAAATACTCAATAGACGGCAGAGGCACATACATCTCTGAGTACGGAGGATTCAATGCTCGAATCGGCGTGCCTGTCATCGGATTATTTGTATCAGAACTCAAATCTATTGCATCCAAACTCATTTTAGTACCGTCAATTGATTTCTTCATTGCCACCAGATAAGTCAACCTGTCATTTGCCTCAAAACCAAGTTCTTTAATTCGTTCCTTTTCTATATCTTCCTCCGTCACAGATAGCAAATCCGGCAATCCGGCTCTCTTGCGTATGACATTTACATCTTTACGTGCTTGTTCTGCGTTTGAAGCCAACAATAAAGAAGCACGAGTCAGATAGATTTCCGATAAACGGACGATAGGAACATTCGTATAACGGGCGTATGGTGCGCGGAAATTTTTGTCAGACCAAAAAGTATTCCACTTCATGTGAGGGAATGTCTGCTCATATTCTTCTTTGGAAGCACCCGAATCTCCATTATTTCCTTTCAGGAAAGCATGTAACTGAACAAAACGTTTATCTTTCAACGCCTCATCACTAGGTACATAGTTTTGCAAGTCAAGAGGATTATCAGTTGTTGACCAGCCGATATATTTTATGATACGAGGATTCCAATAAGCACATGCCCATGAACCATGCTGGAAATTTTGTCCTCTCAAACCACCAGTCCAGTTCAAATCATCCGGTGAATAACTACCCGCAGCCGAGTTGAAATTATATCCTCCGGCTTTACTCATACGTGCCAACGCAATAGGTTGATTAGCCCCTTCTGCTGTAATAGCGGCTTCCCAAAGCACTTCCTTCGCCAAGGGATTCGTTGTGTAGAGAGGTTCGGCATTTCTATTGAATGCACGAATAGGTTCTTCCGTCAAATCGAAATAAGGATTATCCTCCACTCCATTTTTTATGATAAAATTACATTCATTCAAAGCTTCTGTCGTATTTCCCATCAACCAATAAATCCGCATTAAAAAAGCCGACGCAGCATACTTATTTGCTCTTCCTCTTTTATTTGTATCCGGCAAAAAGTTCTTGGCTTTCTTTAAATCGCTGATCATAAAATCATAAACTTCAGCAACCGTACCCATATACGGATTACGCAATGCTTCTTGAGTAGGATCAAGTTTCGTAATTAGAGGAATAAAACGTTTTGAATTATTGACCTCATTATAGGGAGGCATAAAAATCCGTGAAATCATCCAATATGAATATGCACGCATGAAATACAGTTCCCCTTTTTGACGTTCCAATACTTTCTTATCATCCTCGGTCATATAATCAAAAACTGGTAAACCTGCATCCTCACGTTCCTCAATAAAAGTCAATGGTACATTACAAGTTCCAACTGCACCATATAAAATTTTAAAGGAGGATTCCAGTTGCTCTCCAGTCACGTCAAATGTGGACATTTGGCGAGGATACCAATAGAGAGCTTCCTGTTCGATAGACCATGGATTCGCCAATGCGATATCTGCCGCCAATTCGCCATAATAAGATATAAGCGCTAAAGGAGATTGCCACCCCGGAATCTGAAAATGCGCCGTATACGGACTGACCACCATATACTCCAAGTCATTTACATTCTGCCACGGAGTTACCTCGGGACGATCCAATTCAAAAAATTTATCCATGTTACACGAAGTCAGACTAAGTCCGAGCATCAGTGTCATTACTATATATTTTTTCATATAATACATTGATTAATTGATACTTAAAAATTAAGGCTTGCACCAATAGAGAAATTGCGTATTTGAGGCATTTCATTTCCCTGAAATAATATACCTTGAGAATTCGCCCCATTTTTATTGTTAGACAACCTCACTTCAGGATCCCATCCGGAAAAATCAGTGATCGTAAACAAATTAGTAGCAGTTACATATATCCTCAACTTAGAAATCAAAAGCTTCCGACAAATATTTTCCGGTAAAGTATAACCCAGTGTCAGATTCCGCAGACGGAGAAAAGAAGCACTTTCCAGAAATTGGGTCGTTCCAACATCATTAGACCCATAGTTACCCGTTCCTTGAGTTCCGTCATCTTTTATATTATATTGGTTTCCCCATCTTATCTCCGGATATTCACAAATATCTCCCGGCTGTTTCCATGAGTTAGCAACCAAACCTGCAATAACATTATTACGTCCGTCACTTGCCTTAGAATACAAGTCCATCCAACGGTTATAAATATGATTACCCGTAGAGAAATAGAACATAAATGAAAGATCGAAATTTTTGTATGCGAAATTATTGGTCCATCCGCCATATATTTTAGGCATTCCGGATTTTCCTTCCTGAATAATACGATTTTTATTGATATTATTGCCCGTAGCAGGAATCAGTTTTCCGGTTTTCACTGTACGCCCGGTTTCCGCATAAACATTCTGATCAATCTCGTAAATCAATCCTATACCTTTCTCCGGATCTACTCCGGCCCACTCTGCCAGAAAATAGGTACCTATCGGCAAACCTTTTTTGGTAATAACTCCCGGACGTGTATTTATGATTCCAGTTCCTTTTGTATCAACATCCGGACTTAAAGCTGTTACTTTATTACGATTGTAAGTCAAATTAAAACCAGTCGTCCAACTAAAGTCTTTAGTAGTAATTGCATTATAATTAATATCAAACTCAAAGCCTTCATTATACATACTGCCGATATTGGCCCACATACTATTATTGAAGTTTATATTGAAGTCTTTATTAGGAATACCGGCAGAAGCGGGCAATTGCACTTTCAATAACATATCGTCTACATTTTGACGATAGTATGCAATAGAACCATTAATCCGATTATTAAAAAATGCATAATCAAGACCTACATCTATGCTTCTTGTTTTCTCCCATTTAGCTCCTTTATTAGGGACACTCCACATATACATATTAGGATCACCGTTGTAAAAAGCCTTGGCTTTGGTAGCATAAGAAGTAATAGTGGCTTCAGATGGAATATTTTGGTTTCCTGTTTCACCATAACTTCCACGCAGTTTCAACATAGAAATCCAATCCAAAGACTCCATAAACGCTTCATCGGAAATAATCCATCCGGCAGATGCCGAGAAGAAATTCGCCCAACGGTTCTCTTTTATAAATTTGGAAGAACCTTCGCGAATGAAAGATGCCCCCAAAAGATATCGTTCCATGAACTTATAATCCAAACGACTGAAAAAACTCATTCCATAATTTTCTCCACCAATATAACCTCTTGAATCAGCATTGTATGTGCCCACCCCCGAAAGTTCTTGAAAAACCCCGGTGAGTTGTTTACCCGATAATGTCAGATAATCTGTATATCCACGGCTGGATTCAATACCTAGCACTGCATCTACACCATGATTACCGAAAGCTGCTTTATATTTACCAAACAAATGATATTGTTGGGAGTAACTAGTATTTTTATAACGTGAGCCCGAGTCCCCGTCTAATTTGTTGTCGCGAGTGATAATATTAGAAGTCCAGCTATTATTTTGAGAATTGCCATAAGCCAAACTTGCATCAGCACGAATTGCCAAACCTTCCACTCTGGGAATAGCTAATTCTACATATGCATTAAGTCTCAAGTTCAGATTACGAGATTCATTGGTGCGATAACGTTCATCAATCACCGCCACAGGATTCATACCAGTAGTACCATTCCCCATACGCGGATTCCAATAACCGGAAGGTGATGTCTCATCATATACTTTATACCAAGGAACTAAAGGAGGATAATTCCAGTTAGTCGCATTATCCATAATACGAAAGCGTCCGAACGCCTGAACTCCTAACGAAATAAGTCCTTTTTTATAATCCGTATTCAGTCGGGCGGCATAAGACTCCAGTCCACGCCCCTTCAAGTTAGTTTCATCCTTTCTGTAATTAAAAGAGGCATAGTTACTAATAGATTCCCCTCCTTGAGTGACGGAAACATTCAAGTCATGGTAAAAGCCTGTACGAGTAGTCATCCCGACATAATCATGATGTTGCTTTAATGCTTCCTCACGGGTGATTTCCGATTCACAATTGTTCCAAAAAGGTTTTATTACATCGCGTTGCGGATCAAAAGGTTCTTTTCCTGTATTTTTACGCGCCAAATCCATAACTTCGAAATATTCTTCAGTAGAAGCAATCCCCAAATCATCCTTAGTCAAAGAGGTCACACCATATTCGTAACTGATGTTAAACTGTGGCGTCCCTTTTTTCCCCCGTTTGGTTGTTACTATAATTACACCATTCGAACCACGCGAACCATATATAGCAGTAGCTGCAGCATCTTTCAGAATCTCGATAGATTCAATATCATAAAAGTTCAGATTGGAAGCATCTCCCCCAACCATCCCATCAACTACCCACAGAGGATCAGTACCCGATGAAATAGAACGAATACCCCGTATCTTTATCTGGGGGGAATTTCCGGCAATACCATCATTGACTATTTGAACACCGGCTGCCTTACCTTGCAGTGCATTTTCAAAACGCCCCCCGGTAGATAATACCAAATCCTCACTCTTTACTTTTGTAACAGATCCGATGACATCTCTTTTCTTTTTTGTACCATACGCTATAACCATAACTTCGTCAAGTTCGCTCACATCTTCCTGCAATACAACTTCAAGCAGTTTATCCCGCTGTACCGGTAACTCCTTCTTTTTATATCCCATATAAGTTATAGCCAGTACAGACGAACTTGAACTTACACGAATTACAAATTTACCGTCAAGGTCTGTCACCACACCATTAGCAGTACCTTTTTCAAGTACACTCACCCCTATCAACGGTTCCCCCCGTTGATCTTTTACAAATCCAGAAACCTGAAATGATTGAGCTGATACATTTGGACATCCAACAAACAAGGCTATGACAACCCCAGTCAGAAAATAAATCATCCATTTGTTTTTTTGCAGTAGGTTTTTCATAATACAATTATTTATTAATAACTAATTAATAGATTCTCTTTGCCAAAAGTAGAAGAAAAACAGAAATCAGATATGTATTTATCGTTCATTCACAGGTAACATTGATACATATCACCCATATTTTCATCTTATGGGGTTATCTCCATAAGAACCGGATTACATAACCGCTCAATATAGTCATTGATCATTCCTAAATAAAAATCACGATTAATAAAACGCTTGTCGCTCATTTCCCAAGCAGCATAGACTCTGTAACGATATTCCCCATTTAAATCCGGCTTTAAACCTGCACACCAAGTATTTCGTATATTTGAATTCAGACTGGAAGCTTCAAATAGTGTATCGACATTTGAAACAGGTAGAACAAGCCCCAGCCCTAAATACCATTCTTTTTTATTTGCCTGAAGATCATGTGTATTCATCGACAGATACTTGTCAGAATGTAACCTGGAGACTTGCGGTTTTTCATTCTCTAAAGTAACCAATCCCGTTACGAGACGTGCATTTTGCGGCAAAGCATTAGTGGTCACCAAACTTTCATATCCATATTTGCCAGCCCAAATAGTAATTATCTCCTGCAAATCAATTTTACATTCTCCTACCTTCCAACCATAATAATTAAGCTTAAACATAGAGCGTACAGTTCCTTTGGTTATCAAAGTGTAGCGGGTAGAATCGACATTATCTACGGTTTGTTCTGGTAACACCCCCAATCTTATCAATGTATCTGGCAGTTGCATAGCAATTCCTCCCACTCCAAGAGATCTGCCAACCATCAGAATATCTCTTCCCCAATTTCTCATCACATTGTAAGTATCCCCCGGCATCCCGTCAACAGTTATCCCTACAGTGTCAAGTACCATAGCAGGAAGCAATTTACCGAAAACATCCCGATTATTGCGCCCGTCAAAATAATGCCTGAATCCGACTTTATCATTCTCCCAGGCCGGACCGTCCATTTGATAAGGATACCCCTCACCTCTTGGCAAACCTTCACTACCATGCACGTCGGTCTTCAATTCCTTGATGTTGCCCGGAGTTATCATTTTTCCATAACGAATGTTCGTGCGATAAGGAAAAACAGGATATTTCTTTGGATTAACCCAATCTATCTTAAGATTTAACCGTACCATAGAAGGTAAATCACAGACAAAAGCCAATTCGTCCCAACGACCGTCTCCATCCACATCATCATATTGGCACGGAATAAAATTGTTGGATTCATCCATTAATACCGGCACTAATTCACTACTTTCATCAATGTTCAATTGTTCCCGGCGTATAACAAAGGACTCATCCACCCGAACAGTATCCGAAGGATTAGTCAAAGTAATATGTAAAGCCTTCTCGTTCTTCCCGCAAGCGAGAACTAAAAGAGCCCAAATTGCCAAATACAGTTGTTTCATATCTTTTGCAGTCTTTATTGAACGGTTGAAAAACAAAGTCATTTCGAGTGCAACAAACATAAGCATTAACAGACACATTTACTCGTACTATTATTCCAAAGACAAGAATCCATGTTTCAAAATCCACCAAATGAAACATATCTACCAAAAGATGTAACATTCCCCCGTAAGAAAGAATAAGAAAAATGATACTTTTGTTTTAAAGAAATAAATCTCTTAACTTTCAAAATCGTCATACAATGAAAAAAACATTAACCGCCATACTATTGGTTGTGCTATACACCTGTTTCAGTACTGCACAAAAACCTAATATATCTTTTCTCAATCTTTCCGTAAAAGATGGATTATCGCAAAATACGATCATCAGAATCTATCAAGACAGCAAAGATTATATGTGGTTCTGTACCAGAGACGGACTAAACAAGTATGACGGAACCGGCTTTGAAATATTCCGTAACATTCCCAAAGACTCAACCAGCATCAGTAGCAGCGATATTACCACTATTACAGAAACGGGAGATGGATACCTGTGGATAGGAACTCACTACGGATTAAACCGGATGAATCCCATCACCAAAAAAGTCACACGCTACTATCCTGACAGTAGTTCAAAGAATAGTATATCTGATTATATTATAAAGCATCTATATGTCGATTCCAAAGACCGGTTATGGATAGCCACTACATCCGGTCTTGACATATACGATAAAGAACATGACTGTTTTCACCATATTTTTCAAGGAAACCCCATCATATGGTTAACAGAAGATTCTTATAGCAATCTCTGCTTCACAGATGGCAATATGCTCTATTTTTATAATCTTGTCAATAAAGAAATAACTTCCTATCCTTATACAGAAAAAGACAATATCTACCATATCTACGAGGACAGCAAAAAGAACTTATGGATAGGAACCACATACAGCGGTTTAAAACGTTTCGATCGCCCGACGCAACGTTTCATAACCATTGATTTAGGGATTCATAATAAAACTAATTTCAACAATGAACAGATAGGATACATCATTGAGGATGAATCATGCAATTTAGTATTAGCTTCAAGAAGTGGAATACTTATATACAACAGTACCTTAAATCAATGTATGGCGCATATTGTTCAAACCGGAGAAACAGGAAGTTTAAGTGACAATACAGTGATAGCGTTATACAAAGACCGCAACGAGAATATTTGGGCAGGAACATGGATAGGAGGAGTTGATTATTACAGTCATTTCAGTAATTATTTTCAGTTTCATGTAGCAAGAAAGGATATCAGGCGACCTGTACACAGTTATAATTCATTCATCGAATGGAATAACAGACTCTGGATAGGCACCAACGACGGACTTATTGAATATGACAAGGATCAGGAGAGCTATATCTTTCATTCAAATAAGCTCATAAATCCGGCACTAAATGAGGAAGTTAAATATATCCAACTAGTAGAGAATAGAGACTTATATATCAGCATCTTCGGTGGTAATCTTTATACGCTTCAGACAAAAGGAAGGTTGAAGAAAACCCTTCAACAATACAATGGAGCATATCTGCGCGATTTAGAACAGGACAGCACCGGTACTATCTGGCTGGCTTCGCATACCAATGAGTATCTGACCTGTTTTAATCCCCAAACAAACCTTTATATTAACAAGTTTCCAGTAAAAGGAGAAAAACAGCCCCGACAGTTTGTCAATGTTCAGGATCTATTAATTGATTCTGATTCTATCATTTGGATAGGAACACGTAACAACGGGCTATACAAATATAATTATATAAACCATGACATTAAACAATATCAAGCCGGACTGCAAAACGGAAGTTTGACTAGCAACAACATATCCGTTCTTTTCAAAGATTCCAATAATGAGCTATGGGTAGGCACTTATGGAGAGGGAGTCTGTCGCTACAACCGTACCACAGAACTTTTTGAAGTTTTCGACGAGCGAAATGGATTAAGCAATAAAGCTGTATGCGGCATCCTTGAAGATAATGCCGGAAATATTTGGCTTACAACGCAAGGTGGCATTTCTTGCCTTAATATAGAAGACTATTCTTTTATTAACTACACACACGCCAATGGCCTTCCTCTTCAGGAAATTAACATGCATGCCTGTCTAAAAACAACTGACGGAACCTTTGTGGTAGGAGGAAGTAACGGATTTATTAGTTTCCGTCCCCAGCATCTCAAAAAGAACCCACATATTCCGAAGATTGTTATTACTGACTTCAAAATATGGAATAACAGTTTTCCACAATACGACACTCCCATACATCAGATTGAAACAGACAACAAAATCTATTTAAAATACGATCAGTCCCAGTTTTCAGTCAGTTATGCGGCTCTTAACTACATTTTCCCCCATACCAACCAATATGCTTATCAATTGGAAGGATTTGACAAAGGCTGGAACTACGTCAACAACATCACTACTGCAAATTACACAAACATCCCTCCCGGAAAATATAAGTTCCGGGTGAAAGGAAGCAATAATGACGGAATATGGAACGAGGCAGGAACCAGCTTCACAATAATTATCACTCCCCCATTTTGGGCAACTTGGTGGGCATACACGATTTATACCATTCTTGGCTTATCATTACTGTGGTTTATCTTCAACTACTTCATCACTAAAGAAAGGCTGGAGAATAACCTAAGGATAAAGCAAATAGAACAGCAGAATTTAGAGGAAAATCATCAATTACGAATTCGCCTGTTCACCAATTTCTCGCATGAACTACGCACGCCGTTAACACTTATCATCGGGCCTCTTAACAGCTTATTATCAGATAGTAGCATACCTTCACGCATTGTCGACTCCCTAAATATAGTACAAAAAAATGCTAATAGATTATTACTGCTAGTCAATCAGTTGATGGACTTTAGAAAACTAGAATCCGGAAATCTGAAGTTAAAGGTCGAAACTGGCAATTTCAAACAGTTCATTGATGAAATCTTCATTGCTTTCCATGAATTGGCCAAACAAAGGAATATCAAACTGCATCTCAATTATGCAGTGGACAATCCACCATTATGGTACAATAGCGACCAACTGGAGAAAGTCCTGTTCAATCTTCTCTCCAACGCCTTTCGCCATACACGGAATAATGGAGAAATTACAATTGATATCCGCCAATGGGAGCTACCGGCTGCCATTAATAAATATGGAAAACGGTTTGATAATCTGCCGGCAAACGTCAAACAAATAGTGGAAATAAAAGTAAGAGATACCGGACATGGAATTGCGGCAGAAGACCTGAATAAAATATTCGACCCGTTCTATCAAGCCAATAATTACGAAACAAATACAGTTTACGGTACAGGCATAGGCCTCAACCTAACCAAGGGGATTATAGAACTTCATAAGGGAACAATATGGGCAGAAAGCAAGGAAGGTGAAGGAGCTATTTTCCGCATATTTCTGCCTTTGGGAGACGAACATCTGAATGAAGGGGATAAAATAACTCTCTCCAAAGAAAAAATAACTGAAAACATCGAATTAATCCAGCCCAACTTATTATCCAATGTTGAAAACTCCTCTTCTTCCGAGAAGAAAAAAGAAACATCAAAACGATACACTGTTTTAATTATAGAAGACAATCAGGACATCCGTTTTTACATCAAGTCGCAAATAAAACACAAGTTTAATATCAAAGAAGCGGAAAACGGTTTGAACGGCAAAGATATAGCCCTCCATACCATCCCCGACCTTATCGTATGCGATATTATGATGCCTGGGATGAATGGCATTGACGTATGCAAAATTCTGAAAGAAGACATTAGGACATCACACATCCCCATTATCCTATTAACAGCCCGTATCACCATTCCGCAGATACAGGAAGGATTGCAGTACGGAGCAGATGACTATATAACCAAACCGTTCAATGCTGAATTACTTCTAACAAGAATTGAAAATCTAATCATGAACCGTGAAAAACTACGGAAGGCATTCAGCAGAAAAATCACTGTTGAGGATAAAAGCATAGCCGGAGAACCAAGCATTGATGAACGCTTCCTTATGAAAGTTCACAACTACATTATGGAGAACATTGATGACCCGGAATTAAGAATTGAAGATCTCGCAGAAAAAATAGGTATGAGCCGTACGCAATTGTATCGAAAAATTAAGGCAATTACAGATATGTCACCACAAAAACTGGTACTTAGTATACGACTAAAAACAGCAGCAACATGTTTGAAAGACGAAGGGCTTAACGTTTCTGAAACTTGCGCAAGGGTTGGCTTTAGTGATCCTTCTTATTTCAGCAAACGCTTCAAGGCTTTCTTTAATATTTCTCCATCAGAATATGAAGAAAAGAATAGAAATGTAACCTAGATACCAGAAATAGAAACATACATCTTATCTCTAATATGACTTTCACCTTACCTTTGTGACAGTATTTACTAATTATTATTCATACCATGAAAAAACAATTCATTTACTCCGTATTAGCCTTATTCGGCTTCTTACTTATTCCGGCAAACATATTTGGTTCCGAATGGTTTGTAAAAAGTGATGCAAACGGGAACGGTACATCCTGGGAAAATGCCACCTCCATTCAAAACGCTTGCAAAAGTGCAGCAGACGGGGACATTATTTATATAGCATCAGGTAATTATGTACTGCCGCAAGGAATAAATATCACCAAAGCTATCTCCTTAATCGGTGGATTTGCCGGTAATGAAAACTCTCTAAAGAATCCTGATGCTCAAAAAAACAAAGCGGTTTTTACCGGTAAAGACAACAGGGCATTTTTTATCAACAACAAGTCAGAATCAAACAAGGCAATCCTCATAGAAGGGCTTTGGTTCGAGGGCTTCTCCCCCAAAGAAAAGAATCATGGAGGCGCCCTGTATATCACCTACTCCACAGGTAATGTTAATCTGAAGAATCTAAATTTCAAAAAATGTATTGTTGTCTCAAGTAATAGTGATGATCCGAAACGCGGTTCAAACGGTGGCGCCATTTACTTTAACAACTTCATCGAACCCATTTCATTCAATATTGATAATTGTACATTCGACTCTTGTTCAGCCAAAGAGGGAGGAGCCATATACATAAATAACAGCAATGCTGATGCCGGAAAAAATATCAATATCAAAAAAAGTACATTCACCAACAACTATGCAGCTGTAAACGGCGGAGGTATTTGTGCACGCATTGGTAATACAATCCGTATCGAGGATTGTCTCTTCCATGCAAATGCCGCATCAGACACAGACTTGATTGGCAATGGAGGAGCCATACAACTTCACCAACAGAATAAGGTCGAACTAATTTCATGTACTTTCTGCAAAAATACTGCTACCAACAAAGGTTCTGCCATTTTCGGTAATGGAAACAAGGAAAAGCCCAACCTCATCAATATCAAGAATACTGTCATCGCAGACAACTATGCTTCTCGCCAAAACAACGGACGTTTTGCTCTTGATGCAGACAACATAGGAGAACACTGTATTTTCACATTGACAGACTGTATCGTTGCAAATAACAAGAATGCTAAAAACAATATAGCTGACATGAATCTATATAACTCATCCAGCAACAACACCATCAAAAACTCTATTGTCAATGGAAGCTATCACTCCAAAACGACAGCAGATACGACCAATGGTAAAGGACGCTACAAAGAATATCTAACCAACGAACAATTGGAAACACTTCTCCAAAGCCGGGGAGTTAAAGATATTAGTATATACAAGAAAAAATAGTTTATCACATTTTAGTCAATATGGGTAGATTTACTACCCATATTTTTTATGTCTTCAGAAACCAATGCTAATTACTAAAGTGACGTACCCGTTCGCAGGCTGCCAATAGAAACGCACCTACTCCAAAATTCGAAGTGGAGTTTGCGTCTACCACCTGACCGGGTATCGCTTTCTCACCAATCGGTTGCACATATCCAATCTTGCCATCAGGCTGCAAAGCAACTGTTGAAAGATATTTCCATGCTTTTTCAACCACCGGCTGATATTCTGCAGCATCCAGGAAACCGTTATTGATTCCCCATTGTAAACCATAGGTAAAGAAAGCCGTTCCACTGGTTTCCGGTCCCGGTGCATGCAGCGGGTCGAGCATACTGCGTGTCCAGTAGCCTTCCGGCTGTTGACAAGCAGCAACCGACTTAGCCAGGGTACGGAAACGGTCTATATATTCCGGACGATACTTATCTGTTTCAGGAAGTTCTTTCAAGACTTTTGCCAATCCGGCCAATACCCAACCGTCTCCACGTGCCCAGAAATCCTTTTTGCCGTTCACGCTTTTATGTTTAGGATACACGTATTTTCCATCCCGGTAATAAAGTCCGGCCTCTTCATCATACATAATACTATCAGCATAGGAGAGGTATTCATGTAGTTTCTCCAAATAGAGCGGATTCTTAGTTATATTATACATCTTTGTCATGACCGGCATGACCATGTACAAGCCATCCGCCCACCACCAATAATCATGATTGGGGGTACTCATCTGATATTCCATCACTTCGCGGGCACGGGCTATTTTCTGTGTATCCGGTTCCAGATTATAGAGATCGGCATACGTCTGGAAACAAATCTGATAGTCACCGAAAAGCACATAATCATCACTTTCACCGTAACTGTACTTCCAGTTTTCCTTATGATCTGATTTTGCCCCTTTCCATTCATTATGTTCCGCCCAGGCTTTCGAGTATTCCAAATAGTCCGGCTGCTTAGTCAAAAAATAAGCTTCCATATTTCCGGTGTGATAGGCGGCATTATCCCAAAAAGAACGTCCGTGTTCCGGATGATTCGTCTGCCAATAATGATTCACTTTATGAATGGTGTTTATCACTTCTTCAGCAGAAGCATCCTTCTTATCCGTACAACTTGCACAGATTGCACCGCCTAGAAAGAGTGCAGAAAAAAGAGTTGCATATCGTTTCTTCATACCTTTATTTATTTGTATCCATATTCGTTTCCAATACATATATCATTTGAGGCTCAATTTCCGCTGTGCGTTCACCATCTCCCTGACGGGTGTGTTGTACAAAGAGATGCAGTTTCCGCTGCTTTTTCCAAAGTTCCGTATCATGAGAGGGTTCCCAGGCATCCACGGAAAAATCCGTCAGATCCGTTATCGTCCACTTACTCGTACCCACATCATTCGCATATGCCATCGACACACGACTTCCCCGTTCTTCGTCACGGAAAATATAAAAGACTTCTCCACCTTCTACCACAATACGCGGACGGGCAATAGGGATCATTTTCGTACCTCCACCCTTCAAGGTAAAAGGTGTCTGGCGATCGGTTATCTGCCGTTGATGCCACATCTTCCCGTCATTCCAGACGATGCGGTATTGAGGAACATCACTATCGGGTTCCCGCCAATAAGTAGCTATATACGGATTTCCTCCCGCATCGGCACTCATACTCGTCTGATTTATCAACTCACAGTTTTGAGGTAAACGACAGGCATACTCCGCATTGGACAATTTGATCGGGAGTTCATATCGTTCTCCACTCGTCTTATACCAGGTTACCCCATTATCGAAAGAACGGGCATAACAAATATCATGGTTTGTTTCCACATGCCAGGTCTCGCGCCATACCCATGAAAGATGAATCGTCCCTTTCTCATCAACATATAACTGCCAATAGGCATTCCGTTTATTTTCTCCGTCGATCAGTATATCCTGCACACGAGTCCATTTGTGTTCTTTCAGCGAGTAACGGTTCATTACCAGATTTCCACGACCCGAAGAACCAGAGCGGTAAACAAACAATAAATCTCCTCCGGATAAAGGATAGAACTCCGGATAGGTGACATTTGCTTCGTCAACTCCGGTCATGGGCATTTTATCCCCCAGTTCCAAGGAACCGGGAGCAATGCTCCGGCAGTAATTCAATGGATGTCCATGATGGTCAAAAGATACGTGTATGTATCCTTCTCCATCTATCATCATGCTAATTATATTATGAGCATCCTTCACATTTCCCTGATATTGGGTGCGATGTAATGTCCATTGTTCCGAATCCAGTTTCCGCTTTCCAAGTACCAGATAGCCATCGTTATCGTAATAACTGATATATTGTTCATCACCGTGTGTAACCAGCGAGTTATTCCGAAAGACCGTCGTATTGACCGAAGTACAGCTATACCCCTTTCCTACTTCAACCAAATGCTGGGAACAGGCAATAACAGGAACGAGCATTATTCCACAAAGTAGCAACAGTATCCGTTTCATATTTATTTTTTATTTGTCAAAGATAGAAAGGTTCCATTTTTCATACCAAGGGATCGTTATTTCCCCGTCTTTTACCAACACAGGCAACCATACATAACGGGAATCTTCCAAGTCCTTCTTCTTCCAACGGTCGAACATGGCAATATATGCATCCTTCTTTCCGACAACGGGCTGGACATAAGTACTCTGGGCATAAAACGTTTTATCTGCATCCGGTCCCGTACAAGGGTTTCCGATTGTCTTCCATGTTCCCATAATAGAATCGGCTACTGCGATCTCGGCTATATTAGGATCCCAACCAGTACAACCGGAACTTAACATATAATATTTACCATTATATTTAAACACAGCCGGAGCCTCCCTCGATTCTTTTACGAAATTGCGTGTAAAACGTCCGCTCGGTTTCAGATAATCATCAGTCAGAAGGCTGATATACATCGTTTCATTATTTTCTGAAGAATAAAACTGATAAGCACGTCCATCATCATCCACAAAAACAGTCTGATCGCGGCTCATCGCATTGTTCGGACGAAAGCTTCCCTGATAAACGAACGGACCGACAGGAGAATCGGAAACTGCCACTCCGGCACAAGCCTTACTGTAATCAGCACTTTCCACATGGGCCCACATTACAAATTTGCCCGTTTTCTTATTATAAACCACTTTCGGACGTTCCAATACTTTGGAGGGGTGCAGGTCATGATTCGGATCGTCTTTAACTGCCGGAAGTACAATACCCTCAAATTTCCAATTCAGCAAATCTTTAGAAGAGTAACAACCTACTCCGGTCACATCCGTACGATAACACTCCCACGTAGCCCAGTCAGGCAAAATGGTTTTCCCTTTCTTGTATTCGCCATACCAATAGTAAGTGCCGTTATGATATAGAAGTCCACCACCATGGGCATTGATCGGATTCCCGTCCGTATCTTTCCAAACTTCTCCGGGGATAAATGCAGCGTTTTTCTGAGCTTGTACCGGCATCGGCAGCAAGCCAAGACAAACTACAATAAATAATAATAGTCTAGTCATATATAAATCTTTATTAGTTAGTCCATCTTAATGAACAGCATGATCTTTCGGGAAATCTTTCCCCTCCCAGGCTTTCTTACTTGTCCAATCCTCGGCAGGTGAAGTCCAGAATGGATGTTCTGCCGGAAGTCCCAATGGGAGGAATGCGAGTGAAGCCATATATAAGCTACCATTATTCGTATACCAGTCTGATATATTCGGCTGCTTACCATTGAATCCTAAAGTCAGGAATCCTTTTTCATTGAAATTATGATTATCACTAAACATTCGTTTGATAACTGCCGTCATAGCTGCACGTACTTGTCCATTTGGTAATTCTTTAGGGAGCCACTCTCTCCATGCCAGCAATGCCAAAGGTTGTAAAGTTCCTGTACGGTACGTGATAGAACGCCCGAATACTGGGAGCGTACCTTCCGGAGAAATAAACCGTTCCAGAATCATTCCAAAGCGTTGCATCCGTTTGACTGCACGATTATAATCGCAATCCGGCATATTCCAGACTTTGTTCTTACCGGCATTTGTCATGATTTCCAACGGTTCTATATACATAGGGTGCAAAACGAAACTATTATAATAGTCAAAAGCAAAATCCGGACCGTCCGAATACCAGCCATCTCCCACATACCATTCTTCCACTTTACGTAGAGCCGAAGCAATGCGATAAGTATCACTCGGTGCACCAGCCTTACGCAGGAAAGATTCCACTGTGGCAGAGAATAACAACCAGTTAGTATAAGGAGGGTCTACCCGGCGAAGTTGTGTAAATTCGGTAATATAACGTTGTTTTGTCACACTGTCCAGCGGAACCCACAAGGCATCATATCCTCTTATGAAACTTTCTGCAATATAGGCTGCATCCACCAACGTCTGTCCCTCTTTTCTCCACAACAAATAATCGGGACTTTCCGGATCTACAGCCTGCGCATAACTCTTTAACGCCCATTCGCGCAACTGTTTACGCTGAACACCTTCTGCCGTATCATCATCCGGCAATGAAATCCAGGGAGCCAGTCCTGCCATCAAACGCCCGAAGCACTCCATATAAGTGACATTCTTATTTCGTCCATCCCATGTCGGACTCAACTCTACCAACATGTTCTGTTGCAACTTGCCCTCACTCATATTACTAAGCACGGGTTCAGCCATTCGATATAATACTCCCGCCCACAGTTCACGGTCGTTCGGTTCTTTTACTTGTTTTTTCTTTTTCGCAGACAGATCCTGTGCAGGGATCAACAACATTGCTATCAGCAACAGTAGTAAGTAATGTCTATTCAAATTCATGATATTATTTTAGGTTTTTCGTCTACAAAGGTACTCCATACTTAGATAAATAGAGTCCAATTTTACGTCAAAAAGGGATACAAAAAGACCATTATTCGTATGAAAAGCTTTTATAAGGCCATCTTTTCGCAAATGAGTCTCATTGCCATTATATATAATACGACATTACTCCACTTTCCACCTATCCATTATTCCATATTTCAATGACCAACTATACTGTTTGCATGATATTGATATTGGTTGTTTTTGGGAAGATATATTAATCCCTAAGACCGCTACATAACTTTCACAATGCACTATGCATCAGCATCAGGGATTATTTTCCACTCCTTAATGCCGCGTGTCTCGGAAGAGAAGTCAACACCTATCTTATATAATTTGCGGGAATCTTTAGCAAAAGGCAAAGCATAGTCCTTCTCCTCTATCTGACGCAAAGCATCGTCGGCAGTACCATCAAGTTTCAGTTCCATCACGTAAATATAGTCTTTGGTTTTCAACACAATGTCTATACGCCCATTACTAGTGGTACGTTCTACGTCGGTATAAAAGCCCAACATTTTGAACACCAGATACATTGCATTTTGAAAATAAAGTTCCATCTTCCCCGTTATCTTGTAGTCAGTATCAGCAAACATGGATTGCATTCGCTGCATAAAACTTTCGGGATCTCCACGTTCAATGTCCATGATAAAGTTAGTAATGAAAAATCCGGTTTTTTCCTCTTCTACCGGTGTATAAAAAGGTATCAAATATTTAATGAAACCATTCTCCACTTCCTTATTCGGAAAACCCAACTGATAGTTGCCGAAACGTTCGTCATATCCCTTTATCGTGAGATATCCGCTCTGATAAATGACAGGAATAGGATTGCGTGACATGGAGTCAATGCTATTCAAAAAGTCACCGGGAACTTGCTCTTCGGTTAGTTTATCTAATTGGTAATTCGAATTCTTCATCAGATAAACAAGGAATGAAGGTGTACCTGTTTCAAACCAATAATCGGCAAACTTCATTTTTGCTAAAGTATTGAGGATACTGAAAGGATTATAGAGTCCTTCGGTTTTGTAGTCAAAATGATAACCATCGTACTGTTCCTTCAGTTTAGTGTAACATTCCTCCTTTGTCAACCCATTTCTTTCACCTAACAGTACCACATCATTATCAAAATATTCGTGAAGTTCTCCGTCTGTGATACCGCAAATATTGATGTAACGGCCGTCCATAGAGATATCATTCAGGTTATTCAAATCACTGAACACGCTCACCTTGCCGAATTTCGTCACACCTGTCAGGAAAGCAAGTTTGATATAGCGGTCCTGCGTTTTGAGTACAGAGTAGAAAGCTTTCAGCGTGCTGCGATATTCAGCCTGCAACACCTCGTTGCCAATAGCTTGCAGCATAGGCTTGTCATATTCATCCACAAGAATAACTACGCGATGACCGGTCTTTTCGTAAGCACGTTCTACAATTCCTTTAAAGCGCAGGGCGAAGGTTACTTCTGTAGGAAAGGTGCCATATATCTCTTCCCATTTTTTGAGACTGTCATCAAGAACATGATTCAAGCTATCCATCGCGTCATATTTGGCGGTGTTCAAGTCAAGATGAAGAATAGGATGTTCCTCCCATTTATGTTCCAGCTTCTCGATGGCAAGCCCTCTGAAAAGTTCCTTTTTCCCACTCAGATAAGCTTCCAGCGTAGAAAGAAGCAAGCTCTTCCCAAAACGTCGGGGACGGCTAAGAAAATAATAACGTCCGGTAGTAGCCATTTGATAGACTAACGCCGTCTTGTCCACATACACATAACCGTCATTTATCAGACTCTCAAAGTTCTGTATTCCTATGGGATAAATCATAATGGGATGATATTTAAGTATTCACTACGCAAAGATAAACGATTTCCTCGCGTAGACAAAGTGAAGGGTGTTAAAAGATTAGGAATGATATCGCAAGAATGATTATATCATAATTATTCCCCCTATCCTCTTTATTTCCGAAAGAAACAATTACCTTTGTAATATTGAAATAACCATGATTACCAATAGTTTGAGAAATATACGGATTCTACTCTGCTTATTTTTCTGTTTCAGGATGACACCGTTCATATATGCCGGTGAATTCCTGTTCACCACCATCAATGCGTCGCAAGGATTGAGTGATAACCAAATACGTTATATCCTCCAGTTGCCCGACGGAAGAATGGTATTCACCACCAGCGGTAATGTAAATTTATACGACGGTGTACATTTTAGCTATCTTCACCGCACCACGGAATACGTATATCCATTAAACCAATATAACGGGCATTACCGCATTTACCAGAGTGAGGATTCTCTTTTATGGATTAAAGATACTCACAAACTGATGTGCATTGACCTGTACAGAGAGGAATACATTCCTGATTTAGATGCTTACTTTAAGAACAGAGAGATACAAGCCCCCGTAGAAGACCTTTTTGTAGACGGTTCAGGACACACCTGGCTACTCATTGCTAACGAATTACTGGAATTAAACAACAAGACCCGTATAACCTTGCCCGGCAAGTATTCCGGAAAATTGCAGGACCTGAATGCCGACAGTACCTCCCTATATTTATTCTATGACACAGGCGAAGTGTCCTGTTACCACATAGCCGACCAAAAAACTGTATACAATATAGCCGCTTATCCTGCATCCGAACAGGCTGAATATCAAAATACTTCTCTCGTCATCAAAAGCGCAGACGGCTTCTATCAACTACGCAACGGGCGTAAAGGCGGTTTATTCTATTTCAATAGCCACAAGCGCACATGGAAAAAACTCTTCGAACAGAACTATACTCTCAATACCCTTATCATTACCCCTAATGGTGAGAAAGCCTATATTAGTTGCGTTCACGGGTTTTGGATGATTGACCTCCACACAGGAACACAAAAATACATCCCCCTATTGGAAACCGGAAACAGACAGATTGTTTCTACCGAAATCAGCACTGTCTTTCAAGACCGGCAAGGAGGGTTATGGCTCGGAACTTTCAATCGGGGATTATTATATCATCACCCGTCCATGCATAAACTGACTCATATAGGTCGCAATGCATTTCCCGTCTCCCCGGAAGAAGAAATCAATATTGAATCTTTCGCCGAAGATAAAGATGGAAATATCTATCTAAAAGCTCATTCCCGAGTTTATCGACTGACAGTCAATGAGCAGAAATCCCATGTATTGAAATCGGCAGCTATCCCTACAATTTCTCCTGAAATCCTGAACCGGTTGAACACCCCAAGGAACTGTTATTTCAGAAACAAAGTATATCATACATTATATACCGACACACGCGGCTGGACATGGGCAGGAACTCCTGACGGACTGGAACTTTTCACCAGCGAAAACGACTCTATCCCACGTACCTTCTACCGCGAAAACGGATTGAGCAATAACTTTATCCAGGGTATCATTGAGGATAAATATCGAGACATCTGGGTAACGACCAGTAACGGTGTCACACGCATCCACATAAATCCGGAGAATAAGAACATCAGTTTCACCCGGTTCAATCAGTTGGACGGTGCTTTGGACGGCGAATACATAAAAGATGCCGTATTCAGTTCTTCCGACGGCACTCTCTATTTGGGTGGTATTGATGGCTTTAACATATTCCATCCCGACAAGGACTCCATTCATCCGATGCTTCCTGATCCGCCGGTTTTCACAGCCTTACGCTTGTATGGAGAAAAAGTGAATACTGGAAAAGAATATGGCAACCGCATCATCCTGTCCAAGGCTGCTCCTTATACAACCGAAATCGAACTGGACTATAACCAAAACTTCCTGACTTTCGAATTTTCGGCATTGAATTATATCAATCAGAACGCACATACTACCGTTATCAACTGGAAGGTATCGACCCGCAATGGATGAGTACATTTGCAGGAAGACAGGGAAATGCGACTGTGGGGAAAGGTCTTCTTCAAGCTGTTTACACCAATTTACCACCGGGAGATTATACATTCAAAGTCATGGCTTCGGACAATCCTCTTCAGTGGAACGGCAAAGTGACAGCAATAAAATTAACCATCCATGCACCGTGGTGGAAAACAACCACGGCTTATATCCTGTATGCAGTCATTTTATTACTGATTGCTTTCACCGGTATCCGATTGTATATCTATTGGAGCAGAAAGGAAATGGAACGCAAGCATAAAGAAGAGATTCTATTACTCCGTATACGCAACCTGATCGAACAAAATAATTCTCTAACCTGTAGCATAGAAGAAACGTCTCCCGACCATCAGCAACAGGACACGGAAGAATCTGCATTTCTGGCACAAGCCATCAAACTGGTGGAACAGAATCTGCACGTTAATGGCTATTCGGTGGAGCAACTAAGCCGCGACCTCTGTATGGAGCGAACGGGATTATACCGCAAACTGGTGACTATGCTCGATCAGTCTCCCAGCCTCTTTATCCGCAACATTCGTCTGCAACGGGCAGCACAACTGATAACAGAGGGCAAGCTAAGTATTACAGAAATTGCGGAACACACAGGTTTTAGCAGTTCCAGTTATTTAAGCAAATGTTTTCAGGAAATGTACGGATGCCGCCCGTCAGAATATGCCGAAAAAGTGAAGAAATCAACGTAATTACTGTTTGTTTCAACCTGATTGTTGTCCGTTTTACTTGCCTCTGCCCTACTTTTGCTGCATCATAAAGCACTAAAAACCATGAAAATGAATCTTATTAGAAAAGCCGGTTTCTTGCTGGTATGTGCAACAATGGTTGCAGCAGGCAATGGTACAGCACAAAATGTACAACGTACCTCACAAGGCATCAAGTGTGCCACACAGGGGATGGATGTCAACATAGAGTTTTATTCACCCTCCATTGTCAGGGTTTATAAGACGCCCAGTCAGAAATCTTGCAATAAAGAAAGTCTGGTCATTGTCAAAACGCCTGAGACAACTCCTGTTTCTTTCGGTGAAAAGGGGAAAAATGTGACATTAAGCAGTCGTCTTATCCAAGTGGAAGTGAACCCGAAGACTGGGGGTATCCATTTTTTCGATTCGTCCGGCCAATGTCTGTTGACGGACAAAGATTACGGAACGCAATTCACTCCTTTCAATGATGCAGGTGTTCCGTCTTTCAATGTCCGCCAGGCTTTTTTGCTGGATAAAGACGAAGTAATCTACGGATTGGGACAGCAGCAGACGGGTAAAGTGAACCAACGCAATCAGAAACTGTTTCTCCGCAATCAAAATATGAGTATCTGTATTCCGTTTATTCATTCCGTCAAAGGATATGCCCTTTATTGGGATAATTACTCTCCCACTACTTTCCTCGACAATCCGCAAGAGATGTCGTTCGACTCGGAAGTAGGCGATTGCGCTGATTATTATTTCATTTATGGCGGTAATGCGGACGGTGTAATAGCCGGAGTGCGCGAACTGACCGGTCAGGCTCCGCTCTATCCGCTCTGGACACTGGGATTCTGGCAATGCCGCGAACGCTATAAAAGTCCGGACGAACTCTGCGAAGTAGTAGACAAGTACCGTGAACTGAAAGTACCTCTGGACGGTATCATCCAAGACTGGCAATATTGGGGATGCAACGAAAACTGGAACTCGATGAAATTCCAAAACCCACGCTATATCAACAAAATGGGTGATCCGGAATACATGAAATTCCTCCCGAACGGAGAAGACAGAAATGCTAATTATGGAACGCCACGCATCAAAAGTCCGAAAGAAATGATCGACTATGTACATAAACAGAATGCACATATCATGATTTCAGTATGGGCCTCGTTCGGTCCGTGGACAGAGATGTACCAGAAAATGGATAGCCTGAAAGCATTGCTTCACTTCGAGACATGGCCTCCCAAAGCCGGAGTAAAACCTTACGATCCGTTCAATCCGACAGCACGCGATATGTATTGGGCAGAAATGAAAAAGAATATCTTCGATCTCGGAATGGATGGCTGGTGGCTCGACTCTACCGAGCCGGATCATCTGGAAATCAAGGACAAAGATTTTGATACCCCCACTTATCTGGGTTCATTCCGCAGAGTGCACAACGCTTTTCCTTTGATGTCCAACAAGGGTGTATACGAACATCAACGTGCCACCACTTCCGACAAACGGGTATTCCTGCTCACACGTTCGTCTTTCCTAGGACAGCAACGTTATGCGTCACATTCATGGAGCGGCGATGTAGTCTCTACCTGGGAAGTGATGAAGAAACAACTAGCGGCAGGACTAAATTACTCACTATGCGGCATACCATACTGGAATACCGACCTGGGCGGCTTCTTCGCATGGAAATATAACAATAATGTACACAATATCGCTTATCATGAATTGCACGTACGCTGGTATCAGTGGGGAGCATTCCAGCCGATCATGCGTTCACACAATTCCAGTCCGGTAGCTGTGGAAATATACCAGTTCGGCAAGAAAGGAGACTGGGCTTATGACGCGCTCGAAAAATATACTCACCTGCGCTATCGCCTTTTGCCCTATCTCTACAGCACTTCATGGGAAGTTACCAACAAAGCGGGCAGCATCATCCGACCACTCATGATGGATTTTCCTAAAGATAAGAAAGTACTTGAGATGGATACAGAGTATATGTTTGGCCGTAATTTCCTTGTCCGCCCCGTAACTGATTCGCTTTATACATGGCAGGACGACAAACAGAACGGCTATCAGAAGAATATGAATAAGATAGGAAAGACAGATGTTTATCTACCCGCAGGTGCCCAATGGGTTGATTTCTGGACCGGAAAAAGCCTGAAAGGCGGACAAACCATCCAGCGTGAAGTGCCTATCGACATCATGCCTGTCTATGTCCGTGCAGGTTCTATCCTACCTTGGGGACCGGCTGTACAATATTCCACCGAAAAGAAATGGGATAATCTGACACTTCGCATTTATCCGGGCGCCGACGCTGAATTTACTCTTTACGAAGATGAGTTCGACAACTACAATTACGAAAAGGGAGCATACACTACCATTGCCATGAAATGGAATGATAAAGACCGCACCCTGACGATTAACGACCGCCAAGGTAATTACAAAGGAATGCTGAAAAATCGTAAATTCAATATTATCATTGTAGAACCGGGAAAAGGTTGTGGTGACGGTGATGCTACGACGTTCGATCAATCAGTTTCTTATAAGGGAAAGAGAGTTGGCTTAAAATTATAAAGTTTCAACTTAATTCCCACCATCTCACACTGGGGAAATAAACAGTAACCAATCGGTAGATTTCCCCCTAACACCTATTTTTTAATTTCACAAATACAGCCTTCACCTTTCACAATGCCCTATTCATCGGCATTTGCGGGTGAAGGTTACTCTTTCATCCGCCTTTCACCCTCCGTTTTCTTACCCCTGCATAATTCTTCTCCACCTGTTACTTCTAAAGACATATCTAACCTGTTTCCTACTCATTACTAACTAACTTCTTTTTCATTAACAACAAACTTTCTTTTGATTACTGGTAAACTTCTTATTACCAGTATGTAAACTTGCTTTTCATTAAATGCAATCTATAATTGCAAGTTGCGTTTATAAAAACAAAAGCTTTGATTATACAAATTCAAGTTTCATTTATATAATCAAAGCTTGCATTTATAGTTTTCTTATAAGGCAAAGAAAGTTTGGTTCCTATACAAAGGAAGTTTATCCTTTATAGAAAAGAAGTTTTCCTATAATAGTCCGAAAGCTATCTGCTAACACTTCTTCTGCCAACTATAGATGAAGGATTTAGCAAACTGGACAATCTGTGAAAGTCAGGGTAGAAAGGTGAAAGGAAAGTGAAAGCCTGCCCTTCACCCGCTAATACCGATGAATAGGGCATTGTGAAAGGTGAAGGGTATTTTCTTGAATATGATTATTTTAGTATACCAGCGTAAGGTAATGTCTGCAACCACAATTCCATAAAACGGTCGTATACACAATATCCCTCTTCCGCCTTAAATACATATTCTTTATTAATCAGGAATTTAAGGGCTGCATTAATACTACTCGAACCTTTCAATCCATATTTCTTAATAAATATAGAACTATTAATAGCCGTTACGAATTGCTCCCGGGCGATAGCGCGCAACAAAGTTGACTGATTTTCGGTCAACATACCATATAAACGCTGGTATTCATCCACCTCGGAACGAACTATATCTGCCAAACATTTCTCAAATATGGTTTCATTCAAGACGGGCTCCTTTTGTTCATAAAGTCGGTTCAGCACATACTGTACATACCATGTATGCCCATTAAAACGTCGATAAATCATCTGAAAGAGTTCATCACTCAATTCCTTTCCTCCGGCCTGCATCCAACGTATGGCAAAAAGAGAATAATGCTCTAAAGGGATGGATGCCAGATTCATCTTTTCCGTACTCCGGTAAAAAGGACGTTTCGCTGAACCAAACATTTCTGCCATCAGATGTTGTTTACTTCCTGAAAAAATAAAATGTACATGAGGTAAAAATTGAATGTAAGAACGCAACAAGCCTTCTACTCCTTTTTCCGGATATTCAGTGATCTGCTGAAATTCATCAATAGCGATATAACATTCTTTTCCCGAATGTTCCAGGTAATCAAAAATCTCTTTTAATGTTGCCTGTGCCTGGGAAGGTTGAAAATCAAGAGTTGCTTGTGGCACTCCCGTTAAGACATCGGGGGAAAACACTAAACGACAACTTCTAAAAAAGCCACTGATTGTCGCCAGCGTCTTCTGCGATAAATTATCTAATTTACCAATCACAGTCTGCCCGAACTGAATGATAAAATCATCCAGACATGTCGTAGAAAAAATATCCATGTAAAAACAAGCTGCCTCCGGATACTCCCGTCGTATCTGATGAAAGACGTTCTGTATTAATCCGGTCTTACCCATACGGCGAGGACTCATTAAGGTCACATTTCTTCCATTCCGTAAAGCGGAAATCAAATGTTCCGTTTCTTCTATCCGATCACAGAAATACTTAGGACCAGCATAGGCATAAATCAAAAAAGGATTATTTACGTCATTCATATTCAAGCAATTATTTATAGCGTAATTATTGTAGTACTTTTTATGCTACACAAATTACGCTATAAATAATGATTCTACCAAACTTTTGCCGAACAATCATTTCCCATATGATCCCGCCACGCTTCTATTCACCAATAGAACACCTCCCTGTGGAAGGATTTCCAGTTGCACTTTTCCGTTTTCTTTCACTTTCAACGGCAGAAGCTGCGGTTCTCCTTTTTTATCATCCTCATACAGAGAAACAGTTTTTCCGGCAAACATATCTAAATCCAGCCTCAACTTTACGATTTCTTTCCCGGCATTCACTGCTGCCAGATACCAGGTGTCACCGTGGCGACGCGCCAAAACTACATATTTCCCCGGATATCCGTCAATAAAACGTGTCTCATCCCATGTGGTAGGAACCGTTTTCATATAGTCCATACAAACAGGGGAAACATCTTTCAGGTTGTTGGGAGCAAGCGCAAAATTCTGTATCGGATTCTGGAATAATACGGTAGTGGCTAATTGAAATATATCAGTAGTACGGCGGGTAGTTCCTCCGTCATTGTTGCGATTCAGCCGTTTGTTCAGAAAACAACCACCGAATTCCATGCAACCCACCGCATTGCGGATAAACGGATGCAGACAGGCATTGAAAGCCTCTTCATCACAGAAGTGCTGGCCGAAAACCATATTTTCGGAGGCCAGTACAGCCTCGCTGCCTACATAGTTCGGGTACATACGTTCCCATCCTCGAGGGATGGTGCAACCGTGGAAGATTACCATCAGACCGTGGTCGTCAGCATCACTCAAAATATCTTCATACAGGCGCATCGTTTCCTGCTTGTCGCCACCAAAGAAATCAACTTTGATTCCTTTCACTCCAAGGCTTTGCAACCATTTCATTTCACGTTTGCGGATAATGGCATTGTCCATGTGATTCACCGGCCCCTGCTCAATATCATTCCAATAGCCGGAAGAGCTATACCATAAGAAGAGTTCCACTCCTTTGCTTCGTGCGTATTCTATCAAAGATTTCATACGGTCACGGCCGATGTTCGTATCCCACCAGTTATCGATCAAGGCATACTCATACCCCATTGCAGCTGCAAAATCAATATAGCGCACCTGATCGTCACAGTTGATACTACCATCCTGCCAGAGAATCCAGCTCCATGTGCCGCGTCCGAAACGGTAGTCATGCTTCGTTTCATAAAGAGGACGTACGACATCCCAGATAACGGTTGTTTCCACAATCGGTTTCAAGGTTTCGCCAACAGTTATGGTACGCCAGGGAGTAGCACCGGGAAGGGCAAATGCCGGAGCAGAAGTTCCGTTACCGTTATTTTCTTCAGCCATCGGGAAAGCAACCGTATACAGATTGCCTTCGCTTACATCGCTCAAACGAGAACCGCAATAACGACTGTCTACACCTGTTTCGCTGACTAATACCCAACCATCGTCACCGATACGGAACAGACAAGGGAACGTGTAGCCATGCCCGTACTGCGAACGGTTACTCATGGGAGCATCTGCCTTGTACTCTTCCTCATAACTGGGTTTGGTACGTTTCCAACCTATCATGGCATCGCTTTGCGGACATAAGAAAGTAGTTGTTTGTTGCGGAAAGCGAAAGCCGGTTTCTTCGGCAGTTACCGTTACACTTCCTTTTCCATCCTGACGCGGAAGAGTATAACGGAAAGCTACATCGTGATTGCTGACACGAAAGACTACATCTATTTTCTGCCCTTTCGGATTCTCAAAATTACAAATCAGTTCGTTTGCCTGATAATGCACTTTGGAGGTTTTAATACGATCCTGATGATAGACAGTATCAATCGGAGTAACAGCGTGTCCTGTCAGTTTCATCCCTTTTGCAAAATCACCGATATTCGTATTCATACCCAAAGGAGATTTCTCCAACATTGTCTTTCCATTGTAGGTAATCGAATAACTTGGCTTTCCGGCTGGAGAAGCAGATACAACCAATTGCAGTTTTTCATCCGGCCCTTTCACTACCACTTCCTGTGCTATCAGAGAAGTCAGACAGCAACTAGCCAGCAGGGTACTTATTATCTTCTTCATATTATCTATGTCGTTATTATCTTCACTTTTTTCTGTTATTTCTCATTTGCCTTCTTTATGCGGATCACCGTAAAAGAATAGGCAGGTAATTGATAGTCAAACTTTTCTGCTACTTCCATCGTGTCTTCAATAGGTAGCGGGGTATCGGCCGGTTTGCCGGTCAGTACGGTTCTTTTTGCAGAAGACTGTATAGCACCGATTCCGGAAAGGTCGACATTCGTATTCACTTCTACGGGAAGTAAATTGACCAGCTTCACAATCACATCACCACTTGCCGAGTCACGGACAATAGAAGAAGCAATGCGTTTCCGCACTTGATCGTCTCTATTATCAAGAGTGATCTGCGACGGAAAATATTCGTTCCCGGCATTCTGCCCGTAGAGTTTCTGAACATAGTAGCCGGTGGTAGGTTTCACTTCCCGGTTATTGAAGTAAATCAAATCCGGATTCCACTGGGTATGTCCTTCTTTAGCGAGAAGAGGGGCATAGGAAGTCATGTGTACAACATCGCCATTACGTTCCAAGGCAGCAAGATAAAGAGCTTCTGTCAGTGCTGTTTCGATATTCGCCTTTCGTCCCGGTATGTGAGTTGCATATTCGCCCAAGTATACTTTTGTCTTTTTCGAACGATCGTATTTGTCGTAGAAATCCTGGTTGTTCAGGAACCATCCCGGAGTCTGGTAATAATGTTCGTCGACCATCGGAATACCCAGTTTGTCCGCCAGCTTCCATCCTTCCACGTAGTCTGTACCCTCATTGAACGGTCCCACTGTACCGACAACAATCATTTCAGGATATTTTTCTTTGATGGCATTGAAGATCATCGTGAAGCGTTCTTCGAAGATATCAGTGATAAGATCTTCATTTCCGATACCGATGTATTTCAAATTGAATGGTTTCGGATGCCCGGCTTCGGCACGTACCTTTCCCCACTTTGTCTTCTTTGCGTCACCGTTTGCCCATTCTATCAGATCAAGAATATCCTGAATATAAGCTCCCATTTCGTTCATCGGAATACCACCTTGTTGTCCTCCTCTCAAGTCGCCGTGACAGGCAGAGTTCTGGCAAGGAACACCGGCCGCCAGCACTGGAAGCGGTTCCGCACCAATATCTTCGCAAAACTGGAAATATTCAAAATAACCCAATCCCATGCTTTGATGGTATCCCCAAAGGTTACGCTGTGCTTTTCTTGCTTCCAACGGACCGACTGTGTTTTTCCATTGATAGATATTCTTCAGACCATCACCATGAGCCACACAACCACCGGGAAAACGGATGAAACGGGGATGAATGTCGGCAAGTATCTGTGCCAAATCGGCACGCAGACCATTCTTTCTGCCTTTGAATGTATTTTGTGGAAATAGAGAAATCATATCTAAATCAACTTCGCCTGCTGACTGTGGCTGAATTTCCAAATGTACATCAACAGATGCTTTTGCAATCAAAACCGCTTTATAAGTCTTCCATGAACGGGAGGAAACGGTTACTGAAGTTTCTCCCTGCACTGTCCCCCCAGCATCAACCAAACGTATCAGTAATTTATTGGATTTTCCTACCGGGACACGACCAAATAAAGAAAAGTTATACTTATCACCTGCATTAAGCGCAATTCCGTCGAAGCCTGTATTGACCAAAAAAGCTCCAGGCTGCTTGACATCCAATATAGCATAATTCATATTGTTAGAATGAATAGCGTCTGTAGCATCTGTAACGATCAAAAATTCAGCTTCTCCATTCCCTCTCAATGACCAGGAATGAAAGCCATCCCAGTTCTTATCTCCTTCCCTGTCCGAAGGGTCGTACTCGAAGTCGCGGTTTTGGATAAGTTCTGCATAAAGTCCTCCGTCTGCCGAATAATTGATGTCTTCAAAAAAAGCGCCCAGCAATACATCACTAATGGCCTTTGCACCTTCCGGTTGTACAGTGACCGTTGCTTTTACAGGCTTCAAACCGGCAAAACGTTCTCCATCCTGTACCGGACGTTCTCCATGTAATGAGTTCCGATATTGATTCCAGCCATAATTTTTATCCAATCCATCCACCAAGGTCCAAACTACCCGGTTGATATTTCCTTTCTGCTCTTCTCCGGCAACAATAGCTTTCACTCTCACTCCGTCAAAATCCGGCGTAGTACGGGGATATTTCTGACTAGTCCAGTTGATTAAATCCTTGGAAGTAGCCTGGCCGTATCCATCACGGTCATTCAGTTTCCAGGTACAAATCCATTCGCCATCGGGCGATTGTTTCAAATAAGGATCAAGCATTTTCTTCTGTGATCCCCAGCGGCTATAATCGCACCGGAGATATCCGTAGTTCCGGCCAATTTCAAACCAGTTTTCTTTATCTGTACTCCAGGCGAAACGGAGTCCGCTGCGTCCGTCGTCTCCAGAAGTTGCAAAAGAAAACAGATAAACCGAATCGGGTGTACTCGTCATTTCCTTGATTGCAGCTAAAGTGAACTGCTGAAACGACAAAAACAAGACAACTAGAAAGAGGAATAATTTTCTCATGGTATATATTGCATTAAGATTATCAATCGCAAAGTTTTAGAAACTTTCCGGTTTACCATATGCCTTGAAAAGGCGTCGCAATTCTTTTTGAGTAATCGGAATAACAGTACCGTGACGTGGATGAAAATCCATGCTGACGGCATGGTCAATCACTTTAAAGTATTCCAGATCGGAACTTTCGGTAAACTGGTATTTGCCTTTCATATACACATCGTACATCAAGATATATTTATCCGAACCAATCAATGGAAAAATGCCTGCACCTTCTACCGCATCCTTCGTCTGCTGCTTATAATCATCCGATTCCGCCCACTGTCCGGAGGTCAGAGAGGAAGTAGTCGCTTTTTTAATTCCATTTCCATTCCCTTCCGTTTTGTAGAACAAATGATAGAGTCCATCTTTATAAATAATGTCGCCATCAATACATGATTTTCTGTTTTTCGGAAGAAACAGTGGCTTCGGTTCTCCTTCTATATCTGTAAAATCTTTGTTGGCATAAGCATAATAAATGATATCGGGACCATTGCCATGTTGCATAGACCAGTAAACCATGTACTTCCCAGCTTCCTTATCATAAATAGTTTGTGGTGCCCACACACGTTTCAGATCCTCCTGATCTGGATATTTCTTTTGGATATTCACGACATTGGAAGTCCAGTGTACAAGGTCTTTTGATTTCAAAAGTACCATGGCACGGTTAGAACTCCATCCATTTCCGGATACCATATCCGTAACCACCATATAAAACGTCTTCCCATCTTCACAACGCAGAATATGGGGATCACGCACTCCACCTGTCGAACTAATCACACGGGAATCAAGTACCGGCTGATTTCCATTCAAGGCTTTATAATTATATCCATCAAGACTAACAGCCATCCGGACGGCTTCCTCACTCATGCGATTGCCGGTAAAGTAAACAAACAGGTAAGCAGATTGCTGGCAATACCCAGTCAGCACTCCTATAAATAGGAATGCGAAAAGAATTATATTTTTCTTCATATTCATCATCATTTCAATGCTTTTTCATCCATTGTTTTATTCTTGTTCATTCACTGTTTAGTAGTTGAAATCAGCAGGTTTCACATATACGCGATATTCCTTAATCATACCCGGATACCCTTTTTCGGCGCGGGGCAGATAGCGGAAACCGGTCACATTTTCCACTTTGCTCAAGTCAATTACCAATTGATGAGGATAAGGAACATTGTCCACTGTCATCCAGAAAGTGGATTCCTGCAAGTCGAATATCTTGTCGGCTGTACGGTTGCCACTACGTGTTTCTTCACTATCGGCATAACGAATCTTCCAATGTTCGCGGGATACCGGTTTACCATCAGCTCCCAAGACATCAAACTCCGCTATCGCTGCGATGTTATCATTTGCTTGCGGAGAAAGTGCTTCCAGACAGAAATAACGTCCTTTCACCGGAGTGATAAATCGTACCTCCTGCCAGCCGTTGCCCGGAGTGAAAGCTCCTTCGTGAACCACTTTCTCATCCGTCAGTTTCAGTTTCTCTCCATCCTTGCGGTGTGTTTCGGGAGCTTTTTCACGAAGCACATCGAGAATTGGTTTCTTCAAACCTTTGATGGAAGCCCGGGTAGGACCTTTCAAATCCAGAACAAGAATTTCATTCTCTCCTTCTTTCAGCCAGCACCCCGGCATAAAGAGAGTCTGCTGCGGACCGATCTCCCAAAAACGCCCCATTGCATGACCGTTCACCCAGACCATGCCTTTCCCCCATGTGCTCATATCCAGAAAAGTATCTCCTACTTTATCCAATGTGAAGGTAGTCTTGTAATAGGCAGGCATAGTCGGTAACATCTTTTTATCGCTATATTTCTTATCTTTTATAAAGGAATAATCTACCGGGAAGTTATACACCGTCCAGTTTTTCAATTCCTTAGCCCGGTTACCCGAAATAAGTTCCACCTTTTCGGTGATTCCTTTGCGGTCGTGGATAGATTTGTCAAAGTTAACACGTCCCATTGCTTCCACAAGAATATCCAGTTGTGTGCCTTTTTTCAGTGCGGGCAGGGTCGTTGTAAATTCTCCTTTACGACGGTCTAAACGTGCCAGCAGTTTACCGTCGGCATATATCTGCGCCCAGTCGTGCACTTCCGTAATTTTCAAAGTGGTGCCTGCAAGAATAGTTTCGGACAATGTGGTGCGATACAGAATCGTTCCCCATCCCTGGTTGAATGATTCCATCGGTTGAATATCCACTGTTTGTTTTGCCTCCGGCAGATTCGAGAAAAGCGGAGCCACTTTATGGAAGTGAAACTCGGGGATTTCAATAACAGGCAAAGCTGCGGGTACTGCGGGCAGTGTTTCACCTGCCGGAAGATAGTTTTTCAACAAGTCACGAAGCAAGAAAAACTTGTCGGTCGTCCATCCGGGTTCGCTAATCGGAGCATCATAATCGTATGAGCTGCACATGGCGGAATAAGCCGGGTTGTTCGCACCTCCCCAATGTCCGAAAGTCGTTCCTCCGTGAGTCATATACAGACTGAAAGAGATGTTCCGGTCGAGCATATCCTTGATGCCCTGTACCATATCTTTTGCAGGACGTGTCTCATGTTTGCGTCCCCAGTGGTCGAACCATCCGCTCCAGAACTCGCTACACATCAACGGAGTTTCGGGGCGAAGTTCTTTGAGTTTTTTAAATTGCTGGTCGATATTGGCACCCGTTCCGAAATTCACTGTCCAAATCAGGTCATCGAGCGCATTATTGGTGAAGTTACTGCTCCAGTCACATTGAAACAGAGGTACATCGGTAAAACCGGATTCACGAACCAGGTCGCGCACGGCAGAAACATAAGGTTTGTCGATTCCATAAGAACCGTATTCGTTCTCTACCTGCACCATGATGATATTTCCCCCCTTATTCACTTGCAGCGGAGCCAGTTGCTTGCCTACTTCTTTCATAAAGACGCCTACCCGTTCCATATAATAGGGATCGAGCGTACGCAAGGCTATATCTTTTTTCTTCAACAGCCACCAGGGAAGTCCCCCCATCTCCCACTCCGCACATACATACGGACCGGGACGGACAATGACATACATACCGTGTTTTTGTGCCGCACGGCAGAAAGCTGCAATATCATTCTGACCGGAAAAATCGAACTTACCTTCTTCCTGCTCATGGATATTCCAGAAAATATAAATACAAATAGTATTCATGCCTAATGCCTTGCACATCTCAATGCGATGTTCCCAATAAGCTTGCGGGATGCGGGTGTAGTGCAACTCGGCAGCCTTCACCACAAACGGTTTTCCATCCAGCAAGAATGTGTTCTTGCCTGCCTCAAACTTCCGTGCGGTAGTTTGCGCCTGTGCAGTACTAAAGAAAATAACTGTAAAAAGTACCAGTAAAGCAATCAATCTGTTTTTCATGGTTTATTCAAAAATAGAATTTTAATAGTATACGGCAAAGGTAGGCGATTCACCTAAAAAGGAGGGCATAATTATCATTCAAAAAGGGTTGGAAATAAAGCAAAATAGCGCCAAATAGCAGATAAAACAACAATGGTCAAACAATGATGGTCATAAAATGACCATCATTGTTTGACCATTGCCTTACCAATATAAAATCAGTTTTCTTTTGTCAATAGACTTTCCAGTTCTTCCGCATTCAGGCGGAGGTAGAATTGTCCGCGATAGGCCACGGAGATACCACCTGTTTCTTCTGAAACAATAATGGCATGCGCATCCGATTGCTGTGAAATTCCCATCGCTGCGCGATGCCGCAAGCCAAGCTCCTTCGGTATATTCAAATCATGGGACACAGGAAGAATACATCCCGCTGCCTTGATACGTTTTTTGCTGATGACCATCGCTCCGTCGTGCAACGGACTATTCTTAAAAAAGATATTCTCGATTAAACGCTGATTGATTGCCGCATCAATCAATTCGCCCGTACGAACGACTTCATCTAAAGGAGTGTTATGCTCAATGACAATCAATGCGCCGACTTTTTGTTTGCCCATACTTAAACAGGCCATTACCACGGGCATGATATCATCGTGCTTCAACGACTCTTTTTTCGATCCGCTAAAGAGACGTGCCAATGCACTGACATGACGGTGAGATCCCAAAGTCAAAAGGAAACGGCGTATCTCATCTTGAAAAAGAACAATCAACGCTATCACACCCACATTCATCAATGTGTCGAAAATAGAGCCCAACAGCTTCATCTCCAACACTTGAGTCACCACCAGCCAGATCAGGATAAAAACCAGGATACCGGTGAATACCTTAATAGAACCGGAAGCTTTCATCAGTTTGTAGGTATAGTACAAAACAAAAGCCACCAGCAGAATATCGATAAAATCTTTTATGCCAAACTCAAAAAACATGCACCCTCCTCTTATTTGTCATATCCACTCTCTATTTTTAATTTCTCTGTGATCCGGACAGCTTCCACCGCCTCACGCACATCATGTACACGCAGGATGTGTGCTCCTTTCATTAACGCAACAGTGTCCAATACGGTTGTCCCGTTCAATGAATCTTGCGGGGTTCCCCCCAATAATCTATAAATCATTGATTTCCGCGAAACTCCCACTAAAACGGGAAGCTCGAATATATGGAACTCTTCCAGATGTGCCATCAGTTCATAATTATGCTCCAACGTTTTTCCGAATCCGAATCCCGGATCGAGAATGATATCTTTCACTCCCAAGTCGCGAAGTTGCTGCACTTTACGAGCGAAATACAGGAAAATGTCTTTAATCAGGTTATCATAAGACGGCTCTTTCTGCATACTTTGGGGAGTTCCCTGCATATGCATCATAATATAGGGCACTCCCAAGTCGGCGACTGTCTGAAACATCCGATGGTCCATTTCACCGGCAGCTATGTCATTAATAATAGCAACTCCATAATCTTTCACACATTCTTCCGCTACATCAGCCCGGAAAGTATCAACAGAAATGATGGCTTCCGGATGATTACGGTTCAGAATTTCCAGACCGGTACGCAGTCTGCCCATCTCTTCTTCAGCAGAAATATGTTCGGCATTCGGCCGTGAAGAATAAGCTCCTATATCAATAATCGAAGCACCTTCATCAAGTATCTGCCGCGCCCGGGCAGCAATGTCTTCTTCAGTCTGCATCCGGCTGCCGGAATAAAAAGAATCGGGAGTAACATTCAAAATTCCCATCACCTGCGGAGTAGCAAGATCGAGCAACCGCCCTTTTACATTTATATAAGTAGGAGATATAGGTTTCATCATTGACAACATTCCTTTTAGATCGCCTACAAATGTAGATAAAAAAAGCAAGTATTCGTACTAAAAAGAAGAAATAAACGTATATTTGCAAACTATAGAAGAAACCGAAAAATTCATACCATGAGCCGATTAACCCTATTTCACGTAGGATTTCTTTTCCTCATTTTGCCCTTTGCCACTACTGCTAAAGCTCAAAAAGAGGCTGAAACTTTCAATGTTGACTCTACTCTCTATGAATATTATCAACGTTGTCAAGAATACTTGTTAGATCCTATTGTGCTTAACATGTCCGACACATTGTTCAGAATGGCCGGTGAACGACATGATGAACGAATGCAGGCAGTAGCCATAGCCACCCAACTGGATTACTATTATTTCCAGGGGACCCATGAAGATAGCGTAATCTACTATACCAACAAAGTAAAAGAATTCGCCAAAGCCACCCATCAGCCTAAATATTATTATTTTGCATGGGCGAACAGATTAATCACTTACTATCTAAAAACAAGCAGAACAAACATAGCACTTTATGAAGTGCAAAAGATGTTAAAAGAAGCACAGGAAGAGGATGACAAAACCGGTCTGTCCCGTTGCTACAATATCATGTCACAAATCTACACCATCAAAAGATTCGATTCGATGGCGGGTGAATGGCGGTTGAAAGAAATCGAACTGACTGAAAAATACAATATCGAAAACTATAACATTTCCCAGACCTATGCCCAGATAGCCAACTATTACATCAGCCGGGAAAAACAAAAAGAAGCATTGGAAGCTATGGAAAAGGCCGTTGCAACAGCCAATTCTTCTACACAGCAAATATCTGCCAAGTTGGAGTACGTAAACTACTACAGTAAGTTTGGTGACTTTCAGGCAGCCGAAAAAATATTGAAGGAATGCCAGGCCGCATTCGAACAGGATAAAAGACTGGAATCGATCAAAAAAAGGCTATATAATATAGAATGTTTATACTACCAGCAGACCAGGCAATATCAAAAAGCACTGGAAGCTGCAGAAAGGCAAGAAAAGGAAGAGCGCCGTTTAAGTGAAAGCATACTTAGCAGCAACCACTATCGCACACAGGGAGAAATCTACCAAAAGATGGGGAATATGAACATGGCAGTCAAATTTCTGCAAATGTATATCAACGCAGATGACTCTTTAAAAATAGCCAATGAGCAAGTAGCCAGCAGCGAATTCGCCACCTTGCTAAACGTTGAGAAGCTCAATGCCGAAAAGAAAGAATTAACGCTCCAGACACAGGAAAAAGAGTTGCATAATAAAACAACATTGATTATCTCATTGATTATTTTATTAGGCGTTCTTTTCTTATTCCTTTATAGAGAAAACTTCCTGAAACGCAAACTGAAAGTTTCGGAAGCGGAACTTAAAACAAGAAATGAAGAACTTACTGTATCGAGGGAAGAATTACGTAAAGCGAAGGATATAGCGGAAGCAAACAGCCGGATGAAAACCACATTCATCCAAAGCATGACTCATGAAATCCGTACACCGCTCAACTCCATTGTAGGCTTCTCGCAGGTGTTAAGCGATCACTATAGCAACAATCCGGAAACACAGGAATTTGTCAATATTATCAAGAGCAACAGTAACGACTTGCTCCGACTGGTCACTGATGTGCTCGCTCTGTCCGAACTGGATCAATACGAACAACTGCCCACAGATGATGAAACAGACATGAATACGATCTGTCAACTTGCCTCTGAAGTGGCCAAAGACAACAGGCAGAAAGAAGTGGAAGTGCTGTTCGAGCCTGCAAGAGAAAACCTGCTCATACGCAGTAATTCGGAACGTATATCACAAGCGTTGAACAACTTGGCGCATAACGCCGCTAAATTCACGACTCACGGCAGTATTCGCATAGCTTATTCCATACTGGAAGCTGAAAAGAAAATTGAAATCAGTGTCACCGATACAGGAACAGGCATCCCGAAAAATCAACAGGAGGCAGTATTTCAACGTTTCTACAAAATGGATTCTTTCACACAGGGAACCGGTCTCGGACTTCCGATATGCCGGAGTATCGCCGAGAAGTTAGGAGGCAGCCTCCGGATCGATTCTTCCTATACGGACGGATGCCGGATGATACTGACTCTTCCTTTGGTATATGCCTAAGTAAAAATCTGTCCGAACTCCCGTCAAATCCGAAAGAATAGCCTATCTTTGCAACGTTTTAAATAAAAGATCAGGTTATGAAACTTTCTGCTCTTTACCAGATTTTTCTGGATTGCCAATCAGTTACTACTGATAGCCGGAACTGCCCGGACGGTTCTTTATTTATCGCCTTGAAAGGTGAGTCGTTCAACGGTAATGCATTTGCTAAGTTAGCGCTGGACTCCGGATGCGCATTTGCCGTTATCGATGAGGCCGAATATGCCATAGAAGGCGATCAACGATATATACTTGTAGACAACTGTCTGCAAACAATGCAGCAGCTTGCCAACTATCATCGCCGCCAACTCGGGACGCGAGTGATCGGCATTACCGGAACTAACGGAAAGACGACCACCAAAGAGTTAATCTCCAGCGTTCTCTGCCAAGCTCATAATGTGCTTTATACCTTAGGTAATCTCAACAATCACATCGGTGTACCGACCACTCTGCTACGATTGAAGCCGGAACATGACCTTGCTGTCATCGAGATGGGTGCCAATCATCCGGGAGAAATCAAGTTTCTTTGCGAAATAGCCGAACCGGATTATGGCATTATCACCAACGTAGGCAAGGCTCATCTGGAAGGATTCGGTTCTTTCGAAGGAGTGATTAAGACTAAAGGAGAATTGTACGATTTCCTCCGTAAGAAAGACGCCATTACCTTTATCCATCACGATAACACCTATTTGATGAATATCTCACAGGGATTGAACCTGATTCCTTATGGAACAGAAGAGGATCTCTATGTTAACGGGCGAATCACCGGCAATTCACCTTATCTCGCTTTCGAATGGAAAGCCGGTAAGGACGGTGAACGCCATCAGGTTCGCACACAGTTGATCGGAGAATATAATTTCCCGAATGCCCTGGCTGCCATCACCATCGGACGTTTCTTCGGAGTGGAAGCAAAGAAGATCAACGAAGCTTTGGAAGGGTATACACCACAAAACAATCGCTCTCAACTTAAAAAGACAAAAGATAACACGCTGATCATCGACGCATATAATGCAAACCCGACCAGTATGATGGCTGCCTTGCAAAACTTCCGGAACATGACAGTCCCTCACAAGATGCTCATATTAGGAGATATGCGCGAACTGGGTGCTGAAAGCCCGGCCGAACATCAGAAAATCGTTGATTACATCAAAGAAAGTGGTTTTGAGAAAGTATGGCTCGTAGGAGAACTGTTTGCCGCAAGCGAACATTCTTTTAAAACTTACGCCAATGCGCAGGAAGTTATAAAGAATCTGCAAGCAGACAAACCTAAAGGATATACCATTCTAATTAAAGGTTCCAATGGAATCAAACTTAGTTCAACGGTAGAATACTTATAATTATACTATTTTTTCAGGCACGGATTACGCGGATTACACGGTCGCTTTATAAATGCTAATTCTAAAATCCGTGTAATCCGCGTAATCCGTGCCTGAAAATCCTTCTAGCCAGCAAATTTCAATCAGCCTTCATCATCCTCGGTCGTACGACATAATAGGCCACTAAACTAGCCAGAATCGCTCCCGTAGTATTAGCTGCAAAATCCAACCAGTCTCCTCCCCGGTAAGTAGTGCAATACTCCTGCAGTAATTCCACACAACCACTAAAAAGTACAGGACAGAAGAATGCACCTACCCACGCATGCCACATCGGAGCATTGTCCCTGCGATGCGCACGCAGAAATTCCAGCCACAACATGCCCGACATACCCAAATACATACAGACATGAACCAGTTTGTCGAGGTTGGGAATTTCATTTAAATCCGTCTTAGGCGGTTTAAAGAACGACAGATAAATCACTGTCAGAATAATAAAAAGCGAGATCGGATATTTCTTAATATAAGATAGCATATCTAAATAATATTACAATTATCGTGCAAATATAAGTATCATTTTCTATATTTGCATTTTATACGTGCATTTTATAACGATTTGTAAGATAAAACAAGATTTATGGCAAAAAATGATAGAGCGAACTTCGGCAGTAAATTAGGGGTCATACTCGCTTCTGCCGGCTCTGCAGTCGGACTGGGTAATATATGGAGGTTTCCCTATGAAACGGGAAATCATGGAGGTGCGGCATTTATATTGATCTATTTAGGCTGCATCTTTCTTCTGGGACTACCTATTATGATTGCCGAGTTTCTGATAGGACGCCGTTCGAGAGCCAACACAGCAAGAGCGTATCAGAAATTAGCCCCTGGAACACATTGGCGTTGGGTAGGACGCATGGGAGTATTGGCCGGTTTCCTGATACTTAGTTATTATGCCGTAGTAGCAGGCTGGACACTTGAATATATTCTTGAAGCTGCGACCAACGGCTTTGCCGGAAAAAACTCCGGAGAATTCATCTCTTCTTTCCAGCAATTCTCCAGTAGTCCGTGGAGACCGGTTGTATGGTTGGTAGCCTTCTTGTTAATCACTCATTTCATCATCGTGAAAGGAGTGGAAAAAGGAATCGAAAAGTCCTCCAAAATCATGATGCCTACCTTATTTATCATTATCCTCATACTGGTAGTTTGCTCGGTTACTCTGCCGGGAGCCGGTGCAGGCATTGAATTCCTGCTCAAGCCAGACTTTAGCAAAGTGGACGGGAATGTGTTTTTGAGTGCCATGGGACAGGCTTTCTTCTCTTTGAGCTTGGGAATGGGATGTCTTTGTACATACGCCTCCTATTTCAGTAAAGAAACCAACCTGACTAAAACAGCTTTCAGCGTAGGAATCATTGACACCTTTGTGGCGATACTAGCCGGTTTTATCATCTTCCCGGCTGCTTTTTCAGTAGGCATACAACCTGATTCAGGTCCGAGCCTGATCTTTATCACACTGCCTAATGTATTCCAACAGGCATTCAGCGGAGTCCCCATACTGGCATATATATTCTCTGTCATGTTCTACGCGTTATTGGCAATGGCTGCTTTAACCTCCACCATTTCCTTGCACGAAGTAGTAACCGCTTATTTACATGAGGAGTTCAAGCTTTCCCGTGGAAAAGCAGCAAGGTTAGTCACCGGCGGTTGTATCTTCCTCGGAATATTCTGTTCATTATCACTGGGAGTCATGAAAGGATTTACTATTTTCGGACTGGGTCTGTTCGATCTCTTCGACTTCTTAACAGCTAAAATCATGTTACCACTTGGCGGATTGTGTATTTCGCTCTTCACCGGATGGTATCTGGACAAGAAGATTGTATGGTCAGAGATTACCAATGACGGTTCATTAAAGATACCGGTATACAAACTCATTATCTTTATATTAAAATATATCGCGCCAATCGCCATCTCACTGATATTTATCAATGAACTGGGATTGATCAAGCTATAATGTGGAAAGACTTCCTTTATTATACTAAAACTGAACGACAAGGCATTATCGTCCTTGTCGTTCTTATTTTAGGAGTATATGCCGCTCCTAAACTCTTCTCCTTTTTCACGCACGCTGAAGATACCGACTGCAAAGAGAATGAGAAGTTCGATAAAGAATACAACGACTTTATTTCTGTCCTCCGGGAAACCAAACCTCACCAAAAGTCCGGTCCTTCTTTTCAATCATCCCCTCAAAGGGAAATCAAGCTTGCGATATTCGACCCGAACACCGCAGACTCCACCACTCTCCTGTCACTCGGACTACCTTCCCGGATGGTAAAGAATATCCTGCATTATCGTAATAAACAAGGCAAATTCCGCCATCCGGAGGATTTCCGGAAGATTTATGGTCTAACCGAAGAACAATACCGGACTCTTTATCCCTATATCCAAATTACAAAAGATTTCAGTTCAAAGGATACGGTACGATTATTAACCGCACAAAGTGTACAACGGGACACACTCATGAAATATCTCCCCGGAACCATCATCAGCCTCAACTCCGCAGATACCACCGAACTGAAAAAGATTCCGGGAATCGGAAGCAGCATTGCCCGGATGATGGTGAATTACCGCGAACGGCTGGGAGGCTTTTTCCGAATAGAGCAGTTACAGGAGATTCATCTAAAGGCAGAGAAACTCCGTCCGTGGTTTTCCATTGACATCCAGCAGACACGCCGTATCAATTTAAATAAAGCCGGTATGGAACGAATGCTGCATCATCCCTACATAAACTACTACCAAGCAAAGGTTATCATAGAATATCGGAAAAAGAAAGGATCCTTAAAAAGTCTGAAGCAATTATCTCTTTACGAGGAGTTCACTCCTATTGATCTTGAACGGTTAGAGCCCTACATTTGTTATAATTAATAAAAAAAAGATGCATTCCTATCACACCAGACAAGAATGCATCACACACAAACAAAACAAACACTCTACTATCATCTTCACAGACTTCCGTAGAGAAGCGACTATAAATATATAACTAAAAGATAGAACACTTGCAAGGCTCTACCTTTTTGGTATACATTTTTAGAAATTAGGTTCTCTAATTAATCTTTTTTAATCATACCATCCACCATATGAACGGTCCGGTCCGTAATTTTGGCAAGCCCCTCGTCATGCGTCACAATGACAAAAGTCTGCCCCAGACGGTCCCTCAAATCGAAGAACAGTTGATGTAAATCTTCTTTATTATGTGTATCCAGACTACCGGATGGTTCGTCTGCCAGAATAACTGCCGGATCGTTGATTAAAGCCCTCGCTACCGCTACCCGCTGCTTCTCCCCTCCCGACAATTCGTTCGGTTTATGAGAAGCCCGGTCAACCAGTCCCATAAAATCCAGAATCTTCACAGCGCGTTCGTGCGCCTCTTTGGAAGACACCCCGGCAATTAGGGCGGGAATCATCACATTTTCCAATGCCGTGAACTCCGGCAGTAGTTGGTGAAACTGGAAAACAAAACCAATATTCTTATTACGAAAAGCGGATAGTTCTTTCTCTTTCATCCGGCTCACCACTGTTCCGTCAATCTGTACCACACCTGCATCCGGTTCATCTAAAGTGCCCATTATCTGCAATAACGTAGTTTTACCCGCACCGCTCGGGCCTACAATACTAACAATTTCTCCTTTGTTGATTTCCAGATCAATGCCTTTCAGCACCTGTAATGAGCCGAAACTCTTCGTAATCCCTTCTAGTTTTATCATCATAGCCTTATAATCGTTTAATGACATATTCAGCCAGATAGCACCCGAACACGGCCGGCATATAACTGACTGTTCCACATGTCGATTTCTTATTCTGCTCATCCTCCGTCAGCAGTACGGCCTTCGGATCGGCTTGTTCCGTACTGAACACCACCGGAAGTTTCCGTTTCATTCCCATCTTCTGCAAACGCTTCCGTACCGCCTTGCTCAAACCGCAATGATACGTCTCCCAAAGATCGGCAAAACGAACCTGGGTGATGTCACTCTTCGCCCCTGCCCCCATACTGGAGACAATCTTTATACGACGTTTCATCGCTTCATAAATCAGAAAGCATTTCGGACTGATCGTATCAATAGCATCTACTATAAAATCATATTTATCGGCATCCAGCAGTTCCGGTATATTTTCATCCTTCAGGTAAACAGGCAGGACAGTCAGCTCAATCTCCGGATTTATATCTTTATAACGGGCTGACAACACCTCCGCTTTCGTCCTCCCCAACGTGGAATGCATGGCCGGCAACTGACGGTTCAGATTGGTAGGCTGCACCGTATCGGCATCTACAATCGTCATCCGCCCGACACCTGCACGGCAGATCATCTCGGCGGCATAAGCACCTACTCCACCCAGTCCCACGACCAATACGTGTGCATTCCGGATGCGCTCCATCTTTTCCTCCCCTAACAGGAGTTCCGTTCTCTGTTGCCAGTCGTATCTTTCCATTAGTTTTTCTTTAGCCATTTATAGAACCATTTGCCGACCTTCTCATAATGTTGAGACTCATTATGTCCACGAGGATCGGAGAATGACACAATTTCCTGCGGTTCGCCAAACTGATCGGGATACAGGATTATCAAACTATTATTAGAGAAATATTTTCCTAATTGTGCCGGCAGGCGCTCAAAAGAGGGATCATAAGAGATAGATCCGCGACGGGCAGAGATAACTACCAATAAATGGTCGTAATTCACCTGCCCTGTCAACAGCAAGAGATCCTCCCACTCCTCCAATATGGAGAATTCTGTCGGGGTACCTGCATGTCTCTTTTTCACAAGTTGCTGAATACGCATCAACGTACGCTCATTGGCAAAGAAATGCACCCGACAGCCCAAGATACTTCCCATACGGCAGAAGTGTTCCACCCATTTAGAGAACCCCGATTCATATTCAGCCTTCGGCGGAACGGCAATATTGATTCGACGCAGGGTATTAACAGGCATCAGGAATTTGGCAATCATCACTTCACGATGCGTACCTTTCAGCAGACTTTCAGCCAGATGTCCGAAGAAAGAGTCGACAATATTTGCCTTCCGGTGCAAACCGATCACAATATCCGTAGCCTCATACTCTTTGATCGTATGGATAATCCCCGAAGCAATATTCAAATCATAACGACTCACCATCGTAACAGGCACATCAGCGGCAGCGGCAATCATGGCAGCCTTCTCCAGATTACGTTTGCCCTGCTGCTCTTTTTTCTCCGAGCTATTATTATCGTTGATAACATTCAACGCAACCAATGCATTCTTCTGCTTGGCATCCTTTATCACTAAAGCCAGATTGACCAGATCTTCAATCGTCTCCGGATTAGCGACCGGAATCAAGATTTGTTCCTTATTTATCTGTTTAGCTTCTTCTTCCGCTTGCACATTTTCATCCAAAGCAAAACGACGGGCCGAACGTTCGGTCACCAAAGAACTGATGACACAAGTGAAAAGTATCATCACTACCGTACCGTTCAAGACATCATCATTCAGCAACCGCTCTCCATTCTCCATTATGATTTCATGACCGATCAACACTGCCGCCAGCGTAGCTGCGGCCTGCGCATTGCTTAAACCGAATATCATGCTCCGTTCATTCGACTGCATCCGATAGATCTTTTGTGTGATCCAGGCAGCCAGCCATTTACTAAAGGTTGCCACCACTGTCATCACAACAGCTACCTTCAATGCTTCACCTCCAGTAAACAGGCTTCTTACATCAATAATCATTCCGACACCAATCAGGAAATAGGGAATAAACAACGCATTTCCCACAAATTCCAACCGGTTCATCAAAGGAGATACATGAGGAATCAGGCGATTCAATACCAAGCCCGCCAGAAAAGCTCCTAAAATTCCCTCCATCCCTACAAATTCCATCAATCCTCCTCCGAGGAAAACCATCGCCAGCACAAACACAAACTGCATCACGCTGTCATCGTACTTCCGGAAGAACCAGCGTCCGATACGGGGGAAAAAGAATACAATCAGGAATCCGAGGAAAGCCACTTTTGCCACAAGAAATACCCAGAACCAGCCATCGACAGTCCCCTTAAACATGCCTCCTATGACGGCAAGAATAATCAAAGCAAGGGTGACGGTGACAGCAGTACCACCAATGGTTATATTGACACTGCGCAAACGCGACAGTCCATAACGACTAATAATGGGATAGGCAATTAAGGTGTGGGAAGCATACATACTTGCCAACAGCACTGCCGTGAGAAAACCGTACCCCAGCATACTCATACTACTCCATATTCCCAACGCCATAGGAATCAGAAAAGTGAGCCAGCCGAACACGAAACTTTTTGTCCGGTTCTTCTTGAAATCCTCCATATCCATTTCAAGACCGGCAAGGAACATGATATAATAGAGTCCTACTTTGCCGAACAGTTCGAAACTACTGTCACGGTCGAGCACATGAAAGCCATGTTCGCCAATCAGCACACCTGCCAGAATCATGCCTATAATATGAGGTATATGGAGACGCCCCAAAATCATCGGAGCAAAAAGAATGATTATCAGTACCAAAAAGAATACCCAGGTCGGATCAGAAATAGGCAGCGTTAAATTGAGATCAAACAGGTTCATAGACTGTGGTTTTAGGAATTCTCTGCAAAGGAACAAAAAAGTTTGCAGAATCACAATGAATGTTCTGACGGATTATTCAGTAGTCAAGTAGGTAACTACTTACTACTTGACTACTTACTACTTCTTTCCCACCGCTTACCTAACAGGATATATTTCGTTAGGCACTTTTATTTCGTTCCACCATAGTGTCTCTTGCGGACAACTATAGTGGAACGAAGTAATATTAGGCAATAAAGAGAATCTTATCAGGCTACGGAATCAATCCGATTCGCATCGCAACAGGAAATGGCTCCCTTTGGGTACGTTTATCCCGTCCAACAACCATACCTGACGATACGTAAGGTTAAAGAAATCCTCCGAAAGGCTGAAATATTTCTCTCAAAAGCGATGTTTATATGCTAAATTGTTATAATTTTGCAGCCAAATCTTTCCGATTCGACAGGATGAAGGAGAGAAATTCAATATTCACAATTTAACAAAAGAAAAAGATGAAAGTAGCTATTGTTGGCGTAAGCGGAGCCGTAGGACAAGAGTTCCTGCGCGTGCTCGATGAGAGAAACTTCCCGATGGACGAGTTAGTTTTGTTCGGTTCTAAACGTAGTGCCGGAACAACATATACTTTCCGCGGTAAACAGATCGAGGTGAAACTCTTACAACACAACGATGACTTTAAAGGGGTAGACATTGCTTTCACTTCTGCCGGTGCAGGAACATCTAAGGAGTTCGAGAAAACAATCACCAAGTATGGTGCTGTGATGATCGACAACTCCAGCGCTTTCCGTATGGATGCCGATGTGCCTTTGGTAGTGCCTGAAGTAAATGCAGAGGATGCATTGGAACGTCCGCGCGGCGTTATTGCCAACCCGAATTGTACGACTATCCAGATGGTAGTTGCACTGAAAGCCATCGAAAAGCTTTCTCATATAAAAACCGTGCACGTGTCTACCTATCAGGCAGCAAGTGGTGCGGGTGCCGCTGCCATGGACGAATTGTACGAACAATATCGTCAGGTATTGGCAAACGAACCTGTGACTGTAGAAAAGTTTGCCTATCAGTTGGCTTTCAACCTAATTCCGCAGATCGACGTGTTTACAGAAAACGGTTATACGAAAGAAGAGATGAAAATGTATAATGAAACGCGTAAGATCATGCATTCTGACGTAAAGGTTAGTGCAACTTGTGTACGTGTTCCTGCATTACGCGCTCACTCTGAAAGTATTTGGGTAGAAACAGAACGTCCGATTTCCGTAGAAGAAGCTCGTGAAGCATTCGCTAACGGTGAAGGTCTGGTTCTGCAGGACAATCCTGCCGAAAAAGAATACCCGATGCCGTTGTTCCTGGCAGGTAAAGACCCGGTATACGTAGGCCGTATCCGCAAAGACCTGACAAACGAAAACGGATTGACTTTCTGGATTGTAGGTGACCAGATCAAGAAGGGGGCTGCCCTGAATGCAGTTCAGATTGCCGAATATCTGATTAAAGTAAAAAATATCTAATATAGCGGACTGGAAATAATATCCGGACAGCTATAGATAAGCCCAATAAATCAACCGGCTTGCAATGTGATAGTGATCGCAGTGCAAGCCGGTTTTTTATTCTCTAAGCTATAGTTAGAGGGGAAATACCTATTCGTAGGTAAGAAGTCACTAGTTATAGGTATCATAATTTGCCAAAATAACTATTTATAGCGATTGATACAAACTCGGTTTTTATCGAATTTTGCGCAAAACTTATCTATGAAATATTGTCTTTTTAATATAGCATTCTGGGGGCTACTATTTTTCAATTTATTTGAAGCCGCAGCTAATTCAAACATCTATACAATCTCGGGACGTGTGACCGAGGCAAAAACGAATTCCCCTTTACCCGGTGCTTCTATTCTCATTAAAGGTACCTATTTATGGGCTGTATCCAATCAGAAAGGAGAATTTACGATACATGGAGTACAGGAGGGAAAATACAATCTGGAGGTTTCTTTTCTTGGATATGTACCGGCAACCATTCCCGTAAATGTACGCAGCAATATCAATAACGTTCCTATCATACTCAAAGAAAATACACTTGCACTGGATGATGTGGTCGTTACTGCACAAGCACCCAAGAATGAATTAAACACCACGCTCACTATCGGAAATAATGCATTGGAACATCTACAGGTGTCGAATGTGAGCGATATCTCCGCTCTTCTTCCGGGGGGAAAGACCAAAGTACCGGATCTCACCGCCAACCATATCTTCTCATTACGTGACGGAGGGTCAACAGCCGGTAATGCCGCATTCGGAACTGCAGTGGAAGTGGATGGGGTGCGTATTGGAAACAATGGTTCGTTTGGCAATATGAGCGGAGCGGATACCCGGAATATCACTGTTGCAGATATTGAATCGGTGGAAGTCATTACGGGAGTGCCCTCGGCAGAATATGGAGACTTGAATAGTGGTATGATCAAAATTCACACCCGAAAAGGGAAAACACCTTGGAACATATTGCTGTCTATCAATCCTCGCACCGAACAGGTGTCATTCTCTAAAGGATTGGATTTAGGAAACGATAAAGGAGTCATCAACATAAACGGTGAATGGACCAAAGCTACTCAAAAGTTGGTATCTCCCTATTCTTCTTATACAAGAAGGGGATTCTCTGCCGGATATAGCAACACATTCCACAACGTATTGAGATTCGACATCGGTGTTACAGGCAATATCGGAGGAATGAATACCAAAGATGATCCCGATGCCTATTCGGGAGAATACAACAAAGTGAGAGACAACGTATTCCGGGCAAACACGTCACTCGCTTGGCTGCTCAATAAATCGTGGATAACCAACCTCAAGTTCGACGCATCGATATATTATAATGATAACAACTCCCACGCGCATACGTTCTACTCGTATGCATCGGAGCAACCGGCTGTTCATGCCACGGAGGAAGGATATTTTATGGCAAACAAACTGCCATATACTTACTTTGCCGATCAAATCATCGACTCCAAAGAACTGGATTATGCCGCATCGTTAAAATATGAATGGAACAGACGCTTTAAGACTGTAAACAGTAACCTGAAAGCGGGTATTCAATGGAAAGCAACAGGCAATGTGGGTGAAGGAGAATATTACAAAGACCCAGCATTGGCTCCGAACGGTTATCGTCCCCGTCCTTACACTACTTACCCATATATGCATAATGTTTCGCTTTATGCAGAAGAAAGTCTCTCATTTCCTGTGGGAAATACCATGCTTAGACTGATGGCAGGGGTACGTTGGGAACACTTGTTTATCAAGGGAACGAACTATAAAAATCTGAATACTCTATCTCCGCGTTTCAATGCCAGATGGCAGTTGAACGAATATATCGCTATCCGTGGCGGTTGGGGAATTACCGAAAAGCTTCCCTCTTTTTATACCTTGTATCCCAAACAGGAATATCGGGACATACAGACCTTCGGCTTTTCCTATAATAAGATTGAATCATCTTATATATATTATAGTCAGCCCTACACGTTATTGCACAATGAGAACCTCCGGTGGCAACGGAATCAGAACGCTGAAATCGGTCTGGACGTCAACATCGCCCGTACCAGAATTTCATTAGTCGGTTATTTCAACCGTACCAAGTTGCCGTATAAATACACAAATACCTATACTCCGTTCTCCTACGATGTTCTCCAATTGCCGGAAGGATTCACTATGCCTACTAATCCGCAAATCAATGTGGACAACCAGACAGGTATGGTTTACATACGCGACAATGCATCCAGTTACTGGACTCCTATGGATGTCAAAGTGACCGACCAGACTTTTGTAAAGTCAACTTCTCCCGACAATGGAATGGACGTGATTCGTCGCGGAGCGGAAATGATCGTTGATTTCCCGGAAATTACCCCGATTCGCACGCAATTCCGGATAGATGCCGCTTATACTTATACGAAATACATCGACAACTCTTTATCGTATTATTATCAGAATGGATGGTCGCACACCAGTCTTGCCAATCGTTCTTACCAATATGTAGGTATCTACGCCAATGGCGACAACTTATCGAGTACTGCCAACGGCAAGCGTACCCACTCGCTGGATGCCAATATCACAGCCATCACCCGTATTCCGAAAGCCAGACTGATTATCTCGTGCCGACTGGAAGCTTCGCTTGTGAAGCGTTCGCAGAATATCTCCGAATACCAAGGAAAAGAATATGCTTTCAATGTGAGCGAAAGCAGCAATACCCAAACCGGAGGAAGTATCTATGACGGCGACTCTTATACTGCAATCTGGCCGGTGGCATACCTCGACCTGAATAATGAGATGCATCCTTTCACGTCAGCGGAAGCCGCAAATCCGGAATTCTCCTACCTGATACGTAAATCGGGCAATGCTTATACATTTGCTGCAGACGGATATGATCCTTATTTTTCTGCCAATATCAATATCACCAAAGAGATTGGAGACTATGTATCTCTTTCTCTCAATGCGATTAATTTCACCAACTCACGGCCTTATGTAAAATCTCATGCAACGGGTGTAAGCGCTCTTTTCACCCCGGATTTCTATTATGGACTTACTTGCCGTATCAAATTCTAACTATATGAAGCAATCCATCTACATATTATTACTGACAGTGACCGGCATCTTTGCAGGATGCACGGATATCGATAAAGAGAATCCGTATGACAACCAATTGCACAACCTGCAGGTTACCGCCGTATATCCGGACGGATACACGGAGCATCTCAGGGAAGGAGTGACCGTAAAGATTGAAGATGTCGACCGTGGAAATTCTTATAAGGCTAAAACCAACAAGAATGGAGTGGCACAATTCTCTCTGACCAAAGGTATATACCGTGTGCAAATCAGTGACAAAGACGGACAGGATATTTTCAACGGGTTAGCTGATAATGTAAAACTGACCAGTAGTGATATATCATTTAATCTCCCGCTGATTCACTCCAGAGCCGGAACGATCATTATTAAAGAGATTTACTGCGGAGGATGTACCAAGTTACCGCTGGAAGGAAATTATCAGTCCGACAAGTACATTATCCTGCATAATAACGACTCGGAAGTGCAATATCTGGATAGCTTGTGTTTCGGAGCTCTCGACCCTTACAATTCACAAGCCACCAATGTATGGGTGACACAGGACGAAGCAACCGGAGCAACCATCTTCCCCAACTTCGCTCCTATCGCACAGTGTATCTGGCAGTTTGGCGGTACTGGCAAAACTTTTCCGCTTCAACCGGGAGAAGATGCGGTGATTGCCATCAACGGAGCAGTTGACCATGCGGCACAATATCCGCAATCTGTTAATCTGAACAAACCCGGATATTTTGTATGTTACAACAATGTTTATTTCCCGAACACGCAATATCATCCGGCTCCCGGCGATCAGATTACACCGGACCATTACCTGAACGTAGTGTTGAAAACAGGACAGGCGAACGCTTATACATTCTCCATCTTTTCTCCGGCCACGATTATTTTTAAAGCCAAAGATACCACGATACAGGACTTCGTTCTTAAAGAAGGCAGCGTCATACAGAAGCCGGGAAGCACCACCGAACGGGTGATAGCGGTACCGCTCGACTGGGTGATTGATGGGACGGAAGTGTATTATGGCGGTTCCTCCAACAATAAAAAGCGCATTTCCCCATCCATTGATGCGGGATATGTCATTCAAAGTGCCACGTACAACGGACGCAGTTTATACCGTCATGTGGATGAAGAAGCGACACAGGAAGCGGGTTATGAAGTACTGGTAGATACGAACAATTCTTCTACCGATTTTTATGAACGGGAAAAACAATCTTTGCATGAGTGAGATGAAGAAAATATATATAACAGGTCTTTGGGTCCTATGTCTGGCATCCGGAGTTTCGGCACAGACTTATGACATCATCGAACGGCGTAACTCCTGGAATGCCGGGGCAAATGTCACAGGTATCATGACGGACAGTATTTCTGCTTCCTATGCCGAACTGTACGGAAAGAATAATCACGGTGATTTCCGCAACTATTACGAAGCAAAAGAAGCATGGAGTACCGGAGCGGTAGCAAAGTCCATCACTCATCTGAAAGGTTATTCGTTGACGGGTTCGTTCTCCTTCGACCATACTTCCGGCAAGGATATGAGCGGTTCGATGTTCATCCACCCGGGATTTTATCCCGTAGATCTCCTGGAGTTCACGCCCGGACGCAAAGACTTGCAAACTTACGCTTTCATGGGTGGTATTGCAACTGATATTGCACCCAACTGGCGATTAGGAGGAAAGATTGACTTTGCCGCTTCCAACTATTCCAAACGAAAGGACTTGCGGCATACCAATTACCGACTGGATTTGAAAGTAGCCCCCAGCGTCATGTATCATTCGGGAGATATGGCAATCGGTTTTTCCTATATTCTCGGTAAAAACAGCGAATCAGTGAAAGCAGAAGTCATTGGTACAGCCGAAAACTCTTACAATGCTTTTCTGGATAAAGGACTTATGTATGGAGCTTACGAGGCATGGGACGGCAGCGGAATCCATCTTAGTGAATCGGGTGTCAACGGTTTTCCCATCAAAGAATTGTCGAACGGGGGAGCCTTGCAACTTCAATGGAAAGGAATTTACGGAGATATTGAATACACGTATTCTTCAGGTTCTGCCGGTGAAAAAGATGCTATCTGGTTTAAATTTCCCACCCACCGGATTACCTCCCATTTGAGTTATCATTTCAAACAGGGAAAGAAAGAGCATTTTCTGCGACTGAACCTGCAATGGTCACATCTGGCCAACAACGAGAATGTGATAACTAAAGAAACGGTGAACGGGATAACGACCACTTACGTACATGGTTCCAATCGTATTTTTGAGCAGGATATTTTCTCCGTCCATCCTGAATATGAATTCATAAGTCCCCGCACGGAACTTCGTTTGGGAACGAATATATCAACATTCAGACGACTGACCACACAGATGTATCCTTATGTGACTTCGGAAAAGATGCTTTGCAGCCGGACTTATATCTCCAGTGTATTTCATCTGGGGAAACTCGACCTGAAAGCGGCTGCATCCTTTGCCATAGGAAACTTTACCGGGAAAAACAGGACTACGGCAACAGATACGGAACCGGGTGATCCGCCTTATCGGCTGACTAATTATTACCATCTGAAAAATGAATATGCAACCGCCCCGCAGGCGACATTTCATCTCGGATTGCGCTACCATTTCAACTATGGAATTTATGCGGAAGTACAGGGTAGTTATACGCACGGTTTCAACCTGCAATATATAGATGGTTCGAACCGTTGGAACGAGGCTGTCAAATTAGGATATACTTTTTGAAAACAATGAATATATATATAAACTAAATTATTAAGCAATGAAAAAGAGTTTGACATTTATCTTCGCAGCAGCACTTTTGGTATCTTGCCAACAAGAGGAGAACGAAGCTACGACTCCTGCAAACAGTCGTATTACTATCTCTCCTATTATTACACGTGCTACGGAAGTTAACTTTGAGACCGGAGATAAAATCGGTGTTACAATCACCCAAAACGGTGACTTCGTATATGCGGAAAATAAACTGATGACATACAATGACGGAGTATTTGCCGGTGATTTACTTTGGTATCCGGAAGGAAATGACAAATCGCAAATAGTAGCCTATTATCCCTATAAAGAGGGCAATACTCCGGCTTCATTTACTGTAGAAACCGATCAGACTAGCGGATATGGAGCGTCAGATTTTATGGCAGCAAAGAAATCGGATGTACTTCCGACTACCAACGTTATAAGCATGAACTTCAAACACATGTTTACTAAATTAGTGATTAATGTAACAAAGGAAGTAGAAGCTAACATCTCGTCCATTGCATTGAAAGGTTCTATCCCGACTGCAACTCTTGATTTGAGTGCTCTCACAGTGACTGCTGATGCAAATGCCTCTGCTACAAGCATTGTTGCACAAGCCGTTAAAGCGAATGAGACATACCGAGCTATTATCGTTCCCCAAACAGTAGCCTTGACGCTTGAAGTAGCAACATCCGACGGCAAGACCTTGTCACAGAAGCTCACATCTACCACTTTGGCACAAGGAGGACAATACAGTGTGAACATTCGCGTGTTACCTGACGATATAGAAGTCAAACTTAGCGGTGACATTGAGAACTGGACAGATGAGGGCGAAATTGGAGCTGATAATGAAATTCCTTTTGAGGAACATCTCGATCAGAACTATTTCCTGTATGATAATGTGAAATATAAGACTGTAACTTTCTCAAACGGTACGACATGGATGGCTGAACCACTTTGCTATTTACCTAAAGGATATACACCCTCTACTGATCCGACAGCTGATTCACATATTTGGTATCCATATGAGATTGTTAACAATGTAGCCGTAGCCACAACAGACGAAAGTGCTATAAAAGAATTAGGCTATCTTTATGATTTGCAAGCTGCGCTAGGTGGTAAGGAAATTACTGAAAATAATCTGAAAGACTTTGAAGGCGCACAAGGTATCTGTCCGAAAGGGTGGCACATACCGACGCAAATGGAATATTTTAATCTTGTTGGCAAAAGCAACAATGATGAAGATGGAAATACTCCAGCAGATGGTGATAAAGCTCTCTTTTATGATGCAATCTATGATGGAGCTAAAGTACTGTCACTTCATAATGCAGGATTCAATTACCAATTTTCAGGAGTGCGTATGGTGACAAATTTCGCATCTACTCCAAGTTACCAGAAAACTGTAATATCCAGCACTACTAGTACAATAACCGAGTGGATTGGAAAACCAGCATTGAATTATTATATGACTTCAACTCCATATAAAGCAATACTTAATGCTAACAACGAACTTACCAACATACAATTTTTTGCATTAATGAGTACGTTTACTTCCAAATATTTGGAAGGCAGATTAACGTTAGGTTATATCAGCACCAAGTCCGGTATGCAACTCCGTTGTGTAAGGGATCAAGCCGGCAACTAAAGGGCTAACATTTGTTTCACACCGGGAAACCTTTAGTTCCCCTACGGGGAAACAACAGTTTCTCGGTGAGGAAACAACAGTTTCCCGGCATGAAACTCAAAGTCCCAAGTAAGGTTAAGACTCCTCGCCCGTAAGGCGAACTATGATAAGCTATAAACAAACGATAAACAGATTACAAACTATATAAAAACGAAGCAAGAACAATGAAAACAAAAAAGCTAACAATCGCAATTGCCATCGTGGCAATGACTTTTATCGGAACTTCATGTGGTAACAAACAACAGAAAAGCGCATCAGAAGCGACTACAGAACAGTCTGCTTCTTCCGCTTTGGAAATCGACTCTCTCCTTGCCAATGCCGAAAGCCTTGCAGGACAAGAAGTGACCATTGAAGGCGTCTGCACACACACCTGCAAACATGGAGCAAAGAAAATCTTCCTGATGGGTAGCGACGACACCCAAGTGATCCGTGTAGAAGCAGGAACCTTGGGAGCATTCGACCCTAAATGTGTAAACTCCATCGTTCGTGTTACCGGAACACTGAAAGAACAACGCATTGACGAAGCCTACCTCCAAAACTGGGAAGCACAACTCAAAGCACAGGCTGCCGAGAAACACGGAACCGGTGAAGCCGGATGCGACTCTGAAAAGAAAGCACGTGGCGAAACAGCCAACAGCCCCGAAGCCCGCATTGCAGATTTCCGTGCAAAAATAGCCGACCGCAAAGCAGAGACGGGAAAAGAGTATTTATCTTTCTATTTCATGGAAGCTAACTCGTATGAAGTGGAGTAACAGCATCCGTAAGTGGAGTCGACTCATACACCGTGACTTATCATTTTTCTTTTCCGGAATGGTATTGATATATGCCATTTCCGGAATTGTAATGAATCACCGTGACACGATTAACCCGAACTTCTCCATCACACGGAAAGAGTATAAGATAGCAGAAAAGCTACCGGATAAAGCAGGAATGAACAAGGAAGAAGTACTCACCCTCTTGGAACCGTTGGGAGAAAGCGGCAACTATACCAAGCATTACTTCCCGAAAACGGACGTAATGAAAGTATTCCTGAAAGGCGGATCCAACCTCCTCGTAAATGTGAAAACAGGGGAAGCGGTATATGAATCCGTCACCCGTCGTCCGCTTATCGGAGCAATGTCCCGCTTACATTACAACCCGGGACAATGGTGGACTTACTTTGCTGATATTTTCGCTATCGCTCTTATTATCATTACTCTTTCCGGCATCATCATGCTGAAAGGAAATAAGGGCATTATCGGCAGAGGAGGAATCGAACTAATTGTCGGAATCTTGATTCCCATTCTTTTCCTTTTCTTCTTTTGAATAGAATAACAGATAAAATCAAATGGAACATATTATCGAATGTAACAACCTGACGCACTATTATGGCAAACGGCTGATTTACGAAAATCTTAGTTTCACAGTACCCAAAGGGCGCATCCTGGGACTGTTGGGAAAGAACGGTACGGGCAAGACCACCACTATCAATATCTTGAGCGGTTACCTGAAACCCCGTTCGGGAGAATGTCGCATCTTCGGACAGGAGATACAGACAATGGCACCGGCTCTGCGTCGCAATATCGGACTGCTCATCGAAGGTCATGTGCAATACCAATTCATGACCATCAACGAGATAGAGAAATTCTACGCAGCTTTCTATCCCGGTCAATGGAAAAAGGAAGCCTACTACGAACTGATGAATAAATTGAAAGTAGCCACCGGTCAACGTATCTCGCGTATGTCCTGCGGACAACGTTCACAAGTAGCCCTCGGACTGATTCTCGCACAGAACCCGGAACTTCTCGTACTGGATGATTTCTCTCTCGGACTCGATCCCGGCTATCGTCGCCTGTTTGTCGATTATCTCCGCGACTATGCCCGTTCAGAAGGAAAAACAGTCTTCCTGACCTCGCATATCATTCAGGACATGGAACGGCTTGTTGACGACTGCATCATCATGGACTACGGAAAGATACTGATTCAGAAACCAATCGCCGAACTACTGGAAAAAGGACGTCGCTACACCTTCACTATTCCCGAGGGCTACGAACTTCCTGCATCCGATGATTTCTATCATCCTTCTGTCATGCGGAACCAGTTGGAGACTTTCTCCTTCCTTCAACCGGCAGAAACAGAAGCCAAACTGAAATCCATGTCAGTGCCCTACACTAATTTTCATAGTGAACAGGTGAATCTGGAAGATGCATTTATCGGCCTGACAGGCAAATACTAGAATCGTTGATAATTGATAAAAACAATGTACGCTATATTTTATAAAGAATGGATAAAGACACGGTGGTATTTTCTACTTGCCGTGCTCGCCACACTTGGTTTTACAGGCTACTGTATGCTCCGCATCAACCGGGTGGTAGAAATGAAAGGGGCTGCTCATGTGTGGGAAGTGATGCTGCAACGAGATGTCATCTTCATTGATATGTTACAATATATCCCTCTGATTGCGGGAATTTTGATGGCTATTGTTCAGTTTGTTCCCGAAATGCAGCGCAAATGCCTGAAACTGACTCTCCATCTGCCTTATCCGGAGTTGAAGATGACAGGTAATATGCTACTTTCGGGATTAGTGTTGCTACTTGTCTGCTTCGCTTCCAATTTTCTGTTGATGGAAGTATACCTGAATGGAATACTTGCCCATGAACTGAAGAACCACATATTGCTCACCGCTTTAACGTGGTATCTTGCCGGGATTTCCGGCTACCTGCTTGTGGCATGGATCTGCCTCGAACCGGCATGGAAACGTCGTATTCTGAATCTCATTATTGCAGTATTATTACTCCGAATCTTCTTTCTGTCGCCCACACCGGAAGCATATAACAAGTTCCTCCCTTATTTAGTGGTTTATACTTTGTTGACAGCTTCTTTCTCGTGGCTTTCTATCGTACGATTCAAGGCCGGAAAGCAGGACTAGGAACAATTAAAAATTAAAGACTAAAAATTAAAAGATAGAGTAATGAGACGTTTCAGTACTATATTATTATATGTAACCATCGCTTTTCTGCTTCTTTGGCAGTTGCCCTGGTGTTACAATTTCTTTGTCGTAAAGCCGGAGAAGACTCCCTTTACCCTGTACAGTTTCGTAATTGGCGATTTCGCACAGATGGGACAGGAAGAGGGAAAAGGAAGTGTACGTCGCGACCTGGCTGGTAATATTTATTCGGAAGCAGCTTTCGACAGTATCCTGCCTATGTTTTATTTTCGTCAGTTGATGTCTGATGAGCGTTTCCCGGATACCATTAAAGGGATAGCAGTAACTCCTAAAATGGTACAGACGGAGAACTTCAACTTCCGTAGTGTTCCTTCGGATATCAATGCGCCTTCTATCGGACTTTATCCTCTGATGGAATCCATGTCGGGACGTGTAGACCTGAAAATGCCGGATGACGTATTCCGCATCACCTCCAAAGGAATCGAATTTATCGACATGGCCTCCAACAGCGTGAAGGAAGACAAGAGTCTTCAGTTTACCGAAGCTATGACTAAAAAGGAGTTCCACTTTCCGGCAACGGAAATCGTTGGAAATCCAACAGTGAAAAAGGAGTATGACGAAGGTTATCTTCTATTGGATGCCGACCGCCGTTTGTTTCATCTGAAACAGGTGAAAGGACGTCCGTATGTTCGTGCCATCACCTTGCCCGAAGGACTGACACTGGAACATCTGTATCTGACAGAGTTCAGAAACAAGAAGACACTTGCTTTCATGACCGATGTCAACAATGCTTTCTATGTACTGCAGAACCGGACATACGAAGTGGTAAAAACAGGAATTCCTGTATTTAATCCCGAAACGGATGCATTAACCATCATCGGTAATATGTTCGATTGGACGGTACGTGTGACTACCCCGACCTCTGATAATTATTACGCATTGAATGCCGACGATTATTCATTGATAAAAAAATTAGAGAACGAATCGTCCACTCATTCCATGCCCGGTATTACTTTCACATCTTATACAGATAAATATGTAATGCCACGTTTCGAATAATATTCCAATATTAAATGTAACAGTTGTAAAGGACTATCAAAAGTCAATCTATTAAATAGGACTTCAGATAGTCCTTCGCTGTTTTCTGTCCATGCATTTATAGAAAACAAAAAGAATTACAATCTTTTCTTCTGTAAGTATGGTCTTTTTCCGGCAAGAAGGTTTATCTTTGCTCACTCATTCAAATATTCAAGCCGCAATTGCTTCTGCATTATACACAAACAAATACGGTAAAATAAAAGCTCAAAATCAAAACCGTATGAAAGTTTATAAAGTATTTGTTTTCCTAAGCCTCTTCATGATGTTATTCTATCATTGTTCACTTCCTGCTGATGACGAAGAAAAAGGAGATGTAGAAGGAGAAGATACGGCTACTTCCGAACTTCCCTGGGAAGGAGAAACAGATAAGTTCACCATCAATTCTAAAGAAGGAATTCATCTGAATGATCCACAAGAAGATGCCGGAGCGGCTTATGTCACCATACCATCCACTTCGGTGAAGAATACCCGTTGGGAATTTGGAGTTCACCTCACATTCAATCCTTCCGCCAACAATTATGCACGGTTTTATCTAACCTCATCCTCCAATGTACTTTCCGGTAAACTAAACGGCTATTATATTCAGATAGGAGGCTCCAAAGATAATGTAGCTCTTTACCGTCAAAATGAAGACGGTTCCAAACTACTGGCTTCAGGCAGAGAACTAATGAAAGGCAATAACTCACCGAAGCTATCTATCAAAGTAGAATGTGACAATAACGGTTACTGGACCTTTTGGACACGTCTCGAATCCGAGAATGAATATGTAAAAGAGAAGCAAGTGAAAAATATAGATATACCGACTTCGCTCTGCTGCGGTATATACTGTATCTACACCAAAACCCGTTGTAAAGGATTTACATTTCATCACATACAGCTATCTAATGACGTAGAAACGACCACCACGCCCGACGGAACGACTGAAGAACCGGGAACAGACATACCGGATAATCCGGACACACCCGAATTACCGGAAAATGTGAGAGGCATGCTTCTTTTCAATGAAATAATGTATGACAATGCTGCTGATGGCGCAGAATATATAGAAATCTATAATCCGACCGAAACAACAATCAGCGTACCATTCCTCTATCTATATAAAATGTATAAAGATGGTACAATATACAGTACTACTACCCTTCAAAATGAGAATACTTCCAGCCCTCTTAGCATTCCATCCAAAGGATATCTTTGTTTCACAAAATACTTCAACAAGGTAGTTCAAAAACATAAAGTCGGAGGAGAAACTCTGATTATAATACCGAACTTCCCTGCTTTAAGCAATGATGGAGGTTATCTGGCACTTTCAAGTAGTAAAGAGACAGCAGCAGGACATACTTTCGACACTTGTTGTTTTAGAGATGAGATGCATACATCAGAAAAGACAACCGGAGTTTCACTCGAAAAGAAATCCCCGGAGTTGCCCTCCCTCAATAAGAATTGGTATTCATCGAAACACGTCACAGGAGGTACACCCGGAATAAGAAATTTATAAGAGTAAGTTTTATCAAATATAGAATTTAAAGTCACTGTTTCGTGATTTTTCTACTGATAAATCTGACGTTTGGGGATTTGTTTCCACCTTAAATGAAGATTTAGCTTCAGATATATATATGAAAATGGAAAACTTTCTTTTAATCAAAACTGTTATTGATGATAATCACTATTACTACATGTAGCCAATAATTTATGAGAGAAACAAAACACAGGCATTTTATTACTAAATTCTTAATTAAGTAAAGGGTGCTTTATTATTTTATTTTAAAAATTAGGTATTATGAATATCAAAATATTTTTATCAACCCTTGTAATGGGACTCTGTTTCATTGCTTGCAGCGATGACAACGTCTCAGAAACAGAAAAACAACAAGAAGGAAAACCTACATACGTAAACTTGTCGGTCAGTCTTCCCGGAAGAACAACGAGCAGGGCACTTCCCGGTGATTATAATAATGACGGGACTTATGAAGGGCTAGACAGCTTGCAAACACTCGATGTATATATGCAATCGGCAGACGGGACTGTTGAGGCCAAACGTTTCACCGGATTGGATATTTCACATACAGGAACGGTAGTGTCTCCGAGCCAACCGTTCAGAACCACTTCCGGATACAAGACTATCTATATAGTCATAAATAATCCGAACCCGCTGGGAACTGTCATAACGACCGAGCATGATCTTATAGCAACGGATAATCTGGCTCAGGTAGTAACTGCCAATGGAAAAGAGTATGACCTGATTACGATGACGGGGAAATCAGCAAATGTGTACATACAACCTGATGTCCCCATACAGGATGTAGCAAAGGGCAGTAATAAGATAGCAGTAAGTGTAGACCGTATGGCATCGAGAGTCATTGTGACTACTACAGCCTCAGCAGATCTTATCGATGAAAATGGAGAAAAAATAGGTTCAGTCTCCGATGTAAACTTCTCTGTAGCCCAAGGTACCAACAAGATTTACTGGCTCAGTCAACCTAACTATGTATCCTATGGAAGCGAATACGTACCAGCATTGGGTGAATATGCAGGTCAAGCTGACACTTATTATGACTATTCCAACCTGTCCGTAAAGAATGCTATTCCTCAGAAACCGGTTGACGCAGACGGTTACAAAGCCCTGAAAGGTCAGTTTCTGTTTGAAAACACCCATACAGAAGGGAATTTGGAAAGCACACAGTATAGAAAAGGGAATACTGCCTACATCTTGGTCAGAGCCAAGTTTACTCCAGAAGCAAACGCTATAGCTGATGGCGGAAGCTTGACAGGAGGGACCTTCTATGTAGGTCAGACTGACGGAAAAATCTATTCTTCCAAACAAGCTGCACTCGCAGCTTTCCCTAACCAGAAAGTAGCCACTTATGTCGGTGGCAATATGATTAACTATGCCTGGCTGAATCCTGATGACTTGGTGAAACCGTTGAATTCTCCCGTCCTGAGAAATAACATTTATCATGTCAATATCACAGGCTTCAAAAGACTTAGTTACAACTGGAACCCATTATTTCCGGAAGACCCCAATACTGCAAATCCGCAGAATCCTGATCCGAAACCGGGTCCTGAGGAACCGGAAATACCCATTGATCCTGTTGACCCTCTGACTCCCGAACAAACCAATATGTCTGTTGAGGTCAATGTTCTGCAGTGGACTACACATTCTTATGACATTGAATTTTAATATATTATACTATTCCGGACACAGATGGATAACCCGATCCGGAATAGTACAAGCATATTAATCGTTACTAAAATTAATTTTATGAAATTATGTTTTCAATCAGTTTTGTCGATAAGCATAATCTTCTATTCACTTTTTCTTTCCGGATGTATTAGGGATGATACCGATTGCTATTATTCTCCGACGCTCATAGTATCTCTATATTCCATGTCTCCTTGTGAGACTGATACGGTTTATCCGACAGGAATCAAAGATATAACATTATGTGTATTTGACAAGAACGATATACTGGTAGCATATGTCCATAAGGATAATGTGACACTAGGAAAAGGATATACAGAGGAAATAACCGTTACCGAAAAAGGTATTTACACTGTCATGGCATGGTCAGGGATTTATACAGGATATTTTGACCTCAACCAGCCACAATTAGGGCAAACCACGAAAAAAGACTGGTTATTCCACCTGAAACGTTTGCAGAATATAGCCGTATCAATAGAAGGAATACAGGTTTATGCCGGTGAAAGCCGTGCTGTCTATATGGATGGCGCAATCTCCCGCTCGGAAAGAGCCTCAGTCAACCTTCAGGAGATTACAAACCGGCTTACTGTTACTATAGAAGGACTTAACAGGAATGAAGAGGAATATGAAGTTTATATTGAATCGGACAATGGTTCCATGCAACTGGACGGAAGTATCGCCGAAGATGAAATCGTAAGATTCAACCCTATGATCTCAATTAATAACGGGCGGCTGAACGAGAGGTTTTCTCTTCTGAAGCTTGAAACAGGGCATAATAATACGATAGTAATCAGGCATAAAATCAGCGGAAAAGAACTTTATAGAGGTAGCTTGTTGGGAACTCTCTTGTTGAAAAATCCTGAAGTGAATTTAGACTGTGACCATGATTTTATCATTAGGTTCACGACACAAGACCAATGTGAGTGTGGGACTTATACCATTCAGGAGATATGGGTGAATAATTGGCTGGTGCACAGTTATGATACAGAGATATGATTTCCGGCTATTAATACATGAGAATGATGAAGTTGATAAGAAATAACATACTATATATATATTGTCCGGCTGTTTTGTTTTTCATCCTGATGGCAATGAATGGTTGCTCGGAAGAAAAACGTATTGAGGGTGGAACGGATGAGTATGCTCATATAGCATTGTCAGTCCGTACTTCAGCATCCAGCATTAATGATGACACATATTTCTGGGAGGATCGTGTCGATGAGCTCCGGATGATTGTCTTCGAATCCGGCAGCGGCTCTGTCGTTTTCAACCAGCAACTCTACTTCCCTGATGGTTTTAAGGCAAAGAGTCGTCCGGTCACTATCAAACCGGGGACGTACGATTTCTATTTCATAGCCAATGAATCAGTATATTCGGGAGATTTTGTTCCGGCTTTACTTGATATAACCAACAAATCGGATTTAGCTACTGATGCAAGATTTAACGGTATGATCTATAATGCCGGATTCCAACCTGACGGAAGTACTCCGGAAGGACGTTTTCTGATGTCGGCCATTTATGAAAATATAACTGTAGTCAAGGGCGGTACGGAGCAAGCTCCCATATCATTGCCCCTACCCACAAGCAAGGTGGAACTAATAAGGGCGATGGCGAAAGTGGAAGTCATTTTCCGCAAGAAAGTGCCGGGCAGTACCCTTCCGGATCGTGCCGTGACTTCTGTTCAACTGAAGAATGTTGCTTCCAATTTGTCCGTACCTCCTTATGACAATTATTATGCAGGAGGCAAAAGTTCTTCACCGGAAGCATCTCTTTCGGAACTTGATTTTCTGAATGACAGCATAGGAGCCGTCGTATTCTATATTCCCGAATTGCTCCTGCCCGAAAGCGGGACAGAGTATACAGAATTATATATCAACAATAAAGGATTCGCAATGCAAAGTGATAGCGAAAAAACGGGTATTACAGCCCAAAGACGTTCTGTTCCGGCTTTGTCGGACAACAGCGTGATTCGTAATTATCATTATATCATAAATGCATATATCAATTCTGAAGGAGGGGTAGAAACACTGATTGAAGTGGAACCTTGGAAAAAAGACACATATACGTATATATTTCAGGGAACTGAGCAGATTGTGATTCCTCCGGTATTCCCCACAGATTCAAGTATCGTTATGCCTACCGATTGCGGTAAAATTGAGTTGATGGCAAGAGATGAAGTTTTGCCGCAAGGGTTACAAGGAGCTTATGGGGATGAAATTATTTATTATGATCCTGCAACCGGCCTACCAGGCATCAAGGAAGGGAATCCACCTTACTATTGTGAGAAAAAATATGGCAAAGGGTGGCGCATGATTAATTCCTGTGAGTTAATGTCTTATATGGCACTGCTTGACCAGACGTATACCATATGGATGTCAAATACTTGGGATGCTCATACTTATAATATGGATCACCCGCAGGCACCTGTCCCTTATTATTCCCTGCATTTCAGGCGAGCCGCCCAATCCCTGCTGGAAAAACTGACAGGAGTGGACTTGTCGGCAACCGTATTGAAAAATGAGAATAACTGGGAAGACAATATCAGTGACAAGAAATTGGGAGTGGTAGACACCTATTACACCCCCGGAGATATCAAAGAAAGAGTAGATGATTATCTTGAAGGATGGCCGTTTCCAGCTCCTCCCGGCACGTCTGCCGGTGATTCCTGGATTTACAACGAAGCGGCTATTCAAGTAAAGGCATTCTGGTATTCCAGCGGATATGTCGATTTGTCCAAGCGTGCTAATTGGTATAAAGTATTATACGGAAACTTCCAACGGTATGATTTCCATGCTACGACCCGTTGTGTAAGAACTGTTGAATAGGAGAAAAGAAGTATGTATAGACTGATTTTTATAATCTCGATGATATGGCTGTGTAATGTGAGTTGCAGTGACGATCATATGCCCGAACCGGATATAAATAAAACTGCGTACATTAAGATCCGGCAGAACCTTTTTAGAAGTGCAACCATGGTAGACGAAGACAATCTTGAGAGCGAACAGACAATTAAAACAATTGCCTTATTTCTCACCGAGCCTTCCTCTACCAAGATTGTTTACAAATATATCAATATTGGTTCAATGGATATGGATAAATATAAACTGGTTACTCTCCCCCTTCAGGAATCCGAACTCGGGAAGAAGGATATTTATCTGATAACTAATTATGGGAGTACAAATTTATCTGCGGTCGAGACAATGGACGACATAAAGAAACTAAATACTCCTGCTGTGGATAAAAACCATGTGCTAGACCCGAATGAGGGCTTTTGTATGTATGGAAAATTACTGAACTTTGACTTTACCAATACAAACTCTTCGGCGATTGTGAATGCGGAACGTACTTGCGCCAAGTACAAGATCACACTTACATTTCCGGAAAATCCGGTTTTGAGCACAGATAATACATTTGTCATTGCCAATGAGGCAAGTTACACCCATATCGTTGACGGTTTAAGAGGCGGTATTCAGGACTCTGACTATTTTAACATTGCCAGTCCCCTGGCCCTCGAACCGGATGGAAGCGGAAAGTATATGAATACTGTTTATATGTATGAAGCGGAAAAGGCTCCGCAGATTTATGTATATACCCGGATAAACAACTCTTCCGTGAAGCAAGAGTTTTCGGTCGACCTGCCGGTACCGTATCGGAATTATATGTATGATATAGATATACAAATCTATGAGAACTACAATTCACGTACAACAAGAGCAGATATTAAAGAACCTCAATACAGCATAAAAACGACAGTAAAAACCTATCTTTCAAACCACTAAGAATCCAGTCTGTGGCTATCTCCACCGACGAATCTTGATTTACGGATGTTATAGAACTTCCGGCAGGATGAAATATACCTTCATTTATCACATCTGTTTATTAGATTGTATCATTGAAAACAACTATCTTTACCACGTTTTATTTAGGACATACAATATGAACAGATTGGGATATTTCATCCTCAAATGAATTTAAACAGCAGATATGAGTCCAGCCGTTATATCTATTACTATTGTGGCATACTTTATAATCCTGTTCATTATCTCTTATATAGCAGGACGCAAAGCCGACAATGAAGGATTCTTTGTAGGAAACCGTAAATCAGCCTGGTATATCGTTGCCTTTGCCATGATCGGTTCCACCATTTCCGGAGTCACTTTCGTTTCCGTTCCGGGCATGGTACAGGCAAGCAGCTTTTCTTATCTGCAGATGGTGCTGGGATTCATAGTAGGACAAATTATCATTGCGTTTGTACTCGTTCCTCTCTTTTATCGTATGAACCTGGTTTCCATTTATGAATATCTGGAGAACAGGTTCGGAAGCTCCTCCTACCAGACGGGGGCATGGTTCTTTTTTATTTCAAAGATGTTAGGGGCAGCTGTCCGGCTCTTTCTCGTATGTCTGACATTGCAGTTTCTTATCTTTGCTCCTTTTCATCTTCCATTCCTGTTGAACGTGATCCTTACGGTATTTATCGTATGGCTTTACACTTTCCGCGGTGGAGTGAAATCATTGATATGGACGGATGTTCTAAAAACATTCTGCCTGGTAGTGTCGGTTGTACTTTGCATCTATTATATTGCTTCCAGTCTGCATCTGAATTTCAGTGGTTTGATTAGTACGATTTCAGACAGTGACTTTTCCAAGACATTCTTTTTTGACGATGTCAATGACAAACGATACTTCTTCAAGCAATTCCTGGCAGGTGTATTCACCGTTATTGCCATGAACGGACTCGACCAGGATATGATGCAGCGCAATCTTAGCTGCAAGAACTTCCGGGACTCACAGAAGAATATGATTACCAGTGGAATCTCACAGTTCTTTGTCATTCTGCTTTTTCTGATGCTGGGAGTACTCCTATATACGTTTACAGCACAGCAAGGCATTGAGAATCCGGGAAAAAGCGATGAGTTGTTTCCGATGATCGCTACCGGAAATTATTTTCCCGGCATAGTCGGAATATTATTCATTATCGGACTGATAGCCTCCGCCTATTCTGCAGCGGGTTCTGCCTTGACGGCACTGACCACTTCTTTTACTGTAGATATTTTACATGCACAGAAAAAAGGAGATGCGGCACTTAGCAAGATACGCAAACATGTACATATCGGTATGGCAATTGTGATGGGGGCAGTCATTTTCGTATTCAATTTGCTGAACAACACCAGTGTGATTGATGCGATTTACACATTGGCCAGTTACACGTATGGTCCTATCTTAGGGTTGTTCGCTTTCGGCATCTTCACCAAGAAACAAGTTTATGATAAATATATTCCGTTGGTAGCTATCGCTTCTCCTATTCTTTGCTATATCCTGCAAAGAAATTCGGAAGCATGGTTCAACGGTTACCAAATTAGTTACGAGCTGCTATTATTTAACGCTGCATTTACTTTCATCGGACTTTGCTTCCTCATTCGAAAGAAATCAACTATGGACAATACGACAGTTCTTTAATATTAAAATCAAGATGAAGAAGAAAATTAATTGCTTCATACCTTTCGGCACCCCGGAAGATATCATGCAGACAGTGAAAGAACTACAAGCGTCAGAGCTAGTAAATAAAATCTATTTATTAGGTTCGGCGCCCGGCAAGAAAGCTCTTCCGGGGTGTGAATATCTCTCTGTTAAAGGGTTCTATTCCACAGACACAATGAAAACAATTGCAGCCAATGCCAATTCGGAATATACTCTGTTCTACTTGAAACAAACTCCATTAAAACTGGGACTGTATGCCTTGGAACGCATGGTGCAAATCATGGAGAACGATAAAAAGAATGGAATAGTTTATGCCGACCACTATCAGCTGATTAACGGAGAACTTAAACAAGCACCTGTCATTGACTACCAATTAGGAAGCGTCCGGGATGATTTCGACTTCGGCTCTATGCTTCTATTCAGTTCTTCTGCCTTCACTAAAATAGCAAATGCTTTGCGTGAAGAGTACGAATACGCAGGACTATATGCTATGCGTCTATTCATTTCTTACAAATATTCAATTGTGCACATCAATGAATATCTATACACCGAAATTGAAACAGATACCAGGAAAAGCGGAGAGAAACAATTCGACTATGTAAACCCCAAAAATCGGGAAGTACAAATTGAAATGGAAGCTGCCTGCACCGAATACCTGAAATGTATTGATGCTTATTTCATGCCTACTTCTTCACGGCCTGTAAATCTTCACAGCGAAAACTTTGAATTCGAGGCATCTGTCATCATCCCTGTGCGCAATCGTGCTCATACCATCCGTGATGCTGTCAACTCGGCTTTAAACCAGCGGACCACTTTTCCTTTTAACATTATTGTTATCGACAATCATTCCACCGATGGAACGACGGAAATACTCCAGGAACTAAGTACCGATAAGAAATTGATCCATATCATTCCCCAAGAGAATGATTTAGGCATAGGAGGTTGTTGGAACAAAGGTATACATCACGAAAAATGTGGAAAGTTCGCCATACAGTTAGACAGTGACGATTTATACAAAGACGAATCCACTTTACAGAAAGTCGTAGATACTTTTTATAAGGAAAGCTGCGCAATGGTAATAGGCACTTATCTAATGACCGACTTCCAGCTAAACGAAATAGCCCCCGGTATTATTGATCACAAAGAGTGGACACCGGAAAATGGAAAGAACAACGCTCTACGTATCAATGGTTTGGGTGCTCCACGAGCTTTCTACACTCCTATTCTTCGTGATATCAAATTGCCGAATACCAGCTATGGAGAAGATTATGCCATAGGATTACGAATCTCACGGGAATATAAGATCGGACGTATCTATGATGTAATATACCTCTGTCGCCGTTGGGAAGGTAACTCCGACGCCGCATTAAGCACAGAAAAGATCAATCGGAACAACTTCTACAAAGACCGAATCCGCACATGGGAAATTAAGAGCAGAATCCAGATGCATACTATCGATCAAGAGTTTCAGGAACTTGTAGAAGAAATGATAGAAAACCAAAAAGAAAACTGGGAACTTGCGAAAAGGAACTATGAAGCGTTGGAAGAAAATCTGGAAAAGAAAAAAGTATTGAAGCTGAAGAAAGAAGACAGAGAGATGAAAGTTATAATTTTCCCAAATCCTCAACGCATCCTCTCGACCATGGCAAAAACAGATAGTCATTCTATCCAAGAAAGACCTTGTTTCTTATGCGGGAAAAACCGCCCCGCAGAGCAAACATATCTACCATTCGGACATTATGAGGTATGCCTCAATCCTTACCCCATTTTTCAGCGTCACTTGACAATCATCGACAAGGAACATACTCCACAAAGCATGAAAGGACGTTTTGAAGATATGCTTCACTTAGCTGAAAATCTGGACGAGTTCTATATACTCTATAACGGACCGGAGTGCGGTGCTTCCGCCCCTGACCACATGCATTTCCAGGCAGCAGGAAAAGAAGAAGAACTGACTAATCCTTTTGAGCTGAATTTCTTGACGGATATATTAGAAAATGGAAACTGCGTAACAACTTATGTAGACGATTTATTTACAACTTGCATAGGTATTACATCAAGCCTGAAAGTTGAATTAATGCAACAATTTGAAAAGGTCTACAAAAATCTTTCCGCCATTTATTCGGATAAAGAACCTTTAATCAACATGATAACCTGGTATGGCCTCGATAAAATCAGCCATTTCGGAGGTGACGAAGTAGAAGTATGGAATTGCATCATTTTCCTACGCTCAAAACATCGTCCCGTTTGCTATTATACCCCAAATGAAAAAGGGCTATTAATAAGTCCGGCTGTTGCAGAAATGGGTGGCATATTCCCGATTGTCAGAGAAGAAGACATGGATAAATTAAACGCCCAACAACTCACAGAGATTTACAAGGAGATAAGTTTATCTCCCCAACAGTTAAATACTCTATGCGATCAATTATTCAAAAAGGAATAGCAATAAAATAGTATGCAAATCCCTCTAATAAGTGTTGGTATCCTTTCCGGGAAAGAGATTGAATTCTCTTTCCCGGTGAAATTTAATTCTTCTGTCGGAACGGAAATTTCCGGAACACAGAAAGTTATTTATCAGAATGGAAAGATTCATTGGCAAGGGAAAGAATATAATGAATTATCTTTCACTTCCCAACAAAATGCACATGCTTTCTTTGAACTGAAAGATGTGACTATCGGAATCAACTTCCATTGGGAACGCAAAGAAGTCCAAAAATTCAAAGGGGAATTAAAAATTATCATCGAAGGAGAACAACTAACCGCTATCAATGTGATTTCCATTGAAGAATATCTCACCAGTGTCATTTCATCAGAGATGAGCGCAACAGCTTCTTTAGAACTACTAAAGGCTCACGCCGTCATCTCCCGAAGCTGGTTACTTAATAAATTGAGAATTGAGAATGATAAATTAAAAAATACGATGCCGTCAAACAGCGCAGCCAATCCTCAATTTTCAATTCTCAATTCTCAATTTATAAAATGGTATGACCATGAAGCACATAAGAATTTCGATGTATGTGCAGACGATCATTGCCAGCGTTATCAGGGAATTACACGAGCCTCAACACCACAAGCCATCGAAGCAGTCTCCGCCACGCGGGGGGAAGTACTGATGTATAAAGGAGCAATTTGTGATGCCCGTTTCTCTAAATGTTGTGGCGGAGCTTTTGAAGAGTTCCAAAATTGTTGGGAAAACGTAAAGCATCCTTATCTAATCAGACAACGGGATAGCAAGACTGAAAAACGACTTCCCGATTTGACCATAGAGACGGAAGCTGATAAATGGATACGTACCTCACCTGTTGCTTTCTGTAACACGCAGGATAAGAAAATCCTAAGTCAAGTATTAAACAACTACGATCAGGAAACTGCAGACTTCTATCGTTGGAAAGTCAGTTATTCCCAACAAGAGCTTTCAGAGCTGATTCATCAACGTTCAGGGATTGATTTCGGACAAATCATTGATTTAATTCCTGTAGAACGGGGAACATCCGGACGTCTTGTCCGGCTAAAGATTGTAGGAACCTTACGGACACTCATCATTGGAAAAGAGTTGGAGATACGCCGCACTCTATCGACTTCCCATCTTTACAGTTCCGCTTTTGTAGTAGACAAGGAGTACGGAGATGAATTTCCTTCCCGATTTATCCTCACCGGAGCCGGCTGGGGACACGGAGTGGGACTTTGCCAAATCGGTGCCGCCGTGATGGGAGAACAAGGTTATAAGTATGAAGAAATACTATCCCACTATTACCCCGGTAGTACACTTGAAAAACAATATAAATAAAATCGAACGAATGCCATGACAACACCCACTATAAAAAGAAATCCCTGGAGTTGGATTCCAACCCTCTATTTTGCAGAAGGATTGCCTTATGTAGCGGTAATGACTATTGCCGTCATCATGTACAAACGTCTGGGATTATCCAATACCGAAATAGCCTTATACACTTCCTGGCTTTATCTTCCCTGGACTATCAAGCCGTTATGGAGTCCATTCGTCGATCTGGTAAAAACGAAACGTTCCTGGATTATCGCCATGCAAGGGTTCATCGCCGCCGGATTTGCAGGCATCGCCTTTTTTATTCCAACGACACATTACGTACAATTCACTCTTGCTTTCTTTTGGTTATTGGCATTCAGTTCGGCTACGCATGACATCGCAGCAGACGGTTTTTATATGCTCGGACTCAACAACAAGGAACAATCTTTCTTTGTAGGCATCCGAAACACATTCTACCGACTCGCCAATATTTTCGGGCAAGGTATTCTCGTCATGCTGGCAGGATGGTTGGAAACCTCTCAAGGCAATATCCCTCTGGCATGGAGCATCACTTTTTACCTCCTGGCCGGATTATTCCTGGCTCTTACTTTGTACCATCGCTTTATCCTCCCCCATCCCGATTCCGATGTCAAACGTCCCGGACTCACAGCAGGTAAGCTATTAGAAGACTTTCTTCTGACTTTTGTCACTTTCTTCAAAAAGAAACACCTGGGTCTCATGTTCTTTTTCCTGCTCACCTACCGATTGGGAGAATCGCAGCTAGCCAAAATAGCTTCCCCCTTTCTATTGGATACCGCTGAAAAAGGAGGTCTGTCCCTATCTACGGCAACAGTCGGAATGATCTACGGGACCATAGGTGTCGTAGCTTTGCTACTGGGAGGAATTATCAGCGGTTTTCTCGTTTCCCGTGACGGTTTCAAGAAGTGGATATTGCCCATGGCATTAGCCATCAATATTCCCGACCTATTATATGTGTGGATGGCAGCCACTACTCCGGACAATACAATACTGATTGCCAGTTGCGTAGCCATCGAACAACTAGGGTATGGCTTCGGCTTTACCGCTTACATGCTTTACCTGATTTATATTGCGGAGGGTGAGCACAAAACTGCCCACTATGCCATCGGAACCGGATTCATGGCACTTGGAATGATGCTTCCGGGCATGCCGGCAGGATGGATACAGGAACATATCGGATATACTCATTTCTTTATATGGGTTTGTATCTGTACTCTGCCTGGTATTATTGCCGCACTAATGATTCGTAACCGGCTGGAAGATTCTTTTGGAAAGAAACAATGAACTTACTTACTGAATAACTTAACACATTAAAAAGATACATCAAGATATGATACTTATTGCAGATAGTGGTTCTACCAAGACCGACTGGTGTGTCATCCTCAACGGCACACCTATCAAACGGATTGGAACGAAAGGGCTTAACCCTTTCTTCCAGTCAGAAGAAGAAATTCAGCAAGAGCTGACACATTCCCTCCTGCCACAATTGCCGGAAGGGACCATCAATTCCGTTTACTTTTACGGTGCAGGTTGTACACCCGAAAAAGCTCCCGTTCTCCGCCGGGCGATAGCCGACAGTTTACCTGTTGTCGGAAATATCAAAGCCTACTCGGATATGTTGGCTGCTGCCCGTGGATTATGCGGCCATGAAGCAGGCATTGCCTGCGTTCTGGGAACAGGCTCCAACTCCTGTTTCTATGATGGAAAAGAGATTGTCAACAACATCTCTCCTTTAGGCTTTATCCTGGGAGACGAGGGAAGTGGAGCCGTCCTTGGCAAATTACTGGTGGGAGACATTCTGAAGAATCAACTTTCGCCTGCCATCAAAGAAGCATTTCTAAAACAATTCGACCTGACAGCTCCCGAAATCATCGACCGGGTTTACCGTCAGCCCTTCCCGAATCGTTTTCTGGCAAGTCTGTCACCTTTTATAGCGCAACATCTGGAAGAGCCGGGGATAAGACAATTAGTGCTTGGCAGTTTTATTGCTTTCTTCCGAAGAAACGTAATGCAATATGATTACACGCAGTATCCTATACACTTTATCGGATCAGTGGCTCACTGCTACAGGGAGATATTACAAGAAGCTGCACAAGAGACAGGAATCAGAATTGGAAAGATTCTGCAAAGTCCGATGGAGGGATTAATTTTATATCATACCGCTTCATCTCAATCCTTGTAATTTGTATTTTTAGTCAATCGCCATTACCAATATGCAGATAACCGAACAATCGTCGCTCTACGACAATTTAGAAAAGAAGTCCGTACGGGAAATATTAGAAGACATTAACCGGGAAGACCAAAAGGTAGCGTTAGCCGTTCAAAAAGCCATTCCACAGATCGAACTGCTCGTCAACCAGATTGTGCCCCGCATGAAACAGGGTGGACGTATCTTTTACATGGGCGCAGGTACCAGCGGCCGCTTGGGAGTGCTGGACGCTTCGGAGATACCACCGACATTCGGAATGCCTCCTACCTGGATTATCGGATTGATAGCCGGTGGAGATACCGCCCTGCGCAATCCGGTAGAAGGTGCCGAGGACGATATGAACCGGGGATGGGAAGAACTTACGGAATATCATATCAACCCCAAAGACACCGTGATTGGCATTGCTGCTTCGGGCACTACTCCTTATGTAATCGGTGCCTTGCGGGAAGCTCGCAAGTATGGCATCCTGACAGGTTGCATCACCAGCAATCCGGATTCTCCGATGGCGGCAGAAGCAGATGTCGCCATCGAAATGATTGTCGGTCCGGAATATGTCACGGGAAGTTCGAGAATGAAATCAGGCACCGGACAGAAAATGATTCTGAACATGATTAGTACGTCGGTGATGATTCAACTCGGACGGGTGAAAGGAAATAAGATGGTAAATATGCAGCTTAGTAACCATAAACTAGTGGAAAGAGGAACCAGAATGATTATGGAGGAATTGGGATTAGAGCATGACCATGCACAAAAATTGTTGCTGTTATACGGTTCGGTTAAAAAAGCGATTGACGCTTATCAACACTCAAAAGACTATTAAGCACACTAAAGCCCCACACATACAAGATAAAAAGATTTTGAAACAAAATCAAAAATATTTATTGAGCAAATCTGTTTGTTCACACTCCCTCATATTATTTCTAAAGAAAAAACTTCCCCAAAAAGTCGATAGGTATCAACAGTATAAATAATTGTAACATACCAAAAGCCCGTTCTTATCAATACCAACTATCTTTGCATCGTGTCACAATACAAGTGGAATAATAAATAATTAACCACAAATTATTAAATATTGAAACCATGAAAAAGTTATTTCTATTCTTCTATCTCTCTGTTGTGGGTATAGCGGCATTTGCCGCTGAACCATTCGTAGTATTCACAGCAACCGGCAATCATTTCCCGTTGGTTGCCAACGGAGTTCCTTGTCCGATATACATAGATTCTTCCGAAGACAAAGGAGTCATGATTGCTGCCGGCAATCTTCAACAAGACATACTGCAGGTATGCGGAGAAAAGCCCGAACTCTTAACAAGCGCAAGTTCAAAACAATGTATCATTGCAGGTACTTATGGCACTCCTTTTATAAAGAAGCTGATGTCGGCAGGAAAAATAGACAAAAAGGAATTGGATGGGAAAAATGAAAAATATATCCTGCAAATCATCGCCAATCCTTGTGAGGGAATAGATGAAGCGGTAGTTATCATCGGCAGCGACAGACGTGGTACTATTTATGGTATCTACGAACTTTCCGAACAGATGGGAGTATCTCCCTGGTATTGGTGGGCAGATGTTCCCGTCATGAAACAACCCAACGTATATATTAAACCCGGACAATACTCGGACGGAGAGCCGGCCGTAACCTATCGCGGTATCTTTCTGAATGATGAAGCACCGTGTCTTACCCAATGGGTAAAACACACTTACAGCACCAACTATGGCGACCATCGTTTTTATGCACGGGTGTGTGAACTGATACTACGCCTAAAAGGTAATTTCCTTTGGCCGGCCATGTGGAACTGGGCTTTCTATGCTGACGATCTGCAGAACAGCAAGACAGCAAGTGAAATGGGAGTCATTATCGGCACGTCCCACCACGAACCGATGGCACGCAACCATCAAGAATGGTCACGCAAGCGCAAAGAATATGGTGCATGGGATTATACAACTAACAAAAAAGTGATCGATCAGTTTTTCCGTGAAGGCATCGAACGGATGCAGGGCACAGAAGATATCGTAACCATCGGTATGCGCGGAGACGGTGACGCAGCCATGAGTAAAAGTACCAATGTGAAACTTCTGGAGAATGTAGTCAAGAATCAGCGCAAGATTATTGAAGAAGTCACCAAACGTCCGGCCAAAGAAACTCCGCAAGTATGGGCGTTGTATAAAGAAGTATTGGATTATTACGATAAAGGTATGCGTGTGCCCGATGATGTAATCATGCTATTGTGTGATGACAATTGGGGCAATGTATGCCGCCTGCCAAATGCCAAGGAACGTAAGCATCCGGGCGGTTGGGGTATGTATTACCATGTAGACTACGTAGGTGCTCCGAGAAACTCCAAATGGCTGAACGTAACCCCTATACAAAATATGTGGGAGCAACTTCAACTCACATACGATTATGGAGTAGAAAAGCTGTGGATACTGAATGTAGGCGATTTGAAACCAATGGAATATCCGATCACGCTCTTCATGGATATAGCATGGAATCCCAAACAATTCAACGTCTCTAACTTGCTGGATCATCCCCGTCGTTTCTGCGCGCAGCAGTTTGGCGAAGATCAGGCGGATGAAGCTATGCGAATCTTAAACCTGTACAGCAAATACAACGGCCGAGTGACGGGAGAAATGCTCGACCGGAATACTTATAACCTGGAGACCGGCGAATGGAAACAAGTATCTGATGAATATCTGAAACTGGAAGCGGAAGCTTTGAGACAATACATATCACTAGAACCGGAATATAAAGATGCCTACAAGCAATTAATCCTCTTCCCCGTTCAAGCCATGGCAAACCTGTACGAAATGTATTATGCACAAGCCATGAACCATAAATTGTACAAAGAAAACAATCCGCAAGCTAACGAATGGGCAGATAAAGTGGAACAGGCTTTTGCACGGGATAAAGCGTTGAGTGACGATTATAACAACGTTATGTCCGGCGGCAAATGGAAGAATATGATGATTCAGAAACATATCGGTTATACATCATGGAATGATAACTTCCCTGCTGATACACTGCCTAAAATCTACCGAATCAAACATCCGGAAAAGGCTGCCGGCGGATACGTCTTCACTGGGCAAGACGGATATGTAGCTATGGAAGCCGAGCATTATTACAGCGCTAAAGCAGCACCAAGGACGGAATGGACAGTGATTCCCTATATGGGACGTACCCTTAGTGGCATGGCTCTGATGCCTTACACACAACCGACCAGCGGAGCTTCTATCTCCTACAAGATAAAGTTGCCTAAAGGAATTGACAAGGTGACTGTCCATGTGATAGTAAAATCAACTCTTGCTTTCCACGATCGCAAAGGACATGAGTATAGTATCGGATTTGAAGGAGGAAAGGATCAGACGATCAATTTCAATCATAACTTAAATGAGCTTCCTGAAAATGTATACAGCATATACTATCCGACAGTTGCACGACGCATCGTTGAGAAAAAAGCAAAACTGAATGTACCGAATACATCAGACGGTATGCAAACAATCACTTTCAAACCTCTTGATCCGGGCATTGTACTTGAGAAGTTGGTTGTAGATTACGGAGGTTACAAGAAATCCTATCTGTTTATGAACGAATCAAAGAATAAGAGAACAAACCTGCAATAAATATATAAAACAACTAGAGAATATAATGACAGTCAACAGAAGATGCATGGTTTTATCCTGTGGAACATACACCCTATACATTAGTAACATAAATATAGAAAGAAGTTACTTCCAAGATAGATTTCAGAAACACTTTTTTGCCTTATGTATTGGGAAATGAACTACCTTTGCTACAAATCCATACAATATGAACAGAAACACTTTTTTTGTATTATTCCTATTAATAAGCAACCTTGTTTCAGGACAGGACCTGAAGCTGTGGTATAGTCAACCTGCACAAAATTGGTCGGAAGCTCTTCCTATTGGTAACTCCCGTCTTGGAGCCATGGTATATGGCGGAATCGAACGCGAAGAATTACAACTTAACGAAGAAACATTTTGGGCAGGTTCTCCATACAATAACAATAACCCGAATGCCGTACATGTGCTACCGGTTGTACGCAAACTGATTTTTGAAGGGAGAAACAAGGAAGCGCAAAGGCTCATTGACGCCAACTTCTTAACCCGGCAACACGGAATGAGCTATCTGACATTAGGTAGTCTTTACCTAGAATTTCCGGAACACCAAAATGCATCCGGCTTCTACCGCGATCTGAACCTGGAGAATGCAACGGCAACTACCCGTTATCAAGTGGATGACGTCACTTATACCCGCACCACTTTTACTTCATTTACTGATAATGTCATTATTATGCATATCAAAGCAAGTAAAGCAAACGCACTGAACTTTACTATTGCATATAACTGTCCTTTAGTACATAAGGTGAATGTTCAGAATGATAAGCTGACCGTCACCTGTCAAGGGAAAGAGCAGGAAGGTTTGAAAGCCGCACTACGGGCAGAATGTCAAATCCAAGTAAAAACGAATGGCACTCTCCGCCCGGCAGGAAATACTCTCCAAATAAATGAAGGAACAGAAGCCACCCTTTATATATCGGCAGCAACCAACTACGTAAACTACCAGGATGTCAGCGCCGATGAATCCCACCGGACCAGCGAATATCTGAAAAGAGCAATGCAAATACCTTACGAAAAAGCTCTCAAAAACCATATCGCTTATTATAAAAAACAATTTGACCGTGTACGCCTTACATTACCGGCAGGCAAAGCTTCCCAACTGGAGACTCCCAAACGAATTGAAAACTTCGGAAATGGGGAAGACATGGCAATGGCAGCTCTACTTTTCCATTATGGGCGTTATCTGCTGATTTCTTCTTCGCAACCGGGTGGGCAACCGACTAATCTGCAAGGTATATGGAATAACAGTACTCATGCACCCTGGGATAGCAAATACACCATCAATATCAATACAGAAATGAACTATTGGCCGGCAGAAGTCACTAATTTAAGTGAAACACATAGCCCGCTATTCTCAATGTTGAGAGATTTATCCGTCACAGGAGCCAAAACCGCCCGAAGCATGTATAACTCACGCGGATGGGTGGCACATCATAACACCGACTTATGGAGAATCTGTGGTGTAGTCGATTTTGCAGCAGCCGGCATGTGGCCTAGCGGCGGCGCCTGGTTGGCCCAACATATCTGGCAACATTATCTTTTCACCGGAGATAAAGAATTTCTAAAAGAATATTATCCGATACTGAAAGGAACCGCACAATTCTATATGGACTTTCTGGTGGAACATCCTACCTATAAATGGCTGGTGGTAGTTCCCTCCGTATCACCGGAACATGGTCCGGTCACTGCCGGATGCACCATGGATAACCAGATTGCTTTTGATGCACTGCATAATACCTTACTGGCTTCATACATCGCTGGTGAAGCCCCTTCTTTCCAAGACTCCCTAAAACAAACGCTAGAGAAATTGCCACCTATGCAAATAGGGAAACATAACCAACTACAAGAATGGCTGGAAGATGTTGACAATCCCAAGGACGAGCACCGTCATATTTCACATTTGTACGGGCTATATCCGAGTAACCAAATTTCTCCATACTCGAATCCCGAGTTATTTCAGGCAGCAAAAAACACATTGGTGCAACGCGGTGATAAGGCTACCGGTTGGAGTATCGGCTGGAAAGTCAATTTCTGGGCACGTATGCTGGATGGAAACCATGCCTTCCAAATCATCAAAAATATGATTCAACTATTGCCCAACGATAACTTGGCTAAAGAATATCCGAGCGGACGTACCTATCCCAATATGCTGGATGCTCATCCGCCTTTCCAGATTGACGGTAATTTCGGTTATACAGCCGGAGTAGCGGAAATGTTGCTCCAAAGTCATGACGGTGCCGTACATTTATTGCCGGCATTGCCTGATGCATGGGAAGAAGGGAGTGTGAAGGGGCTGGTGGCACGTGGAAACTTTACTGTTGATATGGACTGGAAAAACAATGTGTTAAATAAAGCGATCATCCAGTCGAATATAGGCGGTACGCTCCGCATCCGGTCTTATGTTCCCCTGAAAGGGAAAGGCTTAAAACAAGTAAACGGGAAAGAGTGCTCAAATAGATTATTCGCCACCACTCCTATCAAGCAACCTCTTGTAGCCAAAGGGGTAAGTGCGCAGTCTCCCAAACTGCAGAAGGTTTACGAATATGACATCGAAACAAAGGCCGGTAAAAGCTATATTGTAAATACAATAAAAGGAAAACAATAATACATAAGGAAAGATTAATCTTTTCTCATGTTACATTTTTCACGAACGATGTTACAACATCCGATTGCACTCCCGGAGCCTATTGAAAATATTCATCTTTTATTAGGTTATATTTAGGTTTTTAGTTTTCTTTGTACTACCAACAACGATCTATAAACTATGAGAAATGTATTGATTTTTCTATTATCATTGTTTTCTTTGTTATGCAACGGACAATCTCCTAAGTTATTCACTACTGACAAAGAGCTATCCAGTAGTCTGATTAATCAAATATATCAAGACCGAAACGGTTTCATTTGGATTGCAACAGAAGATGGTCTGAACCGTTATGACGGTGCTAAATTTACCATATACAAACATGAGCCTAATAATGAACATTCGTTAGCACACAATTTTGTTCGTACTGTTTTTGAAGACAGCAAAGGTCATTTGCTTATCGGCACATATATAGGAATTCAAATGTATGATCCGGCCACGGACAATTTTACTCCACTTGCCAAATTGGAAGATACCGGAGAAACGCTTGAAAGCAACATTAATTCTTTCATCGAGCGAAAAAACGGAGAGATATGGGTATCTGGAAATGTGTTGTGCAAACTAAACATCAAAGACCATCTGTTGACTGTCCGGAAAGTCGATATTGCAGTCACTTCACCCGGGAGCCTGTTTGAAGATAAAAAACAAAATGTATGGATGGCAAAAGGGGAAGAAGGAGTATATCAACTCACTCCCGACAATCAGCTTACGTTACACTTGTCTAAAGACAACGGATACGTCAAAAGTATATGTGAGGATCAGCGAGGCAACATTTATGTAGGAAGTATACGAAAAGGGCTATTCATTTACGACAAAGAATGTAAAACCTTTGTCCCTGTCGATTTGAAAGAGAAAGGAGAACTTCCTGTTTGCTTCCTTTATTCTGGTATACCAAATGAATTGTATATCGGCACTGACGGCAAGGGAGTAGCCATTTATAATATCCGAACACACGAAATCTCCGAATACAAGTTTGACAATAATTATTTTGATTCGGGGAACTCGAAAATACACTCCATCCTAAAGGACAATTCGGGTAACTTATGGTTAGCTGTTTATCAGAAAGGAGTTATATTAATTCCAGCCCGCACCAACAGCTTTAAGTATATCGGACATAAATCAACAGATAAAAATTGCATAGGCTCCTGTTGCATTACTTCGTTCTGCAAAGATAATAACGGGACTCTATGGGTAGGAACGGATAATGACGGTATTTATGCCCTTACAGAAAAATTAGAGCCGGCAAAACATTTCTCACACACCACCCATCCTCATTCAGTCCCCTCAACTGTTATTAAATTGTATGAAGACTCCGAACACAATATGTGGATTGGTTCATTTATCAACGGTATGGGAAAGCTGAACAAACAGACAGGATTATGCGATTACCAGTACCAACTGGTAGATAAGAACAACAACTATATACAACGTGTATATGACTTCGCAGAAGATAAAAACAAGCGTCTTTGGATTGCGACAATGGGATTCGGTTTGTTCTACTATGACCTGAAAACGAAAGAATTTACATCCGTACAATCTCAAACATCTTTAATCAACGAATGGATAGGTTGCCTGCACTATTCCGATGACAATAAACTGTATGTCGGAACTTATGACGGTGTCAACTGTATAGACCTTGACAGCCCTGATTTTCAAAGTCATAAGATACTCTCACAAAATGTTATTTATTCAATCTTTGAAGATGCCGACGGAGTTGTCTGGTTAGGCAGTTCCGAAGGATTATCCGGTTGGAATAAAAAAACGAAAGAACTAACCAGTTATACTACTGCAGACGGATTGCCCAGTAATACAATATATGCCATACAAGGAGATGGAAATGATTTTCTTTGGATAAGCACCAATGCCGGAATTTCCCAATTCCAAAAGAAAAACAACAAATTTATCAATTATTATGTCAGCGACGGATTACAGGGAAATGAGTTCTACAAGAATGCCTCCTTCAAAGATAAACAAGGTATTATCTGGTTTGGCGGAATGAATGGCATCACCTATTTCAATCCACAAGACATTATCAATCCGGCAAAAACATGGAATATCCGGATCACCGACTTTTTCCTGCATAACAATCCGGTTAGAAAAGGAATGAAATCCGGTATTCATAATATTATCAACTGCCCTGTATTCAACGCAAAAGAGTTTTATCTATCCCATAAAGACAATGTGTTCAGTATCGAGTTTGCCACTCTGGAATTAAATGCCCCCGAACATATCAACTACCTTTATTCTATCAACGATGAAAAATGGATTAGTTTGCCCAAAGGTGTAAACCGTATCTCATTCAGCAATCTGAAACCCGGTACCTATAACTTTAAAATCAGAGCAAAAGACAACACTGTGTATTCAAATATAAAAGATATTACCATCTTTATATCTCCTGCATGGTATGCTTCATGGTGGGCCAAAGTTATCTACTCCTTATTATTACTGACCATTATATTTATCATTATTCTTCAGATCAGACATCGGTACAGAATGCATCAGGAAATGCTGCAACATATCCATGCCGAACAAATCAATGAAGCAAAATTGCAGTTCTTTATCAACATCTCTCATGAGATACGCACTCCGATGTCTCTAATCATCAGCCCTCTACAGAAACTGATTAAGAATGAGGACAACAATGAACGCCTGAAAATATATCATATTATCTACAGAAATGCGGAACGTATTCTGAATCTTGTCAATCAACTAATGGATATTCGGAAAATTGATAAAGGACAAATGTTCCTGATGTTCCGGGAAACCAACATTATTCCTTTTATTGAGGATTTATGTACAACTTTCAGTCAACAGGCAAATACAAAAAATATCCGGCTACAACTTCACAGTACGCTCCGGGAACTAAATGTATGGGTAGACACAGGTAATTTTGATAAGATTATCCTGAATATTCTGTCTAATGCCTTCAAGTTTACTCCTGAAAAAGGAAACATAGATATTACCATCCGTACGGGAGAAGATAATACGCTGCCCGCTCCCTTGAAACAATATGCCGAAATAATTATCTCGGATACCGGAACAGGCATCGATGAACAGGAAAAAGAACATATCTTCGAACGTTTCTACCAGATCCGTAACAGCCAACAGAATCCAAAAGGCGGAACAGGAATAGGATTACATCTGACTCGTTCATTAGTGGAATTACATCATGGAATTATCTATGTAGAAAATAATAAAGAACAACCGGGTTGCCGTTTTATTATCCGATTACCGTTGGGTAACAAGCATCTACGACCTGAAGAAGTTGACAACAATAAGCAAAAGGTAACAGTTACCGTACCAACTGTTCCTGTCATCTCTTCCATTATAGAAAATGAGGAAGAAAAGAAAGTCAGGGTAAAAACTAAATATCGCGTATTAATTGTAGAAGACGAAGAAGAAATCCGAAATTATATAGCGAAGGAGTTTGGGGACAAATTTCATATCATGGAAAGCCGTAATGGTAAAGAAGCATTAGAGCAAATATTTAAAAAGGCTCCGGATTTAGTCATTAGTGACATCATGATGCCCGAAATGGACGGACTTACCTTATGCCGGAAGATCAAGCAGAATGTAAACCTCAACCATATCCCAGTCATTTTGCTTACTGCGAAAACGAGGGAAGAAGACAACCTTGAAGGTCTGAATACAGGAGCCGACGCCTATATCATGAAGCCATTCAATATCGAAATTCTGCAAAAGACGGTAGAAAATCTGATTAATACACGGCAGCAGTTACGCAAAGTATTTACAGGCCAGCAAAACCAGGAGAACAAGGTTCAGAAACTGGAAGTGAAATCACCCGATGAGAAATTGATGGAACGTATTATGAAAGTGATCAATGAAAACATCAGTAACCCTAACTTGACAATAGAGACAATCACCACCGAAGTAGGTATCAGCCGCGTACATCTTCACAGGAAACTCAAGGAGCTCACCAACCAGACAACCCGTGACTTTATACGTAATATACGTTTAAAAGAAGCCGCTCGTCTATTGTCCGAAAAACAGCATACCATATCCGAGATAGCCATGTTAACAGGATTCACTGATCCTAATAATTTCTCGACAACATTCAAAGAATTGTATGGAATGCCGCCTTCAATGTATATGAAAGAGCAGTTGAGTAAAAAAGAAGAGTAACCCAACTGCTCTCTAGCATGTTTATCTGTTAAACTTGTACCAATCAAAGTTAAACAGTTTACAGCCTTTACGTCCTTTGAATACAAAATAAATATCTTGTATTCCTGTGACCGGTTTTACAATATCAGCCTGCAATGTTTTCCAGCATTCCCAACCTCCCGTTGAAGGAATAGTCAGTTCCGCAATTAATGGTCCGCTTATACTGTCTGTACGTACTTCAAGTGTCCCGCCACGAAGGGCACTGGCAACGGTAGCTGTAAACCGTTTGGGAGATTTATTGCCGAAATCCACTTCACGTACCTTTAGATAGTCTCCATTATGAATTTCAGATATATATATACCGGTTTTCACATTTGGCTCGGACTTCACTCCTTCAGAAAACGCTATAGTTTCAGCTTCCACCCTTTCGTAAGGATTGAGCGTACCTATCGGTGATGCCCCTCCCCGGGTAGCATTAATAATCGGGAAAGTACCGTCAGCGTTATATTTGAACTGCTCCACCGCTGCACTTCGCCCGAAGCCTCCACCCCCCGGCAGCTTACCCGTATGATAGAAAAAATAAGAATTGCCTTTATAGTCTATCACCCCACAATGGTTAGTAAACGAGCCTGTATCTTGTAAAGGCATGATTTCTCCCATATACTTCCACGGCCCAAGAGGTCCGTCACTCATAGAATAGGCAATATGTTCGGGTACACCTCCGGCAGCATAAAGAAGATAGTATTTTCCTTCCCGTTTATGAAGCCATGGGCCTTCTGTATAAGTATCTTTATACTTAACACCTTTGACACGTTTTTCCGGATTGGGTGCACCAAAGCTCTCAACAGTCTGTTCCAGTTTACCCACTTCACCTTTCAAAGAAATCATATCTTCATTCAATTCTGCATAATAGATATTCGGATTTCCCCAATACAGATAAGCACGACCGTCATCATCTATATATACGGTAGGATCTATATAATCCCAGCTCCCGTCATGAAGGGGTTTACCGATGGCATCCTTAAAAGGACCGACAGGCGTATCACCGACTGCCACACCGATCGCCATGGTATTGGTCAGTTTAGAGTGCAAACAGACATACCAATAAAATTTACCATTACGTTCGATGCACTGTGCTGCCCAGGCACGATCGTCCGCCCAAGCAAATGATTCAATAGCAAGAGGAGAACCATGGTCAGTCCAGTTCACCATATCTTTGGTAGAATACACGCGCCATTCCTGCATCCAGAAAAAATCCGCCTTATCTTCATCATGTCCCGTATAGACATACAATGTGCCATCATGCACCATAGGGGCAGGATCTGAAGTATAGCATGTTTGTACAATCGGATTTTGCGCAGATAAATGATGTGGCAATATCCCTAAAAACAGCAATACTGCTGCAACTTGTTTAAATTTCATATTCGTATTATTTAATGTTTAAACAGATTTGGAAGAAACTCTTTCAGGCAACGTCTCCAAGTCAACCATTCATGTCCCGTACCTTTCGATTCATAATAATCCACTTTGATTCCCAATTCACGGAGTGATTCTACCATTTTCTTTGTTCCCATTTGTTCTTCCGTACCACAACCAAGAAAGAAATAATTCACTCTTTTATTGAATCCGTCCGCATCAGAAAATACTCCGTTAAAACAAGTTTTCATGTCCAGTCCGAAAATTGCTCCGCTAAAACTCCCTATATAAAAGAACTTGTCAAGGTGGGGCAGTGTAGTATTGAAAGTCTGGTGTCCTCCCCACGACAATCCTGCCATTGCACGATGTTCGTGGTCGGTCTTGGTGCGGAACGTACGGTCTATCATAGGTATCAAGTCTTTCAGGATAACATCATAAAAAGTTGCGCCATACAGAGCCCGCTCTTCGTTTATATCCTTTCCGGGACGCGGCCGGAACGGAGCTTCCACATCTCCGCTATCCATCACTACCAACATCGGCACACACTTGCCAGATGCAATCAAATTATCCATAATGTGATTCATACGTCCTTGTGTGCCCCAGCCGGTTTCATCTTCTCCCATACCATGCTGCAAATATAGTACCGGATAACGCTTCTTCGGATGAGTTTCATACTCTGCCGGCGTATATACCATACACCGACGAAACTCTTTTTGTGTTTCCGAATAATACGTACAGGAACGAACTTGTCCGTGAGGTACTTGTTGAGGACGATAATACTCCCCCTCTTCACCTTCAGGGATTTCGATACCACTTGCCACACGGCAACAACCGAAGAACGTATAACTGGAAGGATCTGTTACCGACACTCCGTCTGCTATCAGGAAATAATAATGGAATCCTACAGGTAGAGGGTCGGTCGTTACCGTCCAGAGTCCTCCGGTATCTTTCCACATATCATACTTCTTTCCGCAACAATCCACTTGTAGCTTGCTAGCCTGCGGAGCATAGAAACGAAAATGAGCACGCCCCTCTTTATCCACCCGAGGATAGTCATATCCGGGAATATTAGTGGACGCCGGTTCGGTAGTAATCCCGGAGTTTGGTTCTTTCTCTAACAAAAGGAGTCGTTTCTCGGCATACCGCACTCCCAATTTTCTGTATCCTTCTGCCGTGAAATGCAAATTATCTTCTGCGGCAGGACAGCCCGAAGAAGGAATCACGTACGCAGTCTGAATCACCTGTGGCAGCGTATTGATTATCTCATTCATGCTTGCACATCTGCCATTCTGGTCGGCATGCACCACTTCTCCCGCCAACAAAGGAACATCTTTTGCCTGAAGATTCAAATCCCTCAACAAATTCTCATAGACTCTCTTTACTTTTTGAGGCCACTCTTTATCACCGGTATTAGACTCGCCCTGATGCAAGAGGATACCTTTAATCACTCCCGCTTTTTGTGCTTCTACAGCCAATTCCTTTAGTCTGCGATAAGGATTATTACCGTATGCTTTCGCGGTATTTTTCAGCCATTCCGGTTGAGAGGCAATATGTTCTTCGCAATTCTCCTCATCAAACAGTTCAATCCTGCAACCACCTACAGCTACATTGATAACACCTACCTTAATATTATCAGGCAACCTTTCCACCAACGTACGCCCGAAATAATCGACCGGTGTTAACCCTGTATGGCAACGTACCAACGGAGGAATAGCCTTATACCACTGTCCTTTGACACGTCCCAAAGACGGACAGTCAACAGCCGCCATCATCAAAAAACGTTCATTGACATTGCACGTATCCTGCGCTTCAATCTTTGCATTCCCTTCCATATTGGATTGTCCTAAACAAAGGTAAATATGGAAATTAGGGTCTTGTGCAAAGGCAAATATGCTTGCACATAATAAACAACTTAACAATATAATCTTCTTCATCATACAAATAAATATACCTTGTTATTCAACTAAAGAAATCCGTTCTATCACCAATGGTTTACCTCCCACAGTCCAAAAACCAATAATATATAGATGAGAAGGATCCAATTTCTCTTGATTGTTATTAAGCATATTGTTCAAGTCCACCATGATGCGACGTGAGTTACCAAAATCATAGACTGCAGGATTCGACCAGTAATTATTCACATCAAACAAACGGAACGATGCACTACAATCGTTGTCATTTCCGATTTCTACAACCAATTGTCTATATCCCGACAAGTCCAGACCATTACTGTATTGCCAACCACCGAAGCCATAATTACCCGTCACCAGTGTTTTCGTACTTTCATCAAATGTACCTGTTTCCCAAATAGAAGCGTCAAACCCCTTCTCAGTCAGTGGGAATGTCGTAGCATGAACTTCCAAACTAATTGCTCTACTACCTTGTTGTGAAGTGTAGCTAACAGTCACAGTAGATGTGCCATCTTTCAATGCAACTATTCTTCCATTATCTTTCACTTTAACTATTGATTGATCTGTACTGCTGTAGGTAACTTCATTCGTTACCATACGTTGGTGACCATCCGCATAAAGGGCCTTTACAACCAAATATCTGTCACTTCCTGTCAAAATATCGACATAATCTTTTACACCAACAATTTCAAGTTCTGTTAATTCGCTTTCAATCACCTCTTCACTGGCATATTCTTTAAACCAATGATACACAGGCCAAGGACAAGCTTCCGGATCATTCAGAAAAGTATATGCTCCCACCACTCCTTCTTCATCTTTAAATTGTGCTAGCAAGCTACAATCCGTAAAAATCAACCAGCTCACATTGCCTGTATTATCGGCAATATACTTAAAATTAGCTCCAAATCCTGCCTCACCTTCGGTTCCCGTTATACTTTTTCCCCAAGAAGAATCATACTTGGCAGGTGCCCAATCCATCTCCGTGACCATCACCGGAGCAATGTCAGCTATCGGTTGAACTTGCACATTCCAACCACGCTGAAAGCTCTCATATCCACCCCCCGTCACTCCGCCAAGCTCTGCACTAGGTTCTTCCGCATCACTACCATACCAACCCGGATACGCATGTACTGCATAACCAATATTATCACCCTCCACAGGATTAGCAGCATACCCACTGAAAGAGGACTGATAAGATAATCCCGGAATCCAGATAATATTTGTTGCATTCACTCGTATTTTATCAACAATGGTCTGAAAGAACTTTTTTGCGTTATCAAAATAGACTTGTCCATTACCGCCATAAGTACCATCAGTACCAAGGATGTTTATCGGTTCGTTAGCTAATTCAAACATTATACCGGAATTAGTCTTAATCTTAGGATGTTTCGACACTATGCTCCACACTTTTTCAAGATACTGGTTATAATCATCTCCTACAGCTATTTTTTCCGGACATACTCCAGGCGGACGCATTACAACATACAAACCCTTGCGAATAGCATATTCTGCCATGGGTATAAACACTTCACTCAGATATTTTTCAAAACGTACTTGAGAGAATCGTTCATGTCCTTCGTAACGTACAGACTCCTGAGTAGGATCGTCACTCCAATAGGGATCCATATGCAAACGAATAAAATTCATTTTCCAACCCTTATCAAGCATCTTGTCTATCAGCCCCTGATTATAACGCAAACAACCTGACACATCATAATTATTCCATGAGTTTTGATTAAAGAAAGGACTGTAGGTCTGGGCGAATCCATGTAAATTGACAGTCTCTCCCCTTTCGTTTTTCAAATAGCGCCCTACAACATGCAGACGAGGCAGCCCCGATACATCCAGTTCTTCCGTTTCCGGCTTTCCCGGAATCTCAGGAACCTCTTCCGGCACTTTCACAGCATCGTCCGAACAGGTATACATCATGCTCATAAAGATTATGAGCATCAATAAATTCAACTTGTTTCTCATAATTTTCTATTTAATGAAATAACAAGCGGGGTTCATCACACTACCGGATGTTCCCCGCTATCAGTTATCCTACATACGAGTTTACCTTAAAATACTACTCCTCTTCAGTAACATCACTTTTTTTTCCAGCCAATCCATCGGCAAAACCAGCATAAGCAGGCTTGCGAGTATACTCGAGATTCCACAGTCCAATAGGTGAATTTGCACGCCAACCAGAATTTGCAGGACTATCTGTCGGGCTCCAATGAGTAATACCGTATTGTTGTGCAACCGGAATAATCTCAAAGTATTTCCGCACAATAAAGTTGTAATATTTAGCCATAGCCTGTTCCTGTTCAAAAGTGATATCTTCAGTTTTCACGTCAATACCGTCCGTACCTACTACTCCCATATCCAATTCTGATATTTTTATCAATTTCCCGCTTGATGCCATTAGCTCGAACATCTTCACTACATATTCTTCCTTACCTTTCTGTACCAGAGGATCCATATAACACGATACGTGCATTTGAGTACCTATACCGTCTATCTTGGTTATACCATCTTCTTCCCAACGTCCAATCCATTTAAGCATACTCTTCATCTTTCCATTATCATCCCAATCTGACTCCAGATTATAATCATTAATAAAGAGTTTCAAATCAGACGGATTCCCCCCGGTTTCTTCAAAATATTTACGGGCAAATCTGACTACTGTACGCACATAATCTAGATCCCCCAAATAATCTTGCCAATAGAAATTATTTATTGCATCTTCTGCAGAAACTGTTCCGCGAGTTGCAGACTGCAAATCGTAAACCCCATCTCCATCCTTGTCTCCTCCAGAGAGAGCTTCGTTTACTGCATCCCAAGCTGTCACATAACCATCACAAGCTTCCATCATACCCCTTATCCAATTTTCCATGGCCAAAGTAAGGGTCTCTTTCTTTTCTTCGGGTGTAAGCGGAATTGTATTGGCCGACTTTTCCCAATAAAGACAGATATCATCCATATAAAGAGTACCCACATAATTTCCAACGGTAAAAAGTAGACGTGTAGCATTCTCGCCAGTACATGTAGTGCGTACAGTTACTTCCTGCCAATCTGTAGTAACTTTAAAGGCTGGGAAATCACCACATCCTTTATACCCATCAGGATTCTGTAAGCTAGCAACAATATTTCCTTGATTAGTTCCCTTTACTTTCATTTTCAGAAAGTAAGTAGTACCCATCTCAAAAGGAGTAGTCACTTCTTCACAAAGCTGATTATCCCAAGAATTAGGAGCAGCTTTGGGATTATCCACAATACATACACCATCTTCAACAATTCTGGTCATCCCTGTATTCCCATTATCCCATCCGTCAATCGGAGTACCATCAGAGAAATCTTTTTCAATTACAGGCATCGGAATCGTGACAGACGGAGCTTCCGAATGTGTCACTTTCAACCATTTTATTCTGATGTCACCCGTAAATGTTCCTGGTTGGAAAATTACGAAACTTTTTTCAGCAGGAACACCAACCAATTCAACCGTCACTTCTTTCCATTCCGTGGAAAATCCCATTGACGTTTTAATATTTCCTCCCCAGTCACCCATCTGGACATCGAGCGCACCACTAGCAGACCCTTGAATCAAAGCTGTGACTTTGTAATTTCCACCTTTTATAGTAGGTACATTGTCAGCTACGAAATATTGTATCCATTCACCTTCCGGATTAGAACTTACTAACTGCCCGTCAATCATTTGAGGCTCATAGCCCATAACATAGAATGGAAATTTGTCATAGTCAGCATAATCCACAAAAGCATCCTCGATAACCTCTTCCTCACCAGGATCAACCTCAATCTCCTTATCCTTAATCAGGTTATTAAGAAACTTGTTATTTTGTTGAGCATGCCAGGCCAACGTATGTCCATAGATTGTAATACCTGCCTCTTTTGCTGTCTGAACGAAATCACTTACAGTATTAAAATTCATAGTTCCTTCATCTGATACACAAGACGCATACTTCATTGCATTTCCTGCTGTCATCTCATCAAAATTGGTAGTCACTAACTCATAGGCAATCCCTTTTTTATTGAAATCGCTTGCAGTTATTCCTGTCCCCAATTTGAAGTTGGGGTACTTAGAACGATCTATATAAGATTTCAGAACATCGTATGCATTCAAGTACTCATACTGGGCAATACTTTCCGGTTTCTGCACTTCGTACGGTAATACAGCATCATCCACACACGATCCTATAGACAGCCCTAAAGCAATCATCGAAAGTAATTTCATATATCGTTTCATCTTTTCCATGTTTTAAGTTATTCTTTTACAACTTTGAACCATTCAGCTTTTACCTGACGGTCACGCATTACTAAAGTATCCTTGGTAGCATAAGTTGTAGTTCCCAAATCAACCGTATAATCCAAATATAATACGTCACGATCTTTATTATTGAAAGAATTTTTCTCTCCTTTTTCCACATATTTCCCACTGCCGGAGACATTGCATCCGGGAGTATCGGAAGAAAGAGTACATTCATTATTTTCATTGAAAGTCAGAATCAAATTACACTCCTGGTCATTTGTACCCCAAGTCCATCCTGCCTTATCCAAAGAAATAGTTGAAAACTCGCATACTTCATCATTCTCTACATATTGCTGATGACGAGCTACAGTCGTTGTAACACCACCTACAGTGACAATATCTACTCCCCGTCGCAGATAAACCCCGTCCCACGGATTTACATATTTCACAGCATACAAAATATAATCCTTCGGAAGTACACTCCAATCACTACCTACACAACGGTTCGGTTCATCGACATTGGGCGTACCTGTTAAAATAGCATCAGCATTCTGTACATTCGACATGACTAAAGGAATTACATAAGTTGTTTCAATTGATTTCGGATCGGCAAAAAAGGCATCTGTAAGCTGCACTTCCACTCCTCCACTTATCTCTCCTTTCGGAATGATAATCTTATCGGAAGATAATTTATAATATTCAGAAGGCATTGGAAGCACACTTCCACCACCCTCAAATTTCAAATTATCACATAGCGAATTAACAACACTAATGTCTACTGTAGGATTTGTACTATTCTCATATACACCTCCCATCGTTGCTTTAATTATACATTTATGTTGATTATCAACCGTGTTGTCAAATGTCTCATCATTGCCGAGCACAATTGTTCTAATGGGATATTGATAAGAGAAGTAAACTGTCGTTTTTCCATAATCCGGAAAAGACCAATCTTGATTCTCACAAGCAGAAAAGAACATCAACGAAATTACTGAGAATATATAATATAACTTTTTCATTTTCTTATATCTTTAAGTTTTAAAATTTAATTACCAACCCTGGTTTTGTTTCAGTTCGTCGAACTTTAACACTTCAGTATAAGGTATCGGGCCATAATTCATATAATCTGCATAATTACGATTCTCAACCGTGAATTCCGTATAATTGCCTTGACTGATACGTATTCCCTTAGCCGGTTCAGTCAAACTGACTTTCCAACGGCGTAAGTCCCAAAAACGGAATCCTTCGAAACACAATTCCAAACGACGTTCATTGCGAATCAATTCACGCATTTTATCCTTGTCATTTTTAATACTCTCTAAATATGCATCACCGTTATCAGCACCCACTCCGGCCCTTTTACGGATAGCTTTCACCACGTCATAGGCTGAATATCCATGTCCTCCTGTTTCTGTTGGTCCCCACGCTTCATTTGCAGCTTCTGCATAATTAAGGAAAATTTCAGTATAACGAATACGAGGGCTATAATGCGGTTGACCGTTTTGGCTAGTAGAACTAAGATATACATCCTCACGTAAATGCTTTCGAAGGTAATATCCGGTACGGGTAGAATGATTATTCTCCTTGTTCAGCCCGTCATTATCAGTCGTATTATCTACACTGGTATCTATCACTTTCTCATCGATCCCAACCTTACTTCCATTTACAACAACATAAAGATTCAAACGTGGGTCACGATCTTCATAAGGATTGTTCTCGTTATAATTAGCTTCGTCCATTGTGATAGGATATCCATTCGCCATAGGAAAGGCATTTACCAGGTTTTGTGTCGGGTTTATTTGCCCGCTACCATACAAACTAGGTGGGAACTGCGCTTGTTCCAGCTCATAAGCCGTAGCATCTTTGCTGTTCCTCCAAAGCATCTCATTGGGATTCGCTCCTGCTCCAAGATTAGCTATTTCATCTGCATTTTTATACCAGGTATTACCATTTGAAGCAAGTCCGGAAATTCCCCCGATTAGATCGAGTAACTCACCATTATAATCTGCGGCCTCTTTCCATGTCACCGTAGTCCCATCGACAAACGCCGGACTAGCTCCCAACAAAGCGGCTTTAGCACGAAAAGCCATTGCTATACGAGCACTCATGCGCATACGGAAAATCTCACCGAACACAAGATTATATTGGCTGACTGACGTTCCTTTCAAACGGTACTTCTCCGGCACCTGAGCATCTGAAGCTATATTTTCATAATCCAACGGTAATAAATCTGTTGCCATTTGAACATCGTCATAAATCTGACGAATACATTCATCAAAACTATTACGGGCATAATTGAAATTATCACTTACATTTTCCGCCTTATTAACGATAGGAACACCTAACAGTTTTCCGTCTGCCGTCCAACCGCCATGAGCCTGTAGCAAGTAGAACATAAACATAGCACGTAATCCATATGCCTCTCCTTTTAAACGATCGCAAAATAAGGAATTAACCAATGGATCGTCTACCCACGAAACTTCGTCGACTTCTTCCAAAAATAAATTAATATATTGAATTGCTGCTTTACATGAGGACCACTGTTCCATAGGATTATTATTGGAGGTCCACGAACCAGTAGCCATTTTCAGATAGCTATTATCAGTTTGATTTGTTACCGCATCATCAGTTGCCACATCATTAAATGACTGCGAATTATATGGATTTCGCGTATAAGCATTTGCTAAAATGCCTTCTGCGAAAAGAGGATCGTTCTTACCATCGCTCACTTGCTTATTATTTTCTATTGCCGGTGAAAATAAATCATCACACCCAACCAACAGGAAAGCCGCAATTATAATAGTTATTATCTCTTTCATAAGATTATTCTTTTATGTATAAAATGTACATTATTAGAAACCTATTTTAAAGCCTAGATTATAGAATCGGTTCTGGGGAGCGGAGCCGGTATTCAAATCCAATATTTCGCGCTCTTTAGATATTGTCAATAAGTTTGAAGCATAAGCATAAACAGACAAACTACGGACAAAAGAACCACGGAACAAGAAGCTGGGAAGATCATAAGTTACCTGTATCTTAGCAAGATTAAACCTATTCGTTTTATACATCCAAAAATCCGAATTACGGAAATTGTGGGTATTACTCAAGGTAGTCAAACGAGGATAGGTCGCCGTTTCAGCAGTTTCAGGAGTCCAACGGTTTCTCACAACTTCCGAATATTTCTTATCACCATACACCCAATAATAATCACTGTTCTTCATAGCTGAAGCACCGAAATATCCGGTTCCTAACGCAAAAAAAGTCAGATTTTTCCATTTGAGTGTCAAGTTTATTCCCATTGTAAAAGGTGCTCCCTGCCAACCATAACGCTCACCCAAGTAAACTTCATCTTTCTCGTCTATTACATTGTCACCATTCTGATCAATATACTTAATATCACCAGGTTTTACTTCTCCAAAAGAAGAAGAAGGAGATGCGGCAATATCCGCTTCATCACGATAGAAACCATCTGTACGTAATCCCCATATACCATCTGTAGGACGCCCTTTATGATAACGATATTCATCGGCATACAATTCATCTACACGCGTATGTTTATTGGTATAATATGTACCAGTCATACCCAAATTCGCGTTTACATTCCCAATCTTCTTCTCAAAATTCAAAGCCAGGTCAAATCCGGTGCGGCTGCTGTTGTTATAGTTTACATAAGGAATCAATGTACTTTCAGGCCAGTATGACTTAAAATAGCTAGGATAAATTGTTGAAGGTTGTACTAACATTCCTTCCATAGTGTTCGCAAAGAAAGATGCATCAAAAGATATTAACTTTTTCCACAAAGCTCCACGTAAGCCAACACTAAACTCTTTACGTTTAATAAAAGATAGATCATTATTCATACCTCTTTTCGACTCTGTAGCATGACTTTGATTTCCATCTGCCCATCCCCACCATGCTCCATCTGATTGGTTGAAAGTACTCTGATACATATAATAATCTGCAATATCCAAATCTGTATGCAGTATAGAACCTGAAGCTGTCAACATCAATTCATCCACTATAGAAGAATCAGCCAAGAAATTTTCTTTCCCAAGCCGCCATCCTAATGTTAGAGAAGGTGAAAATGCATTCCGGTTATTTTCAGGCAGGCGGGCTGAATGTACCAACGCGCTTCCGAAACTAACATAATACTTATTCAAATAATCATAATCAACTTGTAAACCCAGATTTACATTACTCGTTTTATGATATACACCGCTTTCTCCTTGCTGATAACCAGCTGCAATCAACATAGCCGAAAGATTATGTGCATCAGCGATCTTCGTATTATAGTTAAATTGTCCTGAGAAAGCTATAGTTTGGCGATTCCAACTACCGGACACATATTGTACACCATCTTTTTTATCTTCATCATACTTAGTTAAACTGATGATTACATCTTTGCCGTTAACATTAGCCCATTTCGGTTCATAAGTGGCATAACTGTTACTATAATATTTATTATAAGTAGTTGCATAGTCTACAGCAAACTTTGTCTGAAAAGACAATCCTTTCAAAACTGACGACAAATCAATCTCAACACCCATGTCAAACTGGTACTGACGACTAGTAAATGTATTGACACCCGATGCGTAAAGACCTGCCAACGCATTCGTTTGGTCGAGTTGAGTTCCACCCAATAGATATTTGCCATCGATCAAATTATTACTATTCTTAACCATGGTCCACGAATTTTCATCATTTGGCATTAAATAATCAACAGGAATTAATGGAGACAAGCGATTAGGCCGTAATGTAGATGCAGCTCCCCAAAAATCACCACTAGCAGCACGCCCATCGTAGAATGTAGCATTTGCATTCACGTAACTTTTTACATACTGCCCCAACGAAACGTCAATGTTACCTCTCACACTGAAACGTGTGACACGATCTTTATCAGCTTCACCATATTTCAACAATGAACCTACATTATACAAATTGATATTGGTATAAAAACGTGCCTTCTCCGATCCGCCGGATATTTCTGCCGTCACATCTGATTCATTATATGCTTTCTTAAGATAATCTGAAGAATAAAGGTTCAAATCGGGATAACGATACGGATTCGAACCGGAAGCATGGTTATAGATATCTTTTTCAGTATATGTAGGATCCAATCCATCGTTGGCACGAGCTTCATTATACAATGTCATATATTCAGCAGATCCCAGGTAATTAGGATAACTGACGGGCACATGAAACCCAGTATTACCACGTACGTCAATACTTGTTCCACCAACTTTTCCACGTTTAGTAGTGATATAGATAACTCCTTTTGCTGCACGACTTCCATACAGTACTACAGCAGATGCACCTTTCAGGAAAGAAATCTGCGCAATCTCTGAAGGCATCACATTATCAGCATCACGCGGTACTCCATCCACTAGTACTAGATAACTATCCATTGCCCACAAACTGCTTCCATTCCAACCACCTACATAACCTTGCATATCAGTAAGACTATAGGTGTTGTAGTTCTTTTTCATAAGTTCCTCTACATTTACAAAGGAAACCCCTCCTAACAAATCATTTTGATTCACTTTACGAAAAGCCACTTGTACAGTTTCCTTCTGAGTAGTTTCCAACGAATCAGGATTTGCTTCTTGCACTCCAACCTGCGGAGTTTGTGCTTCTGCGTATAGGAATGAAGCTGCAACTACCACACATAAAATGGATTTTACTCGTATATATTTCATTTTTCTTTTCTATTTAATTAGTTTAAGGAAATTACTACCAGCCCGGATTCTGATTAAATTCAGGATAAATAGTTACATCTGAAGTTTTCAAAGGCATCCAGTTATGTTTATCCGAATAATTACGTTGTAATATTGTTGCTTCTCTAAAGTTTGCTACACGATTCTGTGTAGGGTCAGCCTCATCAAACACACCAACACGTTCAAACTCTTGAGATGTTTTAATATTGTAAGGGTATTCATTCAGTAATAACCAGCGACGCAAGTCATTAAAACGATGTCCTTCATATGCCAACTCTACCGCACGCTCTCTTCTTAACTCCCCCATAAACTTATCTACAGAGCCAGTATATTTTACAGCAACATCATCCACGCCAGCACGTTTTCTTATTTTATTTACTGCATCCAGTGCTGTCAATGCCAAGCTTGAAGCATTTGCCGTAGGTGAACCATAACCGTTTACTACAGATTCAGCATACATCAAATAGATGTCTGCTAAACGCATCCAACTGACCTGAATAGTAAGCGCATCTCCATAGTCACGAAGACCTTCATCATAATTATTCACTGTAAGCGGAACAAATTTACGAAGAAGATATCCCGTGCGGCTTTGGCTAGCTATGTCACGATAATTACCACCTGTATACAAATTAGCAAATTGTATTTTTGCAGCTTCTTGTTCTGCATTAAATTTACTGGTATTTTGTATCACTTGCAATCCATCGAATATTATATCATGATAAAAACGGGGATCACGATTACGCCAAGGATATTCTTTGTCAAAATCAGAATCCGGATCATCCAACGGCAGTCCGTCTGCCGTACCATAATAATTCACATAGTTAGCAGTTGGAGTAAATAAGACATTATTTGTTTCACCTGCCATTATAGACGCAACGAATTGAGGGGCTAAAGACCATCCTGATCCCATCCATGCATCATACATAGGGGTCTGAAAAATAGCTTCTGTAGAGCCTGGATTCATAAAATTCTGTTTATATGTATAAAATATATCAGAATAATGCTCAAAATCGACCAATGCATACTGCGTCTGTCCCTTTTCGACCAAATCAAGTAATTCTGCAAATGCAGTTGCAGCTTTTTTACAATAATCAGCATTATAAGAGGTACCTCCTTGAGATGCATAATTCATTAACGGACTACCTGCCCAAAGATAATTTTTACCTAAATAACCCAAAGCCATAATTTTGTTTATACGCAGTTGATTATTTCCATAAGTCACCTTTCCGGCATTAGTATTATCCCAATTGATCGGTAATAAATCAGCTGCACGACGAAAATCTTCTGCTGCACGGTCAGCACATTCTTGATAACTTAAACGTGGGTTTCTCAACGGCTCAGAAGAAGAAAGGACACTATCGATGTAAGGCAGACCACCAAAATACTGCATCAATTCAAAATGAAACCATGCACGAAAGAAATAAAGCTGACCAGCGATCAAATCTTTTTCTTCTTGGGTAGACTCGGTCATCTTACTCAAGTTTTCCAATCCTAAATTGGTTTTACGAATACCATACCAAGCCAACGGCCACATCGATTTTTTCATTCGGTCTGATGAATTCGCCTCTGTACTGGAACGGTCCATCCATCCTGACTGCCAACCGTCAAATTCAGACTGCCACCCCCAAAAGTCTCCCATATCAACCTTATATCCCATGTGATAATCCACACCAAAAGAAATTATCTCATCTTCTCCCCAATTAAAAGAATTATTCCAATATCCATGTGCAAAATCAGGGATGCAATAATATAGCTCCTCGGTAAAACCCTGAAAATTCTTAAAGTTCTTGAAAGCATCCTCGGAAGAGACTGTACTTTCAGGTGCTTTGTCCAAGTAATCCTCGCAGGAAGTCATACCTAAACATGCAGCCAAAAAGGTAGTGTATATTAATGTACGTATATATATTTTCATTTTCATATCATTTTATAATGTGAATTTTAAGCCAAAATTAACACGTTTTATCGTAGGATATGCTCCTTGTGAAGCCCATCCGGTTCCAGCAAAATTAGACTCACGATCGTCCGGCATACGTGTCCACACCCATAAGTTATTACCGTTTACATATAATTTTAAAGTGGATATTCCCAGACTTTTGACCCAGCCTTTTGTAAACGTGTAAGCCAGTTCTATATTTTTAAGACGTATATACGAGCCATCATAGAAATAGCGTGCCGCGTCATAATAACCGTTTGTAGTCGACCCCCAGCGTGGCATCGGTACATCCGGATTAGTCATGTTTTTAGTCCAACGTGAACCTTCATCGTAAGCAATCAGTTGTTTTTTGCCGAATGTAGAGAACACCACTTGCCGCGTCACATTATTCACGCCATAAAATTGAACAAAGAAACTCCAGTTTTTCCAATCAAAACCAACAGAAGCGCTGTAAGTATTCTGAGGATCGGCAGAATATCCATAAGGAATCTGATCATAGGAATTAATAACCCCGTCGCCATTATAATCAAGAATGGCATAAGTACCCGGCAGTTTCTGATCATCACCAGACTCGAACGGTGTACTCCCATATAAATCATCCATTGTCTGCGTATAACCGTGGTCTACATAGGTATACGTTTGTCCAATTGGCTTTCCTGCTTTTTTCTGGTATTCAGGAAGTAGCTCACCCTCATCCCGTTCCAATATCTCATTTTTAGCATGAGTCATGTTCATATTTGCCCACAAACGCAAACCATTCTTCAACACTTTATTGAGACGAACTTCTACTTCATACCCTTGATTCTTTACTTTTCCCAAGTTAGCCCATGGTGCTTTGGTTATTCCTCCAAAATAAGAAGGTGTAGCACGATCTGAACCATTAATTAGGACATCTGTACGTTTATCTTTAAAGAATTCCACACTACCTGCTACCAAGCCGTTAAAGAAGGAATAATCAACTCCTAAATTAAACTTCCGAACCACTTCCCAGTGAATATCTTCATTCCCCACAGTAGTCTCACGATAAAAAGTATAGGGACTATCTACATTATATGCACCCGTTTTTATATTTCCTCCCAAGTTCCATTGAGTCATATACAGCCAACGTCTTGATGTGTCCCATTCATCTCCAATCTCATCATTACCGATTTCACCGTAAGAAGCTCTTACTTTCAACATATCTAAGAACTTTAATTTTTTCATAAACTTTTCCTCGCTAATCATCCAGCCGATAGCACCTGAATTAAAGAAAGCAAAACGGTTGTCGGCACTGAACTTATCCGAGCCGTTATAAGCACCATTATATTCTATAAAATATTTGTCTGCATAATTATAAGTTAAACGGAAAGCCCAATCTTCACGGTAATGTGGCACAATACTACCTTTGGCACGTTCTTGACGGCTGAACAATCCCATAGCTCCAACCGTATGTTTGCCAAATGTATTATTATAGTCTATCTGTGCCGAATAGTACATATGACGCTCTGTAGCACCATTATCCACGCTTCCTCCTTCCGGATTCCAATTTATTTGCTCGCGAAAATCGAAATTATGGCTACCGACCGACGGATTATAACTTACTTCACCTGTATCCGGATTGATATATTTGTATAATGCACCATCTGTAGAGTTTACACCACGATTTTGCTCCAAGAACACATTATCCCAAGAAATCGAAGCTTTTGCACTCAAACCTTTCAGTAGGAAATCAAATTTTTGTTCTAATACGAAGTCTGTTGTCAGACGGGTGGTCGTCCGGGTGTTTTGCCCAGCCAACGCCAATCCTGCTACAGAATTATTTGCATTATTTATCGGATCATACCCCCACGTACCATCTTCATAACGAGGCATAAACACATTCGGTGGAGTAGTATAAGCACTTCCCCAAATATTGTATTCGTAAGCTGTACGAGGGCCCTGTTTCACACCATGGGAACCAGCAATATTCGCTTTTAACAAGGTCGTTTTAGTTAACTGAAAATCAAGATTACTACGCATATTAATGCGGTTATATCCATATGTTGTCTGATACCCACGTCCATTATCGTATTCTTTAAACAAGTCACCTTCGTGCTGATAGTCAATAGCAGCATAATATTTGACAAACTTAGTACCTCCACTTGCACTCACATTCACATTCTCTGCAAAAGCATAATTTTTAAACATCCAGTCAGTCCAATCAATATTGGGATATCTTTCCCTCTCTACCTGATTAGCCGGATTGCGATATTTATCTATAAGTGCCTGTGGCATCATATAATTCCAAGAATCCGGAGCAAGCCCCAATTCATACTCTACGGCATCGTTTCTAAGCATAAATGCATCATAAGAGTCCAATTTATTGGGTAGTTTAGAAGGTAACTTTAATGTCATACTAGCACCGGCATTAATCGTAGCCTTACCTTCTTGACCGCGCTTTGTCGTAATCAAGATAACACCATTAGCTCCCTTTACACCATATACAGCTGTAGCCGAAGCATCTTTTAAAACAGAAATAGATTCTACAGAACTAATATCAACACCGGTCATCGGACGTTCAATGCCATCTACCAAAATCAGAGGTGAGCTATTATTCCAAGAACTCATACCACGAATTTTGATTTGCGGATCTTCCTCACCGGGCATACCGGTACTAGCTGTCGTTACAACACCCGGCAAATTACCAGTCAAGGCCGAACCTAAATCAGATACACCACCAGAACGTTCAAGCACTTTAGCAGAAGTTTGTGTAATGGCTCCTACCACACTCGCCTTCTTTTGTTGCCCATAACCAACTATTACTACTTCCTCAAGGATTTGAGAATCATCCTTTAAAACCACTGTTATTTTTCCTTTACCTGTAGCTTTTACTTCCTGAGAACTCATTCCGATGAATGAAACTACAAGAATCAACTTATCACTGGGAACTGTCAATACAAAATTACCATTCAAATCAGATACAGTACCGATTGAGCTACTGCCTTTTACAACTACCGAAGCACCAATAACGGGTTCACCATTACCATCTTCTACCGATCCTCTCACCGTGATTCCTCGCTGTGCTGAGACCGTTAGGCTACTCAACAACATCAATAGAAAAAGATAGAGAATCTTTTGAAATTGTTTCTTTATATTTTCCATTACAATTAGTTTAAGATATTAATATTATTCTCGTTTTTTTAAATTTGCCTCATAAAGAAATTATTTACACTAGCTATTATCAATTTCATATTCCATAATACTAAATTTAAAGGTTAATTATTTTTCCGAAGTTGCATACAAACCAATAGTAGTGCCGGTAAATCCCCCAGCAATAGATGTAGACAAATAACTAGCATCCACATTTTTATGTAATAATTCCCAGTTTCCATCCATGAGCGAATAATAAAAGTTGTAATAATTACCTTCTGAGATAATTTTTAAATCAATCACTTTTATTTCTTCCCTAATATCCTGTCGTACTAATAGCTCAGTACCCAATTCTCCAACCTTTTGGAGAGTAATACATTTGCCCAAGCTATCCCTGTTGATAGCTAAGAAATATTGATGCGTCTCATCTTTAAACAACAGCATTCCTGCCATTTCCTTGTCGTCAGAAGGATTGAACAACATACGGGTAGCACATTCAAATTTATGATGTTGCAACCGACGGCAGACAAATGCCGGAGTCTTCTTCTCCGTAGCGCTAATATCTGCACACTTCAAGGTCAAATATCCGGGTGTTTCCGACAAAGAATATAGATCGGATGCAGAAGTTCTTAAAGTCATCCATGGCATATCAAGTACAGGAGAATCAAAGTTCTCTATTAACTCGAAATTACCATAAGTAACTGTCGTATCGCGTTTCGCACCTTCACGTTTTACAATCATAGGTACTAAATCATCGCCTTGTGTCATGTACGGAAATCCGTCTTCACTCCATTTCACCGGCATCATAAATGTTTCACGTCCCAAATTCTCAAACTGATTATTAATAGGACGACAAGCCAGAAAAACAGCCCACCAATCTCCCTCTTTTGTTTGAATCAAGTCTGCATGACCAGCACAGGTTACCGAATTAGGACGGTCAGAATTCAAATGTCTTTGCGTCAGAATCGGATTGTTTTTCCATGGAAGAAATTTACCCATCGGAGAATCACCACGGAAAATCACTTCCGAATGCCAGTTCCCCGTTCCACCTTCGGCGGACATCAAGAAATACTTTCCATTTATTTTATATAAATGAGGGCCTTCTATCCAAATTGGTTTATCTGCCGGTTGAGCTCCTTTGTTTACAAGAATTTTACGGGGACCGATCGTCTTATCCGCCTTCACATCAAACTCTTGTATGCGTATAGTACGGTGTCCGCTATATTCAGGTTTATTATCCGGAGCCTCATCATTATTAACAATATATGCCTTACCATCTTCATCAAAAAAGAAAGAAGGATCAATACCTCCGACCTCCGGCAACATGACGGGTTCCGACCATTCACCAAACGGGTCTTGCGTCTTAACAAAGAAATTCCCGGCTCCGACATTGGTTGTTACCATATAATATGTCTTGTTATACGGATTATAAGAAATAGCCGGAGCAAAAATACCGCCACTCACTTTCTGTCCTTCCATCTTCACTAATTGCGAAGCGCGATTCAACACATGTCCTATCTGTTTCCAATTCACCAAATCCTTGCTGTGAAAAATAGGAACACCGGGAAAATAGGTGAATGTAGATGTTACCAGGAAATAATCACCTTCTCCATTTGTGCAAACACTAGGATCGGAATACCATCCCGGCAAAATAGGATTATAAAAATAATCTTCACCTGACAGAGGATTGGAAATATAAAAATCATCATTTCCTTTATAGGAAAAATAATCAAAGAGAGCCACAGATTTTCCAATAGTCGGTAATTGTTGTTCTTTCTTTGAGTTACATGACATCATTGTTATCCCTAACATAAATATGGAGAGCCAAACGATTGACATTGATTGCATAACCTGTGTATTCTTCATAATACTTCTTATTTTCTTTATAATCAAATATGAATTACTGATCTTTTCTGCAAAGATATCCCAGCTCATAAAACTACAGACATAATTATGTTACGGGCTTCTTTTCCAAAATAACATCTTCATTTTCAATGTTACATCTATCTTTTCCCTTGTAGCACAGTAAAACAATCACACTGATTATCAATGTATTACATTTCTATTTTTTTATAATGAAAGAAATCAATATCCACATATCCACCTTTCGTTTTCGTAGCATAATTGAATATGGCAAACTTTGTTCCCATAAAAAACTTGGTAAAATCAAACTTCATTTTGAAATCCTGTCCGACCTTTATCCATTTGCGATTATCCAAACTATAATAGAAAGTAGCCAAATCACGATGCTGACTAAAATCACAGTCAATACGCAGATAAATCATATTCTGATCCAAGCCTATCCGCTCTTCCTCAACAGCGTCAACTTTCAGAATCGCTTTGTCAGAATCATTCAATTCTACAACATTCGTACTCATTGTGAGATATTTCTTATTTCCATCCATTATTATAGACAATAACCCCGAATCCCCGTTAAATGCACTAAATCCGGCGACATCCCCATCTTTCATGTGGGATATATCCATAGAAATAGTTCCACTACACGCAGGTCCTTCCATACGCTGTGTGATGGTATTGGGAGCAGCATACAAATTATCGACTATCCGATCCGTCTTAAGCCGCAAGTAACCGGGACGTTCACTCAAGGACCAGAAATCGTTCATCGGATTATGGTTCCACTGCCAGTTAAGCTTTAACTTGGAGACATCAAAATCATCACTTACCACCAAAGGGATTTCCGGATAGCCTTGAATCGGCTTCTCCATCACCAAAGGTACATGTCCATTTTCATCCCCCAGCATCGGCCAACCGTCTACCCAACGACATGGCATCAAGGTAGGAACACGTCCCACTCCGTTACGGTCTTGAAATATCATGCCATACCAACGACCGTCCGGTGTATCAACAATATTCCCTTGTCCCACTCCTCCATACGTATCAAAAGCATCTTCTAAAATCACGTTCTTTTTATATGGCCCGGTTATATTATCAGCACGATAACATACCTCTCTGCGGATGCCATTTCTCGGCCATGAAATCATCAACAAATAATACTTTCCATTATGTTTTATCACCTGGCTTCCCTCCAACAGTCCATTCTCCGTCTCGTCACGTTCGAAGATTTTCATATTGACACCATTGGGTTGCACTCCTGAAAGATCACTCTTTAGTTCAACAAGAGAGCCTGTCCCGTAAAAAATATACACTTTACCATCATCATCGAAGAAAAGAGATGCATCATGAAAATGCGGTGTACGAGATACCAACTCCCACTTACCGCCCGGGTCAGTTGTCGAATAAATATATCCTTTGTGCGGCTTGTCATTAGGGGAAAAGAATACATAAAACTTACCATTATGATAACGAATCGATGACGCCCATTGTCCCCGTCCATAGACAGTACCGTCTTTCAGGTCATAATTCGGAGTATCCGTCAGTTTATCAAATACATAACCTACAATTTCCCAATTTACAAGATCTTTTGATTTCATGACAGGCGCTCCGGGCATCAGATGCATTGTAGTACTGATCATATAAAAATCATCACCTACCCTAATCACAGACATATCAGGAACGTCCGCATAAATAACCGGATTACGAAATGTATCACTTGCATATCCCATTATCCCGGATAGTAGTAACAAAAACAAAACAAACAGTTTTCTCATGACCATATTCTTGATATATAAAATTAAAAAACAATTGCTGTGTATTGGAACTATTTAAATTCCCAATAATCCAAATTGAAAAGTTTCTTCCCTTTCTCTGTTATGTAGGTCGGCGGCATTGCTGCCGCTTTCCCCATTAAGAACTGTACGTGC